>Ga0187817_10002053_pt1 | contig 10217 bp, 5 predicted proteins | sample NC_wetland_sal_i_17_FD_132431 | JGI IMG/M metagenome (GOLD analysis project Ga0187817, IMG submission 132431) | Wetland sediment microbial communities from Neuse River Estuary, North Carolina, USA - SO4_2 | ecosystem: Environmental > Aquatic > Freshwater > Wetlands > Sediment | place: USA: North... | reverse complement strand
TCTCAATCAGAGCCCAATCGAGCGTCGAAAGCAGCAGATGAGTGCCCCGTCGCCGCAGGTAGTGCTCTTCGATTTCGGTGAAGTAGTTGAAGTAATTTTCCACAACGGTTCAGCGCGATTTGGATGACTTGGGCGAGGGCCACGGCTTTGCGTCAGGATCCAAGGGCTTGGCGCCCATCTTCGCCGCTTTCGGCGTGGCTTCGCGGCGGTGGGAGAACGACTGGTTCCGATCCCATATGATGCGCAGTCCCTCGAGGGTGAGAAACTCGTCCACCTCTTTAATGAAGTGCGAAGCGGTGCCGATCAGCGATCCCAGACCGCCCGTCGCAATCACATGAGTTTCCTCGCCCAGTTCGTCCACCAACCGCTCCAGGATGCCGTCGACCAGGCCGAGATATCCGTAATAAAGTCCCGACTGCAAGCTGCCCACCGTATTCGATCCGATCATGCGCGCGGGCTTGCGAATCTCCACCCGCGGCAGCCGCGCCGTGCGCTGAAACAGCGCGTCCGCGGAAATCCCAATCCCGGGACAGATCACGCCCCCCATGTACTCGCCTTTTTTCGAAATGCAGTCGAAGGTCGTTGCCGTGCCGAAATCCACAATCACGCAGGGCCCGCCATATTTTTCAAATGCCGCTACCGCGTTCACGATCCGGTCCGCGCCCACCTCCGCGGGATTGTCATACAGCACCGGCATGCCTGTCTTCACGCCGGGCTCTATGAACAGCGGCTTGGTGTTGAAGTAGCGCTCGCACACCTGTCGCAGCACCGGATCGAGCGGAGGCACAACCGATGAAATTACAATCCCGTGCACATCCGAGACTTCCAGGTTATCCATCGAAAAAAGGTTGCGGAAGATCACTCCATACTCGTCGACCGTGCGTGCCAGATGCGAGCCGACGCGCCAGTTCGCAACCAGCCGCTCGTAACGAGCCGGGTCCGTGGTCACGTCCTCGCCCGGACGATGTTCCGCCCGGTCAAAAACCCCGAGCACGGTGTTCGTATTCCCGACATCAATCACTAGCAGCATAAGAGAATTTGTAATTGGTAATTTGTAATTTGCAATTGGAAAAGCCGCCGTTCTTAAGTTTCAAATTACCAATTACAAATTACCCCATGACCCTCACCGTTCCACTCAGGACCGTCCGCAATCCCTCCGCCGTCCTGACCCGCAAAAAGCCACGCTCATCCAATCCCTCGGTAACGCCTGCCAGGCCGCCGTTTTCCTCAACGCTCACTTTTCTGTCCCGCGCCGATGAAGAACTCTTTTCGAACCGCCGCAGGATCGCCTCGCGCGCTCCGGCATCTTCCACCAGGCTGCGATACTCCCGGTCGAGCGATTTTAGCAAAGCGGCGCAGAGCTCCACGCGCGACCACTCCGTGCCCGTCTCGATCCGCAACGAAGTCGCAATCTCGCGCAGTTCAGCGGGGAACTTCACCTGGTTTACGTTGATACCCACGCCCACCACCAGATAACGCACTCGCGTTGCTTCGGAATTCATCTCCGTGAGAATGCCGCAGAACTTCTTGCCGCCGAGTAACACGTCGTTCGGCCATTTCAGGTCCACCAGAAGCTGCGGCACAACCTCCGCCACCGCAGCGCGCACCGCCAGCCCGGCAACCAGCGAAAAAATGAGCGCGTCCGAAGGCGGCATCGCCGGACGCAGAATCACCGAGCAGTAGATGCCCGTCGATCGCGCCGAATGCCAAGTATTCGCGCCACGTCCCCGCCCAGCCAGCTGCTCTTCGGCGAGAAATACGCTGCCTTCCGGAGCGTCTTCCGCCGCGGCTCGCATCGCCTCCGCATTGGTCGAGCCGATTTTGTAATAGTGGTGAACCTGCTTGGCACCTCCGAAGATCGTACCCTTCAATGAAGGCACCAACATCTCCGGCAGCAGCAGGTCTGGAACCGCGCGCAGTTGATAGCCGGTCGCCGGATGTCCAGCGACATCCACGCCCAACCCGCGCAGTTGCTGAATCAGCCGCCACACCTCCGATCGGCTCGTCCCGATCTCTTCCGCAATCTTGGTGCCGCTGACGACCACAATAGCGTGGTCCATAAGCAGGCGCACGATGCGGCCCAGGCGAACGTCTGTCGCCTTGTGCACGGACGGCAGGCTGCGAGTTTTCATGGAAGCGGCGATGGAGGGATTATAAACAGTCGTTGGTCGCTAGTCGCTAGTCGTTGGCAAACAAAACCGTGGAGAGGCGAGACCCGCGAACGACTAACGACCAATGACGAACGACTTGGTCTTACGCCGGAGTGACTCTCAGACTCATATCCACCGCGGTCGCTGACTGCGTGAGTGCTCCCACGGAGATGAAATCCACGCCGGTCTCAGCGTACGAACGCACGTTCTCCAAAGTGATTCCGCCGGCGCACTCCAGTGGAATCCGCCGGGAGTGGCGCGAGCAGATCTCGATTCCCCTGCGCACATCCTCAACCCTCATGTTGTCGAACAGGATCGCCTCCGCACCATGCTCCAGCGCCTGCTGCAGTTCTTCGAGCGACCGCACTTCGACCTCAATCGGCTGCCGCCCGCGCCGGTGGTGAATCGCACGCTCCAGCGCCGGAATCGCGCCCCCGGCCAGCGCAATGTGATTGCCTTTGATCAACACCCCGTCGGAAAGATCCAGCCGGTGATTCTGCCCGCCCCCGCAACGCACCGCGTACTTGTCAATCACGCGCAGCCCCGGCGCCGTCTTGCGAGTATCGAGAATCCGCACCCGCGTGCCTTCCACCGCATCCACAAACTTGCGGGTGGTGGTTGCGATTCCGGCCATGCGCTGCAGAAAATTCAGAATCACCCGCTCACACGACAGAATCACCCGTGCGTTATGCCGGATCACCGCAATCTGCTGACCTGCGTGCACGCGGATCCCATCAAAAATCGAGGGATGGCTGGTCACCTCATAGTGCGAAGTGACCGCCCCGTCGAGCGCCGCATAGACGTCGAGAATCCGCGGCACGCATCCCAGACCGGCCAGAATGCACTCCTGCTTCGTGAGTATCGTAGCCGAGGCGCGCTGGTTGGGATCGATGCAGGCATAGCTGGTCGCATCGCGCGTCGCCCGATCTTCGTTCAGCGCGTTCTCGATAATCGCGGTAATGCGTCGTGAATTCCAGTCCATGTCTAGTTCGTGTGAGGACGGGCGACTCGCCCGTCCAATCTCGCGTAGGGACGGCCGCCCTCGGCCGTCCAAGCGGCTCGAAGAACCGTATTTTACCGTGCTACATGCATCCCAACTCCTTCATTTTGGCGAGCGTCTTCTCCCTCAGCACCCTCAACTCCTCCGCTCGCGCCTTCAGTCCTTCCACGACTTTCGTCGGAGCCTTTGCCAAGAATTGTTCGTTCGAAAGCTGTCGCTGCCCGTTGGCGATCTCATTCTCAATCTTCTCCAACTCCTTCTTCAACCGCTCGCATTCCGCTGCCACGTCAATCTTCTTCTCATACACGATGTGAACATCAAACCGCGACGTGCTGCGCGCACCCGGCAAATTCGCCAACGAGTGTTCAACAAATACGGCCTTCTCAACCCCCGCCAGTCGCTCAATCGCCGTCAAATTTTCCTCGAACACTTTGCGAATCTCCAACTCATGCGCAAACACCTCGATCGGCACTTTGACCTTCGGCTCGACTTTCAATTCTGCTCGCAGATTGCGGACGCTGACGATCAGATCTTGCAGGATCGCCATCTCCGTTTCCGCCGCGAGATCGATCTGCTTTTCCTCCGCCGCCGGATACGCCGCCAGCGCAATCGATTTCAGCGGAGGCTTGCCGTCATACATCGCCTGCCAGATTTCCTCCGTGATAAACGGCATGACCGGATGCAGCAGCCGCAGCGACGCCTCAAACAGATTGACCAGATTTGCACAAGCAACTCGCGCCGGCCCTTTTTCTGCACCTTCCTCAACATTCAGCCGCGGCTTGATCAACTCCAGGTACCAGTCGCAGAACTCGCCCCAGAAGAAATCGTAGATGCGAGTCGCCGCCTCATCGAAACGATAGGTTTCGAGTGATTCGTTGACGTCCTTGGCTGCACGATTGAACCGCGAAAGAATCCACCGGTCTTCCAGCGAGGCGCTTTTGAACCCAGAGACGCCCGCGTAGGAACGGCCGCCCTCGGCCGTCCCCGGCCGCAGACCCGGATCGATCCGGTCCACGTTCATGAACATAAACCGCGCCGCATTCCAAATCTTGTTGGCAAAATTCCGATAGCCCGCTGTTCGGCTCTCGCTGAACGCGATATCGGTCCCCGGCGCCGCCATGGAGGCCAGGGTAAAGCGGGTCGCGTCGGTCCCGTAGTGCTCGATCACTTCAATCGGATCCAGCACGTTTCCCTTGGTCTTCGACATCTTCTGCCGCTCGGCATCGCGCACCAACGCATGAATATAGACATTGCGGAAGGGCACGCTGTCGTTCTTCTCCTCCGCCCAGCCGCTCGCCTTCTTGATCGCCGCATCCTGCTCGTGCCCCTCCATGAAGTGGCAGCCGAACATGATCATGCTCGCCACCCAGAAGAACAGGATCTCGTATGCCGTAATCAATAGCGTCGTCGGATAGAAAACTTGCGCATCGCGAGTCTTCTCTGGCCAGCCCAAGGTCGTGAACGGCAGCAGACCCGAGGAAAACCAAGTGTCCAGCACGTCGGTATCCTGCTCCAGCTTCGCGCCGCCGCACTTCGGACACTTTGTGGGCGTTTCGCGCGCCACGATGACTTCCTTGCAGTCGCCGCAGTGCCACACCGGGATCCGGTGTCCCCACCACAGCTGCCGCGAGATCGTCCAGTCGTGGATGTTGTACATCCAGTTCAAATAAATCTGCTTGTAGTTCTCCGGCGTGATCGTGATCTCGCCCGACTCCACCGCCGCAATCGCCTTCTTCGCCAGCGGCGAAATCTTCACGAACCACTGCTCCGACAGACGCGGCTCGACCACCGTGCCGCACCTGTCACACTTCCCTAGCGGCACCGTGTAGTCCTTCTCGGCGACCAGGAAGCCCTGTTCCTTCAAGTCCGCCAGCACCTCCGCGCGCGCCTCGTAACGGTCGAGTCCTTTATAGGCGCCCGCGTTCTCGTTCATGCGTGCGTGCAGATCCATCACGTCGATCTGTGGCAGGTCGTGCCGTTTCCCCGCCTCGAAATCATTGGGATCATGCGCCGGAGTGATCTTCACCGCGCCCGTGCCAAACTCGGGCTTCGCAATCTCATCCAGAATGATGGGAATCTCCCGCTTCATCAGCGGCAACAGCACCTTCTTCCCGTGCAGGTGAGTGTAACGCTCATCGGCGGGGTTCACCGCGACCGCCGTATCGCCCAGCATCGTCTCCGGCCGTGTAGTCGCGACGGTGATGAATTCGTTCGTGCCGATTACCGGATACCGGATCTCCCACAGCTTCCCCGCCACCTCTTCGTGCTTGACCTCGAGATCGGAAATCGCCGTTTCGCATCGCGGACACCAGTTCACGATGTACTTCCCGCGATAAATCAATCCCTCTTCGTACAGCCGGACGAACACCTCGCGCACCGCGCGCGAAAGGTTCTCGTCCATGGTGAAGTACTCGCGCCCCCAATCGACCGACGCCCCCAGCCGCTTCATCTGGTCGAGGATGGCGCCGCCATACTCGCGCCGCCATTCCCAGACGCGCTCGATGAATTTCTCGCGTCCCATCTCGCGCCGCTTCTTGCCTTCTTTCGCCAGCTGGCGTTCGACCATCATCTGCGTTGCAATGCCCGCGTGGTCGGTTCCCGGGAGCCACAAGGTGATAAACCCGCGCATGCGGTGCCAGCGCACCAGAATATCCATCTGCGTCTGGTTCAGCATGTGCCCCATGTGCAGACGCCCCGTAACATTCGGAGGAGGCAACAAGAGCGTGAACACCGGACGTGAATCTCCCGGGGCCGGCGTCTCTACATGGAACAGCTTTTCCTGGACCCAGTACTCGGCCCAGCGCGCTTCAATCGCGCCCGGTTCGTAAGCTTTCGGCAATTCGTGCGGCATGTTGATCCTGATCGTTGTAGGGACGGCCGCCCTCGCCGGGGTCCCCAGACCGCGCGCTCTTCGCGGGCTGGAGTGGTTCAGGCCGAGCAAAGCTCGGCAAAATTCTCGGCGGAGGGGAAACCATTGATCTTAATGGGCAAGAAAAGAAGGGTCAAATTGCAGGGGGATTCGGTAGTGCCTCAGTTTGAAACTGAGACACTACCGGGGATTCTTATTCTCCGCCAGCCCTAGCCGCCTAAGTACAAGGCGCAATTGACACCGTTTTCCGGCGATGCTAATATCCTCGCCCATCACGGGCGCCGCTGCCTCCCCCGGCACCAAGCCTCGGTGCTCTGAGTCTTACCCTTTGTGGGTCTCGTTAGCTAAGAAAACTTCAGGAGCTGATCTATGACCAACTCTTCGCGCACGATCGTGTTTGGTGCCTTGGCCGTCCAACTTTCGTTTTCGCGCGTCAGGCCGCTTCTGAAACTGGCGATGCTCCTCTGGCTGGCAGTTTGGGGTTTGCAACTGCCTGCCCTGGGACAAGGCACCTATACCTGGAAGGGCGGAAGCACATCATGGAACACCGCGGGCAACTGGAGTGGGCCCACGCCTGGCGTAGTCCCCGGCAAGGACTGCACCGACTGCGACGCCGCCGTCCAGAATCTGCCATCTGGTAATTATCCTAGCCAGGATTATTCCCCCCTGACTCTCAACAACCTCACCATTGGCGCAAATTCGTCTGTTCAAATGAACAACGGCGACACCATGACATTGAACGGAAGCGCCCTCAGTGGCGATTTCCGAATGGACAACACCTTGGGGGCGACAACGGTGCTGAACATTGGTGGCAGCTTGACATTCACCAATGCGATCTTTGGACTTTCGATGGAAAATAACAGCCAGATCCTGGGCGGCGGGACCCTAATGAACCAAGGGACCATCACCTACGGGGCCAACGCAGGATCGCCGCCGGGAGTGATCGGCAATGGGTCGCTTACACTGCAGAATTTGAGCGGCGGCGCCATCATTTCGGGATCGACAGGCAAGGTTCTAAATCTCTGCCCCAATGCCAACTGGCTAAACAACGGGGTAATCGAGGCGGAGGATGGTGCCATCTTAACCATCAACTGTACGGGCACGATCACGCAAACCGGCGGACAAATTTCCGCCAACAATAGCACAGTAACGATGGGTGGCCCCACCATCACTGGAGGGACATTGGCCAGCCCAAACGGGGGAACGATTAATACTGCGAGCGCGTCAGGTACCACGCTCAACAATGTGACGAATAACGCCTCGTACCAGAACAGCGGGCCCGGATCCAACACTGCCCTGGTCGGAACGATCACCAATAACGGCTCAATCCTTCTGCAGACCAGCAGCGGGACCGGCAGGCTCTTCATCAATGGCGCGGTCACGCTGCAAGGGAGCGGGGTGGTCTATCTTAACAACGGTCTTAACAACGGCTCCAAAGGCTCTCTCTCTGGTGACTTTACGCTGACCAACAAGCAGACCATCAGTGGCCAAGGTATTATCGATGTCGACGGTCTTAACAACCAAGGCACGATCCAAGCTTCTGCCTTCGATACCGATGAGACACTCACGATCGAGCCCGCGAGCGGCGCCCTCACCAATACCGGTGGGACCATTAGATCAGCCGACAGCAGCGCTACGGTCGAGATCAGCGGCGTGACGGTCAACAACGCCGGCGGCACCATCTCCTCGTTCGATGGCTCCGCTGTGCTAGATGGGGCCGCGACCATAAGTGGCGGCACCATTCAGGGACTAACAAATTATGTGGAGGGAAAACTTGTCACCCTGGATGGCACCAGCAGCCCCGTCACCATTGGCGGAACGTTCGAGATTCTGGGCGGCGATAAAACCACCCTAAAAGGCACCTTCAACGGCGGGCCCGGGGAGATCGAAGTGAACGGTTGCCCCAACAGCGCCGTACTTCATGCCAGCGGTACGGTTGTCATCAACAGCGGGTTGGAGATTCTCCTTGCCAATGACTGTTCCCTAAATTCCTTTCAGGGAGATGGAAAGACTGCCACAAAGGTCACCATTAATGGCTCTCTCGTTGGCAACGGCGTGGTCAGCGCAATGTCTTTGATCATCGGTTCCAAGGGTACGCTTACTGGCGGACCTGACGCTGGCACGCCGTTAGTCCTGGACCCGACAACGAATCTCACCAACCACGGCAAGGTTATCGTGGATGCGAACAGTACGCTGCAGATCCTCGGAGGTTTCTCCAACTTCAGCTCTATCACCGACACCCTGACCGGCGGCAATTGGGACATTTTCGGCATCCTCGAGTTCGAGAATGCCGATATTGTCACCAATGCCGGTATCATCATACTCACCTACCCCGGCCAGATCACGGACCAGAACGGCCATAATGCCCTGGCCAAATTCAGCAGCAACAAAGGAAGCTTCACGGTGGCTGGGGGCCAGAACTTGACGACTGCCGGCGCCTTCACCAACACAGGAAAGTTCACGGTACAAGCGGGCAACACCGTTACCATCGGTGGCAGTGGCAATAGCTACACTCAGACTGGCAGCGCTGCGGTCACCAAAATAGACGGAGAGCTCAGCGTCCCCGCCGGAGGCTCCATTGACATCGCCGGCGGCACGCTGGAAGGTGCAGGCACCCTGAACGGAAGCGTCTCGGTCGGTAACGCTGCCGCCGGGGCCGCGGCTACGTTCATCATCGGAGACGACACCAAGCATGCCGGGTCGGTGTCGGTCACCCAAAACTACACCCAGCTCGCCACCGGCATCATGGATGTCCAGATCGGCGGCACCAGTCCCGGCTCGAAATACAGCCAGCTCAATGTCACGGGTCCGGTCAAGCTCAGCGGCACTTTGAACATCAAGCGGATCAACAACTTCAAGCCGCTGGTGGGACAACAGTTCACCATCATCAACGCACCCTCGGGCATTACCGGCACTTTCTCCATCGTAAATGGCCTTTCCATCAATACCACGGAGCACTTCACCGTCACTTATGAGTCGAACGCGGTCGTGCTCACGGTGGTATCCGGGCCATAAGGAGTGGGCGCACACCCGACTCACGCGGGCCGGCCCTCGAACTTCTTATCCTCAGACGACCGGCTGTTTCTAAATCTAACCACCAGCGGACGCGGCGCCGGCGCCGCGGTTGCGGGCTAACAGCTTCACTATGGCCTGGTCATGGGCGGGCTGGGAGTAAAAGTATCCCTGGGCCATCTCGCAATTGAGCTGCTTGAGCAACTCTACGTGAGCTTCCGTCTCGGTTCCTTCGGCGACCACCTTCAAACCGAGATTGTGGGCCAGCATAATGATGGTCCGCACGATCTCGCGGTTTTCCGGGTCGCTGTCCATGTGCGAAATGAAGGCCCGGTCGATTTTCAACGTGTCTACGGGAATCCGGCGCAAGCGGCTGAGGGACGAGTATCCCGTGCCAAAATCATCGATGCTCAAATGAATGCCCAGCGCCTTCAATTGCGCCAGCACGTGACCAGATTTTTCCGCATCCCCCATGGCAATCGTTTCGACGACTTCGAGGTGCAAGCAGCCGGGATCGACGCCCGTCTGCTCCAGCGTTTTACGGATCGCCCTGGGTAAGTCGGGCTGGGCGAAGTCCCGGGCGCTGATGTTCACGCTCATGGTCAGAGCCGGTCCGGATGGAAATTCCGACTGCCAGCTTCGGAGATGCTGGCAGGCTTCCAGCAACAGTTGCCGATTCATGGGGACGATGAGTCCGATTTCCTCAGCCACCGCGATGAACTCCATCGGTGGAACGATGCCCTCCGGACGTTGCCACCGCGACAGCGCTTCGAAGCCCGTGATCTTGCCCGTTTGCAGTGAGACAATGGGCTGGTAGTAAACCCGGAACTCGCCCTGTTCGAGGGCCTTGCGCAGGTCCGTCTCCAGCCGCAAACGCTTCACGGCACTCTCATGCATGGCAATGTCCGATACTTCGCAACGGGCCTTTCCCGCCCGCTTGGCGCGGTACATCGCGATATCCGCGTCGCGCATCAGATCCTCGGCCTGGGTGTGCGGGCTGGCGCTGGAAGCGATTCCCATGCTCGCCGAAATGACAATTTCCTCGTAGTTCACGACAAAGGGAGTTGCCAGCTCCGCTTGCACTCGTTCCGCAACCCGTACCGCTTCAATGGGGTCGCGGACGTCGTCTAAAAGGATGGCGAATTCATCGCCCCCCAGCCTGGCCAGAGAGTAGTCATTGGCGGGT
>Ga0187817_10002052_pt1 | contig 10219 bp, 8 predicted proteins | sample NC_wetland_sal_i_17_FD_132431 | JGI IMG/M metagenome (GOLD analysis project Ga0187817, IMG submission 132431) | Wetland sediment microbial communities from Neuse River Estuary, North Carolina, USA - SO4_2 | ecosystem: Environmental > Aquatic > Freshwater > Wetlands > Sediment | place: USA: North... | reverse complement strand
GATTCCGCCCCTGTCGCACGCGAAACTCAGTCAACAGCGAGCGCACATCCGTCTCGTACGCTGCCTGGAGTACGCGATACGCTCCCAGCACATCGCCAACCTCCTGTGCTTCGTGCAGTGCTGCGCGGTCCACCAGGAGCGCTTTGCCGTAGGCTGTCTGGACGTTGAGGACGCTCTGGATCATGGCCTCGATCTTCGGCTCGATGTTGTGCGATTGGTCGATCATATAGGCAATGCGACTCGCATTGGCGACCCCCTCAGCTTGGGCACCAATAATCTCGTTGAAGATGCAGAAGAGGTCGAAGGGGTTCTGAGAGCCGACGATCAGATCGTCATCGGCATAGCGGCGGTCGTTGAAGTGGAACCCACCCAACCGGCCTTCATCGAGCAACTGCGCAACAATCTGCGCAATGTTAGTCCCTTGTGGATGGTGACCGGTATCCACCAGCACCTCGGCCTGCGGTCCCAGCTTCTGTGCCATCAGCAGCGAGGTGCCCCAATCTGGCAGGTCGGTGGAATAAAAGGCCGGCTCGAAGAACTTGTACTCGATCAACAGGCGCATCCCGGCAGGCAATGCAGCGTAGATCGTCTGTAGAGACTCCAGCAGGCGATGGCGGCGGCGACGCAGATCGTCCTGGCCGGGATAGTTGGTGCCATCGGCCAACCAGAGGCTGATGATGTCGGAGCCAACTTCCTGCGCGATCTGGATGCACTCGATGACATGCTCGACCGCTCGTTGTCGTACCGCCTTGTCGAAATGGCACAGGCTGCCAAGGCGGTAGATATCCTCCTGAAAAAGGTTCGGATTGACTGCGCCGATACGCAGACCAAGGGTATGGGCATAGTCCTTCACTGCCTGCCAGTCGTCTTCCTTGTCCCAGGGAATGTGAATGGCGACACTGGGGCAGATGCCGGTGACCTTCTGCACCTGGGCCGCGTCTGCCAGCTTCTCGCGCAGATTACTGGCTGCCCCCGGCCAGGGAAAGACCTTGAAGCGCGTACCGGAGTTGCCGTAGCCCCACGAGGGAGTCTCGACGCTGAATTGTTGGATAGCTAGCAAGACCGCGTCAACGTTGATACCACGCTCCTCTAAGCTGTCCTTCATAGCCTCAAACAAAACATTGCTCATCTATACCATGCCTCTCATCAATTGTCCTGTCAAGCGTTTATCAAATGCACCCTATGGTCCCCAGCTTCAGCTATGGGATAGAAGTGGCCTTTTCCCTTAAGAGAGCTTTCGACCATTTGCTGGAGAATGCTGTCAGAAGCGGTATTTTTCAACGATCTCTTCCCGAACCTCGACGCCAAGTCCCGGAAACAGTGGGACATCAATCCAGCCGTTTTTCTGTGTGAACGGCGTCGTCACCAGCTCATGCTGCATTGGGTTTTCCAGTGGCTTCATTTCAAACAGCAAGCAGCGGTCGGAAAGCGCGGAGAGTGCGAGGCTGGCAGCGGTAACAATGGCGCTGCTCCAGGCATGGGCGTTGTACCAGACGCTGGCCTGCTCTACTAATTGAATGAGCTTGTAAAAGCCGGTGATCCCTTCGGCTCGCCCAGGATCACAACCCACGACATCCACGATCCCCGTTGCGATCAGGCGCTGGTAGCCTTCGAGGTTCCATTCTCGCTCCCCGGTAGCAATGAGCGTCTTCACGTGCTGGCGCAATTTGCGGAATCCCTCGATATCGGTTGGCTCCAATGGCTCCTCAATCCAGCGCAGGTTACATTCCTCGAAGGCATTGATCAGCGCGATGGCATGAGCAACGTCCCATTGCAACGACTGCCCCCGGTCGATCATGATATCCGCTTCTGGCCCCACCGCTTCGCGCAGCAAGCGCACGAACGCAATATCGCGCTCGGCTTCGTAGCCCAGACGCGCTGCGCCGCGTTTGCCGAAGCCAATTTTCACGCCCCGGTAGCCTTCCTCGCGCACGTATCGTCCGTGACGCTCAGCTTCTTGCTCGATGCCTGGCAGAAAGGCGTGAGTGCTGGCAATGACCGGCAGGCGTTCACGATAGGCCCCACCAAGCAGCTTGACAAGTGGCAAACCGAGCAGTTTCCCTTTCAAGTCCCACAGTGCGATGTCTATGGCGCTGAGCGCAAACGAAGCAATGCCCCCTTGATAGCCATACCACCACATGTGCGACTTGAGTCGCCGCCAGTGATTGATGTTATCAAGAGGATCGCCGTCAATGAGTAATGGTGCCAGTCCAGTGACAAGTTGTTCGGTCGCACGGGATGACTCTGGCCACTGCGTGATGGATTCGCCCCATCCGACGGTGCCGTCACTCGCTTCGATGCGACAGAGCGTCAGGTATCGAATGTTATTGTTGTCGTTGGGTTCGGGGTAAGAAACGGAAATGGGCGTTACTTTGCGAATACGCATACTTCACCTTTCCAAAGATTTGCCCATGCCATCAAGCCGCGTCAATACATCAGGAAGCCACCGGTGATATTGATCGTCGCCCCAGAGATAAACGAAGCATGATCGCTGGCAAGAAACACGACCGTACCGGCGATCTCTTCGGGTTGGGCGGGCCGTCCAAGAGGAGTTGCCTGATTGGACGACTCGAGTGATGCTGGGTCAAGGCCACTGAGCAACATCGGCGTAATGACAAAGCCGGGAGCAACTGCATTGACCGTGATCCGATGCGGGCCATAGGTGCGAGCCAGGCCTCGTGTCATCGTCACAATGCCACCTTTTGCTGTGTTGTAGACGACAGAACCGCCAAATCCGCCTGTCCACCAGCCTTGCGACGTAAAAGTGATGATACGCCCCCCTTGACCCTGCTCGCGCATCACTCGCGCGGCAGCGCGGCAGAGAAAGAAGCTCGCTTTGAGGTTGAGATCAACCTGAAAATCCCAATCCTCCTCTGTAACATCTTCGATGTTGTACTGACGACGCAGAACGGCGGCCAGATGCGCCAGCGCATAGAGCGAACCAAATTCGTCGCGGGAGCGCTTCACCAGCACCTCATGCGTTGCCAGGTCTCGTAAATCAGCGCCAACAGCGACGTGACCCTCGCCTTCCATATCGGCTACCACCGCTTCAACGGCTTGCTGCTCGAGATCGACCGCCATCACGCGAGCACCGGTCGTCGCGAACGCCTCGGCAACCTTGCGACCAATGCCGCCAGCCGCGCCGGTCACGATGACGCCTTTTCCTTCCAGTCCCGCGCCAACACTCCAGGCCATACATGCCACCTCTTTATCACTATTTCGCTGCTACTCCTCGGATTTATCTGCTGACCAGAAAACCGTTTCTTCCGCGATGATCACCTCAGAGTGCCCAAGAAAAAGCGGGCGATCTTGCGCGAGAAGTTCGGCGATTTCAGGATCGGCGAAAGCGCTGTTCGCAGCTGCGGCATCGTCAAACCAGAGTTCGCCGACCGCGTCCCATTCTACAGATTGAGGACCGACGACGCGCGAGAGAACCATCTTGCGTACCCCGGGTATCTTTCGCGCAATAGCGGCATGGGGGCCGCTATAATGCTCCCAGAACTCCCCTGGCATCATCCCTTGCTTCCTGCGTATCAGGGAAATGCGTTTAATCACTACCTGCGCTCACTTTCTTCCCAGGAACGCCTACCTGCTCCCTCAGACGCTCGCTGTTTCTGCCATCACCGCCCGCGCCATGTCTCGGAACTGGATGGTCTCACACGTGTTCTCAGTCCGATTGCAGTCCTGCCAGTCCAGCCACACGTATTCAATAGCGAAATAGCCACTGTAGTCAATCTCTCGCATTCGGGTAATCACGCGGCGGTAGTCAATAGTATTTTCCTGGAACGTTGTTTGTAATCTGCCTTTAGCAGCCCCGCGGCAGTGGAAATGGCGGGCATACACCAGCAATGGTTCAATTTCGACGTCGGGAATGCCAACGCTGGTGAAATGCGTGTAATCCAGTGTGAGTTTCAGTCCTGGCGTCAATTCGACCAGATGCGCCAGTTTCTCCGGCGTGTCCACGTTCGAGCCGAGATGTCCTTCGACCGAAAGCGCGATGTCGAATTTCGCAGCAGCATCGACGCGCCACTTCAACGCTCCCGCCGAGCGCCGGATGGATTCTTCCCAACTCTCATCACCGAAACGCATTCCCGGCAACATCGTCATCCCCTTTGCACCCAGGCGATGCGCCATTTCAAGCATGTCTGAGAAGAGAGCGGCTGCGTCTTCTTGCTGTTTGGGGTCAGGGTGGTTGGGAGCCATCGTCTCGAAATCTGTCCAGGGTTGCCAAAAGAAATCGGCCAGTTCCAGTCCCGACCGCTCGATACGCTCTTTCAAAATACCCGACCACATCGGAATATCGGAGCGTACCATTTCGGGCCTCACGTGTGATCGATTACCGAAGAGCGCCAGGTCTACACCCTCAATATCGAGGAGGCGAATGAGGGTAAAGACGCGGTCGTGAGGAAGCAATGGCCAGGTGAAGTCGGCACAAGCCAGTTTCATATCACCAAAACCTCCATTTTGGATACCCTCATGCCTTCAGGCTGAGGGAGGAAAAAAAGGCTCCCGCAGGAGCGGACTCTTCCCCTTGCGGGGAGCCCTTTTTAGGAGAAAGGGCGAAAACTCTCGCCCGATTACGGGCCACCGCGTTATTGCGCGGGTGCAATTTCCCTTCGCGATTGCGAGACCGGCATAGGGAGGATCCCATCTCCTTCGGCGTGGGAGGTACGCGAAGCGCTTGCGCCCGACATGCCGGGGGCATGTCAGCAAGGTCCGAACTAGGGAGGCATTCGGACGTACTTTCGCTACTCTCCTGGCTCTTCACCCTGATTTCGCTATTGCTTAGCCGGTCACGCTGCTGCATGGGCGGCGAGGTTACCAGAAGCTGCCCAGGCCCGCTAGTCAGGAACTTACGTTGCGCTAGCCGTTTCGCAAGCCAGTCCCATTAATGGGACTGGTTCCTGACCGCGTCAGAACGTATAGAGATCCAGATTGCTGTCTGTGAAGACCGTCGGCGGCCCTGCGGTCACGGTTCCACTTGCTCCAACCGTAAAGCTGCCAAGATTTCCGCAGGTGAACGTGTCACCCTGCTTGCCGGTAATCTGGTGAGTCAGTATGGCGTGCATTGCGCACATGGCGACCTGTCCCTCACGGCTGAAGCCCCACAGGGCAAACTGCTTGACACACCCTGAAGTCACGTACGACTCCATTTGTTTAGGATCTCCCAGACCGGTCACGACGTACTTGTTGCACATGCCCTCCTGCTGTACGACTTGTGCAGCCGCGGCCACGGCAATGGTGGTCGGCGCAATAATGCCCTTGATGGTTGGGTACGCCTTCAGAACATTCTGGGCGTATTGAACCGCCGTAGGTGTCGAGTCATCGGGGGGATTGATAATCGTCACCAGGTGCATGTTCTTGTACTTCGGGTTCGTTTTCAAGTCCTGGACGAGCAAATTGTTCCACAGCACCTGGTTGCTGTCCGTCGCCTGAGCGGAGAGGATGACAAAGTCCCCCGTGTAGTTGATCTGCGACCCGAGCATTTGCAACTGGATATCGGCGATTTGCTGGGCGCTGGTTCCCTGGACATAGGCACTACGGCCTGCAGGAAGAACATCGGAATCAAACGATACGACCGTCACGCCATTTTGTTGTGCCCGTTGCAGAGCAGGAGTCACGGCAGCCGGGTCATCGGCAGAGATAAAGATGCCCTTGTATCCATTGGCGACGGCATTGTTGATGAACTGCACCTGCTGGGTAGCCGAGGACGAAGTTGGACCGCCGTAAGTAAGTTGGTAGCCAAACTGCTGCGCAAATTGCTGAGCGCCCTGATCGGCCTGCGTAAACGGCGGGATACCGGTGAATTTGGGGATCATGTACAGTTTCGTAGTTGACGTTGGAGCGCTGGTCGCTGCAGTGCTTGCCCCATTACTGCTACTGCTACTGCTGCCACAGGCGCTCACAAGCAACGCGACTACAACAAACGATACGCAGAGCGTGAATAGCCCACGATGGCGTACAGATACTGCACCGGAATACAGCTTAGCATTCATAATGTACCTCCATTGCTGTTCACTGTGGCTCTCAAATGCCACGATAAATATTACGATGATACGAACACAAACCCACACAACACTTCAGTGTCCTTGCTCATGAGTCGATTGATCTTCACTCTTGATCGATACGGTCTGCGACACCTCCTGTGTTTCTGGCGAAGCAATGCTAGAGCGCTGCTCGCTACGACGAAAGCGATTACGAGCAGCATTAATTGCAACCCCGCCGCTAATAGCAATGATCAGCAAAAGACCAACGCTGATTGTTTGCTCTTGACCAGATAATCCTGCCACGCCCAACCCAGACTCCAGAACCTGCAAGAGAATCAAGGCTAGCACCACACCCGGAATGGTACCGGCTCCTCCGTAGGCGCTGACCCCTCCGAGGATGACAGCGGTAATCGCCGGAAGAAGTTGATCGGCTGCCATGTTGGCTTGAGCCGTGTCAAAATTGCCAAGATAGAAAATGGCGGCAAGCGCAGCGAAAACGCCCGCGATGACGAAGACAAGGATGCGCGTACGAGCGACAGGGACGCCGGAGAAACGGGCAGCCTGCCGGTTGCCGCCAATGGCAAAAACAGATTTGCCGAAGGCTGTCCAGTGGATAACGAACGCGAGAATGGCTGCGCAGATAAGCAGAATAGCCGAGGCAATTGGAAAATCGCTGCTAAAGAGTCCCCCTGATCCAAGTTGTACAAGCGACGTCGGGAAGTTAATGATGGCGTTTCCCTGCAAGATGAGGAAAGCAATACCTGTATATGTGCTCATTGACCCCAGCGTAACGGCCAGCGAGGGAAGTTCGAACATGACCACAACGAACCCATTGACAAGTCCCAAAATACCGCCCAGAACAATTGCCAATCCCGCCGCTGCCCAGATATTCATCCCATGTTGCCAGAGGACAGCCATTACGACGCCACACAGGGCAAGCGTCGAAGCGATAGAAAGATCGATATCACCGGTCATGATCACTGGTGCGACGCCCAGTGCCAGGAAACCAAGCACGGTAGCGTTGAGCGCCATCGTTTCGAGATTGAATGGCGTGAGAAAGTTACTCGATGCCGCCGAACTGCCTGCCATCACGATTACTATCAACAGGCACAGCCCAACTTCCCAGCGCATGACCCGGCGCAAGGCAACATTGATCCACGAATTAGCCACGTCACCGCGAGAGAAGGAACGGCGAGGTTTTGTGCCCGGAGGGCGGTGAGCTACTGTACTCACTGCTGAACCTCCGTTTTTACGACCTGCGGCGTATCGTTATCCGACTGGCTCCTGTTACGAGAAGCCGGTTGTTGCAGGCGTCGCATCAGCACAGCGTAGAGAGCAACGGCACAAATGATAGCAACCCCCTGCAGCGTTTGCTGAGCAAAGATCGATATCTTGAGTAGAGCCAGCACATTTTCAATTTCAAGCAGCAGCACCGATCCGAGTGCTGCGCCGAGCGGCGAACCGGAACCACCGAAGAGGCTTACTCCTCCTACGACTGCCGCTGCGATGGCCGTCAGTTCAAATCCTGCTCCGGCAGTAGCATCGACATTCCCATACTGGGCGATGTACAGAAGGCCGCCAAAACCAGCGAGAGCGCCACAGACCACAAATGCCTCAATCGTGCGGCGGCGGGTCGGGATAGCCATGTAGCGTGCTGCCTCTGGATTTGACCCCATCGCGTAGAGGTCGCGCCCCCAGCGCAACGTGCGCATCACAAAACTGAAGAGGATCACCCAGACCGCTCCAATCCAGACGAAACTGCCAATACCCAACCATGTTGTCGTATAAAGCTGGCTGAGCCAGGTAGGAACTTGATAGGCATAGACTTGAGACCCGCCGGAAACGACCACTTGCAGGCCCCCGTAAATGGACAGTGTTGCCAGCGTAGCAATAATGGCGGGCATCCGCGCGAAACTGATCAGCAAGCCATTTACCAGACCGAGGACGACGCCGATAAAAACAGGGAGCAAGATCGCGATGAGTACGATGCCTACACCGCCAAGGCCGCTCAACTGGCCGAGCAGCGAACCAGTGATAAAAGCTGCCAGGCCGAGAATAGTCCCGACACTCAAGTCGATTTGCCGGGACAACAATACCAGCGATTCACCAAGAGCGACGATGGCAACGACCGCCGCATTATTGAGCATTTCGCGCAAGTTCACCCCATTTCGAAAAGCCGGGATACAGATCGCAGCCACTATGCTGACAATGACGACGATAGCGATTAATCCGACTTCTCGAATACGAAACAGCCTTGCCAGCCCAAAACGCCCTCTCTCCGAGATGCCTGGTGTTACCGAACGAGCGTTCATGCTGATGCCTCCACGATTGACTGTAGGCCGGAAGCTGCTGTCATCACCGTTTTGCTGTCTACAGGGTAATCGAATATACCGGTGACACGTCCTTCGCGCATCACAACCAGCCGATCACACATCGAGCGCACCTCTTCCATTTCGGAGGAAATAAAGATAATACCAACGCCGGCCCGCGCCAGTTCGGAAATGATCGCCAGGATATCAGCCTTTGCACCGACATCGATACCATGCGTCGGTTCGTCAAGGATCAGAACGCGGGGTTCAGTAGCCAGCCATTTTGCCAGGACAACTTTCTGCTGGTTGCCTCCCGAAAGTGCGCTCACGATGCGGTCACGGCGTCCTGGCTGCAAGCGAACGCGCTGTGCGAGTATGTCAGTCAGACGATTAATTCTCCTCGCCGGCAGCACTCCCAACCAGGAAAGGAGTTTCTGCCAGACAGACATAGTGGCGTTCCAGGGAATCGTCATGGTTGCCACCAGTCCATGTATCAGGCGATTCTCTGGCAGATACACCAGCCCACAACTGATGGCATGGCTGGGTGAACGCGGGCGGAACGGGAAACCAGCCAGGATGATCTGACCGGCATCGATCCTATCGATGCCGAACAGCGATTGGGCAAGTTCCGTGCGTCCTGCTCCGACCAGCCCGGCAAATCCCAGTATTTCTCCCCGTCGCAGGGTGAATGACACATTCTCGAAATAGCCCTTGTGGGTCAATCTTTGCACTTCCAGTACGGTATCGCCAAGTTTGGCCGGCTGTTTGGGATAGAGCGCGGAAATTTCGCGTCCCACCATGTCGCGAATGAGGTCGGGAATGGTCACTTCTGTGGTCGTCTTCTCCGCGACCTTCTGACCGTCACGCAACACAACCACGCGATCCGTCCACTGATACACCTCTTCTAGACGATGGCTGATAAAGAGAATCGTCACCTGGCGGGCTTTCAGGTTTCGCACGATCTTGTACAAAGCGTCAACCTCGCGAGCGGAGAGAACGGCGGTCGGCTCGTCGAGGATCAGGAGTTGCGCTCCACTAGAGAGGGCCTTTGCAATTTCAACGAGTTGCCGTTCGGCGACACGCAGTTGATAGACCGGCGTTTGTGGATCAATAGGCAGATCAAGTTGTTCGAGGAGAACACGCGCCTGTTCATGCATCTGACTCCACGCAATTGTACCCCGGTGGGTCAATTGATGTCCGGCAAAAATATTTTCTGTGATGGAAAGATCAGGGAAAAGCATCGGCTCCTGGTACATCGCAGAGATGCCCGCTTCGCGTGCAGCACGCGGATTCGTGAAAATCCGCTTAGTTCCCTGGACGACGATGTTACCCTTGATCGGCTGTATGACGCCGGTCAGTATTTTGACGATGGTCGATTTCCCCGCGCCATTTTCACCGACTAGCCCCACAACTTCGCCACGGGCCAACGAAAAGCTGACTCCGCGTAGCGTCTCTACAGCACCGTAACTGTGGTGGATGTCATGTAACTCAACGACAGGTACCATGAGCAATCCCTCTTGATGGTTCTCTCGTTAGCTTACAGAAGGAGGAATTGTAAACGATTCCGGCTTCGATACCAACGATTGTAACATCTTGGTAAGCCTAAGTCAAGCTTTATGTGCTAGCCCAATGCATCAATTATGAGAGTTATATCTTGTACCGATGTCCGTATGTTTGTTTCAATCGAGATAGATATTCTTCTCCCCCTGCGTAAATAAGCCTCAGAAGGGATTGACAGAGAAGATATCGAATGATATAACTAAAAACGGAACTGGAATCGTTACTAACACCTCCGTCTATCAGGATGGTGCCTATCTTCAGAAAAGGACTGCCAGTCTCATGTCATCGCAAAAGATATACCCACCCGACCGGCGGCAATGGCTGCGTAGCATGCTCCTCATCCGGTGCTTTGAGGATAAGGTG
>Ga0187817_10002051_pt1 | contig 10219 bp, 9 predicted proteins | sample NC_wetland_sal_i_17_FD_132431 | JGI IMG/M metagenome (GOLD analysis project Ga0187817, IMG submission 132431) | Wetland sediment microbial communities from Neuse River Estuary, North Carolina, USA - SO4_2 | ecosystem: Environmental > Aquatic > Freshwater > Wetlands > Sediment | place: USA: North... | reverse complement strand
GAGTCGAATTGGCCCCAGATCGCCGTGATGATGATCGCGTACGGAAAGAACGACCAGAAGGTGAGAATCGCGAACGCTGACCCGGCGTTCGCTGCCCACCGCTCGACCAGGCGATACAGCAGGTAGGCGCTTGCAACGTCCGCGAAGATCCCCGGCTGCTTCAAGATAAAGTAGAGCAGGAACCGGTCGCCGCCTCCCACGAGTTCCCAGCCCCGATACGACTCCCCGAGCACCCACGGCCAGAACGGCAAGTACGCCGCCGGCGTCAGGTTCTGGCTGAGATAGGAAAAGCTTACCCCAGGCACCGGCGGCCAGAAGGCGGTGTAGGGGTTCACCCCCTGAGACACGATGTTCCCCGTCCGTACCCACGATTCGAAGTCGAACGGGTGCCCGGTCCAGAAGGAGAACGACTCGCGCAGGAGGAGTCCCGCGAGCAGGACTTTCCACGCGCGCGACGGCAGTCGGGTTCGCCGCTGAACCGGTCGAGAGACCCCCACGAACGTACCAGGGCACCAGTACGAAGCCCCTCCCAAAAGGACTCGGGGGGGTTCGAGCGGCCCCCGGCCCCGTCCGGGCACGACGCCCCTGGGCCCGGGCTCGGACCCTTTCAACGGACAGCCAACCCTCAAGAGCGTGCATCCCAGAAACCCTGCGGTGGCAGCGGAGATTCGACTTGACGAAACATCTAAGGCAGCCCCGACCGACCGTGGGGTGTCCCTATGCAAAAGGCCGCGATCGTCGCCGAGCTCGGCGAAAGCACTCTGCTTCTTCCGGCCGCCGTGGGCCGGGCCCTTCGCGCGAACGACCGCGTGAAGTACCTTTTCGCACTGCTACAGAGCGCCCGCATCCGGGCGGACCAGCCGACCACCGAACTTCCGAACCTTTCGGCCGAGCGGGAGCAGGCCGGTGAAGACGATGTGCGGTTGGACGCCGTGATCCGAGACGCCCGAGGGGCCGGCGCAGACCGATATGCGATCCCCCTCAGCGGCGCGATCTTGGCCAAGATCTTCGCCGCCGTGGAGGAGATGATCCTACCGGTCGCCTCCGCCCTTCCGGACGAGGCGACCCGGTTCCGGGAACGCTTCGAGGCGATCCGCTCGGAGGTGGCCGCACCGGAGCAGGACCTCCTCCCCGGTACCGCGATCGATGTGCTCACCTCAGGCGACCGGGTTCGGGGCGACAGTCTCCACCTCCTCGTCCTCGACCTTCACCGGTCAATCCTCGCGGTCCAAGCGTCGATCACGACCGAGGAGGTCGACGGTGCCTCGACCTACGGGTTGCGGGAGGAGGACCGTCCGCTCGTCCGAGCGTTCATGGTCGGGCTTCATCGCACGGCCCCGCTCAAGTTCGAGCACCCCGGCCTCGGGACGACCGCGACCCGGATCGGCGAGCGACTCGTCCTGCAGAACGACATCGGGGAAACCGAGGCGCATGTCATCGTCATCTCGGTGGAGAACGGCGAGGTCTCGGTCGTCTACTCGGACGTCCACGGCAGTCGCCTGGAGTTCTTCCAAGACCTCCTTCGCGCGACGGGGTTCGTTTGGGAGGAGACCGCGACGCGGACGGCGTCGTCGGACCTCGCCCGCGGAGAGTACTTCCTTGCCTCCGGTCGGTGCCGACCGCCCTCCCGCGCCGACCTCGAGGCCACGCTCACCTCGGTCGGCTCGAAGATCGTCTTCCTCATCGACTGGAACCGGGCGCGAAAGGACCTTCGGGTGTTCATGCGCAACCCCGAGGCGGTCGCGCTCCTCAAGTGGGCGGCGACCGAAGAAGTGGGCCACCGGGCGTTCCTCCTGCTGGGGGGCAGCGCGCTCGTGCTCGAAGCGATCGACCTCGCGCCGAAAGGTCAGGTCCATTACCGGGAACGTCTGAGCGAAGTGCTGGGCCCCACGCGAACCCGTCAGTACTTCCAATGGGTCTTCCGCACCGCCTCGCACGGACTGACGTCGGGTCAGCCTCGGCTCCTGCTTCGGGACGAGGTCAAAGCGGAACTGCTCCGCTACTTCCACACGCTGAACGAGGACCTCCTCGAGATGTGCATCGAGCAGGCCTCCCTCTTGGTCGAGCTCGCGACGTCGGTCCAGGAATCCCTCGTGACGCTCGAAGCCGGCCTCGGTTCCGAACACGCGGAACGGGGGGCGCTGCGCGCCAAAGGATGGGAGAAGAGCGCGGACGAGATCGTGGTCCGGGTCCGAACGATCACGCGACGCTCCGGTAGCGCCGCGCTCTTCCGCGACCTCGTCGGAATCGTCGACGACGCGATCGACGCGCTCGAGGACGCCGCGTACTCGCTCAAGCTCGCGACGGAACACGTTCGGTCGACGGCGTTCTTCGGTGTGCTCGCAGGGATGGCCCGGATCGCCACCGAGGCGTCCCAGGAGTTCTTGAAATCGGTCCACACGATCGGGCTCCTCGGCCCGGCGTCCCGGGAGGAGGAGATGCAGGAGTTCCTCGCGTCGGCGGACCGGGTGGCGAGCCTCGAGGAGAGCTGTGACATCGCGCTGAGGACCGCGCGTCAGGGGATCTGGGCCGGCAGCACCGATTTCCGCGAAATCGCGTTGGCGCTCGAGGTCGCGGGCCACATCGAACAGTCGACCAATCACCTGAAGCGGGCGGCGTACACGATCAAGGACGACGTCTTCGAACGCCTCAACCAGGGGGCCTTCCGCTTCAATGCTGGATGATCCCGAGCGATTCGTCCGGTTCGGGTCGGGGCTTTCGACCAGCGCCCCCTCCGAACACTTCGGCAACAAAGCCTCCGTCCTCGCGCGAATGGCGTCGATGGGACTTCCGGTCCCGCCCGGCTTCGCCCTCAGCGTGGCCGTGTGCCGGGACTATTTCGCGAACGCCCGCGGCATCCCACCGTACGTGCCGGACCAATTGCGACAGGGAATCGCGTTCCTTGAGTCGGCGACCGGTCTGAAGTTCGGGAGCCCGCGCCGACCCCTGCTCGTCTCCGTACGGTCGGGTTCACCGGTATCGATGCCGGGGATGATGACCACCGTCCTCAATGTCGGGATCACTCGCGAGACCCTCTCGGGACTGATCCTACGCCGCGGAAACCCGCGCTTCGCCTGGGACTCGTACCGCCGGCTGCTCGAGAATTTCGGCGAGGTGCTAGGCGTCGACCCCGCCACCCTCGATGAGTCTCTCCGCGCGACGATGCGCGCGGCCGGGGCTCGGGATCAGTCGGAGATGGACTTCCGCGCCCTTCGGGACCTCGCGACTGCGTATGAACGGACGCTGCGTCGGGTGAGCGGGGAACCGTTCCCCGAGGACGTCCGAGACCAGCTCCTCTTCGCCACCCGCGCGGTCCTCGATTCGTGGATGAACCCGCGAGCCCAGCGGTTCCGGGAACGGAACCGGCTCAACGACGCCGGTGGGACGGCGGTCACGATCCAAGCCATGGTCTTCGGAAACCTGGGCCGCGACTCCGGGGCGGGGGTCATGTTCACGCGGAACCCGTGGAACGGGGAGAACCGGCCGTTGATCGATTTCAAGCTCGGCGTGCAGGGCGAGGATGTGGTGTCGCGGAGCCGTCAGACGGACCGGAACGACCTCGAGCGGGTCTTTCCGAACCTTCACCGGGACCTGGTCTCGTTCGGACGCCGACTGGAGGCAGAGTTCGCCGACATGCAGGATGTGGAGTTCACGGTCGAGGAGAAGCATCTCTTCCTCCTCCAGACGCGAGGCGGAGCACGGGAACCCCTCGCGGCCCTCCGCATCGCGCTGGACCTCGCGGACGAGGGTCGGATCGGACGAGAAGAGGCGAGGGCCCGCATCGCGCGCCTCGACCTCGACCGGATCGTCGTCCACGACACCCCGGTGACCGCCGCGCCGCTCGCGCAGGGCGAGCCGGCTTCGATCGGCGTCGCCTCGGGCGCCGTCGCGTTCTCGGCAGCCGAAGCCGTGGAGCTCGCCCGTCACGGACCGGTCATCCTCGTCAAGGACGACCTCGTCCCGGACGACATCGCTGTGCTGGACTCAGCCCAAGGTGCGGTTATGCCGCGAGGGTCCCGGACCTCGCACGCCATCGTCGTGGCCCGGCAGATGGGCAAGGCGGTCGTCGTCAACTGCCCAGCGCTGGAGGTCGATCCGGTCGCCCACCGCTTCCGCGCCGGTGCGCGGGAGGTCCGTGCCGGGGAGATGATCTCGATCGATGGGGCCACCGGACTCATCTACTCGGGCCGGGTCGAGTTTCATGCCCGGCCCCCGGACGATCTGCTCGAACGAGCACGCTCCCTCACGCTCGCGGCCGCGTGACCCTCCCCCGAACGGCGGATTTGGAGGGCGTCCCTTCCCGAGGACCTCGGGACGGCCAAACCAATTTACGCGCACGCTCTCACGGAAGCCATGACCTACCCGCCGAGCCCGAGCCGGGTCCTCCGCGGGATCTACCTCTCGACCGTCTTTTCGATGGCCGCGTACTCTCTGGTCGTTGTCACCCTGCCGTTCCGGTTCCAGGAGCTTGGGCTCTCGGTCTTACAGTACGGGACCGTTCTCGCGGTATACGCCCTCGGCATGCTCGCGACCGAGAGCCTCTGGGGAGCCCTCGCGTTTCGCATCGGGCGCCCACGCCCGGTCGTGCTGCTCGGGGGGCTCGTCGTCGCAATCCTGTGCGCGATCGCTCTCGCGTCCTCCTTCCCGGCCTTCGCGGTCACGCTCGGGCTGCTGGGGATGTTCGTGATCTTCCCGGTACCCCTGATGCGGTGGCTGGCCCTCACGGCGCGAGGCCCCGGGACGGCCGGGAGCGGCACCGGGCGCTACGGCCTCTTCTTCGGCGCGGGTCTCGTGGTCGGCGCCGCTGCCGGGCCCTTCCTTTACGTCCAGATCGGATTCCTGTCGCTCGCCGTCCTCGCCGCCGCGCTGTCGGCGACATCGACCCTCTTCCTCGCGGTCCTTCCCTGGCATGAGGTCGGCCTTCCTCCGCGAGAGCTCGGCGCTCGGAGGCAGGTCCGAGCGGTTCTCACCCGGCACTTTGCCCTGTGTTCGTTGTTGGTGGTCCTCTATTTCGTGACCTATTCCTTGACGGTCAACTTCCTTCAGTACTACTCGGTAGACCTGTTCCACGGGACGCCGACCCAGGCGGGGTACGTGATCGGGGCGGCGAGAGGGACCGGGCTCCTGGCGGGATTCTTTCTCGGTCCGCTCTCCGACCGTTGGGGGGCCGCCCGGGTCTCCCCCACGGGGTTCCTTCTGATGGTCGCGGGGATCTTCGGCACGCTCTTCGCGGTCTCGTACGCCGAGATGGTCGCCGCGACCCTCGTGTTCGCGGTCGGCGCGGGGTGGCTTTCCGCGAGCTTACTGCCCCTCGCCCTGGGCCCGGTGCCTCGGTCCGCTCAGGGGACCGCGATCGGGGTGTTCGGTTCGTTCGAGGACCTCGGTCTGCTGGTGGGGCCCGTGCTGATCGGGGCCGTCTATGCCACCTACGGGGCCACGAGCATCTTTCCTGTGGTCGCCGCGGTGGGTCTTCTCGGGGGCGCCGTCTCCCTGATGCTGGGCCGGAGCTTGAAACCGGAATCGACTCCCGTTCCGAAGGCGGCCCTCGGACCGGAATAAAGTCGTACCAGCCGCACGGGTGGTCGCCCCACCCAACGCCTCGGGGTCGCGATGGTGCCACCTGTGCCCGCCGACACGCTGGGTCCATTTCCCAGGTCTGCGGAGCCCTCCCGCACCCTCAAGATGGGAGACGCCCCTCCCGAAGGTGGGAAGGAGGCACGACGGCGCTCGCCTACGTCCTCGCGTTCGGCTTTCTCCTCGGCTTCTCGCTGACCATCCCTCCGGGACCGATGAACGCGCTGATCGCATTCCAGTCCCTCACGTCGATGCGGAAGGGTGTGATCGTCGGCCTCGGGGCGATGACCGCGGACCTTTTGCTTGGGGTCGCGGTCTATCTGCTCGGAATCGTCGTCGACCTTCACGGGTTCATCCGTGGGATCTATGCGCTCGGCTGCGGCGTGATGTTGTACTTCGGCTACCGGATTCTCACCGGCCGGTCCCAGGGGACCCCGTCGGAGACGGGCGGATTGCGGACGTACTCCGCAGCGCTCGCGCTCGGGATCACGAACCCGTTCCAGATCCTCTGGTGGCTCACCGCGGGACTCGCGTTCGCGTACCTTGGCGGCCTCGTCTTGTTCGTCGGCCTCTTCGGAGCGATCGCGGTCTGGATTGTGGTCTTCCCCTGGGCGATGCACACCGGGGTTCGCCACCACCCCCGGGTCGGACAGCTGGCACCGTGGGTCTCTGGCGGCATCACGGTCGGGTTCGCGCTCTACTTCGCGGTGCTCGCCCTATGAGGGCCGACGGATCGCGCCGGGCGTGACCTGGCTCAGGGGGACCGAAGCCGGTCGACGTACTGTTTATGGAACTTCGCGACCTTCGGGGCGATCACGACCTGACAGTAGCCCTTCTCCGGGTTCCGTCGGAAGTAGTTGTGATGGTACTCCTCCGCGGGATAGAAGACCGTGAACGGCACGATCTCGGTGACGATCTTCCGCCGCCACACCCCGGCGGTCTCGAGTTCTCGCACGACGCCCTCGGCGGTCGCTCGCTGGTGGTCGTCGTGGTAGAAGACCGCGGAGCGATACTGCGTACCCACGTCGTTCCCCTGGCGGTTGAGGGTCGTCGGGTCGTGGGTGGTGAAGAAGATCCCGAGGAGGTCGTGGTAGCTGATCGTTCCTGGGTCGAAAGAGACCTGGACCGCCTCCGCGTGCCCGGTGCGGCCCGTGCAGACCTGCTCGTAGGTCGGACGCGGGGCGGTGCCGCCGGAATAGCCAGGGAGGACCCGGCTCACGCCCTGGAGCTCCGAGAAGACCGCTTCGGTGCACCAGAAGCAGCCGCCCGCGAGCGTGGCGGTCTCGGTCCTCATCGGCGCGGCGGCGGCTGACATCGACCGTTCGCGAGCTCCGAGAGAGACGGATTCGTCGGCGCGGATATCTCTTCCTCTCTCGCCCGCGACCTGCTCGAGGCGAGAACCGGCCGCGTCCTGTTTCGGCCGTTCCTCCCCCGCGCGCGACAAGTTCTTAGGCAGCGGCCGGGTCCCACTTTCGTGCGCTCCCACGAGTTCTCCGAGAAGGTTCGAGAGCTCGCCGCGCGCCATCGTCCCTTCGCGATGGCCACGGTCGTGCGAACCGAGGGCTCGACTCTCGCGAAGCGGGGGTTCAAGATCCTGATCTCGCACGACGGAAAGATCGCGGGAGGGACGTTTGGGGGCGGGTGTCCCGAGGGGCCCATCGTGGCGGTCGCAGAGGAGGCGATGAAGGACGGAGAGAGCCGCCTCATCCGGGTCCATCTGGTCGACGCCAAGCAGGCGATCGAGGGAATGGTCCGGAACCCGACCCCGGAGGAGATCTATGTCGAAACGAATTGTGGCGGAACGCTGGAGGTGCATGTGGAGCCGATGATGCCGAGCGAGCGCCTTATCCTGGTCGGCCAGGGAGGGCGAGACGACGTGGAGGATGCCCTCGTTCGTTTCGGCAAGGCGCTCGACTTCGAGGTCGTCGTCGTCGACCCGAACCCGGAGCTGACGGAATCCCCCGACCGCCTCGTTAAGACCTCCCTCCCCGACCCGGACGCTCTCTCGCTCGGCGATCGGGACTCGGTCATCGTGCTGACGAAGGGGGAGCGGGACGTCGCGGTCCTATCGAACCTCGCCCGCACCCCGGTCCGGTACGTCGGGATGCTGGCGAGCCGCCATCGCGTGGAGCTGAACCGTGCGGCGCTGGAGGCGAACGGGGTCTCCGAGGAGTTCCTGACGGGATTGCACGCGCCCATCGGGGTCGACATCGGCGCGCGTGCGCCCACGGAAATCGCACTGTCGATCCTCGCCGAGGTGGTCGCAGCCAAGTACGGCAAGGCCCCGCGCCGGGCCTCGAAGCCTCCGGTCGGCGGCGGCGCGAGCGGCTAAGGCCGCACTACGACCTGGATCTCCGTCTGGGCGTACGCCGTCTTGTCCCGCCACGGATCGCCCGGGTAGACCTCTCGGTACTGCCCGACCGACTTGACCTCCCTCTCCTTCCGCTGCCATCGGAGCCAGTCCGTCATCCCATGGTAGACGACCCTCGCCGAGACGACCTCGGGGTCGAACAGGACGCTCGCTACCCGACAGCTGGGGTAGGTTTTGATGCGGACCCCGCCGCCGGACTTGGCGTTCCCCCGAACCTCGATTCCCACTTCCCAGGCCCTTTCGCCCGGCTCGCGGAAGACCCACTTTCCCGTCCGAAGGCCACGGGCCTTGGCCCAGGCGGCCACTCTGCGGAACTTCGCGTGGATCCGCGCGTCGCTCCAGGGTCCCTTCCACGCCACGGAGGCCACTCGGTACGCCGGCGCTCGCTTAAACTTGAAGTCCACCGTCATAGTTTCCCGCCGGGCCCCAAGGAACCCGCCTTTTTGAGCGTGGTGGGGACCGCAGACAGGGCCCGGGCTAAGGACCGCCGGCCTCGAGTCTCTGCCGAGCTCGCTCGAAGAGCCCCTGGGTCTTCTTGTCGACCGTCCCCCGCACGATCCGCTCGCCAATGGAGGCGATCGGCCCCGAGAACGTCAGGTCGGCCTTCCAGCGAACGGTCGTGACCCCGTTTGCCTCCGCAAGCTCCGTCGCGATGGTGGCGTCGAGGCCGCTACCGAGCCCGGCGCCGTGGAGCTGCGCCACGACGCGCTCGGGTCCCGCGCGCACCGTGTACTCTCCGGAAACCCGGAACGTCCCCCGAATGAACGCTACTCCGGTGGTGACGGTGCCGGAGAAGTGGGTCTCGTCGGCGACCTCCACGGTGTGGGGGTCGTCGAGGCAATCGACCAAACGGCGGGCGTCGATGAAGAACGCATAGACGCTCAGCCGGTCCCGACGGACCGTGAACGCTCCCTCGACGTGCATGAGGACCCCTTCGATGTCCGCGGTCGGAGCGGTACGAAAAGACCAGCCGTACCGAAGGAATGAACCTTGCGTCGGGTCGCAGGAGCTCCTACGCGGCCGCGAGCGGTGCGAGCCCAGCGCGACGAACGCCCTCCGCACGAGGGAAGTTTCCCGGGCTCGTCAAAAGGTCAAGGAAGGGGAGCGCGGCCTTCAGCGCGGCGGTCGCCGGCACGAATCCACGGTCCGCGGCGTAGGGATTTACCCATACGACCCGACGCGCCTCTCGCTGGAGACGTTCGAGCTCGCGTGCGAGACCTGTGGGATCCCCAAGGTCCCATCCGTCGCTGACGATGACGACCGTCGTCGTCGGGCGGAGGATCGCACCCCAGTGACGTCGGAACTCGCCGACGCAGTAGGCGATCTGGGTTCCGCCTCCCGCGCCGGCCAAGCGGGCGTCGACCTCGGGGAGGGCCCGGAGGTACGGTTGCCCTTGGAACAGCGCGCTGACCTCTTCGATGTTGTGGCCGAACGCGAAGACCCGGCTGCGGCGGATCACCCGGTGGAGGGCGTGGACGAGGGCGAACAGCCGGCTGGTATGCTCTCGCATCGAACCGCTGACATCCCAGAGCACGACGAGGTCGGCGCGACGGGGGGCTCGTTCCCGACGGGTGAGCTCGACCCACTCTCCCCCGGTGCGAAGCCCGCGACGCGCGGTCCGACGCAGGTCGATCGGACCGGTGGCGGAACGTTTCCAGTGGCGGCCGGGAAGGGTGGCCACCGAACGGCGGAACCGTCGGGCTCCGGCTCGGAGGCGACGTAGTTCCACGGCGGGGAGCGGCTCCAGAGGATGGCCCACTGCGGGTGCCCTCGGGCTGTATCGTCCCTCGCTCGTATCGCGTACGAGTTCGTCTCGGGGGGGCCGGGCACGCGGCGGGACGGTCCGCCCGGGGCTCCTTTGTTCGCTCCCGCGAGGGAGCGGGCTTTCCCCGGAAGGTGGAGGGACCGGCGGCGAGCCCAGGGCGGACCAGTACGCGTCGAAGACCCGGTCGATGGTTTCGAGGTCCGTGGGGGACTTCGCGAGGGTCACCCGGCAGGCCTCGCGGAACGCCTCGCGGTCGAGGGGCGGGACCGCGGCGAGCGCCCGTCCGAGGTCGACGCCGGCGGCCAGTCCAATGGAGACGCCGGCCTCGCGCAGTCGGTCAAGGAACCCTTGGATGCGCTCGAGGACCCTCTGGCCGGTGGGGAACCGAAGCGGCTCGTTCATGGGGCGGTGATCAGGACATCGAGCCGCTCCTTGCGGTAGGTCTCGAGGTCGCGGGCGTCCTTGAGGAGAAGCCCGAGGGTCTCCGCGACGGGAATGGACCGGAGCGT
>Ga0187817_10002050_pt1 | contig 10220 bp, 9 predicted proteins | sample NC_wetland_sal_i_17_FD_132431 | JGI IMG/M metagenome (GOLD analysis project Ga0187817, IMG submission 132431) | Wetland sediment microbial communities from Neuse River Estuary, North Carolina, USA - SO4_2 | ecosystem: Environmental > Aquatic > Freshwater > Wetlands > Sediment | place: USA: North... | reverse complement strand
TGTGACCACGGCGAGGGAGAGGATCTCCTACCGCTGGCTCATCGGCGCCGACGGTCAGAATTCGCAAGTCCGCAAATGGGCGGGGCTCGATCCGCGCACCGTGCGGAAGAAGCGATTCGGTTTTTGCAGCCACTTTCAAGTAGAGCCATGGACAGACGTGGCGGAAGTTCATTGGGGGCGCGGCTGCCAGATATTCATCACACCGATGACCGGGCGGGAGGTTGGCGTTGCCGTCCTCTCGCACGATCCCGGATTGCGGCTGGAGGGGGCGCTGTCGGGATTCCCGGCTCTTGCGGAAAAACTGAGGGGCGCGGCACCGACAACAAAGGAATCGGGTGACATGACGAGCCTGAGAATTCTTCCAACCGTCGCGCGAGGGCGCGTGGCGCTCGTGGGAGACGCTTCGGGAACGGTGGACGCAGTGACAGGACACGGCCTGAGCCTCTCGTTTCAGCAAGCCAATCCTTTAGCGGAGGCGATGAAACGCGGCGACCTGGCCCACTATCAGCGTGCTCACAAAAGGATTTCGGCCGTACCGATCATGATGACGCGCCTCATGCTTCTTATGAGTGGAAGCGATTGGATCCGCCGCAAGACGATTCGCATGTTTCAAAACACGCCAGGCTTGTTTGCAAGGATGCTGGCGATTCACTCCGAGGCGATACCGCTTTCTTCGGTCGGCGTAGCCGATATCGCCGGCTTCAGCTGGAGATTTCTTAGGACCTAGCGCCCATGCCCCCCAAAATTTATTCAACGCGTCGAATCTCAATTCTATTTCTGCTCGCGGCCTATGCCGGGCTGGCTGTCATGATTCTGGCGCCCGCATCGAGGGCACAGGAGTCCATTGTTCAAATCGACCCCGCCCAGACAAAAATTGAATTTTCGCTCAGCGGCAACGTGCATACCGTCCATGGAAAATTCGCCCTCAAGAGCAGCACGCTCCGGTTCGACCCTTCCACCGGGAAAATCGACGGCGCCATCGTCGTCGACGCGACCAGCGGGGACAGTGGGAACAGCGGCCGTGACGCGCGAATGCACCGTGAGATTCTCGAAAGCGCAAAATTTCCGGAGATTGTATTCACGCCGGCGCTGATGGCGGGCGCCGTAGCCGCCGAAGGCTCTTCCACTGTGCAGGTGATGGGGAAGTTTCACCTGCATGGGCAGGACCATGACGTGACACTTCCGATCGAGGTCAAATCAGACGGAAAGAACTTGCAGATCGCGACTCATATCGACATTCCCTACGTGAAATGGGGATTAAAGAATCCGAGCAATTTCTTTTTGCGGGTGAATGATACAGTCGCGATTGAAATCCAAGCGGCGGGCCACCTGCAATCCGCCGGAAATCCTTAGGAGGACCGGATTCCTGCTGCCAGGACCGCTTGAGACATCGCGCCAATCAGCGGCGCCTCTTCGTTCAATACCATTTGAATGGGAATTTGCGCCAAGAGCGCAGCAAATTTTTCCTTCTCGCAGAAGGATTTGAAAAACGCGCCGTCTTCCATCTTTTTGCGGATCTTCACCGCGATGCCGCCCGCGACCCAGACACCTCCTCGAGCGAGAACCTTCAGAGCCAGATTGCCTGCCTCGGCTCCGTAAATGTTCACCCACAGGTCGAGGGTCTGGACGCAGATCGGGCACTGCCCCGCTAAGGCGAGGCGAGTAATTTCAGTGGCAGCGTCCGCTTCGGGCCCGCTAAAAGAGGGATGCAGCACGGATGCGTCCAGAAAAGTATGGATGGTGTGAAAACCGCGCCCGGAAAGAATCAGTTCGACGCTCACAAATTCGTTGTGCTTTTTCATGTAGCGCAACAATTCAATTTCCTGCTCCGTCCGGGGCGCAAAGTCCGCGTGGCCGCCTTCAGAGCTTGCAACCGCGTAACGGTTGCCATCCCAGAATAAAATTGCCTCACCCAAACCGGTGCCCGCGGCAAGCAATGCCTGCGTGGATTGCGGCGAAGGCACACCTCGATTGAGAATGGAAATTTCCGACGGCGCCAAATGCGCCACGCTGTAGCCCGTCGCTTCCAGATCATTCAGCAGCACGACATGCCTGGTTTTGAGCTGAGTGGCAAGCGAGGAGGCATCCACGACCCACGGCAAGTTGGTGGCTTTGACGCGACGATCGATGACCGGCCCGGCCACGCCGAAGCCTGCGGCCTCTATTGGAAGCGGCGAGGCGCCTTTCGTTTCGTCGCGCGCGTCGAGCAAGAACTTTGCGATGATTTCATCGAAGGTGGTGTATTCGCGGCTTTCGTATCGCAGCTTGACGATTTTTCGGTGGGAGTTGCCGTCGATTTCGTACAGCGCCAAATTGCATTTGGTGCCCCCGATGTCCCCAGAGAGTATCACGTGCTTCTCCCCGGCCTGCCACGTGTAGTGCCTGCGGGCTTCCCGTGGGGCGCGGCTTTGTCGGATCCGGCAGGCGTCAGCATCGCCGCCGCGGCTTTATCCACCAGAAACATCTTTTGCCCGCGATTGCGCGGCTGCACGAGCTGCGCGGGATAGGGAGGATCGGCCTTCTCCTCCAGCACAGCGTGAAGGATCTGCGCTTTTTCCGGACCCGCGACCAGAAAAATGACGCGCATCGCCGCGTCGAGCACCGGAAGCGTGAGCGTCATGCGGCGCATATTCAATTTTGTCACCAGGGGCGTGCTGACCCAGCGAGAAGTTTGACGCAGCACCCGCGTGCCGGGAAACAGGGACGCGGTGTGGCCGTCTTTTCCCAGGCCAAGAAAGATCAGATGGAATCGAGGGAATCCGCGATCGTCCAGATCGAGATATTTCCGGAGGACTTCTTCGTATTCATGCGCCGCGCGGCCGATACTTTGCTTTTCGGCTTCCATGCGATGCACGTTGCCTTGGGGAATTGGAACTCGAATCAGGAATTTGCGGCGCGCCATCCCGTAATTGCTTTCGGGATCGGTGGGAGGAACCGCTCGCTCGTCGCTCCAGAAAATGTGGACCTTGGCCCAGTCGACCTGGCCTCGAAATTCATCGGTGGCGAGAAGCTCGAACATCTGGCGGGGAGTCTCTCCGCCCGAGAGCGCAACCATGAACTGGCCGTCCTTGGCGATCGATTGCCAGGCGTATTCGACGAAATGCCGGGCGGCGCCACGCGCAACCTCCGCGGGGTCGGGATACACGTATACGCCCGGAAGAATTTCCGACGGGACGCCTTTATGAATTCCGCCAGTGTCTGCCATCGCGCTCCAGTAATTCATCGGCTTCGTGTGGGCCCCAAGTGCCCGCCGCGTAGTTGGGAAATTTGGGCTTATTCGATTGAAAGTAATCCAGAATGGGATCCACGAGCGCCCAGGCCGCTTCCACGCCATCGGCGCGGTCAAACAGTGTCGCGTCGCCGCGCATGCAGTCGTTGATCAGAGTTGCGTAGGCGGAACGCTCGACACCACCAAAAGCCGCCTGGTAGCTGTAGTCCATGGTGACCGTTTTCAATTTCATTTCCTGTCCGGTCAACTTGGCGTGAAATGAAATCGAAATCCCTTCGTCGGGCTGGACGTTCAGCACGAGCGCGTTTGTTGATAAATCCTGGCCACGGAAAACCAGGTGAGGGGCGCGGCGAAACTGGATGGCGATTTCGGTGACGCGCGAAGGAAGGCGTTTGCCGGTGCGCAAATAAAACGGCACGCCGGCCCAGCGCCAGTTGTCGATCAGCAGGCTCGCGGCGACAAATGTTTCCGTGGTCGAATTCTTCGCCACGCCAGGCTCATCCCGATACCCGGCCAGCAGTGAGGAATTGCCGGGATCGCCTCCCGGGCCATATTGCCCCCGGACGATGTCCTGCTTGATACTTTGCGGCGTGAATGGCCGGATGGATTGCAGAACTTTTATTTTTTCGTTCCGCACCGCGGTGGCGTCGAAGGCCGCCGGTGGCTCCATGGCCACGAGCGATGTAAGTTGCAGGACATGGCTCTGGATCATGTCGCGCGTTGCGCCCGCCGTTTCGTAAAACGCCGCCCTCTGTTCGACGCCCAGCGTTTCCGCCGCGGTGATTTGCACGTGGTCCACATAATTGCGGTTCCATAGCGGCTCGAAAATGCCGTTGCCGAACCGCAACACCATGAGGTTTTGGACCGTGTCCTTCCCCAGATAGTGATCGATGCGGTAAACCTGCGATTCGTCGAATGCTTTCAGAACGGTTTGATTCAGCTTTCGGGCCGACGCGAGGTCGCGTCCGTAGGGTTTCTCGATGATGATCCGCGTCCAGGATTTCCCGTTGGGGTTTTTCGCGAGGCCCGCTCGATCCAGTTGCTCGATAATGATGGGATAAATATCCGGCGGTGTGGCCAAGTAAAAGAGGCGGTTGCCATTCAGTTTGTGTTCACGGTCGAGTTCCTCGAGCCGGTTCTTCAATTTATCGAATGCTTCCGGATGATGGTACTCGCCCGAAACGTAGGCCAGCGCGTTCGCAAATTCCTTGCACTCCTCTTCCCGCAACGTGTTTGCATCGGCGAACTTCTTCACGGAATCGACGGCCGATTGCTGAAAAGCTTCGTCGGTCATGGCTGTGCGCGCAAAACCGATGATGGCAAACCGCCTCGCGAGGCAATTCTGCGCGGCCAGGCCGTACAGCGCGGGAACCAGCTTCCGGCGCGAAAGATCGCCCGATGCGCCAAAAATGACGATGGTGCAGGGATCGGCCGGCGAGACGTAACTCTTTTTCGCCGGTTCGACTGTTTCGATGGTTACGCTATTGCTCGCGGTCATGTTCGGGCCCTCACTTTTTCGCGGCCGTTTTAATGGCGTGTCCGCCAAACTGATTCCGCATGGCAGCCAGCAGCTTGTCGGAATAGGAATCAGTGTCGCGCGACGTCAGCCTCTGCAGCAGAGACAGCGTGATCACCGGGGCCGGTACGTCGAGATCAATCGCTTCCGCCACCGTCCATCGGCCTTCGCCAGAATCCGCAACGTAGGGAGCGATGCCCGTCATCTCGGGATTGTCTTTCAGCGCGATGCTGAGCAAATCCAAAAGCCAGGACCGCACAACGCTTCCCGTGCGCCAGATTTCCGACACCTGGTGCATGTCCAGAGTGAATTCATTTTTCTTTTTGAGGATTGCGAAACCTTCGGCATAGGCCTGCATCATTCCGTACTCGATTCCGTTGTGCACCATTTTCACGAAGTGGCCTGAGCCGGACGGGCCGACGTGGCCCCAACCCTGGTCCTTGGCCGGCGCAAGCGTTTCCAAGAGTGGACGCAGGTAGTCAACCGCGGCTTTTTCCCCGCCCACCATCATCGAGTAGCCTTCCTTGAGTCCCCAGATTCCGCCGCTGGTGCCCACGTCCACGAACTGGAATCCCTTCGGTTTCAGCTCCGCCGCGCGGCGCTGCGATTCTTTGTAATTGCTGTTGCCACCGTCGATCAGAATATCACCCTGGGAAAGATGCGGAAGGAGGTCGGCAATCGTTTCGTCCACAGGTGCGCCATGCGGGACCATGATCCAAATGGCTCGCGGCTTCCCCAGCTTCGCGGCGAGGCTCGCCAGCGAATCGGCGCCGGTTGCGCCAGTCTCGGTGCAGCGCGCCACGGCGGCGCCATCCCGGTCGTAACCCACGACGCGATGCCCGCCGCGCACTAGGCGCTCGACCATATTTGCGCCCATGCGCCCCAGCCCCACCATTCCGAGTTCCATACCGCCTCCGCCGTCAGGATTCAGAGATGCTCACACCGCTCGCCGCCAGGTCGCGCCGCAATTGCGCGGCGTCCTGGAAATGAATTGTGCGCATGTGCATTTGCCGCGCGCATTCCAGGTTCAGCTCGCGGTCGTCAATGAACAAACATTCGTCGGGATTGCGCTGCGTCACTTCGAGCGCCAGCTTGTAGATTCCCTCTTCGGGTTTTCGCACGCCCAAATAACAGGAGCTGAAAAACGCCTTGAACTCCCGCCGCAAATTGAACTGGTGGATCCTGCGCTCATTCAATTCGAGCGGCTCATTGTTGATGGTCGCCTGCAGGTACTTTCCGGTGGCGGCCACATCGGCGAGGACCGCGCGCGATTCCGGAAATTCCTCGGACTGCGCGAAGATAAAATTAGTGAATTCTTCCCGCGTGAAGCTTCGTTTGCGGTAGAAAACCGTGCGCTGCAGGTAGGTATCGAGGGTGATGCGCCCCGTTTCAAACGCGGGGCTGGCGAGTTCGTGCCGGTCCTGAAATTCTTCCCAATCGATCCCGAACTTCTTGGCTGCCGCGGCGCGCGCCCCGCGGTCCCAGCCGTTCGACAGGATTACGCCGCCCACATCCCAAAACAGCGCCGTGACGTCCGACATCGCGCCCCCCAGAGCCCAACGCGTAACCCGGATATTGTAAATGAAGCAGGCTGTGAAACTGAAACGCCGCACTTCTCGAAGTCCACACTTTGCGATGTTCGCGCGCCTCAGCCGGGATCTCAGGGGGTTTGAATCAGAACGCCCGCAGCCACGGCAACCTTTTGTGGTGCCGATTCACGCGCGGCGAGGATGCCGGCAAGGCCCACAATTGCCGCGCCGGTCCAATACCATGCGGGCGCAAGGGGATTGCCGGTCGCCTTGATGAGCCACGTCACGGCGTATTGAGTCGTGCCGCCGAAAGTGGCAATCGCGAAGGCGTATACCATGGCGACGCCGCCGGAGCGGATCGGCGCGGGAAGCGATTCGGTCAGCCAGGTGACCATGGGACTCACGGACAGGTCCAACAAAATGGACAAGACTGCGGTCGCCCCCACGAGCGCGGCCATCGTGCGGAAGTGCGAGATCAATTGAAAGGCGGGAAAAATGCAGACAAGCAGCAGCACGCTCGGGACAAGCATTACGGGCTTGCGGCCGAAGCGGTCGGAGAGCGCGCCACTCACCAGATCAAAGGCGACGCCGGAAAAACCCACGACAACCGTCGGCGCGAAGGCGATTTTCGCGGACATGTGCAACGTCGCGATCGCGTAGGTCGTCATGTAGTTGCTGATATAAGTACCGATCGTACCGCTCCCAAGCAGCATCAGGCCGATTACAGCGACAGGAATGTATGGACGCAGAGGTACGTGTTCGCGCTTGGCGTGCCCAGCCGCGTGCAGCGTTTCGGGCAAGCCGCGCCGCACCAGTAGACCAAAAGGCACGATGACGGCGCCGATCAGAAAGGCGATCCGCCAGCCGTAATCCTGCAATTGCTGTTCGTTTAGAATGTTGGCAAGCGTGAATCCGACGAGCCCCGAAATGAGGACGGACAGGTGTTGCGTCCACGCTTGAAACGCCGTATATAACCCGCGCCGCTCCGGTGGGGCGGCTTCCAGCAAGAATGCCGTGGTTGGCCCGACTTCGCCTCCGAGGGCGAATCCCTGCAGCATCCGGAAGAGAATCACGAGGATGGGCGCGGCAATGCCAATCATAGAATGGGGAGGCGTCAACGCCAGTCCCGTGATCGCGACGCCCATGAGCGAGAAGGTGAGAATCATCGCGGGCTTGCGCCCCACGCGATCACCCATTCTTCCGATCACAAAACTGCCGATGGGCCGCGTGACGAATCCCACGCCGAAGGTGCCGAGGGAGGCGAGCAGGCTGGCCGACGGCGTGCTTGACGGAAAAAAGGCTCTGCCGATATACACGGCGAAAAAGGCGTAAGTCAGGAAATCGTAGAATTCGAGTGCATTGCCAGCTACGACCGCGGCGACATAACGGGCTGGAATCGACGAGCGGGGCGGCGGCGTGTTATCCATCTTCGATGGTCTCCGCCGTATCCCGCGGGCGGGATGGGGTTATAACACAGGTTGGAGATTCTTTCATGGCGGCTCCGGAGGATGGCCGCTGCAGATCGATCATGGTCTAGGTTTGATTTGAAATCAAAAGAAGCTGCCCGCCCTGAATCCGGGCGGCCGCTACAAAACCAACCGCTGCAATTTGTTACGGTTTTGTAGAGGCCTCTCCGTCCCGTGTTTCTCGGGACGGAGAGGGCACGTACTTCGCGAACTGACCCGCTGCTCGCGGACCGTTCGGGTTTGGATTTCTCCCGTTCTTGCAGTATCGTAGATAAGCGGAGATTACTTGAGTTTGATGGTGGAGGATGCAGATGGCGGATGATTCCTGCGGGCCGACAAATCCAGCGCCTTCGAATGTGCCGGCGAAACCGGGGCAGCGCGTGGTCCATTGCGTAAAGTTTGGCAAGGACATGCCGGGCCTCGAACGCATCCCGTGGAAGGGAGAACTGGGCCAGCGAGTGTTTGACAACGTCTCGGCGGAAGCCTGGAAACTGTGGATCGAGTACTCGAAGATGCTGATGAACGAGTACCGGCTGAACCCGCTTGACCCGCAATCGCAGAAAATCATGAGCGAGCAAATGGAGCAATTCTTTTTCGGAGAGGGCGCAAAGTTGCCCGAAGGATACGTCCCTCCCAGGGCCAAGGGCTAGTTGGTAATAAAGGCTTCAGCCTGTTTGGTTTTTGTGCGGGTAAGGGAAACAAAAGCGACGGGGTGCGCTCCGCGAGTTTCACGGTAAAAATCTTATTCTACCTAAGCGCTTTGCACCGTACCTGTCACGGGATGCTGCACCGGCAATCGTTCCACAATCTCAAATTTCAATTGACTGTGCGCGAGACGCAGCGCGGCTTCCACTTCGGCCGGCGATTTCCCGTGCGCGAAGAGGAACCCAAGATACGTTGAGCCCTCCGGCCACGCCGCCAGGAAATCATGCAGGCGGGCCGTGATTTGCAGATCTTCGATTCCTGGCGTTTGGCGGGCCCGCTCTTCCCCATCCACTTTTTCAAGAACGCCGGTGCGCGGCACGGGAATCATCATCACTCCGGACGCGTCGTCTTCCCGGTCGAGATCCGTTCCCGGCATGCCCAGCGCATGCCGAACCAGCAACTCCTCCAGAAAAATACGCTGCGGGCCGAATCGCAGCGCCCGCGAACATAGGCCACCGATGGGCCTCGGCGCCGCTTCGAGAACCCACGGCCCCTCGTCATTGATGCGAAACTCGGCATGCACGGGGCCGTGGGTGAGGCCCAGGGCCTGCACCGTGCTCTCGGCGCAGTCCAGGAGGCGGTCGTACATTTCGTCCGGCAGACGCGAGGGCGTGACATAGATGCTCTCTTCAAAGTAAGGTCCTTCGAGCGGGTCCGGTTTATCGAAGACCCCGAGAATTCGCAGCTTCCCGCGCGTGAGCAATCCTTCCACGGCCACTTCCCCGCCGGGAATGTAGCGCTCCACCAGCAAGCGGTCGAGTTCCGGTTCGCGCGTGACCTTCACCTCCGGCGATTCCAAGAGGTCCTTGATCCGCGCCACGGCGGCTTGAAATTCTTCCGGCGAATTCGCGCGGATTACGCCCTGGCTCGCGGCGAGGTGCAGCGGCTTGACGACGCACGGAAACTGGACTCGGGGAAGAATTTTGTCCACGCGCTTGTCGAGGCGGAAAGAAAAAAATCCGGGCACGGGAAGGCCCGCGTCGCGCAAAACCTCGCGCTGGCGTAATTTGCTGCGGCAATTTTCCACGGACTGCGGAGAATTGTAGGCGAATCCCAGCGCGCGCGCCGTGTACGCCGCCGTCGAGGTGGGTCGGTCGCCGAGAGCGATCAATCCGTCCACAGGCCGCACGAGCGATTCCTTCACGATGCGCCGCGCGGCATCTTCGGGATCCTCGAAGCGAACGGCAATCGCGCCATCGGCCCACGGATCCTCGAGCTGGTGGCAGCGGTCGCTCGCAAATACGACGTCCGCTCCCAGGGACTTTGCGGCCTCCGCGAAGCTGCGCGTTTGGTAACCCAACTTGCTGGCGAGAATCAGTAGTCGGCTCATGGTGGTTTTGATCAGTCGGACTTAGTAGCCCGTCCGCCCCGGCGGACGGGGAATTTTGGACGTCGGGACGGAAAATCCCTGGGTCTGATCCCTCTTCTTCACTCGGGACAAGGGACCCGGGCTACAGCATATGCGGTGCGTCCATGGAAATCGCAAAAAACTCATTAGCACGATCATTGTCAGACAAATTGGTCCGCCTTGGCGACTATTTCCTTCACTTTGCCGATGGAAACGAACTGATCGTCCATCGGTTCGGCGCAACAGTACCAGGGCTCATCGAGATACGGCACCGGCGCGCTCTTCGTTGCAGAGAACACAATCCCGTTTGGCGCGCGATTTCCGGCCGCGGCATTTGCGGCTCGGCGAATGTGCGAAAAAATCTCTGTACGCGACAGCTTGAGGCTGTCCCCGCGTTGCACGAGCTGCGAAATTTCTCGCGCCAGCG
>Ga0187817_10002049_pt1 | contig 10220 bp, 10 predicted proteins | sample NC_wetland_sal_i_17_FD_132431 | JGI IMG/M metagenome (GOLD analysis project Ga0187817, IMG submission 132431) | Wetland sediment microbial communities from Neuse River Estuary, North Carolina, USA - SO4_2 | ecosystem: Environmental > Aquatic > Freshwater > Wetlands > Sediment | place: USA... | reverse complement strand
GCGCGCGCCAGATTTAGCGCATCTTCCGCCCGTTCATTGCCCTTCCCTTCCCTGGTAATGCGAGACGCACGTTGATGACACACCGGCCGCCGGTTCCGCGCCCCGTCTCAGGTTTTTCTCGTTCGGATGGAACTTAGATTCCACCCGGAGGAATTCCCCATCAACAATCGATTTCGCCGTCTCGAAATGCGACAGGGCCCACAGTGGAAATTTCGTTCTCTCGGCAGAGAATGTATGCCGGGATTGAGTCGGTCCGCGCCTCACGATGACTATTTTTGTCTATTCTAACCTCAACAAACAATGGCTCTTTCAGCTTTGCCCGATCCCGTTGTAGGCTGCGGCGAGCTCGAGTCCCTGCTCGATGGAATTGTTCTGCAAACGTTTTCTGTGCGGAGGCCCGTCGAAACACTCTTTGTTGTAATTGCACTATTTAGAGTTGGAATGCCACGTGCATGAGTCTCTGTACCGAATCGATGTTTCAGACTGGGGGATGGTTACATCGGGAGGAAAAGAAGTGATTAGCAAACTCTATTGGAATGGGAATTTGTTTTCGATAAAAGCTGCCCTTGTGATCATGGCGGTACTTGTCCTGCCTTTGGCAGCGCAGGCCACGTCGACCGTCTACAATGTCACAGCTACATACCAAGAAGGTACTTCCACCGGAACGTTTACGTTGAACTCTAACTACAAGATCACGGACGCGTCTTTCGAATTCACGGATGGATCCAATTCGACTAGCTATTCATGCAGTTCTTGCGCATTATACTTGTCCGCGAACGACCAGCTCCTATACTTCGAATTCAATGATGTCCCAGGGGACACGCCAACAGGCATTGCCTTCACCTGGCCTGAGCCATTTTCGCTCACTTCACCGCCAACTTCATTCTCGTCTTTTACGTCTGACGGCTCGTACATCTGGACTCCGTATCTCACAGGACGAGACTACCTTGTTTCGGGTACCGCCACCGACGCGCCCCCCGGCCCGGGCGCACAAACCCCGGAACCTGGCACTTGGATACTTCTCGCGTCAGGTCTAGTCGCCTTAGCCATCGTGCGCGCGCGGTCTCGCCTGGGAATTTTCGGCATCCGCTGACTAGGTTAGCGCCGAGTGTAAGCAGTTCCGTCGTTCTCAATCTGTTGAAAAATCGCTGGCGCATCATTCCTGCGGCGTCGGCAGGGGCTCCGAAGTACCGGCCGGCTGGTTCTGCGACGGGTCCTGAGGGGGCCGGGATATCGGCGCGGGCCGCAGAGTGATGCTGATTCCGCGCGCAGCGTTCTCGTCAACCGTTCGCTGGATGTCAATGTCGTTCAACTCGGAGGAGTATTCTGCGCCGGATGCCGTGACGTAGTGCAGCCTTCCATCCGCTACCCAATAATCAGAAGCCTCGTAAACCGTCCCGTCCTTAAAATACAGCAGCACTTGACCTTGCTGCGAAGCTGGGTTCTGCAGGTTCGAATTATCCTCGGGCGCATTCTGAGGCGCGTACGGGCCGTATTCAGAATCCGTAGCGTCCGATCCGGAAGCCTCAATGTCGTAAGGCGCTGCGCCACCCTGCTCGAAGTAGCCCGATGTGCAGCTTTCAAACCCTGATCCCCAAGCCGGATCCCATGAATCACCCCACGAATAGCACCCAGGTCCTCCACCGAATCCAAACCCCAATCCCCAAAACGGGAAACCAAAGGGATAGCCTCCGAAAAACACAGGAGGATTAAAGAATCGCCGAAAACGCCGGGGACCTATTGGACCCGGCGACCTTGGGAAACCTCTCCCCGCGAGCCCGTCTCCTTCAAATGTGCCACGCGAATGCAGAGAGCGATTAGCGGCGGAAGGTGAGTCCTCCCAAATTTCATGTCCCTGTCCGGAGAAGCTCAGGGGGCTCGAGCGCAATGAGATCATTTGACGCTGATTTTCCGTGCCGGGCAATGGGAATCCGATCATCACATGCTGTGGTGGGGCGGCGTCTATCTGAGCATGTCCAGGCTCGTATGCTTGCCCGTTCCCCGCCGGCGCGATCAAACGAACCGACGTCGTTGGCATAACCCCAGGCCTTGGCGTGAAGCCATTCCCCGTTCGAGCTCCGGAGCCAGCGTCGGCACGCGCCGACGTCATGTACGAAATGCCGCCGGAGTGGGCCGCACCAGCATGAGATCCTCCCAGCGACCCGCCCCCATGCCCTCCGCCGCCATGTTGGGCAAGCACAGGAGGTGAGGTCCAGGCGAACATCAGCGCCACAGCCATCTCCATGGCTGTCCTCATCAGACCCAAGCCGTTTCGAGGGTGCGGGGCCATGTCCATATCCCTTGCTAACCAGTCATAACAATCCCTCAGAATTTGAGGCTATTCTATTACATAAGACGGGCCATTCCCCCATATGGTTTCTTGCTTCCTCGCATCGTCAGTCCGCTATACTGGAACGGAGTTGATTCCCTTTCTTCATCTTGGCCCACTGGCCATTCCCACCTTTGGACTGATGGTAGCATGCGCCATGATTGCCGCATATGCCGTGCTCCGCGCGGACATTGCGCGCCGCCGCCTCGCGCCCGATCCGGCAGCCACGGCCGAAATATTCGTTGCTGTTCCCTGCCTCGCGGGCATCGTGGGCGCGAAACTCTACCACGTATTAGAAACGCCTCACGATCTTCTCGCGGATCCGCTGGGACAGTTGTTCAGCCGTTTTGGGCTTGCTTGGTTCGGCGGACTCATTGCGGGGTTCGCGGCGTTTGCCTGGCTGACGCGCCTCCGTAAAATCCCCCTGCTTGTGATGTTCGACGCCGCTTCACCGGCTGCGGCGCTTGGTTATGCCATTGGCCGGATCGGATGCCTTCTTTCGGGCGACGGTGATTATGGCAGGCCAACTCCCTGGCATTGGCCCTGGGGCATGGCCTTTCCTCACGGCCTCGTCCCGACCACTCAAACTTGTCTGGATTGGGGTTGGCCCTCGGACTGCCGCGTTTATCCCACACCTATCTACGAATTCATTGTCATGTCTGCGATTGCATGGCTTCTCTGGAGGATGGGTGCTCGCCAGATATCGGGTAATGGTGCAACGCCACCGCGCTCCAGTCCTGCGCCCTTACGGAATCCAGGAGCATTGCCCCCGGGCGCCATTTTTGCGGCCTATCTAGTGTTATCCGGTTCCGCGCGATTCCTGGTGGAATTCATCCGTATCAACCCGCGATCGTTTCTTGGTCTAACAAACGCGCAAGCCGCCAGCATTGTTTCATTGATCGCCGGCAGTGTGTTGTCGTGGCGCGTGATGCGGACCAAACCGGGCTAAACAAAATGGGAATCCACCTTTCCAGCTAACCTAAATCGCAACTGGGATGGTCCGCAGGAAGACTATCACGGTGAGACGAGGCAATAACTGCTTGGGTGGTTAAATTTACCGCTCCGCGCCCTCTCGCAGACTACGGGAAGACGCGGAGCGATCTCCCTTGCAATTGCACCTTTCCAGACTGATCGCCATGCTACCCAAACCAAGCGATGTCACGCAATTCGTAAGAATACGGAAAGGGCCTTGTGGGAACTACCGCCACCAACAGTAGTTGCTGCAAGCGCCGGACCCAACAGTCCTTGACACGGCATTTAAGAGAGAGTAAATTGAGCGCCGATAAGGGGTCACCACCTCCTAGAGCCTTGAAGAGTCTCGGGGTGGCTGTGTGTCGTTTTTGACGATTGCTGGGGTCCTATCTTCCGTAACCCTGACCTTCGGGGAAGATTGGGCTGAGTAGTCAAGCTAACATCAGGCACAGGGACGATCCTCACCAATCGTTTCTAGCGACGCTTTCTGGTAGCCCCTCCGAAAATATATGCAAACCCTACCGCCTGCCCGTGAGCATTTGTTTAGAATTTTGATCCGAGCGCTCGGTGACTTCGTGCTTGTGTTAGGTTCCGATGAAAAAGTTCGTGCGTTCTGGAGTTCGAAACGGGACCTCGCCCATGCTCCGAACGCCCGACCGTTCCTGGGGTGGCTGAACGATCTCCTGCGCAAAGAAACACTTGCATGGTCCTCCGAAAGATTTCCACCGACTAAGACCGCCAATCGGAGTCGAGCTTTTGAATACGGCATCGAATGTCCCGGCGGTTCTCGTTGGTACGTGGTGCGTCTCATGCCGGGCGTGGCCTCTGAACGGGGGGCCTGGCGACGGACAATCGTGATTTCCGCGCAAGACGTAACCGATTGCAAGGTCGCGCACAACCATTTGGTGCAGTCGCGCGAGCAGTTGACACAGATCCTCGATTGCATCTCCGACCCGATTTTCGTCAAGGATCAAGACCATCGCTTGGTATACATTAACAAGGCAGAGTGCGAAATGGCCGGGGTCCCGCGCCAGGATATGCTGGGTCGGACCGACTACGACTTTTTCCCGAAGCAACAAGTGGATATTTTCTGGAAACAAGATGACTGGGTTCTACAAACGGGCCTTGAGAGCATCAATGAAGAGGAGATTACAACCGCAACGGGTAACGTTCATACCGTCGTGACCAAGAAAACGCTGCTCATGGGCCTCGATGGCAGCCGGCACATCGTGGGTGTCATTCGAGACATTACGGCTCGAAAACATGCCGAGGCGAGGCTCCGGCAGAGCGAGTCCCTGTTGGCGCAGGCCGAACAGATTGCAGACTTTGGGAGTTGGGAATTTGACTTGAAAACGCGCACAGCCACTTTATCGAAGCATCTGCGCCAGATATACAACCTAAGCCCCGAGGCGGACTGGAGTGAGACACTATATTGGGAATCATTGCACCCAGAAGACCGAGAACGTGCCCGCCATGTATGGAAGCGCGCCATTGCGGCGCGCAAACCCTTCCAACTGTTGACGCGCTCACGCACCCCATGCGGATCCTATCGTACCTATCTCCTTCGCGGTTTGCCGCTTCGTGGCAAAGACGGCAAGGTTGCGCGTGTAACCGGAGTCGCACAAGATGTGACCGAGCGAATCCGGGCGGAGGAAGAACACCGTCAGCTCTCCCATCAACTGATTCGCGCGCGCGATCAGGAACGAAGGCAACTGGCGCGCGAACTGCACGAAACGGCTGGTCAAAGCCTCGCAGCTTTGAAGATGAGTCTGGGACATTTAAAGGACGCGCTATGTGACAGCTCCGCGTTGGCACGCCGCTCTCTTCAAACTTGTTTACAACTTGCCGAGGAGGCCATCCGCGATGTACGGACTGTCTCCTACCTGATGCATCCGTCCTTGCTCGACGACGTGGGGCTCGATTCGGCGCTGCGCTGGTATGCCAAGGGTTTCGCCGAACGCAGCGGTATTCAAGTGACCACGGAACTCCCCGACGCCTGCGGTCAGCTGCCTCACGAGATCCAAACGGCCGTCTTTCGCATCGTGCAGGAAGCCCTGACGAACGTGCATAGGTATTCTGGAAGCCGGACCGCCCGAATCCTTCTCACAAAGGAGACCAGGGGCATTCGCGTGGAAATTCAGGACGACGGTTGTGGGCTACCCCTGCCAGCGGCTGGGCCGGGCGGCCTCGTAGCTACTGGAGTCGGTATTGCGGGCATGCGCGAGCGCGTCACGCAACTGCACGGAACTCTAGAACTCGAAAGCGTCCCGGGGTGCGGGACCACGGTTCGAATAAAATTACCGCTTCCGCAGGGCGAATGTCTGGGCCTCTCTGGAGCTTTAGAGTTAGACCCAGCGCGCGAACCGCCGACGCCCGCAAGAGCCTAACAACCGAGAAAGGCGGCCATGATGGACCAGCCTTACCGTGTTTTGGTTGTCGACGATCACGCAGTAGTGCGTCGTGGCCTTCGGGCATTGCTGGAATCACAGCCGGGCATCGAAGTATGTTCCGAGGCTTCCACCGGAACCGAAGCCATGCAGCAAGTGAAAGCCAGTAAACCTGACCTCGTTTTGTTGGACTTGACGATTCCGGAAATGAACGGACTTCAAGTGGCGCGCGAGGTGCGGCAGGAGTCACCCACGACAGATGTCCTTGTGCTGACAATGCACTTTTCCGAAGAACTGGCGCGCGAGGTCTTGCGCTCGGGCGCGCTTGGTTACGTCTTGAAATCGGATGCCGATACGGAATTGCTTGCGGCCGTGGATCACGTGCGCCAGCACCAGCCATTCTTTACCAGCAAGTTGGCTGCTACGATGGCGCAGAACTTCGTGCACGGCGAAGCGGGCGCCGATACCGTCCCGGGCGGACAAACCGTCCGTTCTGGCTCTCCTCTGACGCCCCGCCAGATGGAAGTCATCCGATTGCTTGCCGAAGGAAAGAGCAATAAGGAAGTGGCCGCGACACTCAAAGTCTCGACGCGGACCGTCGAGAGCCACCGGAATCACATCATGCACAAAATGGACTTTGCGAGCTTCAGCGACCTCGTCCGCTTTGCCGTTCGCAACAGTCTCGTAGCGCCTTGAGAGGCAACTCCTCTGTTGCGCAAGACGTATGTGAACGAGATAAGAACCAAGTTACCCTTTTCTTGCTGGTCTGCGGCGGCTGCGACGACGTGCCGGGCGTTCCGCGGGGGGATCGCCGATCAGTTCGGCCGTCCATATAGACGTTACGAATTTCTTCACGCCGTAGTCATCGAAATCAATCGTTGTTCGCTCGGTGTTCGATTCGGTAACAATCCCGGTGCCGTACTGCTCGTGGCGAACTGCCTGGCCCTCAGCCAAGATCTGCACATAGCCTCCTTGGATGCGTATAGCTGGTATCGCCGCTAAGTAACTCATAAAAATAAGGTTAGCTTCTCAGACAGTTCGATTCATCGCCGAGAACCAACTCGGTATTTTCAGCTCAGAGGACCCTAAAAAGCAATATTACCACATTTCGCTGACCAATCAAGCCATCCCCCTTCGCGATAGTGGTGTCATTTGGAAAACTGGCCCCCCGCTTGACTCTCCTCCCAACAGTGGCGGGGGTTGGTTACGCGGTCGGCTACGCGCTAGGGTTGGGAGGCCAGGTCTCGAGGAGCTGTTCCTTGCGGTAGATCAGGGCGTTGATGTCGTAGGGGGCGAGATCGAGGCTGTGGCCGTGCGTAATAGCATCCGTAGGACAAGCCTCGACGCAGTATCCGCAGAAGATGCAGCGCGAGTAGTCGATGTTGTAGACCTTTGCGTACCGCTCGCCGGCAGAAATACGCATGTCCGCGGTGTTTTCCGCAGCCTCGATGTAGATGCAATTTGCGGGACATGCTGCCGCGCACAGGAAGCAGCCTACGCACTTTTCGAGTCCGTTCTCGTCGCGCTGCAGGACATGGATGCCGCGATAGCGCGGCTGGACGCTCGCCGGCACCTCGGGGTAGCGCTCGGTGGTGGTCTTGCGAAAGAGTGTCTTCAGCGTGACGCTGAAGCCCTTGTAAAGCGTGAAAAATGTTTCGCCGACTTCCTGAATCATGGATGTTGATGGCATCGGGAATCACTGTAGCAAAGTTGGCGCAGGCGCGCAAATTCGCGGCAGCGCCGGTCGGCGGCAGTCCCGGCGCCGGCGGCGCTCAGCGGGCAGGAAAGCGGACATCCTTTTCGAGCCGCGCCGCGTCGAGGCCGGTTTCGAGCAGCTTGCGGCTGATTTCCGAGCCGTAATTGCGCGCCATGCACAGCAGGACGCATTCATTGGTCAACACGGGCGTGAGCTGCCCTTCCCCGGTTTCGCAGAAGGGCGCGACGGTTTCGGCGTCCTTCAGCACGGCCGTGAGCGCCGTGGAGCGCCTGGGCGGCTTGCCGTTGGGCCGTTTTCGCAGGCGATCGAGCGCCAGCCACCTTCGTCCGGACGGGCGGCGGCTGGGGCGCTCCGACTGGCTATGGTAGTGCTCGATCCAGTAGTTCCATCTTTCGGGGCTGAGCTTGCAGATGCGCTGCAGGTAGGACTCCATGCGGTCGAGGTTGCCCTCTTCCCAGTATTTCGAGAGGCGCTCCCAATCGCAGATGTACATGGCCGCGAGCAGGTCGGCGATCTCGACCACGCGCGCGGCGCGGCTCTGCGCCAGCATGATGGCGACGCTTTCGGCTTGCGCCAAGTCGCGCGTCAGCCAGTGCGACGCCGACTCGCGGTGCCCGTCGCCCGGCCCGCCGCCGTCGTTCGCTGGCCGCGGTCCCGCGTCTCGCGCAGGCCTGCGCCCAAACAATGTCATGTCTGGATGACTCCCTTGCGAATAGGTTATCAAATCCCGCGCCCCGCGCCTCCCTGTGTGTCGTATGTGCCGATGCCTTTTGCTGCGGGCGCAAGAACCTGATCCGCAGGAGTCTAATCCACTGTCGATTAGAAACGATGCTTTCGCTGATGCGAAAGGACTTAGACTCGTTTCTAATCGGCGGGACTGCCGATTAGAAATTGATTAGATTCTGGAGGCTGGACGCTGGAGGCTAGAGGGTGGAGCCACGGTGAATTCGGTGCTGCCCCCGGTACCATGTTGCGACCCTCCTTTCTGGCGAGACTCCCGCCATCTTAGTTCATAGCACAGAATGGAGAAGTCGGCGGCGAAAAACGAAATTTGCTTGGGATACGAAGCATGGTGGATCGTTGGTCTGCCGTTGTCGTCTCGCCCGGAGCCCACCGCCAGATGTAAAAATTGCTCTCTCTTTTGAACTTGGTTTAGTAACCTTCTGCGTAGTCCGGTGCGATTCCAATCAAATCCCGCAAGAGATGCGTCCAGCGCAATCGCCGGCTACGTATACCAGATCGACGTCACGATTTTACGTTGGCTAAACCTCCAGCCGAACGAACTTCTTGAGCTGGAGCGCGGTGAGGACTTGGATGTCGTCCGCGTTTCGGATGACCACGACCAAGATCTCCGGACGCTTGAACAAGTGAAGGCGCGCGCCGGAGTGCTGACGCTTCGGTCCACGAACGCGCTGGCGGCGCTGGCCAATTTTTGCGAGCACCGACACACGAATCCGACGCATTTCCTCAAGTTCCGGTATATCACAACGAGCCGGATTGGAAGAGAACGCGGTTGGTCATTAAAGAATTTAAAGAGTACGGTCATCGAACTTTGGGAGTCTGTCCGTGCAGGTGAGCTGGACGGAGATGATCAGGCCGCTGCGGTTTCGGCTATCCGTAGTTTTCTTCGGAGCTGCAGAAAACCCGGCGGAGTCAAGCCCTCGACGTGGGGTTTCTTAGAAAACGTTCTTGCCGACGAGAACGAACCGGACTTTCGGGATGTCATCCAGTCGTTGGAGTGGAGCACGAGCAGCGGTGACGCAGCGTCCCTTCAGGCTGACATCAAGCGTGGACTCATCGAATCGGACTACGCTAAGGACCAAGAAACTGCGGAGGCTTTATTTCAGCGACTATTTCTGTACGTAATAAAGCGGCTCACGGAACAAGGTCTGAAGACGCTCACCGTAGGGGAGCTTCGCGAGCAACTGAAGCAACCATCACTGAGTAGCGACGACCTGAATTTCCTGGTCGCGATTCGTGATCGAGTCGCAAATCTTGAGCGCGAGGTGGCCGAGGGTAAATCTCTACTGAAATCTGTGGACGAGCAAGTGCAAGTACTCGCTGGCGCGTACAAGGCCGTAATTGAGTACGAGCAGGCGCACGTGTCCTTGGACATCCCTGCTTTGGTGACGCCGGGCATTCAGCGAACTCATATCGTTGATGAGGTAGCGGATGAGATAAACACAAGGACTTGGGTGGGTATTGTCGGAGAGCCTGGTTCCGGCAAGACCCAACTGTGCTTGCTCATCACGCGCAAGCTTGGCTCAACTGGCGTTTGGGTAAGCCTACGCGGACTCACTCAGGAACGGTCATGCGCGGTGATCGACGCAGCGCTTGAAGCGATCTCTGGGGTGGGTCGCCACCCCATCATCAAGCAGTGGTACTCACAGGCTGCCGCGCGACTGGACCCAGGGACGACCATAGTCCTTGACGATCTCCCTGGCGTCGTCGTTGGCAGCGCGCTGGACCGGCGCCTCCAGTTTCTCCATAGCGCCTGCCGGGAGCACGGCCTGCGAATGCTCTCGACGACTTATTATGAGGCGCCGCGTGCGCTCTTTGAAGCTGGTGTAGTCAGCGAGGTGCGTGCACCCCGGTTTACTGCGGGGGAAATCCTAGAGCTTCTGCGGATCAATGGTGCGCCATCCGGCGTCGCCGACAGTAAATTCGCAGATTTTCTGGAAGTGTTGACCGGGGGGTGACCTGACCGGGGATTTTTGTACCAGGAGGAATGAGAGAGAATCCACCTGGGAGGAAGAACGGTCATGCCTATCAAGAGGTACAAGCCCGAGCAGATCGTGACGCTGCTTCGGCAGAT
>Ga0187817_10002048_pt1 | contig 10221 bp, 7 predicted proteins | sample NC_wetland_sal_i_17_FD_132431 | JGI IMG/M metagenome (GOLD analysis project Ga0187817, IMG submission 132431) | Wetland sediment microbial communities from Neuse River Estuary, North Carolina, USA - SO4_2 | ecosystem: Environmental > Aquatic > Freshwater > Wetlands > Sediment | place: USA: North... | reverse complement strand
CGGCCCTCGCGATGGGCTCCTCGCTTCTCACCTCGTCTTCCAATACGACCGTGTGGTGAGGGTCTGGAGACTGCTGGTACCAGGGCACTCTCGAGCTGGTCTCGAGGACCCTCACGTCGGCGAACTTTTCGTTCTCGGTGAACACTCCCACCGGAACTCTGGTGGCCGGGGTCCGCGGGTTCTCCGTCTTTTCGCTCAGCGACCACACGGTGGTCTCTTCGACCGGGAACCCCTCCTCCCATCTGAGATTCTCGGGGACCAGTGACTCGACAACGCCTCTACGGGCGGGCATGACGGTCGTCGCGGACGTGGGGACTTCGAACCCTGCGGGGGTGGGGGACGTTCTGCAGGCCAAGGGCCACGGTGCATTTTCCGGTACTCTCACGGTGAGGCTTGCCGGAGTGGGATTTGTGGGGAACGGCGTCCCGCTACACTCGGCCGCCGCCTACCTCGCCGGGGGCCGCGGCCGGGACCTGCGTTCGAGTAGCCCGGTGAAATGGGCCGCCTCCGTTCGCGTTCCGCGGTGGAACTCGCAGCGGAGGAACGAAAAGCGGTCCTCCAACGCGGCCGTTACCTCGTCCAGGCCTGGGCGGTGCGGCGGTCCGAGCCGGCCGGAGTGCTCCCGAGCGATCCACGAAAGGACGTAGCGAGCGCCGGGACGCAGGACGCGCGCCAGCTCCCGAGCGTAGGCGGGTCGGTGCCTGCGGTCGAACGTGTGGAAGCACCCGACATCGATCGCCCCGCCGAAGGAGGCCGAAGGGAACGGAAGACGCAGGACGTCCGCGGCCTGAAAATCGATCGCAACGCCGGCTCGTTTCGCTCTTCGCCGGGCGACGGCGACCGCCACTGGGGCGAGGTCGACGCCGGACACCCGGAAGCCGGCCCGGGCAAGGAAGATCGAGTTCGTGCCCGCCCCACATCCGACATCCAGCACTCGGGTCCCGGGCCGGAACCAACGCTCGCGCGCCGCCCGGACCACCCAGGCATAGGGCCGGGGGGAGAACCAGGGCAGCTCCCGGTAGGAGGTTTGCCGGTAGGTCTCCTCCCACATCTTCCGCACTCGGTGCGGGACCTCAGCCAAGGGTCGAATGCGGCTCGACATCCCTTCCTTCTCGCGTCCCCGATGGCGCGAACGATCGCGGGAGCCCTCTCGAATCGATAGTTTATGTACCCTTCCCCGCGTCCTCGCCTCCCGATATGCCAAGTCTACGGTCGGTTCGGAGAAGTGTCTGGCTGCTGCCGATCATCTTGGTCGTATGCGCGATCATGATTCTACCCGCCAGTGCCGTGCTCAGCGTGGCTCGGGGCCTAGATCGTCGGCCACGGTCCCAGCCCTTCAGAGCCCCCCCGCGACGTCGGCGACCCCGGGAGGGTTCAAGGCGCCGTCCCCGTCTTCTCCGAACCTCTCGTCCTTCTCCTCCAGATTCTCCCTGCCTTCCGCGCTCTCGGGCTCGTCGCCCGAGGTCACGTGGCTGAAGTCGCTCCTTGATCACCAAGCCGCCTCGAAGAGCCCCCTTCTCGCCTCGCTGCCGAACCTCCAGGTTCTCGAGCACCCGGGACCTTCCGTCGGTGCTTCTGTGTCTCCCTTCTATCAGTCCCAACCCGCGCCGATGGGACTCACCGACTACGGGCTTGGTACGGCCGGCCCCTACTCGTACAACACGTCCCACGTTGAATCGCAGATTCTCTTCAACACGCCTCCGAACGCTACGAACCCCGGCTCGGAAGGCGTGATCGACCCCCAGGGCCAAAACCTCGGGCTCGTGGGCTCGCCGTACGAGTTCGGGATTCAGTTGAACACTGTGACGGACAACATGACGATCCCCGGGTCTAACGATGGGAGCTTCTGGACCCAGAACGTTCTCGACGTGAGCGACTCTGGGATTCACTTCGTCGACGACGTGTTCAATTTCACGGGGAGTGTCACCGCGTTCAATCTCGGGTCGATCGCGTCGGGATGCCACTCGAACGTGAACGAGCTCCTATCGATCGGCGGAGGGGTCTACCAATGCGTCGGGGGCACGATCCCGATCTCCCCGGCCGACTTCCCGCTCACGATCCAGCTCTACAACAACGCCTCCGTCAACTCCCAGAACCAGAGCCAGGTCACCTTCGGGTACCGGTTCTCCGGCGCCGGGGGCTTCCTCCAAACCGGGATTACCGACACGGTCGCGTTCGTGAACCCGAACGCCACGGCGCCCATGAACAAGGCCGGCTTCGGCATTGATGGCTTCACCTCCACCCCGTCGGGGGAGCTGCGCGACGCGGAGCTCGACCTCGTCGGAGGGATCGAAGGGGAGAACGCGGTCTTTCACTCGCTCAACGGGACGATGAACCTCCTCTACTCGAACGCGAGTTCGGGGGGTTGGAAGAATGTCCCGTCGGCCTACAACTTCGGCACCGATACCGGCGAGACCTCGACCGGGATCGCCGGGTATTGGACCCCGAGCCACACCGAGGAGATCAACCAGGGGCCGTCGTTCCTCTACGGTCTCTGGAACGGACTGCGCTGGGCCTCGGTCGCCTCCGGGGACATCCAATTCAAGGGCTCGATCACGCCCGCCTACGGGTTCGTGTTCGTCGGGAACATCGCGCCCGTGCTGGGGTACAACCTGAGCATCGTTCCCACCGACGCCGCGGGGAACTTCAACACGTACCTTCCGCCGGCCGTTCCCGCAGGAGGACTGCCGTACGAGGTGCAGTCGTTCGCGGACGGCTTCGCGGAAAAGAACAGCTCCGCCTTCTCGACGAGCCAGCCCTCCTACAGCATCACGCTCGCCTCGGCGCCGGGGACCCTGCGGGCCCCGCTCTACATGAACGGGAACGCCCAGGCGAAGAGCCTCGCGGCGAACGTGACCGGCTCGTCCACTGCCCCGTACGGGTTCTCGGCTCTCACGGTCTCGCTCGACCTCGCCTTCAACCACCTGAACGACTTCCACATCCCCTCGTTCACCGTCTTCCTCGAGCAGGACGTTACGACCGCCGTAACGGTGAACGATGTCGTCCAGGGGTCGAACTTGGGCGCGAACACCTACTACTGGACCGACATCGCGGCCCCCACCGGTTTCCTCGAGCCGGGGCCAGCGTTCACCGCGAGCATGCCGCTGTACAGCGACCAGTTCCAGATCTTCGACAGTTCCGGTGCGCACGCGAGCAACGAGACGCTTCTGGGGAATTCCGCCTACGGACTTTCCGTGCCCGTACCTCTGGGTGGGGTCATCTTCCTCTGGCAGGACGCCGGCACTTCGGTCAAAGACATCACCTCCACGGACACTTCCGCAGGGGTCTACGTGGGGGAGTCGGTCGGGACGTCCGTGACGAACGTCGCCGCCCTGTCCGGCGCAAGCGGCGTGGACGACGTCGGGTCGACCCTGACCACCGTCTGGAACGACGCGAGCGATCTTTCCGGCTCCGTCGCGGTCGAAGTGCTCTCGAGCTCGCACGGAACGTACAGCTGGATCAATGCGAGCTCGGGGTCGACCGGGATCTATGCGGGAGGCTACTTCGGCTCGCCGCAGTACTCGCTGCCGGGCGCTACGGCGGCGACGGTCAACGAGCTCAACTCCACAGCCAGCGGCGTCGGAGCCACGGTGTTCGAATCCAACGGGGTGTACTTCACGCACGTCTCGTCGGACGGGGTCCTCGGTTCGACCGAGGGGGTCGTCGGCTACTATGTGAACAACGTCACGGTCACGGACCTCTCCGTTTCCCACCTGACGGACCCCGGCGCGGGGTTTGTCTACGCTTCGGGGGTCACCGTCACCAGCACGTTCGCGAACGACTCCCTCGGGGTCGGGGCCGTGAACTCGGATTCGGTCATCTTCGCCGGCGTCAACGCGGTGAGCGGGGCGCTCGGGGCGGAACTCTTGAACGCCACCGGGAGCACGGTCTCCAACGTGAGCGCGGACTACGCCTCCGACGGCGTCATAGCCTTCGATTCGAGCACGGTCCGAGTGACGGGCGTCGATGCGTTCCACGGGTCCTTGGGGGCCGACTTCGACGCGACCAGCGGCGTGACGGTCGCGACGGCCCTCGCGGACGACAGCGCGGGGGTGGAGTTCTACGCGTGCTCCGGCCCGAGTGCGGTCAGCGGCGTGACGGCGACCGACTTCTCGGTGGCGGGCACCCTGCTGTTCAATTCATCCTCCGTGACGGTGACCGGGGTCGCTGCGTCCGATAACTCTCTCGGCGTCCTCGTCGATCCGTCGACGCACGTGACGATCTCGGGAGTGACGGCCACGGGGTCCACCATCGGGACCCTGATCGAGAACTCGTCCTCCATAACGATCTCCAACACGACCGCGTCGAACTTCTCCGTAGGCGACCTCATCGAAGGTTCGACCCTGGTCAACGACACGGGGGCCAGCGTGACGGACCTCTCCGTGGGCGTCGTCGTAGAGGACTCGAACTTCACGACGGTCAGCGGGACGACCGCGTCCAACGCGACAGAATCGGACGTCTACGCCACAAGCGCCCTACTGGGCTTGCCGCTCGCGGCGGTCGTGACCAACGATACTCAGACGACGATCATCTCGGGCGTCACGGCCACCCACTACGGGGCCGCGCTCTACGACGTCGGGTCGGACGGCCTTCAGGTGAGTGCGGTCAACGGAACCCAGGACGAGTACGCGGTCGTCCTCAACGGGACGTTCAACAGTTACTTCACCGGCATCGGGGCGCACCAGGACTGGATCGGCCTCGTCATGCAGGGCGCGCTCGACGCCGAGAACAACGTCGTCTCGGGCAGTTCGTTCACCAACGACACGAGCTACGGGGTCGCGATCCTCGCGGGCACGAACAACACGTTCACGGAGAACAACTTCATCGGGGACAACGGCGCGACCGTCGTCTACAACGCGGCGCACGTCCAGGCCTGGTCGGGAAGCTTCAATTCCTTCAACACGTGCACGAACGCTGCCTGTTCGACCGGCGTCGGGAACTACTGGTCCGACTGGCACACCTACGGGTCGAACGGCTACCTCGCGCCGTACTTCGTCACGGGTGCGACCTGGGACTACTTCCCGCTCGGCCCCCAGGAGACGTTTGACGTCAACTTCCATGCGGTCGGCCTCCCGGCAGGGACGACCTGGTCGGTGACGCTGGGTGGAGTGACCGAGAGCTCCCCGGTGTCGACGATCACCTTCGCGGAGCCGCTTGGCACCTACGACTACCGCGTGGGAGCGCTCCCGGGGTGGACCTCGAGCCCGCCGACCGGCAACGTGACGGTTACCGCGGCGGCCTACAACGTTTCGGTGACGTTCTCGGCCGTGCTCTACGAGGTCGTACTGAGCGCGGGAGGGCTCTCCGCGAGCACGGTCTGGTCCGCCTCCCTCAACGGGGTGAACCAATCGACCTCGGGCCCGTCCCTCATCTTCTGGCTTCCGAACGGCACCTACCCGTACGCGTTCCACGATGTGACCGGGTACCGTCTGCCCAGCACGGGGGCGACCGGGTTGCTCCCCGTGGCGGGAGCGTCGACGAGCCTCGGGATCACCTACACGCCGACCTCGACGCCCTCGTACGTCTCCACGGCGACCTACAACACTGGCCTCGCGATCGCGATAGCGCTCGCGGTGATCGCGCTCGTGGTCGGGTTGATCGCGCTGTTCTGGCGCCGACAGAAGAAGGAACCGGTCTCGACGCCTCCCACAGCGTGGACCCCGCCGACCGGCAGCGCGGCACCGGTCGGAGCGAGCGCTCCGGACTGGAGCGAGGAACCGAGCCCCCCTCCCTCCTAGGGCTCGGCCCCCCGGTCTCGAGGACCGGATCGTCGACCCCGGGACCCTGAGACCCCGCGAGGGACTCCCGGGCCCCCGTTCTCCGAGGCGGTCTCGACCGCTCCGCGCGTTCGAGGCCCTGGGTCCGTTTCCCGTAGGGCCCCCTTTCGGCGCCGAACCGTTCATTAGCCGAAACCCGCTACGGAGAACAGCCGACGATGTTCGACCGGATCCTGGTCGCGTTCGATGGTTCGAGCCAGGCCCGCCGGGCCGTACATGTGGCGACGGAGGTCGCGGGACGTTTCCACGCCACCCTGACCCTGGCGGTCGTACGAGCCCCGGGACCGGCGGGGGCGGACTCGTATCTCGAAAGCCTGGTTCCGCTCTCGGACGAGGGAAAGACCCTGGCCAGTGTGGTCGAGGAGGTCCGGGAGAAGGCTCTCGCCCACGGCGCCGCCGCGGTCGAATCGGTCCTGCTCCAGGGGGAGGTCGTCGCGACCTTGCTGGCATGGCTGGACCGCCATCCCCAGGACCTGCTCGTGGTCGGATCCCGCGGACTCTCCCGAGGTCGGCGACTACTTCTCGGCAGTGTGTCGTCCGGGCTCGTCAGCGAGGCGCCCTGTCCGGTCCTGGTCGTCCGCCCCGCTCGGGACCACCGGAAGGGAGACGTCTCCGGCTTCCTCGGTGCTCCGGGAACGGCCCATCCGGTGCACCCGGGGACGACCGGTACCCGCTAGGGAGCAGGGCGAAGTCTCTCCCATGGGGTTCCGGACGCGTGCTCCCCCCCGAACGGGTTTCGAATCGGCTATCTAGGGCCACATCCTTCCCGAGCGCGTGCGCGGTGGAATGGTCGCGTACATCGCCGGCCTGGTGTTGGTGACCTCCGCGATCGAGCTCACCCTTGCACTTTTGCTGGCGGGCCGGGGCCCGGTGCCCACCCCGTCCTCCGATTTCCTCCTCGTCTACCTTCTGGTCGACATCGGGCTGTTCGCCGGGGGGAGCATGGTGGTCGTGCGCGGCTTGCAGACGATCCAGTCCGAACGGACCGAGACGCGCGGTACCGAGACCTCGCCCCGTCGAGGGTCGGAATAGCGCCGCGCGGTCCCGAATCGTTATTCGTCGTCCGTAGGGGCCGACTCCGAGGGGGGAGGACGGCTTCCGTTCGGCTCCTCGGGCCGTCCGCGCCGGCTCGCCCAGAGGACGGGAAGGACGCCCGCCAGGACCACCACGCCGGCGACCCCACCGGCGATCACATACCCCTCGAGCGGAGAGAACGGGGTCGAGTTCTGGGGGACGGAAGCGGGCTCTACCGTGATCGTCACGAACGAGGACGTCTGCACGTTCACGGCGTCCGTCACCATGACCTCGATCGCGAACGTCCCGGTCTCACCCGGCAGACAGCTCAGCAATGCCGAGTCACGGGTCGGACATCCCGGCGGGAGCCCCGAGTAGGCGAATCGCAGGGGAGGGGTTCCCCCCGACACGTTCGTGATCAGGTTCAGGCTCACTCCGAGCTGGAGGCTCGACGGAAGCGCCTGGAACAGGAAGATCGCCGGGTTGGGATTGATGTGCACAGTCGCGGTCGAGTTGCCGGTCGCGCCGGAAGTGTCGGAGACCCCGCACTGGGCTTGAAAAGTTCCGGGGCTCGCGTACGCGTAGGCCGCGGTCCGTCCGGTACCGACCCCAGAGTCTCCGAACGTCCAGGAGTAGTTGTAGCGGCCCGAGCCCCCCGCGGCGCTGCAGGTGAAGGATACCAGGCGTCCGACGTCGGTGGCGAGGGGGGATGCGATGACGCCGACCGCCAGAGGGGAGAATCCGTGGTCGGTCACCTCGGGCATCTCCGCGGGCGCGTTCCGGGACCGGACCCAGGAGACGCTCCAGGACGTGCAGTTCGTGGCGCAGAACCCCGCGATGCCCACCTGGGTCATCGGGGCGCTCGTCGCATCGACCGAGGAGACGAAGTCGAGATAGTTCGCGCTGGCGTTCTCTTCAGAACTCGCGTTCGACCAGCTGAGCCCCAGCACGTGGTACGCCTGGGTGAAGTCGACCGGGGCGAGGGTCGGAGGGGTCCCGAACCTCCACGCCCCGGTCGAGTTGCTGACCTGAAGGGCGGCGTACTGGCTTCCCCCAAAGCCCGGGTCGAACGCGTAGGCGTTGGGGAAGAACTGGTACTCCGCGCTGATCCCGGGAGTTTCCGCCATGAACACTCCGAGGGGTCCGGAGCTTTCGTTCATCCGGGCGTACGCCTCGACCGTCGCGTTGCTCGCCGTCGGTCCGCCGAGCGGGGCTTCGATCGCACCCATTCCGGCGGACGCCGTCACTCGAAGGCCGTCGTGCACGGTCCCGGCCCAGCTTCCGAGCGGAGTCCAAGCCGAACCCAAGGCGGTCCCGGAGAAGTTCGTGTAGGTGTTGAAGACCCGCCACCCATTGTCGAGGCCCGCATACGGCGAGCTGAGCTCCGGAGCTTCCCCCATGTAGCCGCTCTCGGAAAGGTTGAACGAGTTCTTCGGCCAGAGGAAGATCGATACGTTTGTCCAGCCACCGCCCGGCAGCGAAGCGAGTCGGAGCCAGATCAGCGTGTTCGTCGACGCGTTCGACGCTCCGGATTCAAGCCAGGCATAGATCGGCGTACCGTTCGACGCATAGTACGCCACCGCGTTGCTCCAATTCGCGTTGATCAGCGACGCGTACTGGGAGCTGTTGATCGCGATCGGTTGCTGATAGGTCCCGGTGGCGTTGACCGCGAGATTGTGGATAGTGATCGAGATGTTGCCGACCGCCCCGGGAGGTGCCGCGGCCATTTCCGTCGGGGGCAGCGCGGTGCCCAACTCGCCGCCCGCGGAGGCAAGCGAGGTCGACCCGGCGGGAGCCGAAGGGGCGATTGGGAGCCCGCCGCCGAACCATCCCACAACGCAGATCCCTACTGCGAGGGCTACCGACGGGAGCCCCGGATGCGTCCGCCCCCTGAATGTCGATCGAATCACGGCTCCCCCTGCCGTCCCATGAAGGAGCCGGCAGGGCGACTTATACCCAACCCCCCTGGAGAACCCAACGTTGCGGCTCGCCGGCCCGGTGATATCGACGCGGGCGACCGTAGGGGAGCGGCCGCCGCGGGCCCGGGTCGACTAGGCGCTCGTGGAGCTCAGGAGCTTCGCCACCGGTTGGTTGTCGGCGTAGACCTGCCAGTCGACCACCCGACCTTCCCGAACGACAGCCCGCCAGGCCGCGGGGAGCGTCCAGCGGTTCCGGATCGGTAACTCTCCGTGCTCCGCGAGCGTCCCGCTCGCCGTCCCGAACAGGGCCACGACCTGGCCCAGTCCGAGATGCTCGCGGATGGTGATCCGATAATCGGGGAACAGGGCGAAGTACGCCGCCCAGGCGGCGCGCATTCGGTCGATCCCTCGGACCTCCTGGCCGAGGCTATCGACGAACCGGAAGTCCGGGGCCATCATCGCGATGAGCGCCGCCACGTCATGCCGGTTGATCTCGTTCACAAAACGGATCGCCACCCGTTCAGGGTCGGCTTCTGACATCGCTCGTTCCGGCCGTCCCGGCCCGACAGATCAGGCTGCGAACCGGATAGCGGCCCGGCATATTCAATACGCGGCGCCGTCGTCCCCGGCCCCGCCCCGGTCCGGCCGGGTCCGTCGCGGCCTCCCGCCGGGCTGAGGCCCTTGCCCCGGGCCCGACGAAAGATGCCGCGAGAGCCAGGACCGGAGCACGGAGAAGAACTCCTCCCGAACCCCCCGCTCGAGCCACGGGTAGTGGCCACAGCGGCGCCATTCCCGGTATTCAGTCTGAGGCAGATAGGGTCGCACGCTGGCAAGGATCATCCGGCCCGGGTGGGGGTCGTAGGAGCCGTGAAGCATCAGGACCGGGGACCGGATCGCCCGGAGCCGAGCCGGATAGGTTCCGTTGGCCTGGAGGCGCAACATGTCCGCCCACGTTTCGCGAGCCCCCCGGGCATCGACGGGGCTCCGCCCGGCGGGGTTCTCCAGGGGATCGTACGAGTAGAGCGGCAGAACGATGCGCGCCTCGGCCCTCAGCGCGTCATCGGGATCCGGGAACTTCTCGGAAACGGCCGCGAGCTCCGCGCGCACGGCTAAGCTCATGCGGCGCCCGAGCCGGGCCGTGAACCGAGCTCGGGCGGCGACGTCGAACGTGCCGCACCCGACCAGGACGATCGGGCCCACCTGGTCGGGATGCGCCTCGCCGTAGGCGAGGGCGAGCATCGCGCCCCACGACGATCCGACGAGCGCGGGGGACTCGAGCGAACGTTGGGCCCGGAGAAATTCGTGGAGGTCCGAAACGTGCCGGGCCACCGTAAGCCGTTGGGTCCCGCTCCGTCGCTGCCACGGCTCGAGGACCTGAAACGAACCCGCCAATCCCCGGGCGACCGGGGCCATCTCGCCTCTCGCCCCAGGTCCTCCGTGAAGGACGACCACGGTGGGACCGCCCGTGCCGTACCTTCGGAACCGGATCACTCCGTCCGCTCCCCCCTGGG
>Ga0187817_10002047_pt1 | contig 10222 bp, 10 predicted proteins | sample NC_wetland_sal_i_17_FD_132431 | JGI IMG/M metagenome (GOLD analysis project Ga0187817, IMG submission 132431) | Wetland sediment microbial communities from Neuse River Estuary, North Carolina, USA - SO4_2 | ecosystem: Environmental > Aquatic > Freshwater > Wetlands > Sediment | place: USA... | reverse complement strand
TGGAAGGCGCTCGCCGACAACCTGAATGCTGTTGCGGATAAGCTGCAACCCTCCGGCCTCAAGGTCGGCTACCACAATCACGACGCCGAGTGGAAGCCGGTGAGTGGAAAGCGTCCGATCGAGGTGCTCGCCAGCAATACCAAGCCTTCGATCATGCTCCAACTCGACGTCGGCACTTGCCTGGAAGCTGGTGCCGACCCTGTCGCCTGGATCCGAGCCAACCCGGGACGCATTCGCTCCATCCATTGTAAAGACTGGTCCCCGGACCCAGCCGTCGGTTACAAGACTCTGTTCGGCGAAGGCAAAGCGGACTGGAAAGGCATTTTCCAGGCCGCCGAAAGCGTTGGCGGTGTCGAGTATTACCTGGTCGAACAAGAGGGAAGCCGCTACCCGGAGCTCGAAACCGCGCGCAAGTGCCTGCAGGCCTTCCGCGCCACGCATGCCTGAACGAACAGGCTTGATTGAACATGTTGAGCGAACATGCGAACCGAACACGGAGGGCGGTAAAATAATCTCTATGCGCAGTTGGCTTTTGATCGTATTGCTCGCAAGCGGCGTCGGCGTCTGGGCCCAAAGCTCCAATCCTCCTAACTCTGCTCCTGCGAACACTGCTCCTGCCGATTCCCAATCACCGGACTCGGTCGCCTCACCGGGTTCCAAGCCGCTCACACCGCACAATCCCACGCTCGCGCCCCCGCGTTCCGATCGCATCAGCGCTAACGACCTCGAAGACGGCGAAAGTTCGAGCAAAGATACGCCGATTGACTTGAGTGCTCCACCAGACGACGAAAAGGCTCACCCCGAGAGTTCCGATATTCTGATGGACGTGGACGGCGCGCCCGGCAAGGGCGACGTCACCGAATTCCATCCCTGGAATCCTCACAAAGCAGCCAAAGATATTGAGGTGGGAGACTACTACTTCAAGGAGCGCAAGAACTACCGAGCCGCGGCGGACCGCTACCGCGAGGCGTTATTCTACAAACCAAACGACGCGGTCGCCACGTTCCGCCTGGCCGTGTGCCTGGAAAAAATGGATCAGCCCGACGACGCTCGCAAGGAATACGAAAACTACTTGAAGATCCTGCCCCATGGACCGCAATCGGAGGAGGCCCAGAAAGCCATCCAACGGCTGAAGGGCGTTGCTGCTAACGCAAAACCCGCCCGGTGAAAGGTTGGCGTCTGGCATTCGTCATCCGCGTTTTTTTCTGGCTTTCGAAGTGGCCTTGATCGTCTCGGTGTCGCCGTTTCCCACCCGGCTCTGCTTGCCCTCGCCCAAAATCAAATTCGAAGGCCATTTCGGTCCGGACTGACCCTGACCTTTCGATCGCGCTGCCGAGTCCAGAATCCCGTCGAACGCATCCATGCACGCCTGGATCGTCTGGGTACGCAGCGCGCCCTCGAATCCGCCGCGAATGATCAGCATGGCCGTACCATGCATCAGCGACCACACCGCCAGCATCACCCGCGTGTGCTTCCGCGGACTTCCTCCCAGGCGTTTGGCCACGCGCTCGCGCATCAAATTGAAGGACGGCCATGGCTCGTGCAGGGACGGAGGTCGCGCCACGCCATCAAACAAAACTTCATAGGCATGACTGTGTTCCAGCGCAAAATCCAGCTGCGCCTGGAAGGCCTCCCGCAGCGTACGGGTGCGGCTGAGGGCGGCAAAGAGTTCGCGGCGGGTTTGCAGGCGCAGGGCGCGGAGAATGTCATCCCGGTCGCGATAGCGCTCGTAGACCGTCGGCGTCGTCGTGCCGGCGGCCTTGGCCACCGCGCGCATGGTGAGCGCCTTTTCGCCTCCGCGTGCCCACAGCCGCGAGGCCGCGCCGAGAATACGTTGTTCCAATTCAGGGTCGGGATGCCGGGGCACTTCGCCTCCAGAACTCGAAAATAATTACTTGAACTGCGTATTGTTAACGCTGTATACTATATCCATAGCAAGAACTGATGACCTCGCAGGGTGGGTCCCGCCGGAACCGCGAAAGGCAGTCCTCCCATACGGTTCCCGGGACCCACTTGCGTTTCCCCCAAGTGATTTTGAGGAGTTGTAAATGGAGTCTGGAACCAAGAGACAAATTGATGTTAACCGCCTTCGCGCTGACCTGGCAGTCGCCGGCGTGGAGCTGTTGAGCGCCCACTGCGCCGCCGACCGTGTTCGTCTCCAATATTCCCCGCAGGACATAGTTGCCTTTGGCGAGCGCCGCGCGCTCGAGCGTGCCATTGCTTCCGCCGAGGCCCTGCACCGCTTCTTTTCCCTGATTCAGGCCCAGATCAACGACGAAGCAGACGCGAACCGGTAAGGCAAACTCCCGCTGTAACTCGTTTCATTCTCTACGGTCGGGAACTCAGCAGCCACGCGTGGACGAGACCTACTTCTCCACGCGGATAAACTCGCCCGTGGAAGCGTTGACCGCTACCGTGAGCTTCGCTCCTTCGCGGCTGACGCCATAGATGACATGCCAGGTCAACTCATTCGTATTGTGATTCCAGTCGCAAACGTAGATGACCGGCGTGTCGGGCGCCTTCTCCAGAACCTTGTCGCCTCCGTGTTTCTGCGCCGTGGCGAAAGCCTGGTCTGAGTCGATCTTGAGGAACGCCATGTCGAACACTTGCGTCGAAGAGTTCGACGCACTGTAGCTGTCTTCGATCCCGGGATTTACGCCGCGCGCCGGCGCCCCGTCGGCCGCGCTGCCCGACCAGGTATACGATTTTTCCGAGCGCGCTGCAGCCGAAGCGAAGCTGCACCGCCACACCGCCCATTTGCCGTCCTGGCCCTTGCCGTCGCTGGTCGCCGTGGACTCAATCCGGTAGGGCTTCGCGTCCTGATTCCAACCGCGCGCCGCCACATAAAGCTTCTGGAACGCCGACCGTGCCGTGATCAGTTCGGGGCCTTTGACTTCGGGCTTGGCCTCTTCCGCGGGTTTCGAATCCGATGAGCATGCGCTGAGCAGCGCCAGCAGCACCATGGCGAATGCGGCAAGCCATGCGCGCGAGTTGCGCCCGGCGCTCCGGAGATTCTGATTGTGAGATCCCGACATTTGCTCTTCTGTCACGGGGCGCTTCATGGGGGCAAGGCTGGCCGTCTTCATGACTTCCTTCCTGTGATAACTTTGGATGAGTTTTGTGGTCGCGCAACATTCTAACCGAAACATCGAAAAAGGTAAGTAACCCCCGTGGACCCTGGCCTTCAGAGGTTGCGAAAAGAAATCGCGTCGGCGGTTGCCGGACTCACGCTCGAGCAGTGGACCTCGCACCTTCCCGGAAAGTGGTGCGTCGCCGAAATCCTCGAGCATCTCTATTTAACCTACACCGGAACGGTCAAGGGATTTCAGCGCGTGGCCGAGGCCGGAAAGCCGTTGGCCACGACCCAGTCCTGGAAGCAGCGCGGGCGGGCCCTCATTGTCGTGGGATTCGGCTATCTCCCCTCGGGCCGAGAAGCCCCGCCAGTAGCTCGTCCCCGCGGCCTGCCGCCCGAGAAAGTACAGGCCGAGATCGGTCTTAAGATCGTCGAGATGGATGACATCATGGTGCGTTGCGAAAAAACTTTAGGCGCGCACCGCAAACTCCTCGACCATCCCATCCTCGGCCCCCTCACGACCTCTCAGTGGAGAAAATTCCACCTGGTCCACGGCCTCCACCACCTAAAACAAATCCGCCAGTTGAGAAAGAACAAGTAGCGCCGGAACGTGTAGCGCCGGCGACTCGCCGGCTGTAGCGGGGGCGTCCCGCCTGCGCACCCAAAACGAAAGCGAGCGCCGGAGTCTCAACCCCGGCGCTCAAAGTTCTTGTACCTGGTCCTAGACTACTCGCGAACCGAAGGCGACGCCCCAGCCTTACGCGCGTCTTCCTGCAGGTCTTCCAGCTTCTGCTTGGCGTCGTCGAGCGCCTTCTGCTTGTCGGCGATCTGCTGCTTGTACTGCGCGTCCTGCTTGTCCCAGTCGGCCTCATTGCGCATGCGGTTACCCGCATCGGCGTACATCGCCGCGGCGCGAAGCTGGTATTCGCGCTGCAGTACGTCGAGCTCCCGTGCCAGTAAATCGATCTGATCCTTCTGCGCCGTGATCTTGTCGGCCCATTGCTTATCAGCAGTAGCCTTGTTTGCTTCGTCCTCGGCCGCCGTCGGAGCCGCCCCCGACGGAGCCTTCTCCGCGGTCGCGGCCTGGGTTCCCGTCTTGCTGTCGCTGCCGGGCTTGGCCGCCTCAGCCGGAACCGTGCTGTCCGTCTGTGCTGGGTTATTGGCGGTGGTCGTAGCCGGCGTCTGGCCTACCACCGAGAGCTTGTCTTCCCGCGGCAGGTTGTCGTTGTCGTACACCTTCGGCTTCGATGTGCTCCCCGGATCCTTGCGCACCTGCCGGGCATAGTCACCCAGTGACGAGCCCGAAGAAGACGAGCCGGAAGAAGAAGCCTGCGAGGTCGACGGAGTCTGGTTCTGAGCCCCGGCTGGAAGGCCAGTCAACCCGAGAAGCAGCACGAGTCCTATTCCACTGCACGCGATGTGTTTCATGATTCCCACCTTTTTCTCCTACGCGAAGTCTGTCTTGTCGGGCCGGCCACTTCTCCAGGCCAACCCTCCTTGTCGATCCAAATCAATCCGCCGAGCTGCCCGCGGCCACTCCTTGCGCCGCCCGCTTGGTGGTCAAGAATCCTCCGATGCTCCGATCTAGTTGTGCCGCCTCGTGCGCAATGTCGCTCGCCAGTTGCAGTGATTGCTCCGCATCCCGGCTGTTGGCCAGCTGCTGCGCAAAGCCAGAAATCGTAGTCAACGACGTTCGCAACTGCAGCGCCATCTCGGCCGAAATCTCGCCATGCAATTCCTGCTGGCGCCGGATCTGCTCCAGTTCGCTAAGGTCGTTGATCAGGCACGTGACCCCGAGCAGTCCGCCCTCAGCCGCTGGCACTGGAGACACCGTCACCGCGATAAATCGTTTTTCACCCCCGGGCGTCTCGTACTCGGCTTCGACTTCCCGCCGCTTGGTCTCTTCGCGGAGCACCGAGCTGACTTCGTCCGCGACCAAGGTGGCTTCATCGCCGCTTTCATCTCCAGCTGTGCTCGCTGCCCGCCACTTCGCCGGACTCACCACCGCGTCGCGGAAAATGTCTTCCGCTCCCATCCCCGTGGTCGATGCGAAACCCAGAATCGCCTTGGCTGCTGGATTCGCCGTCTTCACCAGTCCATTCGTCCCGAAGACCAGCACACCACACGATAGATTTGAAAGCACCGCGTGGCTGAAGTTCTCGCTGATCCGCGCCCGCTGCTGCTCCGCCTTCGACTGCACTTGCAATTCGTGCTTCTGCTGCTTCAGCTGCTGGATCACCGTGTTGTACAAGTGCAACGGCAGAGTCTCCAGCGATGGCGTAGGTTCGGCCGAGAAATCACTCTCCTCCGCAATCGTTTTTCGTAGCGCGCGGATGCAGAACAATCCCATCAGGAACGCAAACGTGGCGCACACGAGCACGACAATCGCGCGCAGCACCAGCGGGTTGGACAGGATTCTCACCAGAGCCCTCCGTACCAGTGCAGAAACTGGTTGCCGAAAAAGAATGCGATCAATGCCATGCTTCCTAGAAACACCCCAAACGGCATCTGATAATTGCGGTACACCACCTGCGCCGACTGCCATCCCCGCCGCCGCGCCGCCTGCGCATTGGCCAGCCGCTTCATAAAGCGGTGTGTGCGCTTCAGCCACACTACGAAAACCGTAGTCAGACCGAATATCGATCCCGCCAGCGACGCCGTGAAGACCGTGAAGATCGTCAGCTTCATTCCCAAAAACGCGCCCGCCATGGCCATGAGCTTCACGTCGCCGAAGCCCATGCCTTCCGTCCCGCGCCAGCGCAGGTAAATTGCGCCCGCACCGTAAATGAACGACGCGCCCAGCGCCGCGCCCAGCAGGGAATCGGCCAGCGACAGCAGCCGCGCCGAAATATCTCCGCTGAACGGCAAATTCACCATCCCCGGTAGAAACTGTGAAGCCAGATCATTCACCGGCACCAGCAGGCTAAAGATCACACCCAGCGCCAGTCCCGGCAGCGTCATCTTGTCCGGTAGCAGCTTGGTTTCCGCGTCCGTGAAAATCAGTCCCAGCAACAGAAACGCGAACACGCAGTATTTCAGTGTCGAAAGCGTCAACCCGAAGTGCCAGTAGCAGCCCAGAAACAACAGTGCCGTCAGCAACTCGATCATCCAGTACCGCGGCGAAATCCTGGTCTTGCAATTGCGGCAGCGCCCACCCAGAATCACCCAGCTCAACACCGGAATGTTGTCGTAGAAGGCGATCGGCTGCTTGCACTTGGGACACGCCGAACGCGGAGAAACCACCGACAGTCCCAGCGGCAGCCGGTAGATACACACGTTCAGGAAGCTGCCGAAGGCCAGCCCAAACAGAAAAATCGACGATGCCAGGAATGGATCCACTTGGTTTCTGAATATTTCCCAGGCGCCACCCGCAGGTTCACGCGAGCGTCTCCTGAAGAACGCTGCAATTCCCAGTTCTTGGTTGGATTATAAGTCGATCGTGCAGCGAGGACTAAGGTACTGAAGTCACTGGCCGAAAGGCCAAGGGTCAGTAAGACATTGACCACTAGGCTCTTACCGCCCGAAGGCCAAAAACGAGAGCAGGTTCCTTCCGGTCAGATCCGGGCGCGAATTGCCGTCAAATAGACGCGAATCGAGACGCCTTGTCATCCTGAGGCCCGCGTGCTTTGGAACTCGATCAAGCCCCTCAACATCACATGATCGGACCCCGGAGCGCGCCACCCGCGCCCCGGAGCCATTCCATTCGCCTCGTGAGGCCAGCCTACTTCGCCTGCAGGGTTTCGATATAGGTCACCAGATTGGTGATTCTCTGCTGTACCTGGCCTTCGTGGCCTTGGCTGATGCTCGAGAACAGTGGTCCCCACACCGGCATATCCTGGCTGCCGTGAGACGGTGTCATGGCTTGCCCTTTAATCACCGCGGCGACATGTTGCGCTGGATACTTCCCGCCGCTATTCTTCGCCAGAGCCGTCAAATCGGTCGGCGGAGTCTTCATGGCCGAGGCTGCCGGCCCGTTGCCCTTGCCGTCTTTTCCGTGGCACACGGCGCAGTAGCTGTTGTACATGTCTTTGCCCGAGTTCGACGGGGTGTTGGTGATGGGAACATGCTTCACGGTGGGAGCAGTCTGCGCCGGGGCCGCCTGCGCCGCTGCAAATGTCGAGATCACCACCAGAATCACGGCAAGACTGATGAATTTCATTACACGCATTTCTTCCTCCTAGGGCTTACGTGGCCCGAACTGCCACAACCAAAAAGTCTAGGCGCGCAGCCGCAGGCGGAATGTGATCAGAATCACAAGCAGATGTGACCCCTGAGTTCGGTGAGTGAGACGGTCGATTCAAGGTAACCGACACGTAGCGAAGCGTTCAGACCGAGCGTCGATAGCGATCAAGGCGACGTTGCGCAAGTTGAAACTGACGCGCGAAGTTACAACACTCGCTCAGGGCGATTGTCAATTTCGAGAGCTGGGTGCGCGTGCTCTTTACATGATGCAGCGCTCAACGGCCGTTGAGCGGCACCTTGCGCTGCAACTCGTCGATAAAGTTCTCCAGGAAGATCACGTGGCCCGAGTCTTGTTGAGTTGTGCCCCCGGCGTAAGTGGCAACGGCGATGCGCTTGCCATCGGGGGCAACGTCATACTGGGCCCCCACCGAGCCGGCCATCGTGAGAGCGACACTCTGTGCCGACCACACACGCGGCTTTTCCGACACGAACGCGTCTCCCTTGAGCGCGTAGCTGGCCACCATAATCCGATCGTCCGGGATATCAAAGTAAAGCAAGTCTTTGCCGTTTCGAGAAAAAATGGGCGCCGTTCCGCCGTTGGTGGAAACTTGCCACTGGCCGCCTTTGTCGGGAAAGGCGCGCACGTAGACCTGGGAGCTTCCCGACTCGTTGGAACTGTATGCCAGCCAGCGTCCGTCGGGGGAGAAGCTCGCACCCCGATTGCCAAAGATCGTACCTTGGAACATCTCCGGCTTGCCCGCCTTCAGTTTCTCTCCTTCGCGTTCCACGGGTAGGGTCCAGAGTTCGAACCCTTGCGGACCCGATTGATAGAAGGCAAGAGTTTTGCCATCGGGCGAGAAGGCAGAGGGATATTGGAATTCCTTGCTCTGGTTTAGAAGCTCGGGGCGGCTGCCGCCGTCAGAGCGCGCGAACGACATTCCATCTGCCGACTGATAAACAATGTAGCGGCCGTCGGGCGTCCACACCGGGTGGGTTGCATTCTTTTCGCCGCTCAGCGGCGACAATGTATCGCGCCGGATGTCGTAGATCCAGATCCCGGATCGCTCGTCATCGTTGGCCACAGCGAGGCGCTCGCCGTCCGGCGAGAAGCGGGGATTTACGAAGAGGCCAGGCTTGTCGAGCAGCGGTTGCGACTTGCCGTCAGCAGTGAGCCATTGGGCGACCACCCGCGATGCGTCGATTTCGCGGCTGCGGTAGACGAGCATCCCATTGCGCGAAAAGCTCAACTTGGCGGAACCAAACATCGCCGAATAAGAAACTTGCTGCAATACGGGCACGGGCGAACCAGAGGTCTCCAGCTTTTCCAGGTCGAAGGGAACCGCAAAGAGCGTTCCGCGGCTCACATACGTAAGGTAGCCTTTGCCCCCGGGCGCGGCCAGATAACGCCCGTAGGTTCCTCCGCGCTGCAGGGTTTTCCTGTGGTGATCGGATAGAGTAATGACTTCAATTCTGGCGTCATCAAAGCCGACAGTGGCGTTTTCGACGGTGAACAGGATCGCTTTGCCGCCGGGCAGGACTTGCGGCCAGCGATGCGTGCGCTCTTCTCCCTGAAGCTCGGTGATCGGCGTAGGAGTACCGCCGGCGGAAGATACGCGTGTCAGTCCGCCAGAGACGCGCAGGCTTGCGATAATGTCGCCGTCCTCGGTCCAATCGGCCCCGGTGTAAGAGGCAGCGGCGTCGCACACCGAGATTTCGGCGCCGCCCTCCACGGAGATTTTTCTAACCTTTCCGCCAGCGATATAGCCGATCCACTGACCATCGGGGGAAAAGAATGGGCTGGTCGCGCCTGGCGTGACGGCGAGTTCGGAGGCTGCGGGCTGATCAAGCTTGCGCGTGAAAAGATGGCCGCGGGAAAGGTAGGCGAGGCGTGTGCCGTCGGGCGAGATGATCACGTCGGAGCCGCCCAGCGCATTGAGGGAAACGTCGCGGCCCAGGTCGACATCGAGGCGCACCAGCGGTTTCAGTTCGGCGGGGCGCGTGGCGCGGTAGGCAATCCAGGACGCAGCGGCAGAAATGAGGGCGAGCGCTGCCGCCGCAATCCAGAGCAGGGGCGTGGGGCGTGTGGTGGGCGGAGTCGCGGCGGCGGTCTCGGCGGGAGTTTGGGCGATCCACTCCAGCTCGGCTTTGAGGTCGCGCACGCTCTGCCAGCGGTTTTCGGGATCCTTCTCTAAACATTTCTTCAGCACTCGATCCAACGCCGGCGTTGCCACGTCGCCAATCGACGGGGCCGGGCGCTCCATGATGGCCGCAATCACCGTGGCAGGCGATGAGCCGTCAAACGCGCGCTTGCCGGTCAACATTTCGTAGAGCACCAAGCCAAAAGAGAAGATGTCGCTGCGCGCATCGATTTCCTGCCCGGTAGCTTGTGACTGCAATTGCTCGGGCGACATGTAATAGAGCGTACCCACAATCTCGTTCTTGCCCGTGAGCGCCATGGTCAGCGTGGCGTCGCTCGGAGGATTTTTTCCTTGTCCGATCTTGGCGAGTCCGAAGTCGAGCAGTTTGATTCCGGTTTTCGTGACCAGAATGTTACCCGGCTTCAGGTCGCGGTGAGTGATCCCCTTCCTGTGCGCGGCGTCGAGCGCATCGCAAATCTGTACCGCATACTTGAGCGCCTGCTGGACCGGCAACGGCCCGCTCAGCGGCACGCCTTCGATGTACTCCATCACCAGATAGTTCGGCCCCACGTCATGCAGGGTGCAGACGTTGGAATGGTTCAGGGCCGCGACAGCATGCGCCTCTCGTTCAAAGCGCTCGGAGAATTGTTCGTTGGAAACCTTGATCGCGACCGTGCGATTCAGTCTCGTGTCCCGCGCCTTGTAGACCTCTCCCATGCCACCGGTGCCGAGAGGCACGGTGATCTCATAGGGCCCCAACCGGGTTCCGGGAGCCAAGGTCATAAGTCGAATGATTGTACAGCGAGGAATCTAGACAGGGAATCGCGGC
>Ga0187817_10002045_pt1 | contig 10225 bp, 6 predicted proteins | sample NC_wetland_sal_i_17_FD_132431 | JGI IMG/M metagenome (GOLD analysis project Ga0187817, IMG submission 132431) | Wetland sediment microbial communities from Neuse River Estuary, North Carolina, USA - SO4_2 | ecosystem: Environmental > Aquatic > Freshwater > Wetlands > Sediment | place: USA: North... | reverse complement strand
GCGACGCCGGCCGCGGCGCTGAGCACGCCCGCAGTGTCGCAAGTGGCTTCGGCTCCTGTCAGCGCGCCTGCCACCCCACCTGACACTTCACCTGATTGGCCGCCGCCAGACTCCAGCAAACACGCAAGGCAGGCCGTCTCACCGGGACGAATGGTCATCGTCACGCCGTAGCTGCCAACCGCCGCCGCGTAAATCCAGGGGACGCCGAGGGACAAGGCTGCGTCATTCAGCAAGAGGCGCGTCTCGAAATTGTCGGTGCCGTCGAGGATGATGTCGAAACCGGAGAGCAGCTCGAGGGCGTTCTTGGGCGTGAGATCAGCGACGAGACCCTCAATGTGCGCGGCGGAATCAATGGCGCGGAGGCGGCGCTCGGCGGCGACGGCTTTCGGCAGCGCTTCGCGGGCATCGGCCTCCTCGAAGAGAGTCTGGCGCTGCAAGTTCGACGGCTCGACGAAATCGCGGTCCACGATCCGCAGGCGGCCCACGCCCGCGCGGACGAGCAGATTCGCGAGCGTCGTTCCGAGCGCGCCGCAGCCGACGAGTACGGCGGCCGATACCAGGAGCTTCTCCTGGCCGGCTTCGCCGATGCCGGCGAAGAGAATCTGACGGGAATATTTTTCGCGTTGGCCGGGATTCATCGCCTTGCCTGCCGCAACAACATGATAGCGCCTTTCGGCGGCGTGGGAGGCAACGCGGGTGTGCTAACCTTTTTGTTTATGTGTTTTGTGCGATGAAAGCGGCATACAGGGATGTACTGAGGCCGTTTGCGCGCCCGTCGGGCGCGGCACGGCGGGCTCTCGCTGCGCTGGCGCTTGCGGGCAGCGTTATGACAAATGTCACGGCGCGGGCACAGCAAGCGCCGGTCGAAGGGCAGCGCGTGGCGGAGATACGAGTGTTGTACGCGACGACGGGCGGGAATGCCGAGGAACTCGTGCCGCCGTTGGCGCTCAAAGCGGGCAAGCCGTTCGACTTCGAGGCGGAGCGCGAGAGCTTGCGGGAACTCTACCGCATGGGCGATTACTCGAACATCCAGGTGACGGCCACGCCCGAAGCAGAAGGCTTGCGCGTGGACTTCGTCGTGCGGCGGAATTACTACGTCAACGTGGTGCGTATCGAAGGCCTGAACAGCCCGCCAAGCGAACCGGCAGCGCTGGCGTCCATGCGGCTGAGCTTGGGGGAACCGTTTCGCGACAGCTCGCTGCGCGAGGCGGTCGAGCGGCTGACGGAGGTGTTCGCGCAGGAGGGGCTGTATCTCGCCAAGGCGAGCTGGACGCTCGAGCCGCACGACGATACGCGGCAAATGGACATCACCGTGCACGTCGAGCCGGGGCCGCGGGCGCGCGCGGGCAGCATTTCGTTTAAAAACGAAACGCCGTATCCGGAGAGCGAGATCTTGAGCCGGTTGAAGCTTTCGGGCAAGGACGAAATCACCTCGAACCGCCTCCTGCGAGCAGCGCAGCGACTGAAGAATTTCCTGGTAGGGCAAGGTTATCTGGGCGCGGGAGTGGTGATTACACCGGGAACGTACGACGCGCAAACGAACCGCGCGCCGCTCACGTGCGCGGTGACCGCGGGGCCGCGCGTGCGCGTGGAAATCAGTGGAGCGAACCTCAGCAAGGGCGAGCGGCGCAAGCTGCTGCCGATTTACGCCGAAGGAGCCGTGGACGAAGACCTGCTGCAGGAAGGCCGCCGGAACATTCGCGACTATTTTCAGCGCCAAGGCTATTTCAACGCGGACGTGGAAGTCAGCTCGGAGGAGGACACCGCGCGCGGGGAACGCGTGATCCGCTACGACATCACGCGCGGAGACCGCTTCCGGCTGGACGGGATTGGGTTCGACGGAAACAAATATTTCAACCAGAAGATGCTGGCGCGGCGATTGCAGCTTCAGCCGGCGTCGTTCGCGTCGAGCGGGCGATACAGCCAGCAACTGGCGCGCGACGACGCGGACTCGATCCGCGGGCTCTATCTTTCGAACGGCTTTCGCGAAGCGCAGGTGAGCACGACGGTGGACGACAATTATCGCGGCAAGAAAGATCATCTCTTCGTGACGTTCCACATCGTGGAGGGAGAGCAGACGCGCATCGCCAGCCTGGAACTGGAGGGCAATCAACGGATCAGCACCGCGACGCTGCTGGGCGTGATCGGATCTACCAGCGGGCAGCCTTACTCGGAGGCGGATATCGCGAGCGACCGGAACAACGTGCTAGCGCTCTACTTCAACGAAGGCTTCACGGACGCGCACTTCCAAGAGGAAATTCAGCCGACGGACGCGCCGGACCGCTTGCGCCTGATCTACCACATCACCGAGGGAACACAGATCGAAGTGAGAAATGTTTTGCTGACGGGCTACGAATACACGCGCCCGGGAGTCATCGCCCGGGAAGTGGAGGTCCACGCGGGCCAGCCGCTGCGCGAAAGCGACGTCCTGGCCACGCAGAGGCAGCTTTACAACCTGGGGATATTCGACCGGGTGCAGATCGAGCCGCAGAATCCCGACGGCGCCGATCCGAAGAAAACCGTGGTGGTGGACGCGGAAGAAGGGGACCGCTACACGCTCGGCTACGGCTTTGGGTTCGAGGTGCAACGGCTGGCGGGCAACAGCACCAATCCCACCGGGACCACGCTCAACGAAAGCCCGCGCGGCATCTTCGAAATTTCGCGCGGGGACATGTTCGGCCGGGCGCAGACGCTTTCCTTCAAAGCGCGCGCCAGCACGCTCGAATACCGCGGAGCGCTCGGCTACACAGCGGACGATTTTCTCGCGCTGCGCAGCCTGAGCTTTCAGCTCACCGGCTTCGCCGAAAAAACGCAGGACATCAACACGTTCACCTCCACGAAAGCGGAGGGGGCGCGCAACTGGTGGAAAAGCTCTCGCCGTCGAGCTCGCTGCTCTACCGCTATTTCTACCGGCGCGTGCAAGCGTCGAACATAAACAAGACGATCTCGCCGGAAGAAATTCCTTTGCTGAGCCAGCCGACATTGGTTTCCGGCTTCGGGATAACCTGGGCGCGCGACCGGCGCGACAATCCCGCCGATCCCTCCCACGGAAACTTCAACACGGCGGATGCGAGCGTGGCTGCGTCCGCGCTGGGATCGGCCGCCGACTTCTTCCGCGGGTTCCTGCAGAATTCCTCGTTTCACTCGTTTGGGCGAGGGTTCGTTTTCGCGCGCTCGGTGCGCTTCGGAGTGGAACAAACGCTGGGCAATACGCTGGAAGGCAGCACGGGCACATTCAATATCTCGCAGTGCAACGCCACGCAGACGGGCCCGACCGAGACGCTGATCCCCTTGCCGGAGCGGTTCTTCGCGGGCGGCGGGACTTCCCTCCGCGGTTTCAGCCTGAACCAGGCGGGCCCGCGCGATCCCTGCACGGGCTTTCCCATCGGCGGGCTGGCGTTGCTGGCGTTCAATCAGGAGCTGCGTTTCCCGATGAAGCTGCCTTACGTGGGCAACCGGCTGGGCGGAACGGTGTTCTACGACGGAGGGAACGTGTACACCGACGTCAACCACATTTCGTTCGCATGGAAAGCGCCCTCGCCGACGGACTTGAACTATTTCTCGCAGACGGTGGGATTCGGGCTGCGCTATCCAACGCCGGTCGGGCCGGTGCGCGTGGATTTCGGCTATCAGCTCAACCCGGCGCAGTTTCAGGTGTTCAACACGACGACGCAGCAATTGCAGCAGTTCCGGCTGTCGCATTTCAATTTCTTTTTCAATATCGGACCGGTGTTCTGACGATGCGCCGCGCCATTCTGATCCTCGCTTTGATGATTTGGCCCACCGGGCCGGGCACGGCGCTTGCGCGGGGACAGTCGCGGCCGAATCCCGGCTCGGCGCCAACGCCGCCTGAAATCGGCAAGACGACGACGGTGGATGGCGTCGCGGCGCGCATCGAGGATGACGTGATCACGGAGAGCGAGTTGCGCGAGCTGGCGGACCAGTGGATTGTCCATGGGGAAGCGGACACGGCTAAGTATCCGAGGCCGCCCTCGGCGGATGTGAACCGCGCCTACGAGCAACTGGCGGGGCGGTTCGCGTCGCAAGATGAATTCCGGGGGCGCTGCACCGAGGCAGGATTAAGCGAGGCGGGCGTTCGCCGGATGCTCGGCGAGCAATTGTATCTCTCGCGTTTTCTCGATTACCGCTTCCGTCCCGCGGCGCAGATCAGCGACCCGCAGAGCGAGGCGTACTATCACGACGAATTCACGCCGGAGATGAAGAAGCGCGGCGAGGCGGTCCCGCCGCTCGACAGCGTGGCCGAAATGATCCGCGAGGTGCTCGTCCAGCGGGCCATCAGCGAGCGAGTGGCTCAATGGCTGGACGATACGCGCGCGCGGCTGAAGATCGACGTTCTGCCGGGGGCGGCGAATCCATGAGCACGCGCTGGAAACGCCGGATCGGAATCGCGCTGATCGCGCTTGCAGCGGCGGCGCTCGCGTTGGTTACCGTGCTCGGGACCGGCATGGCCGATCGGTGGATGCAGCGCGCGCTGATCCGGCAGATCGAGCAGAAAACTGGGGCGCGCGCGGAGATCGGCGCGTTTCACCTGGACGTGTGGCGATTGCGCGCGGAGATCGACGGCTTGACGCTGCATGGACTGGAACCCGCGGACGCGCCGCCGCTGTTCCATGCGGATCGCGTGGACGTGGGCATTCGCATTCTTTCTTTTTTCGGGCGGCGGTTCGCGCTCGATGAATTGATCGTTGAGCGGCCGCTGGTGGCGATTCGCGTAGGACCGGACGGGCACAGCAATCTTCCGACTCCCCCGCGGCGCGCGCGAAGCCGGCCGTGGCAGGAGACGCTGTTCGATTTGCAGATCGGCCGGCTGGCTTTGTGGGATGGCGGCGTGATTTTCAACGATTGGGAGGCGCCGCTGGCTGTGGAAGGGCAAGACCTCGAGTTCACGCTGCATTTCGGCGGATCGGCCGAAGTCGACGGCTTCTACGCCGGGACGCTGCGCTGGCAGCAGGTGCAGATGGCGCAAGGGCGCGGCGAGCCCTTTCGCTTCGATCTCTCCGCGAAATTCACTCTGCGCCGCAACGCCTTCGAGCTTGATGAACTGGTTTGCGAACTGCCGCATTCGGAGCTAAATCTGCGGGCCGAGCGGCCGGATTTTTCGCGCCCTGATTGGAACTTGTGGTATCGCGGGCGCCTCGCGCTCGCCGACGTTCGAACCATCTTCCGCTCGCCGAAGACGCCGGACGGAATCACGGATTTTTCGGGCCATGCTCATTACGGTCCCGGCGTGGAAAATGAAAACGCGGAAAACGGCAATGCATGGACGGCGGCGGGTTACTTCCGCGCGCATGACATTCAGATGTCCTATCAATGGTTCCACGCGAGCGGAATGGAAACCTGGGGGGATTACGAAGAGGCTCAGCGCCATCTAGTGGTGCCGAATCTGGGCGCTCAGGTGCTCGGCGGGAAGATTGACGGCCGGCTCGAACTGGACCTCCATGACTTCGCGTTTCGCACGGAGACTCATCTGCGGGGCGCGGGACTCGCGGCGATTCTCAACGCGCTCAATAACCGTTCGTTCCCGGTCCGCGCGCTGCATTGGGACGGCTCGGTGGACGTGGACTCGGTGAACACATGGGACCACAACTTCAAGCGCTTCCGCACCACGGGCGAAACGCGATGGTCGCCACCGGAAAGGCTCGCGGCGGGAATGATCCCGGCGACCGCGCGGATTGATTACGACTATGCGCAACAGCGCTGCCGCGTGGACATCTCGGCGAGCAAAATCACCATGCCGAAAACACAGCTGAACTTCGACGGAATGCTGGGCGCGGCGGATTCCGCGCTCGAAGTGAAATTTCACACGGGCGAGCTGCTTGATTGGGACGACTTCATCAACATACTGCGCGGCCCCCACGCAACGCCGCGCCGCATCTCCGGCGAGGCCACGTGGCGCGGGCGCATTCTCGGGCCGATCGTGGGACCGACGTTCGCCGGCCAGGTGCACGTGGCGGAAGCGCGCTACGACAGGCTCTACTGGGACTCGATTGACGGCAGTCTCGAATATTCCCCCGACGGCTTCCGCTTGACGAACACCGCCGTCCGCCGGGGAAATGCGTCCGTTGTTATGGGCCTTTCGCTCGAATTCGACGATTGGGATTTCCTGCCCGAGAATTCGTGGAGTCTCAACGCGCGCGTGGAGCACGCCTCCGCTGGGGACGTGCAAGCCATCGTGGGCACGAATTATCCCGTCGGCGGCGCGCTGAGCGGAGAGCTGCGAGGCAGCGGCACGCGAGCCGCTCCGGTGCTGGATGCAGATTTTGCGTGGGACGGCATTGAGGTGGGAGGGTTCCGCTACGATCGTCTGACCGGCGAGTTCCATTGGGAGCACGACGAGATTCGGTTGACGAATGCCGCGCTGCGCCGCGGTCCCGAAAGCATCGCCGGCGATGTGTCCTACCGCCCCGCGGAGCAGCAGGTCGCGTTCAATATTGACGGCGCGGGAATCCCGCTCGGAAGCATTGGCGCGTTGCAGACCGCCGCGCTGCCGATCGGCGGCGAACTGGGTTTCCATTTCCAAGGGAAAGGGCCTCTTGAGGCGCCCGGGGCGCAGGGCGATTTCCGGCTGGCGAATTTGAAGCTGGGCGCGGAGGTCGAGGGAAATTTCAGCGGGCAGGTCGAATCGGACGACCAAATCGCGCGCATTTCGCTGGAGTCGGCGCTGAGCATCGGGAAGCTGCGGGGACAAGTGCTGATCGGCTTGCACGGCGACCGGCTGATCTCTGGGCAGCTAACCGCCGAGCAATTCGATCTCGATCCGCTGATCACCGCGGGGCTGCATTTAAAGCAGCCCACCACGCACAGCAGCGTGGATGGAACGTTCACGATCACCGGGGCGCTGCGGCGGCCGGATTCCATCGAAGTGAAGGCCGACATCACACATATTTCGTTCGGTTACGAGTCCGTCGAGCTCGCGAACGACGGAGATATCCGCCTCTCCTACCGCCGCAACGAGGTGCGCGTCGAGCAGGCGCATCTTCACGGCGCGGATACAGATTTGCAGTTCAGCGGGGCGGCGCGATTCGACGGCGACCGGCCGCTGCGCTTCGCTCTCTCGGGCGGAGCCAATTTGCGCCTGCTGGAGGGAATGCTGCCCGATCTCGATGCGGAAGGGCGCGCGCAGGTGAACGTCGCCATCGAAGGAACCTTCTCCCGGCCGCAGATCACCGGACGCGCCAGCGTGACGGGCGCTTCCGCGCACTACGCCGATTTTCCGCTGGGCCTCAGCAATACCAGCGGAGACTTCGTGTTCGATCAAGGCCGGCTGCTCTTCGACCGCGTGACGGGGGAAGCGGGCGGGGGACAAATCACGCTGGCGGGCAGCGTGAGCTACGGCGAAGGGCCACTGCGGTATGAAATCAGCGCGCGAACCTCGCTGGTGCGAATTCGCTATCCCCCCGGGATGAGCTGGCGCGCGGAGGGGACGGTCGAGCTTTCCGGGACGAGCAACGCGGCGTTGGTGAGCGGGCACGTGCAGGTCGAGCGGCTGCTCTTTGCACAGGGCGTGGACATTGCTTCGTTTTTCGCCGCGGCGTCGCAACCGTCGGCCGAGCCGGTTTCGGCTTCGCCATTTCTGCAAAACCTGGCGTTCGACGTGGAAGCGCGGACGAATCCGGGCGCGCGGATCGAGTGGAGCGGGGCACACGTCGAAATGGACGGCGACGTGCGGTTGCGCGGAACGTGGGACCGGCCGGTGCTGATCGGGCACATCCACCTGCTCAGCGGCGAGATGCCGTTTCGCGGGAACACCTTCGAGCTGACGCGCGGCGACATCAATTTCGCGAACCCTTTCCGGCTCGATCCCGTGCTGAATATCGAGATGACCTCGACGATCAGCCAGTACCAGGTGACGATTGATTTCACCGGCCCCGCCAGCCGGCTTTCGATGAACTACCGCTCCGATCCTCCGCTGCCGGATTCGGACGTGATTGCGCTGCTGGCGCTCGGCAATACGGGCGAAGCGGGCGGGCTGCGATCCCAATCCGCGGCAGGATCGCAGAACTATGGGGCCACGGCGTTGCTCTCGGAGGCGATCTCGACGGGGATCGGCGGGAGGATCGAGCACTTATTCGGGCTGAGCCAATTCCGCGTGGATCCGTTCGTCTCCGATACGGCCACGGAATCGAATCCCGCGGCGCGCATCACGGTGCAGGAGCATGTGGCGCACAACATGACCATCACCTACTCGACCAACGCCGCTACTACCAACCAGTTCCAAATGATTCAAGTGGAATACGCCATCAAGCGGGACCTCTCCGTGGACTTCCTGCGCGACGTCAATGGGCTGAACGGCCTGGACATCAAGTGGGTGAGGCACTTCAAATAACCCAACGGCGCCGCGCGGCGGACTTCATTCCGATAGGAGAAAAAGCGAATCCGGCGAAAGGCGCGCGTGCCAAGGGAAAGGCCGCTCGCGAAAGAGGCGCCATTTTTCTTTGAACACTTCGGCTTGCAGGTGATGCGCGGCCGGTTCGGCTGCGGCCTCTCGGGGCTGGGCCTGCGGCTGATGCAGTCGGAGGTAGAGCGTGACGCGGAAGGGCGTCTCCGAGACGCGCACGACCCAGCACGGAAAAACATTTTCTTGCGCGCCACCCGCGGCTGGCGATTCGGAAAAATCAATGTGATGCGCGCGGATTCCGACGTACGCGGGAGGGCGCGTGAGCGGTTGCGCGACGCGCAGCCGGCAGCCCCAATCAAGCGCCTCGACGAGTCCTTCCCCAATCGCGCGCGCCCGCGAAAAATTCTTGCAACCCGTGATCCGCGCCACCTCTAGGCTGGGAGGATGGCGAAAGATTCCCTCCTTCTCCCCAGACGCGGCAACACGGCCGCGCGAAAGCACCAGCAACTGCTCGCCAAGCCGGTAGGCTTCCTCGATGTTGTGCGTCACAAGGAGAGCCGGCCGGCGGTACGCGGCGAAAGTTTCCTGGAGATGCGCTTCGACCTGGCTGCGCAGGTGCGTATCGAGCGCGGAGAGCGGCTCATCGAGTAGGAGCACCTCCGGCTCGATAGCTAAAGCGCGCGCGATGGCCACGCGCTGCTGCTCGCCGCCGGAGAGCGCGCGAGGATAGCATTTCGCCAGTTCCGCCGCGTGCGCGCGATCGAGCAGCGCCGCCACACGCTTCGCTCGATCCTCTCGCGGCAAATGGCGCATGCCAAAGGCGACGTTTTCTTCGACCGTGCGGTGCGGAAAGAGCGCGTAGTGCTGAAAGAACATGGCCACGCGGCGGCGGCGCGCGGGAACCTGGATTTCCCGTTCGGCGTCGTAGAGCGCTACGCCGTTGAGCGTGATACGGCCGCGGTCGGGCCGGTCGAGCCCGGCGATGCAACGGAGCAGCATCGTTTTCCCCGCGCCCGATGGACCGAGGATGCCGAGCGGGGCGTCGCCGGCAACAAACGTGGCGTCCAGCGCAAAATCGCGCAGCTTTTTAACGATTTGGACTTCGAGCGGCACGTCAGCGCCCCGCCCCGCGCGCGGCGGTCCGGCTTTGCGCGCGCGTCCAGTGGTAAAGTCCGCCGAGCAAGACAAGCGAAATAGCCACGTCCATCGCGCACCACGCCATGGCGCGCGGCAGATCGTCCGACTCCACGGCGAAGTAGATGGCGATCGGGATTGTCGCGGTCTTTCCGGGGATATTTCCCGCGAGCATCAGCGTGGCACCGAATTCGCCGAGAGAGCGCGCGAAGGAAAGGATCGTCCCGGCCAGCACTCCCGGCCAAGCCAGCGGCAGCGCGACTTCCCGAAAGACGCGCCACTCCGAGGCGCCGAGCGTGCGCGCGGCCTCCAGAAAGGCGGGGTCCACCTGTTCGAGCGCGGCGCGCGCTGTGAGATACATCAGCGGAAAAGCCACGACGGCCGCGGCAATGACTGTCGCGGGCCAGGAGAAAACCACGGTCATCCCAAAATGGAGCAGCAGCCTGCCGAGCGGGCCACGGCGCCCGAACAACAGCAGGAGCAAAAATCCAACCACGGAGGGCGGCAGAACCAAAGGCAGCAGAAAGATGCCGTCCACAAGCGCCATCGCGGGACCCGCGCGGCGTTCGCGCCAGGCAGCCGCAGCCAGCCCGGCGGCTAGCGTGAGGACCGTCGCCGTGACGCTTGTCGCCAGCGAAATCCACAGCGGAGACCAATCGTTCGGGACCATGGCGACTGGATTGTAGCTGGATTGCTTGTCTTTAGCCTATTGGGGGCCTATTTTTCCGGCGG
>Ga0187817_10002044_pt1 | contig 10227 bp, 9 predicted proteins | sample NC_wetland_sal_i_17_FD_132431 | JGI IMG/M metagenome (GOLD analysis project Ga0187817, IMG submission 132431) | Wetland sediment microbial communities from Neuse River Estuary, North Carolina, USA - SO4_2 | ecosystem: Environmental > Aquatic > Freshwater > Wetlands > Sediment | place: USA: North... | reverse complement strand
CGGACGCAGGCCGTTGGCGCCGACGATGTCGGCGTGGTTGGAAAGCGCGAGCTCCACCAGGGCAACGAAGCCCGGGAAGCAGCCCTGGCGCGGAGTCATCTCTTCGCACATCATCCGCGAGTGGCCGTTGCCGAACAGGAAGACCAGGCCTCCAGAGGCAATACGGGAGGCGCAGAGTTCCGCCGCCTGCAAGATTGGAGCCATTTCAACCAGCCGCACCTGAGCCAGCAGTTCGATGGTTTTTTCGAAATAGGATGCCGCAGCGCTCATGAGACCACTACCTATATCAGAAAAAGCCGGGGCAACGGGAGTATTCTGGCTTCATGCTTTTGGGCGTGGATATCGGCGGGACGCAGATCAAAGCGGCCACGGTGGACCAAACCGGGACCATCGCGCGCGCGGTGCGCGCCGACACCCCGGCATCGCTCGACGAATTCCGGCTGGCGATCGTCCGGTTGATCCGGGACTTGAATCCGTCCGCCGTTCCCATCCGGGCGGTCGGAATCGGTTGCAAGGGGATCATCAATCCGCAAACCACCCGCGTGGACGTGCTGCCCGGCACGCTGCATTATCTCGAAGGCCACCTGCTTTCCGAGATCGTGTCTCCGGCCGTTCCGGCAGACGCAGCCATCGCGGCCGATAACGACGCACGGGTGGCGCTTGCCGGAGAAATTACGTGGGGCGCGGCCCGGCAAAGCCGCAACGTGGTGATGCTGACGCTGGGGACGGGAGTAGGAGGCGGTGTGGTCGCCGATGGCCGCATTCTGCGCGGATCTGCGGGCGTGGCCGGGCACCTGGGGCATCTCACGGTGGATCCCGACGGCGCGCTCTGCATCTGCGGAAATCGCGGGTGTCTGGAAACCGTGTTTTCAGCGCGCGCGATTGAGAGCGAGGCGTTTGCGGCGGTTCATCGAGGAGTGGATTCACGCCTGCTCGCTCTCGACGCCAAGCCTCCATCGTGCGCCGAAGTATTCGACCTGGCCCGGCACGGTGACGCAGTTGCCGGTGACATCATTCGCAAGGCGACTCGCGTTTTGGGCGCAGCGATCGCCGGCCTGGTGTTCGTTTTCGATCCCGAAGTCGTGATTCTCGGCGGCCAGATTTCCGAAGCCGGTGAAACGTTGCTGGAGCCCGTGCGCGCCGAGGTTCGAGCGCGCACCCACAGTTACCTGCGGCGCGACATCCCTGTCGTGCGCTCTACCCTAGTCGATCCCTCCGGCGTGATCGGCGCGGCGGCGTTAGCCTTGGAGGCGATCAGCGGGGCTCATTGAAAAACAGGGATTAGAACGCGTGAAAAAAATTGCGAACTTCCCGAGCGAAAAGCCGCAGGTCCCCCCGCAAACCCGGCGGGTACGCCTGCGCTACATGCGTGGAGTCTACGAGCGGCAAACGGACGGCTTAAGTGCCGCTATCAGCCATGTACCTGCCGAAACGTCTTGAGGCAGCGATCGGCAGTCTCCACCGGCGGATAAGCGCTCCCTTCCTGCTCGATCAGATAGAATTCGATTCCGCCGGTGCTCTCGGCTGCGGCGAAAATCTTCTTCCAGGGAGCTACGCCTTCGCCGAACAGAACCTTGTAACCCTTGCCGGCGTCCGGTGACCAGTCCTTGCAATGTATGGAGGCGATCCGGCCAGGATTCTTATCGATCCAGGCCACCGGGTCGGAGCCGGCAGCCAGGCACGTCCCGACATCGAGTTGCAGCACGACATCCTTCACGGTGTGCGCGGCCAGCACTTCAATGGGACGCTTGCCTTCAAGTGGTTTGAACTCCGGCTCGTGATTGTGGTACCCGGCACGAAGCCCCAGAGGCTTTAACTTGCTGGCCGCCTCGTTCAAGCGTTCGGCAATGCCTTTCCAGCCGTCGAGATTTGTAGGCACCTTTCCTGGATGCGCCATGACGATGAGCTTGCTTCCAATGATCTGGTTCAGCTCGATGGCCCGCGGCAGGTTGTCGGCGGCGAAGGATTGCGCGTCGTTATGCGTGGAAAGGCAGCGGATGCCGAGGTCATCCAGCAGCTTCCTGACATCCTTCGCCTGAGCGTCCGTCCAGCGGAAATAGGGCGCATAGAACTCGACATCCTGGTAGCCCAGTTTCGCGACAGCGCGAACCGTGCCCATGAGGTCCTGTTTTAGCTCCTCACGGACTGAGTAGAGTTCCAGGCCCACGGGAATCTGCTTGCCTTGCGCTGCGGCAACCAGTGGAACCGCTCCTGCGACTCCGAGAAAGGAACGGCGAGATATGGGATTTTGCGTACTCATGGTACGCACGATATCACAGTACGTCTCCGTTCTCACCGGTTCCTCGCCGTGTCCCCGCGTCGCGGTGCGAAAGCATCGCGCGGTGCGGAGCACCGGCTCACTCATACCGTAGCACTTCAGTAGGGGTCAGACGGCTGGCACTGCGGGCGGGATAGATCGTGGCCAGAAAGCTGATCAGGATTGCGACCGCCGCTACCCAGAGGCCGTCCAGAAGGCGGGGCTCAAAGGGAACGTAGCTCAGGGCGTAGACCTGCTCATCCAGCCGGATCCAGCGGAACCGGTCCGCAAAATAGCAGAGTGTATAGCCGACGGCCAGGCCGATCATGGTGCCCGTCACTCCGATCAGCACGCCCTGCCATATAAAAATGCGGCGGATCTGCTGGCGTCGCGCCCCCATCGACATGAGCACGGCAATGTCGCGGTACTTCTCCATCACCATCATGACCAGCGAGATCAAAATGTTGAGCGCCGCCACCAGCAGGATCAAACCGATCGTGATCATGGTGACGATCCTCTCCATCCGGAAGGCGTTAAAAAGTTGGCGGTTCTCCTGAATCCAGTTGGTCGCGGTGAGCCGCGGGCCGGCGATTTTCCGGGCCTCAACCGTGACTTGAGGAGCCAGATACTTGTCGTCCAACTTGAGTTCGATCTGGTTCACCAAATCGGTGAGCGACAGCGCCTCCTGCGCCGCATGCAGCGAAGTATACGCCCAGAAATCGTCGTACTGGAAGAAACCGGATTCAAAAATGCCGACCACGCGGAAACGCCGGATACCGGGCCGCACCCCAACGGGCGTCAGGTCCCCCTGCGGACTGATGATGGTGACGATGCTGTTCAGCATCATTCCGGTATCGCGCGCCAGGCCTGAACCGAGCACGATGCCGGGAGGCGATCCTCCGGCTTTCAGGCCGGCGAGCGAGCCCTCTTTCATGTGCTTGAACATGTCGCTGACGTGAGGCTCCAGATCGACATCGATGCCAAAGAGGATTCCGCCTTTGGCGTTCAGAGGACCGGAAAAGAAAACTCCGCTCGAAACTGACGGCGCCGCGCCCACAACATGAGGAATCTTGATCAGCTTCGCGATGAGTCCCCGCCAGTCCTCAATGGCGTCCCCAGCCTGTTTCGGAATCACATCGACGTGCGCCGTGGCTCCCAGCAGGTTCTTCTGCAGCTCGTTACTGAACCCGTTGTTGATGGCTAGCGCGATAATCAGGGCCATCACTCCGGCCGATACTCCCACCACCGAGATCGCGGTGACGATCGAGACCACAGCTTCCTTGCGCCTGGCGCGGAGATAGCGGCGGGCAACGAAGACCTCGAAGCGCTCGCCCACGGCCTCAGGGCTCCAGCGCGCGCAGCCGTTCGGCGACACCGATCTCGCCTTCAGGCCGCAGCAGGGGAAACAGAATGACGTCGCGGATGGTGCGCGAGCCGGTGAGGAGCATGGTAAGCCGGTCGATTCCCAGCCCCTCCCCTCCCGTGGGCGGCATGCCGTAACACAAGGCGCGCACGTAATCCTCGTCCATCTGGTGGGCTTCTTCGTCGCCGCGTTCGCGCATCCTGATCTGCATCTCGAAGCGCCGGCGCTGTTCCTGCGGATCGTTCAACTCGGTGTATGCGTTGCCGATCTCCATCCCGCCGGCAAAAATCTCGAAGCGCTCGACCAGCTCCGGTTCGTCAGGTTTATTTTTCGACAGCGGCGAGGTCTCCACCGGGAAATCGAAAATGATGGTCGGCTGGATGAGCTTGGCTTCGGCCACTCGCTCGAAGACTTCCGCCAGCGCTTCACCGGCCGTGGGCTTGGACGAATGGCGCTTGAGCCACTCCGGATCGCGGACGTTGTCGAGCGTGGGCCGGCCCTCGCCTTCCCAGAACTCAAGGATAGCTTCGCGCATACTGAAGCGTGGCAGCACGCCGAAATCGAGTTTCGCGCCGCTCCACTCGATCTCGGTGCCCCCGGTCGCATCGAGCGCGACCTGCTTCAGGAGTTCAGCGGAGAGATCCATCAGGCCCCGGTAGTCCGTGTACGCCTGATAGAACTCGAGCATGGTGAACTCCGGGTTGTACTTGAATCCGAGGCCTTCATTGCGAAAGTTGCGGTTGATCTCGTAGACGCGTTCCAAACCGCCCACCACCAGCCGCTTCAGATACAGCTCCGGCGCGATGCGCAGGTACAAATCAATATCCAGCGCATTGTGATGCGTGATGAACGGGCGCGCCGCCGCTCCGCCATAGAGCGGCTGCATCATGGGGGTTTCGACCTCGATGAATCCGCGCCCTTCGAGCTGGCGCCGGAACGAAGCAATGATCTTGCTTCTTGTGACGAAGACCTTGCGGGAGTCGGGATTCGCAATCAGATCCAGGTAGCGCTGCCGGTAGCGCATTTCGACGTCCTCCAGGCCGTGCCACTTCTCGGGCATGGAGAACAGGGTCTTGGAAAGGAACTCGAGACGGTCGACGTGCACGCTCAACTCGCCGGTTCGCGTGCGGAACAGATACCCCTCCGCACCGATCAGATCGCCGATGTCCAGGATCTGAAACAGGCGGAAATCATTGCTGCTGACGGCATCGCTGCGCACATAGATCTGCAACTGTTCACCATTCTGCTCCAGATGCGCAAAGCCGGCCTTACCCTTGCTCCGTATGGTTTTCACGCGGCCGGCGACACGGACTCTCAATTCAGGAGAAAGCTGTTCCGCTGTTTTGGAACCGTATTCGGCCACGATCTGGGGGATGGTGTGCGTGAAATCGAAGCGCCTACCGTACGCGCGGTGGCCCAGCGCTTCGATTTCGCGGACGCGCGTCCAACGCTGCCTAAGCAGCTCGTCTTCAAGGGACAATCCATTCTCCTTTGCGGGAAATACGCTATTATAATTCACGCGGTTCGCTCACTTACGGAACAACGCACCCATTGACCCGCTCGCTCTCGATCATCATTCCCGCCTATAACGAAGAAAAGCGCTTGCCGGCCACGCTGGAACGCATTCAAAGCTACCTGGCCGGCTCCGGCTGGAAGTTCAGTGAAGTGGTGGTTGTGGACGATGGCTCGCGCGACCGCACGGCTGCGAAAGTGGAGAAATTCGCCAAGCGCGTGCGCTCGGTGCGTCTGCTGCGAAATCCGGGAAATCGCGGCAAAGGTTACTCCGTGCGGCATGGAGTACTTAACGCCAAGGGGGAGTGGGTATTGTTCAGCGATGCCGACCTGTCTACACCCATCGAGGAATTGGAAAAGCTGTGGACCAGGGTGCAAGAAGCCCGCGCACAGGTGGCCATCGGATCACGCGCCCTGGATCGGTCCCTGATCGGCGTGCACCAACCCCTGTTCCGTGAAACCGCTGGCAAGCTGTTCAACCTCGCCGTGCGGGTGATCACGGGCCTGCCATTTTGGGATACGCAATGCGGATTCAAGCTCTTTGAGGCCCGAGCCGCGCGCGAAATTTTCCGGCGCCAACAGCTCGAGCGGTTCGGATTTGACGTAGAGGTGCTGTTTATCGCACGCAAGCTCGGCTACTCGGCCATTGAAGTACCGGTGCGCTGGAACGACGTGGCCGGTACCACGGTCAGCACGCTGAACGGGCTGTCCGCATTTCTGGACCCGGTGCGCGTTCGCCTGAATCAGATTAGGGGTAGATACCGCTGATGTCCCACCTGACGGCGCTTAGCGCCGGACGATGACTTCGCGCAATTGTTCCCGCGTGAGAAAGAACTTCACCGATTCGAATTGCTTGAACAATTTCTCCAGGCTGCGGTTATTGAAGATCTGAGCGGGCTTGCGTGTGCCGCGCTGGGTCAGGAGAAGATGTTGCTGGTCTTTGATCCGGAACGAATAAAAGGGCACTTGTTGCGCCTTCTCGTCTGAGTGGAAATACGCCAGCAAGTAGCTCTGCGGCCGCACGATCGTGCGGAGGCGTTCCAGGGTTGCGGTGAGCAGCGCGGGCGCCATGTACTGCAACACGTCCCACACCAGGACGCCGTCGAACTCCTCGTTGCCAAAGTTCAGCGTCTGACGCAGGAATTGATCGATCCGGCTGACGTTAGACTGGTCATCCCCGGCGAAGATGTCGTCCAGGCTTCTGACGAAATCTTCCGAGTACAACCGGTGACCCAGGTTGGTGATGAAGTTGATATTCTCCTGGCTTGCGCCGGCCAGATCGAGAATCGACAGGCCCGCCTGCCCCCGAAGATACGCGAAAAACTGCTCGAGACCCCGGCTCGGCCGGGTGGACACGATTTCCCGATCGAACAGCTTGGTGGCCGAAGAAGAATGCCCGGGCGTAAGCACCGCGGCGCCGGGAGACGACTCAGTTCCCGGACGACGGAGCATGCCCCTCAATCGTTCCGTGATCAACGCCCTGGCCCCTTCGCTTGGTTAGCGCTTCACCTCGGCGGCAACGGCGTTCCCCTGGGCATTGGCAGCGGGAACCGACGCCGCCTGCGGCGGTCGTGGCGCGGGGCTTCCCGGTGGCCTCGCAGGCTCGGGCTTGACGATATCGATACTGCCTTTGAAATAGGCGCCATCCTCAATGATGATGCGCGCCGTCTTGATGTCCCCGACGAGCCGGGCGTCCTTGCGGATCTCCAGTTTGTCGCTGGCATCCACGTTGCCCTGAACGTTGCCGAGGATCACGACCTCGCGCGCCTTCACGCTGGAATGCACCTTTCCGTTCGGGCCGATAGTCAAGCGGTGCTCTTGCAGTTCGATGGTTCCTTCAACGTCACCATCGACGTACAAGTCTTCTTTGCTATAAATCTGGCCGTTGATCTTTACGGCCTTACCGATGCTAGCCTGACCGCGCGTAGTTTCCGGCTCAGGAGCTTTGAAAGGCATGGTGGACAAAGGTGGTGCCTCCTTTTTGGCTTCAATAGGATTTGACGGCGGAACCGCAGGCCGATTGGCAGGCGGAGCCTCCGGGCGTGGCGCGGGTGGAACGTCTTCCTGGCTGCGTTGTTTAAAAAAACTCATTAAGAGCGGCCCTCCCGTATAAGGACGACAACAGCTAAAATACTACGTCCTCCTAGTCTATAGGGAATTTCAGAAAAAAGGCAAACGGTTCATGGGATATCGCCTCATATCCCAGGCATAATTCATGTTCGGGGCGCAGCTACTTGTGCGCGTCTTCTGGATGGGTGCATCCTGCGAACTCGCCATGCGGCGGGCCGTCCCATCCAAGCTCGCGCGTGCCCATTTCGGAGCTGTAGAACGCACCTGAAATCCACTGTTTCAGCGTGCTGAAGTGTTTGTAGCCCGCAAACTGGCCAGCCGCTTCACTACCCCAGGTCGCCAGTGAATGCGGATACGCCAGCAGGAACAGAAACTCAACCTGGCTCGCTTCCGGCAAGTAGCGAAACGCGGTGCCATACCGAGTCAGACATTCGCCATCCAGATAGGCCATGGCCTCCAAAAACTCTCGCTGGGTATCGCGGCTTTCCGCCGCCAGCACGCGGTCGATAAAGCGATTAGCCAGCGCCTCCTTGGCACCCGGCGTATCGGTCTGGGGAATGATCAGGTTGCTGAGCGCGATGAGTGTTTCATTTTGATGATCGTCGAGAAACACGGGTTTCCAATCGGCACGGGCCAGTTCCTTGGAAGCATCGTAATCCGGTGGAAACTCGCGCGCCTGGGCGCTTCGGCAAGCGCCGGCCGCGACCCCAGCCGCGCCCCACAGCGTTCGAAGGAAAAGCTCTCGACGATCCACGGTGTCTCTCTTGAACCGGAATGGTCATCATAGCGGACTTGCGTCTCCTGCGCCACGGTGTCACCATGTCACTTTCAATTCGGTACGAGGAGTAACCGGAATGCAGGAACCACAGCCGGTGTTCGATGCCATCGTCGTTGGCTCGGGCGCCACCGGTGGTTGGGCGGCGAAGCAACTGGCCGAAGCGGGACTCAAGGTAGCTCTGCTCGAGGCCGGCCGGAATATTTCGCCGAAAGAATTCACCGAACACATGCCCGGCTACAAGTTGCCCTATCGCGACATGTCGCCGGAGATTGCTCGGACGCGGCCGGTGCAAAAGCAGTGCTACGCCTGCATGGAATATAACTACGACTGGTTTGTCGACGACCTGAAGAATCCTTACAGCACGCCCTCCGGCAAACCCTTCACGTGGCAGCGCCTGCGCATCGTCGGGGGCCGCACGCTGGTCTGGGGCCGCCAAAGCTATCGGCTGAGCGACCTGGATTTCAAAGCCGCGAGTCGCGATGGATACGGAGAAGACTGGCCCTTTTCATATGCGGACCTGGCGCCGTACTACGACATCGTGGAGCGATATGTCGGCATCAGCGGCGCCCCGGAAGGCAATAATGCGCTCCCGGACGGCCAGTTCCTGCCGCCCATGCACATGACCTGCGGCGAGATTCGGCTGCGCGAGCGCGTGCAAGAAAAATTCAAGCGCACCGTCACTATAGGACGCGTGGCCATGCTCACCAAGAATCACAACGGACGCCTGGCGTGCCATTACTGCGGACCTTGCGAGCGTGGCTGCGTGACGAACTCGTATTTCAGCAGTCCCTTCACCACGGTTGCCGATGCGCTGAAAAGCGGTAATTGCAAACTCATTACCAATGCGGTCGTGAGCCATGTCGACATGGAACCCTCCACCAACAAGGCCGCCGGAGTGACCTATGTCGATCGCATTTCGCACAAAACGTACCAGGTTCCGGGGCGCGCCGTCATCCTGTGCGCGCAGGCACTCGAATCGACGCGCATTCTGTTGAACTCGAAGAATCAGCAGTACCCGACTGGGCTCGCCAATTCCAGCGGAGCCCTGGGCCGCTACCTCATGGACCATGCGGTAGGCGCGGGAGCCGCCGGCGAGATGCCGGAATTTCTGACCGACTTCAGCGCCAGCGAACCGCAGCGCAACAATGGCATTTATGTCGTTCGTTTCCGCAACCTGCTCAACGGCCCGCGGCATCCGCGCTTCATCCGCGGCTACGGATACCAGGGCGGAGCCGCGGCAGCCTTCGATTTCGGCGCGCAGGGTTTCGGCGCCTCGTACAAAGCGGCTGTGCGCCGGGGAGTTTATGGCGTTCGTCTGGAAGCTTTCGGCGAATCGCTGGCCCGCTGGGACAATTTCTGCGAGATCGACCCCACGCTGAAAGACGCCTGGGGGATTCCCGCTCTGAGAATCATTATGACCCATGGATCGAATGAAGCCGCGCTGATGGAGGACGCCGCCATTTCCGCGGCCGAAATGCTGGAAGCCGCCGGCGCGAAGAATATCAAGATCAATACCGACCTCAGTGAGCCCGGCATGGCAATCCACGAGGTGGGCACTACCCGCATGGGCAACGATCCCAAAAAATCGGTATTGAACGCCTGGAATGAGACGCACGATGTGAAGAATCTGTTCGTCATGGATGGAGCGTGCTTTGTTTCATCCGCGTGTCAAAATCCGACTCTGACCATGATGGCGATCACGGTCCGGGCTTGTGATCACCTGGTGGAGAGATTCAAAAGGAACGAGGTGTAATGACGATTCATGAAAATCAACTCCGGCTTTGTTTTGGTGGTAGCCCTTCTTTCCGTGGCGAGTGCTCGGGGTGCGGACATGAAGCCTAAGGGTGAATACATCGCCTACATAGGCACCTACACGGAGAAGAGCAGCAAAGGCATTTATGCCTTCCGGTTCGATGCCGCCACCGGGAAATTGACGCCGCTCGGCCTGGCGGCCGAGACGGTCAGCCCCTCGTATCTTGCGATCCATCCCAATCACCAATTTCTGTATGCGGTCAATGAAGTGGCGAACTTCGAAGGCCAGAAGGCCGGTGCGGTCAGCGCCTTTTCGATCGACCGCGATACCAGCAAACTCACGTTCCTGAACCAGGTCTCTTCGCGCGGACCCGGGCCGTGTCATCTGAGTTTGGACAAGACCGGCAAAAACCTGCTGGTGGCCAATTACGAGGGCGGAAGCGTGGCTGTTTTTCCAGTAGAGTCTGATGGGCGCCTCCGCGACGCCTCCGCGTT
>Ga0187817_10002043_pt1 | contig 10229 bp, 9 predicted proteins | sample NC_wetland_sal_i_17_FD_132431 | JGI IMG/M metagenome (GOLD analysis project Ga0187817, IMG submission 132431) | Wetland sediment microbial communities from Neuse River Estuary, North Carolina, USA - SO4_2 | ecosystem: Environmental > Aquatic > Freshwater > Wetlands > Sediment | place: USA: North... | reverse complement strand
CGGCTGACATCCAGCGGGACGATTCGGTCCTTGGAGATAAATGGGCCCGTCCCCGGAAGAATCCCGCGCACTTCCCAGCCCGTGGGTTCCTCAACATAGATCTTCAGCGCGAAGAGTTCTTCTCGCACTTCCCAAGCGAATAGGGCGTCCCGCGCAGCCTGGCTCTCGTCCATCAAGGCATACCACGCACCGAGGTCGCGCCCCCGCAGTTCGACCATTTTCTTGATCATGTACGAACCCCAAAGACCGGTCGCAGCGTTGGCCACTAACTTCACATGGGTCGCATCTGCCGGCTTGGGGAAAGTCATTACGATGTCACTCTGCAAATTACCGTTGGCATCGGGCACCGCAGACGGTTCCCAAATCAGACGGTCGGTGGCACGGAGCCAAGGAAGCAGGTCATGTCCGGCAGAATCCCGTGCAGATAGTGGGGCCTGAGGCTCTGCCACGGTATGCAGTTTGCCCCGCACATCTGCGACCATGCGGGTTCCCGCAGGGTGGTCGACAACCCAAAGCTCGGTCAGGTTCGTAAGCTGAGTCTCGTCGACTTCGTTGGTCATCTTCAGCCGGTAGAGACCATCCTGCTCCCGCAGCCGTTCCAGTTGCGAAAAGTCATCCTTTTCCAGGCCACGGGTGATGGCTCCGCCGTAGGGTTCGGCGTCAAACACATATTGCGTACCATCCCAGGAGTAAACGAAAGGGCAGGATTGCTTTGTGGCTGCCACAACGCCCACTATTACCCCCAGTGTGCCCACTACTACTGCTGCGGTCAGGCCGATGGTTCGTCCTCTTGATAGTTCCTTTCGCTCCACCCAAAGCCGTTGCACCTGGTCCAGCGGAACTTCGTAGGAGGTCTTGTTTACGGAGGCGCGCAATGTCCCGTCTTTGATGGAGGCTCCCGGTTTGTCGAAAGAGACCTCCTCACCCTTTAGGGTTGTGACCCCAACGATCTTTTCTTTCTCGGGCTGGGGCACATCTGCGGTCGACACCTTTTGAATTTTTCGGTTATAGCAGCCAGGACCGACGGAGAGCAGAACAGCGAGAACCATTGCGATCGCGCGCTTTGGCATTGACCACCTCTCAGAGAATAACGCGCTACCGCCAACGGAGCACAAAACTCATTCTCGTCGGTGAGATCTTTGTCTCACGGAGGACCAATCGAGGCGCAGTATACTCTCGCCTCCCTTCCGAGTCCATTCTCGGCTGTCGTGTGTGTCGTGTGTCGGCTGTCGTGATTGTCGTGATCGGTTCAGGAAGCCCATTTAGAACCTACTGTAGCCTATATTTGATTATTGGTCGGCCATACGGAAGTTGAGACCTCTGCTAGCCTCCGGCGCTACAATATGTTCATGCCCGCCGCCGCACCAAAACGGCAGCCCCAGCAATCCCCCACCGAACACCATCACACGCCACAGGTCTATACGCTTGAAACCACCGGACTGCTGGTCATCGCACTCCTGATCCTCATCCTGACGCTCGCTCGTTATTGGCAACACATTCCCTGGAGTGCGCACTAATCGTGCCGCCGGAACCGCTGCTGGTCGTAGTGCTGGGTCCGACCGCCAGCGGGAAAACCTCGCTCTCTTTATCGCTAGCCGAACGCTTTCATGGTGAGATCGTGAATTGCGACTCGGTCGCCATGTATCGCGAATTTGAGATCGGCACCGCCAAGCCCACACTGGCAGAGCGTGTCCTTGCTCCTCATCATCTCCTCGATTTTGTTGATCCCGCAGGCTACATGACCGCAGGAGAGTACGCGCGCCTGGCACGTCGGACCATCCACGAAATCAAGGAGCGCAAGAAGCTTCCCATCGTGGCCGGAGGCACCGGGCTTTATGTGCGCGCCCTGCTGGACGGCCTTTTCCCCGGTCCTCAGCGTTCCGAGGAACTCAGGGATCGTTTACGCGACCGAGCTACGCAAAAAGGTCCAAACCATCTGCATCGCGTGCTGCATCGGCTTGATCCCGATGCAGCCGCGAAAATCCATGCCAACGACTCACCCAAAGTGATTCGCGCCGTCGAGGTCTGCCTGGCATCCCGCCAGAAAATGACCGAGATGTGGAGACAGGGCCGTGATCCGCTCGAGGGATTTCGCATTCTACGCATCGGCTTGAACCCGGACCGTGACACGCTCTATGCCCGCATCAACCGGCGCGCAGCCCGCATGTTTGAATCTGGTCTGGTGGAAGAAACCCGGCGGCTGCTTGAGAAATACGGCGATGCAGCTCGTCCACTGGCTTCGCTCGGCTACAGACAGGCCCTGCAGCTGATCCGTGGCGAACTAGACACCGCAATCGCATTGCAGTCGGCACAGCGGGCCCATCGCAACTACGCCAAGCGTCAGATGACCTGGTTCCGGAGAGAACCGGGCGTCGTCTGGCTATCGGGATTCGGGGATGAACCAGCTATTCAAGAAGCAGCAGTGGAGGTGGTGGGGAAGTCTCTCTAGATTGAGCTTCCTTGGGCGGCGGCTTTGCCTCTGGCCATCAATCCACCCACAAAACGAGCGACTGATTCCAGTTTCCGCAGATCCTCGGGAGTGAAGTCCGGCCCTGCGGCGGCTGGGCGTGGGGCCTTGCGGGAGACTTGAATCACGCCAATGACTTCTCCCTTCTTGGTGACGACTGGCGCGGACATAAGCTTCTGGATTACCTGCGCATCTAGTCCAGTGTCGCCCAACTTGACGAGTTCGAAAATACTGGCGTGTTTTACTTGCGCAAAGCTATTGAAAAGCTCTGCCTGCTTGGTGCGGGCGGTGCGGGCCGCTACCGCTGCACTGGAAAGAGGAATCGCCCCCGCCGTTTTCAACTCAGCCGGGTATACGAAGTTCAGCAGACTTCCGCTAAGCTCCAGCAGCGCCGCCTCCGTTTCTTTTACGTCGAAGATCTTGGCCACACAGGCACAAATCGACTCCGGAGTGCTCTCCGCCGATTCAAAGCCCGCAAACTGCTCAACTTCATACATCTTCCCGAGCATGCCTCAGGCAGGGATGACCTGCAAGGTAACTAACGTGCCCCCTCCTGCCTTTTTGTTTCAGCGACTTGGGCGGATGACAGAAGCCTCAGTCTACCTAAATCATGCATCCGGCTGCCAGAGACCTGATGCTCCGCCGTGCTATCTTCAGCTGATGCGGCATCAACTGATCTCGATCTTGCTCGTTCTGTTACTAGCTTCTGCCTCCTCTGCCAAAGAGAAGTATTCCACGCCCGGCCCCATCCATCTGGATCGCGATGGCGAAAAATGGGCGGAGAAAACCCTGCGTAAGCTTTCCACCGAGGAAAAGGTCGGCCAGCTCTTCATGATCTGGGTGCGCGCGCAGTTTTTGAACGTCAACAGCCCCGATTACCTCCAACTCCGCGACACCATGCGCAAGTACCACATCGGTTCTTTCGCCATGACTGTCCGCTGGGACCCGCCCTTTCTGTATCGCAATCAGCCCTACGAAGCGGCAGTGCTGCTCAATCGGCTGCAGCAGGATTCCAAGCTGCCTTTACTATTCGCGGCCGATTTCGAACGCGGCCTCACCATGCGCCTGTACGGCGCCACGGAGTTTCCGCACGCCATGGCATTCGGTGCGGCAGGCAAAAAAGAATATGCCGAAGCCTTCGGACGAATCACCGCGCAAGAGTCCCGCGCTATCGGCATTCATTGGAATTTCTTCCCTGACGCCGACGTGAATTCCAACCCGGCCAACCCGATCATCAATACCCGTTCGTTTGGCGAAGATCCGCAACAGGTGGGTGATCTTGCCGCCGCTTACATCCGCGCCGCCCGGGCCAACGGAATGCTGACCACCGTCAAGCATTTTCCCGGACACGGCGATACCGCAACTGACTCGCACCTAGGTGTCGCCCAGGTCACCGGAGACACGGCCCGCCTGAAGTCGGTGGAACTTCCACCGTTTCGCGAAGCGATTGAAGCCGGCGTGGATTCGGTGATGGTCGCGCATGTCACGGTTCCATCTCTGGATTCTCAGCCCGACCGGGTCGCCACCACCTCACCCGCGATCGTCACTGGCCTGCTCAAAGACCAGCTTGGCTTTAAGGGAATTGTGGTCACCGATGCCCTCGATATGGCCGGCCTGACCCGCCTGTATTCCGACCGGATCGGACGCTCTGCGGTAGATGCCTTCAAAGCCGGCAACGACTTACTCCTGCTTCCCGCCGACTTGGGCGCCTCGTATACGGCCATGCTTGAGGCCATCCGCAGCGGGGAAATTTCCCCCGCCCGACTCGACGCGTCAGTGCTCAAGCTATTGAAAGCAAAAGCCTCGTTGGGGTTGCAGAAGGGTCGGTTGGTTAACCTGGACACGTTGTCAGAGACCGTCGGGAAACCTGAAAACATGGCTTCTGGTCAGCAGATCGCCGACGATGCTATCACCCTGGTTCGTGACAATGGCAAGCTGTTACCCCTCAAGCGTTCTGGAACCAACGCAGCCGGTCTTCCGTATCAGAGAATGGAGGATGCACGGAACCGCCTCGTGGTCGTCATTTTTTCCGAGGATATGCGCACCGAAGCCGGACGCACGCTTGAGCGTCAGGTTCGTTCGCGGGTTCCGGACGTAAACGTGCTGTACGTGGATTCGCGAATTGCGGCAGCCGTCTCGGATGAGGTGCTCAAAGCGGTGGGACAGGCGGACGCCGTGGTCGCTGCCATGTACGTGGTCCCGACCGCGGGGAGAGCAATGCAGGGCCCCAATGGCTTGGTTAATACCATCGGCGTCTCGGATGCCAACGGCATGCTGCTCCAGAGGCTTTTGGATCGTGCCGCCGCCAAGACCGTAATGCTGGCCATGGGCAATCCGTATCTGGCACAGGACTTCCCCGCTGTCCAGAATTACCTGTGCGCGTTTTCTAACGCCGCTGTTTCAGAGGTGAGCACGGTAAAGGCGCTGTTCGGGGAAATCGCGATTCGCGGCAAACTTCCAGTGACTATCCCGAATATCGCCCAGCGCGGGGCTGGAATCGAGCGTCCCGTGCAAACGGCAGAAGGAGGTACTAACCATGCTGGTTTTCAATCCGCTACGCACTAGAACTCGGCGGATCATTGCTTTGACGTTTGCGGCCTCCCTGACGCTGCCTGCATGTAGCGTCAGCGTGAAAGATCACAGCGATGGCGACAACAGCAAAGTCGATATCGAGACACCGGTCGGAGCCATCCATGTGAACGAGGAAGCAAAGGTGCAGGATACCGGCCTTGCGGTGTATCCCGGCGCCCGGCAAAAGCCGAATACCAATCATGACAGTAAGAGCGCTAACGTGAATATTTCCAGCAGCTTCTTTGGCGTGAAGGTTGTAGCCATCGAATATGAGTCCGGCGATTCACCCGACAAAGTCATTGCCTTTTACCAGGATCAGTTGAAGAAATACGGTGAGGTGATTCAGTGCCGCACCAGCAAGCACGGCGGCGATATGTCAGTGAGAGCGGGGGATCACAAAGACAGCTCCAAACCGGTCAGCTGTGAAGGAAACAGTGGAAATGTGGTTGAGCTGAAGGTAGGCACCGAAGACAATCAGCACTTGGTATCGGTCGAGCCCGAAGGTAAGGGATCTGATTTCGCCCTGGTCTATATTCTGACCCGTGGTAAGGAAGGATCGATCTGAGGAGGAGTATATGGCGACATCGCGAAAGGCTGATCACTTGCTGTTCACGCCGGTCTCGCGGTTGAGTTTCCTGGCAGGATTCTTCATTCTCCTGATCCTGACCGCCTCGAACGCCGCTGCACAAGAAACGGACGACGGAGAGAGCAAGCATCTCGACGTCAAGAGCTCGCTGGGTGACCTGCACCTGGGCAGCGATGCCCATCCCCGCGAAACCGGCCTCCCCGTTTATCCCGGGGCTCGCCTCAGAAAGCATGATGACAGCAGAAACGGCGCCAACCTTTCCGTCTTCACTTCCGAGTTCGGCATGAAGTTGGTGGTTCTCAACTACGATTCGGACGCCGATCCCGGCAAGGTCATTGCCTACTATCGGGACAAATTGAAGAAATACGGAAAAGTGCTCGAATGTCATACCAGTGAGCGCGGACACGGTGAGCTCGTGAACAGAGATCCCGGATCTGACACGACTAAGGGACTCAAGTGCGAGGGTGACAACACTGGCAACGTGGTCGAGCTCAAAGCCGGCACCGAGGACAACCAGCATGTGGTCGCCATCGAACCCGCCGAAAATGGCAAAGGAGCCACGTTTGCTCTGGTTTACATACGCACCCGGGGCAAGCAGGCCGACATCTAGTCAAGATGCGCTGCGGAGCTTCGCTCAGCTGGCTATCGTCCTTGCGCCCATTTCCGCCCTGCGGTACCTTGAAGTCCGGTGGAGCATCCCTGCTACAAGTGCGGTGTGGCTGTAGAAGACGGAACTGCCTTCTGTCCACAGTGCGCCGCGCCACAGATTCGGGTCGGCGGAGACTTGGCCCTTACGCCCACTGAGATCCCGCATGAATTGCCCGGTCTGCACCCCGACGCTGGAACGACAGCCATCGTGTGGTCGCAAGCTCTGCCATCAGCTGCTCTGGCTGGACTGGTTGCCGCCCTCCTGATGTTTATTCCGCTCGGGGCATTCGGCCTCGGGATGATCGCGGCTGGCGTGCTTGCCGTGCTCTTCTATCGCCGGCGCAATCCAGGCTGCAACCTCACAGCCGGTGTAGGTGCGCGTCTCGGTGCGTTAAGCGGAGCACTCGGCTTCACCATTTTTGCCATCTTCACCGCGATTGAAGTGCTGGTCTTCCATAGTGGCGGAGAACTGCGCTCGGCTCTCCTGCAGGCCATTCAACAGTCCGCCGCCCGCAGTACGGATCCGCAAGCGCAGCAGATCGTGGAGTATCTGAAAAGCCCGCCCGGCCTGGTCCTGGTCATGAGTCTGGGCCTGATCGTGATGTTCGTCATTTTCCTGTTTTTTTCCACCCTGGGAGGCGCCCTGGGTGCAGCCTTGATGCGCCGCAAGGACCAGCAATAGCCTCTTTGCCCTCCGCTTGCTCCACAGTGCTCCCCCCGCGTATGATTCGGCGTTCATGACTCTGCGCTCCCCGTCTCGTCCTGCCAACCTCAAAGAGAAGGCGCAATTGATGTCCGCGTCGGAGATCGAGCGCACCTTGGTGCGCCTGGTTCACGAAATCATCGAGAAAAATGATGGAGCGGTTGACCTTGGCATTGTGGGTATTCGGCGTCGCGGAGTTTTTCTTGCCGAACGGCTGGGGAAAATGATCCAGCGCATCGAGAAGACCCCCGTTCCGGTCGGAACGTTGGACATCAGTTTGTACCGAGACGATCTGTCCACCGTCGGATCCAAACCGGTCGTGCAGAAAACCGACATTGGAATTTCGGTTACTGGAAAGAACATCGTTCTGGTAGATGATGTCCTCTACACCGGACGCACCACGCGCGCCGCTCTCGATGCCCTGTTCCGCCACGGACGCCCCAAGCAGGTCCAGCTCTGCGTCCTGATTGACCGTGGCCATCGTGAACTGCCGGTTGAGGCCACTTTTGTGGGCCGCAAGGTACAGACGACATCGCAGGAGATCATCGAAGTCAAGTTACGCGAACTCGACAACGACGAAAAAGTTCTGCTGGTGGAAAAACAAAGTTGAACGAAGACTTTGGAAGTGCGGGCACCAGAGCGCTGAGCCCAGGAAATTGATGACCAAAGTTGCACGCGGTTCCCTGCTCGGTATCGAACATCTCGACGCGTCTGACATTACGGCGCTGCTAAAACTGGCACGACGCATGAATCCGCTCAAGCCCCGCCCTTTGCTCAGAGGCAAACGGGTGCTGCTGCTTTTTTACGAAGCTTCCACCCGCACCCGCAGTTCTTTTGAGATTGCCGCCAAGTCCATGGGAGCGATGACCACACTGGTGCTCTCCAGCGGCTCCAGCATCGAGAAAGGCGAGTCGCTGCTCGATACCGCTTACACCCTGCAAGCGGTGGGCGCCGACGTCATGGTGATCCGGCATTCGTCGGCAGGGGCGCCGTTGCTCATGGCTACCCACCTGAACGTTCCGGTCATCAATGCCGGCGACGGGATGCACGAGCACCCGTCGCAGGCCTTGCTCGATGCCTATACAATTCTGCGTCACAAGAAGACGCTCCATGGCCTGAGGGTTGTCATTGTTGGTGACATCTATCACAGCCGGGTCGCGCGCTCCGCGATTCATTTGCTCGCAAAATTTGGGGCACACGTAACTTTGTGCGGCCCTCCGGAATTTCTGCCCGAACTGGCAACCTCTCTGGCGCCGGGGTTGCACATCACCCGCACCGCCGAGGAAGCGGTGCACGGTGCGGACGTGATCATGGTCTTGCGGGTGCAAAAGGAACGGCTGGCTGGAATGAAAATCCGGTTGCAGGACTACATCGCCAGGTACCAGATTACTTTGCCGCGTCTGAAACTGGCCAAACGCGATGCCATGGTGATGCACCCTGGGCCCATCATCCGGGGCTTGGAGCTGACCTGGGAGGTCGCGGATTGCCCGCAGTCGGCCATCGTCGAAGAAGTTCACAACGGAGTTCCGGTGCGAATGGCGATCCTGGCTAAAGCGCTGGGGAAAGCAAGATGAGAATTCTTTAGCCCCAGGCAAATTGAGGAATGGCACAAGAAAGAGAATCCGGCTCGCTCTTGATCAAGGGAGGCGTTGTCATCGATCCAGCCGCGAAGCTGAACGCGCCCATGGATGTCCTCCTGCGCGACGGACGCGTCGCTGAAATCGCGGTACCCAACAAAATTCGCGCTGGCGGCGACGAATCCTTCAACGCGGGCGGGCTGGTCGTCGCCCCCGGTTTTATAGATTTGCATGTTCACTTGCGCGAACCCGGACAAAGCTACAAAGAGACGATCGCTACGGGAACCGCGGCTGCCGCTGCCGGCGGGTTCACGTCGGTCTGCTGCATGCCCAACACCGCGCCGGTTGTGGACTCTCCGGAATGGATCGCATGGCTCCAGCAACCGCAGCGCGGGGCTGTGGTCAACGTTTTCCCGATTGCTGCGGCCACGCAAGCCAGCAAGGGCGCCGTGCTCACCGATTTTCGCGGCTTGCAGCGAGCCGGCGCAGTCGCCGTCACCGACGATGGCAAGCCGATCCTCGGCGAAAGCATTATGCGTGAAACCCTCCGCCTGGCTGCCGAAATCAATCTGCCAGTGATCCAGCACGCCGAAGATACGCGCATGACAGAGAACGGCTCGATGAACGAAAGCACGACTTCGTTCCGCCTTGGCTTGCGAGGCATGAGCACGGCTGCCGAAGCCTCGATCGTCGAACGTGATGTTCAACTCGCGCAACAGTTCGCGGGAGCACGTTTGCACGTGGCTCATCTTTCCACTGCCGACGCTTTGAAAGCCGTGCGCCGCGGCAAACGCAGCAAGGCGCACATTACCTGCGAGGTCACCCCGCACCACTTCACGCTCATTGATGCCGACGTCGGCGATTACAACACTTTCTGCAAAATGAACCCGCCACTGCGTTCCGGGGAAGATAGGGAAGCTCTTGTGGTAGCGCTGGCCGATGGAACAGTCGATGCCATCGCCACTGACCACGCCCCCCATGCCACGCACGAAAAGATCATCGAATTCGAAAAGGCAATGTTCGGAATCACCGGCCTGGAGACGGCGCTCGGCCTCGCCATCAGCCATCTGCATCGCGAACACAAGATCCCGTTGACCAGGATTGTAGAACTGTTCACGGCAGGCCCCGCCCGCGTGGTCGATTTACGGGGCCGGGGCACGCTCGCCCGCGGAAGTCATGCTGACGTGACCATCTTCGATCCGAAAAGACGCTGGACGTTTGAGGCGTCGAAGTCCCGTTCCAAGTCGCACAACACGCCCTTCGATGGCTGGCAGCTCACGGGAAAAGTGATAGCGACAATCGTCGGCGGGAAGATCTTGTATCGGGCCGACTAGCAGACTGCCGCTCACCGAATAATTCCCATCCTCTTCCCCACCCTCTTCAGCACCTTTAAGGCCTGCTGTAATTCATCAGTGGTGTGCGTTGCTGTCATGATGGTGCGGATGCGGGCCTTGCCTTCGGGGACGGTGGGAAACGCGATGCCAGTTCCCATCACACCCTCTTTGAACAACTCGCGCGAGAAATCCATGGTCAGGCGTCCATCGCCCACAATGATAGGTGTAATCGGCGTCTCGCTCGCCGGCGTGTTGACGCCGCCAATGTTGAAACCGAGGCTGCCGAGCTCTTTCTTCCAGTAGCGCGTGTTCTCCCAGAGCTTCTCGATAAGCTCCGGCTCCT
>Ga0187817_10002042_pt1 | contig 10230 bp, 11 predicted proteins | sample NC_wetland_sal_i_17_FD_132431 | JGI IMG/M metagenome (GOLD analysis project Ga0187817, IMG submission 132431) | Wetland sediment microbial communities from Neuse River Estuary, North Carolina, USA - SO4_2 | ecosystem: Environmental > Aquatic > Freshwater > Wetlands > Sediment | place: USA... | reverse complement strand
CTTGCGATGGAGGGGCGGACGGAGTCGGAGGGGGGCCCAACGAGGGGGACTCCGGAGTGGGAAGGGGAGCCGGACCCGAAGGCTCGACCTCGAGCTGCCGCTGGGTCACGAGACGAGGGCCACCACGTTCCTCCAACGCTCGTTCACCTCCTCGTCAGTCAACCCTACGGTGGGGGAGAAAAGAACCCGATTGCCCCATTGGGACCAGAACCGAGAGTACTCCTCGACCGCGATCGGGAGGACGACTCCGTCCGCATGAACTTTCTCGGCGAGGGTCGCGATGGCCGGCGCCCAGGATTCACCTTCGGGTGGGGCGGGCGTCACCTGAGCGGTTGGGTCGAAACGAGAGAGAGTCTCTCGAACGAAAGACTCACCCCCCGGCAGGACGACCAGTGCAACGCGGCAGCCTCGCTTCATCATCAGGAAGGTGCCCAGCGCTCCGCGCGGGCCATCGACGAGGGCCACCAACCGACCCGCGACCCCGAGAGGAAGCCCGCCGGGACCCGCGAACCGGTCGAAGTAGAGATAGGTCCGAGGCCCCCGGACCTCCACGAAGAGTTCCACCTCGGGGTCCTCGAGGTCCACGCGGAGCCCGCGGTCCGCGAATCGATCGAGCACCGCTCCCCCGAGGTCTCCGGCGAGTTGCTGGCTCGTGAAGGAATGTTGGCCCGTCCGGCGAGCCCGTACGGCGAATCGCACTCCGGGTCGCAGCCGACGGTCGGAGAGGTCGAGGAGGCGCGCGGCGATGACGGCCGGGTCGCTGGGCACGTCCTCGACCAGACTGACCGAGGTGACTCCGAAGACGCGCCGCACCAGGTTCGCCCCGCGCTCTCCGTCGTCGGTTTCCACGTAGAGGTGGCCCCGGTCCGAGCGAATGCGCCCGGGCAGGCCGTCGCGGACGAACTGGTCCAGGATGTTGCGGCGAAGCGCGCCTTCGAACTCCCGGCGAACGGGAGGGGACTTGAGGGCGAGCTCACCGTACCGAACGAGGAGCAGCGCCACCATCGAGAAGGGTTAAGACGGAGGGACCGCTAAAGCGCTTCTCGGCCGGGTGGGTTCGTGGTGTCCACAGATTCCCTCCCGTCATCGTCCGCGGACCCCTGGACCCCGTTCCTGAACGAGATCCTCGACGGGATGAGCGTCGCGACCCAGACGCTCGGACTCTCCCGATCGCGGGAGATGATCTTCTCTCTCCTTAGCCTCGATGAGGGACCCGAGGGGGAAGTAGCGTTTCCCTGCCATCGGTTGGCGCAGGAGGAAAAACGCGCCCCGGATGAGCTCGCGGTCGCCCTCGCCGGCGCATTCCCCTCCTCGCCGCGCATCCGGTCGGCCTCCGCGAAGGGGGCCTACGTCAACTTCCGGGTCGACGCCGAATCCCTGACCCGAGCGACTCTCGAACTCGTCCTCTCGCGGGGTAATCGATACGGTCACGGCGAACCCGTCGGACCGCCGGCCGTCGTCGAGCACACGAGCGCCAACCCGACCGGTCCGTTCCACATCGGACGCGTCCGTAACGGGATCATCGGGGACACGTTCGCGCGAATCCTGCGAGCGTCGGGCACTCCCGTGACCACCCAGTACTACGTGGACGATATGGGCCGACAGGCCGCGATGATCACCTGGATCTGGTCGAAGCCCCGCGAGAGCTGGCCCGAACCGATCCGAAAGGCGGTCGACGGGGAGGAGGTGGCCGGAGAAAAGCCGGACCGGCACCGCGGTCGACCGTATCCGGCCGTCAGTGCGTATTTGAAGGAGCACGAAGACGCCCGTGAGGAGGTGGCGCAGCTGGTCCGCCAAATCGAATCCGGCTCGCCCCCTCCCGAGCACCGGCAGCTCGCACAATCCATTCTCGAAGGGATGCTCCAGTCGCTCGGCCGCCTTCGAATCGGATTCGACGAATTCGTATGGGAGTCCGAGTTCGTCCGGGACGGTTCCGTGGACCGGGTCTTCGAACGATTGAAGGCCTGTCCGCACGCGGTTCAGGAGGAGAACGGGGCGTGGGCCATCGACGCGAGTTCCTACGGTCTGCCGAAAGAATCGACGCATCTCGTCTTCCAGCGGGGGAACGGGACGAGCCTCTACGTGACGCGGGATGTGGCGTACCACCTCGCGAAGTTCGCTCGGTTTGCCCGCGTCATCGATGTCCTAGGCCAAGACCATCAACTTCACGCGCGATGCTTGAACGCCTTGCTCGCGGAGATCGGGGAAGCCCGACGTCCGGAGTTCGTGATCTACCAGGACATCACCGTCCCCGAAGGAGGCCGAATGTCCACTCGGGGGGGCTCGGCCGTCTGGCTCGACCATCTCCTCGCCGAGGCCGTCGACCGGGCGCGGGCCGAGGTGCTCGCCCGTCGAGAGGACCTCGCGGACGCGGACGTCGAGAGAATCGCCGAGGCGGTCGCGACCGGCGCCATCCGCTACCACGTCGTCCGTTCCGCCCCGGATAAGCCGGTCGTCTTCCGTTGGGAGGACGCTCTCTCGTTCGAGGGACGTAGCGGTCCCTTCGTGCAATACTCGTACGCTCGGGCCTCGAGCGTGCTTCGAAAGGGGGAGGCGCTGCAGTCTCCCTACCCGTTCGACGCGACGAAGCTGACGAACGCCGAGGAATTGGCTCTGATCCGGATCCTCTCCCGCTTCCCCCGAACCGTCGCGTACGCCGCCCGCACGGGCCATGTGCATGCGGTCGCCGGGTATGCCCACGAGGTGGCCGACCAATTCAACCGTTTTTACCACGCCGTGCCGGTCCTCCGTTCCGCCGAGGAGCGGGCGAGCCGGATCGCTCTCGTCGCGGCGATGCGACAGACGCTCGGCAACGCCCTCGACCTTCTGGGCATCGCTCCTCTCGATGCGATGTGAGCCGACCCCTCGTCGAAATTGACATAAGCCCGTGCCCGGTCCGCGCTTCCGGGGAGCTTGCTATGGCAACCATTCGAGAGGAGTTCATCAAGTTCATCGCGAAGGGAAACCTCGTCCAACTGGCCGTTGCCTTCGTCATGGGTCTCGCGTTTTCGGCATTGATCACCGCGTTGGTCGCGGACATCTTCACTCCTCTCATCGGGGTGGCCGGAAAGTTCGACTTCGCGTCGTGGCAAACCCCCGTGAACGGGAGCACCTTCATGCAAGGAGCATTCCTGAACCAGTTGATCAGTTTCATCCTGGTCGCTCTGGTCCTGTTCTTCGTCATCGCCCTACCGTATCAGCGGTTTACGGACCGCCAGGCGGCCAAGAAGCCCGCGGGGCCGCCCACGACACGAGAGTGCCCCGAATGCCTCTCCACGATCCCGATCAAGGCGAAGCGATGCTCGTTTTGCACGTCGACCGTGCCGCCGGTGGGTCCGGCACAGCCGCTCCAGCCTTAGGAAGAGCGAACGGGATCGACGAAGCCGGCCTCGGCGAACCCTTTCTGCCGCAGACGGCAGGCGTCGCACTTTCCGCATGGGGCCCGGCCCCCGGCATAGCAACTCCACGTAAGGGCCCACGGCACGGCGAGACGCTCGCCTAGTCGAACGATGTCCGCTTTCGAGAGACGCAGCAACGGAGTCTCGATTCGAATTTGCTCGCCGCGTTCGACTCCCGCCTTCGTCGCGAGCCGCGCGAGACGTTCGAAGGCGCGCAGGAACTCCGGTCGACAATCCGGATAGCCCGAGTAATCGATGGCGTTGGCCCCGAGATAGATCGTTCCGAGATGGTGGCTCTCGGCGTATCCGAGCGCGACCGAGAGGAGAATCGTGTTCCGGGCCGGAACGTACGTCGAGGGGATACGGAGGCCGGGACGGCGATGGACGGGCAAGGGACGGGCCGAATCGGTCAACGCCGAGGAGAGAAGTGGGCCGAGGGGTAGCCGAAGGACGGTGTGCCGTACGGCGTGGAAGTGTCGCGCAAGCGCGCGCGCGGAACGGACCTCTCGCGCGTGTCGCTGCCCGTACAGGACCGTCAGGGCGTGCACGGGGGAGTGACGCTGGGTGGCGAGCGCGAGGCAGGTGGCCGAGTCCATGCCCCCCGAGAGGAGCACCACGCTCCCTTTCGGTCGACGCGCCTTCGGCGTCACAGCGGAACTCCGGCGAGGAAAAGGACCGCCCCGGCGAAAACAACCGCCGCGAGCATTCCGAGGAAGTTGGTCGACCCCTTGGTGAGAATCCCCCGGTTCTCGAACGCCTCCCCAAGGACCGAGTCGACTTGGCAAGCGAGGAAGCCGGCCACCGTCACGAGCGGGACGAACAGAATCGGATTCGGGACGGGAGCGCCAAAGACGAAGAAAAGACCGAGACCCGCGACCGCGGTGGTCGCCGACGCAGCCAGAGCGAAGACCTCCCCATTGAGAGAGATCCCCCCGTTCGTGCCGGGAGGAACCTCGCGGCCGGTGAGAATGCTGCGAGCGTGGCCCGTGAGGACGCCGAACTCGCTCGCAAAAGTATCCGCCGCACCGAACGCGAGAGCGCTGGCGAAAAGGAGGGCGGTGGCCGCGGGGGGGATCCACGGAGAGGAGAGACCACCCGCCACCGCGAGTCCCGTAGGGATAATGATGTGCGCGACGACGTTGGAGACCCCCCGTTCACCCGCCCGGCCCTCCTGCAGGTTCTGTCGTCGCTTTTCCTCGAATCGATACCGAGTCGCGAGGACGCTTGCGCCCACGAACAGGATCACGAGCGCAAGAAACGGAAAACCGGCAAAGACGACGATCACGACCCCGAACACCGCGGCGACGGCCCCGGCAAGCGGCGTGAGCGCTCGGGTGAGAACCGCTCCGAGGGCGAGGAGGGCCGTCGCGATGACCCCGATCAGGGCCGTCGTCCAGGGTAACACGGTGAAGTCTCCCGCGGCCGCCAACAGGTGATGCGTTTAACCCCTTCGAGGAGACGGCCGCGCTACTCCGGGGTCAGCCGCACGCGAGAATCCGAAGAACGGCGCTCGAGAACGACCCGGCGTGCACGTCGACATCCCCTCCCTCCCGGACCGAGGCGTACGAGGGATCCTCACCGTGCCCTGGCTGGGTCACGTAGGCAGTGAGGACGCCGAGCTTTCGACCGGCCTCGACATCGAGGCTTCGATCCCCGACGATCGCGCTCGCGCCCATGTCAATATTCCAATCGTCCCGGGCCTGGCGGAAGAGGAGCGTGCCGGGCTTGCGGCACTCGCAGTGCGTTTCGGGGACGTGGGGACAGTAGTAGAACGCGTCGACCCGAGCACGATGCGGCCGGAGAAGCTCGTTCAAGCGTTCGTGGATGCGCTCCACATCCTCTCGCGTGTAGAGGCCTCGCTCCACCCCTGACTGATTCGTCACGCAGATCACGAGGAAACCGTGATCGTGGGCGAGTGAGAGGGCGTCGCCCACGCCCCGGAACAGTTCGATCCGCTCGGCTTCCTTCAGGTAGTGAAGGTCGGGATTCAGCGTGCCGTCACGGTCGACGAAAAGAGCGCGCCGGAGCGGACGGAACCCGGGGGTCGCGCGCAATCCATCGACCATTTGGTGTCGAAGCCGTCGGCGGGATAAGGGTTCAACCTCTGGTTCCGTTGCGAAAGTCGATGGAACCTTCCCGAGAGGACGTCCCCGCCCTGCGAGACGGGCTCGACTTCGCCCTCGAAAGAGCCCTCGGTCCCCTTCGGGCCTCGACCGGTCGACTCGGCGTTCTGTTCTCGGGGGGCGTGGATTCGGCCCTGATTGCCTGGGAGCTCCGGACCCGGCCGGGGGTGCTCCTCTGCACGCTCGGGCGGGAAGGGTCTTCGGACCTCGGGGCCGGACGGGCGGGAGCAGAACGTCTGGGCTTAGCCTGGCAGGCCCTCCCTGTGGACCCGAATCACCTGAAGGACGTCACGTCCCGGTTCGAGAAAGAACTCGCGGGAGCTTCCGCCGTCGCCCGCGCGGTCTTGGTCTCGCTCGCGCTCGCGATCGAACAGGCAGAACCCGACCGCCTGGTGTGCGGTCAAGGGGCCGACGAGATGTTTCTCGGATACGCCCACTATCGGGGCCTCGACGGTCCCGAGGCGGAGCGACGTTCTCGCGAGGACCTCGGACGATTGCGGGACAGTGACTGGCCTCGGACGCAACGGATTGCGGAAAAGGCGGGAAAGACGATCTTCGCTCCCTATCTCTCGTTGGCCTTCGAGGAAGCCGCGCTCCGGGTGCCGATCGACCTTCGACTCCCCGGCGACCGGCCGAAGAGGTTCTTTCGTGAGTGGGCCGTCGCACGGGGGCTTCCGGCCGAGCTCGCCGACCGCCCGAAGAAGGCGCTCCAGTACGGAACGGGGGTCTCGAACCTGCTGCGAAGTCAAGATCGCCGCGAGCGCTAACCTTCTACTCGGGTCCCGGCTTCGCCCCGAAGCGCTCGCGCGAGCGAGGGAATGTCGGTGATGATAAATCGTCGTCCGCCTCCCCCCAGAAACTCGAGCCCTGCCGCGACCTTGGGTCCCATCGAACCCTCCCCAAACTCTCCCCGTTCGAGGTAACCGGCGAGCTCCCGTCGGGTGACTTGGGTCAGCCATCGTTCCCCCCGCTTTCCGAAAGCAATGGCGGCGCCCGGAACATCCGTCACGATCGCTAGCGTGTCGACCCCGAGCTCTCGTCCTACGAGGGAAGCCGCGAGATCCTTGTCGATCACCGCTTCCACCCCTTCGTACGTCCCGTCGGCCTTTCGGACGACCGGGATCCCGCCACCGCCGGCGACGACCGGGATCCACCCCGTTCCGAGGCCCGACTCGAGGAGGGAACGCACGGCGGCTCCTTCCAGCCAGCGTACCGGTCGTGGTGAGGGAACGATGCGGCGCCAACCGCCCCTCGCTCCGTCGTACTGCATCGCCCAGCCGAACTGCTTTCGCAGCACCCGTGCTTCGTCCTCGGGATAGTATCGGCCCACGGGCTTGGACGGATGGAGGAAGGCCGGGTCATCGGCCGATACCTCGGTCCGGCTGATGACCGTCAGCACCGACCGGTCGACCTTGCGTCGCCGAAGCGCCGGCGTGAGCTCCGTCTGGATGAGGTAGCCGATCTGGCCCTGGGTTTCCGCCCCGAGGACGTCCATCGGTCGAGGGGGTATCTCCCGGGCCGCGACCTCGTTCTGACGCAAGAGGGCCCCGACCTGGGGGCCGTTACCGTGGGACAGGACGAGGACTTCTCCCCCCGCGGCGACCTCGGCGAGCACCGTGACCGTTTGGTGCATCTGGGCTCGGGCCTCCTCCCAGGAACCCCCCCCGCCGGCACGGTGGAGGGCGTTCCCTCCGAGGGCAATCAGAATCCCCGCCATAGACCCCATTCCGACCATCTCGGACAGCCCTGAATAGCTCGGCGGTGGAATGCGCTCGACGGGGCTCCGGCCCGCGCGGGCCAATTACGAATATATACCCAGCGGCGGGTCTCCGGGTGTGACGGACGAGGCGGAGTCCCTCTTCTGCCCGCTCGAGTTCCGATACGGCCGGGAGCCGGTTCGGCAGCTCTTCTCGCGGGGGGCGCGATTGAACCGTGCGCTTCGCGTGGAAGCCGCGCTCGCGCTTTCTGAGGCAGAACTTGGAATGGTCCCGACCGACGCCGCGGAGGCGATCGACCGAGCGGCGAGCCTCGCTCACGTCTCCCTCGAGCGGGTCGATGCGCTGGAACGGACGCTGCGGCACGACGTCATGGCCATCACCCGGGCCCTCGCCGAAGCCGCGGGGCCGGCGGGCCGATGGGTCCACTTTGGTGCGACGAGTGCCGACATCACCGACACCGCGCTCGCCCTCGAGCTCAAAGAGAGTGCCGCCATCTTGCGCGACGACCTCACCGGACTGGCCCGGGCCCTGCTCGATCTGGCCCGTAAACATCGGGCCACGCCCGAGGTCGGCCGGACGCATGGGCAGCACGGCGTGCCGATCAGTTTTGGGTACAAGGTCGCGGTCGCGGCCGCCGAGGTGGCCCGACATCGTGACCGTCTGGACCAACTGCTCCCTCGGCTCGCGGTCGGAAAGATGGCGGGCGCGGTGGGCACGGGCGCCGGATTCGGAAACTACGCAGCGGAGGTCGAAGCTCGCGTGATGGGTCACCTCGGGCTCAGCGCGGACGAAGCACCCACGCAGATCGTCGGCCGCGACCGCATCGCCGAGTTCACGAATTTCTTGGCGTTGGTCGCCTCCACGGCGGAACGGCTCGCCACCGAGGTTCGAAACCTTCAGCGGACCGAGATCGGAGAGGTCGCAGAACCTTTCGACGAGGCCCATCAGGTCGGCAGCTCCACGATGGCGCAGAAACGAAATCCCGTGGTCTCGGAGAACGTCACGAGTCTCGCGCGGCTGGTCCGGGCGTTTGCCCTGCCGCCGCTCGAGAACATGGTCCAATGGCACGAGCGGGACCTCGCCAATTCCGCGAACGAACGGATCGTTCTGCCGCATTCCGTCGTTCTCACCGATGACCTTCTCACGAAACTGACCGAGGTCTTCCAAGGCCTGCACGTCGACTCCGAACGGATGGCCGCCGAACTCGCCCGCTCCGGGGGAGGAGCGATGACGGAGAACTTGATGCTCGCCCTCACGTCGAAAGGAATGGCTCGTTCGGAGGCGCACGAGCTCCTGCGGACCTTGACCTCCGACGGGTCGCGCAGCCCGGGACTCGTCGAGCGGGCGAAGTCGAACCCGTCGGTCCGAGCCCACCTCTCTCCCCAGGAAATCGAAGGTCTCCTGGACCCCGCCAGCTACGTACGTTCCGCGGCGACGAAGACGGATCGGATTGTCGCGGAGCTCGACCGGCGTCTCGCGAAATGACGGAATCCGCGTTCGCGTGGACGGCATCGGTGACCGTGCGGTCCGGGAAACCCGCCGTGGCGGACTGGCTCGAACAAGCCCTCCGCCCCGAAGCCTCGCGCGAAGTACCGCGGGCCCACGCCGAGGTCCGTCGCACTTCGGGAGACGCGGTCGAGCTGACCATTTCAGCCCGCGATTCCGGAGCGATGCGCGCGGCGCTCAACACCTATCTCGGCTGGATCCATCTTTCGCTCGCGACCGCCCAGGCTGCCGACCGGTCGAGGTGACAGGGGCGGAGACGTACCCGCTTCCGAAGCGCTTATCTGAGACGGCCGGTCACCCCGCCCGTGGCACTACCCGCGAAGCTGCAGAACGACATCCGTCAGTTCCAGCGCCTGCAGCAGGAGCTCGGGGCCGTCCAGCAGCAGCGACTGCAGGTAGACCTGAAACTCCGGGAAGTCACGCACACCCTCGAGGAGCTCAAGACGCTGCCCGAGGACGCGGTCGTCTATCGTCCGATCGGTGGCCTTCTCGTGCGCGCGAAGAATCGCAAGGAGGTCGAGGACCTCCTGACCGAGGAGAAGGAGACGGGGGAAGTCCGCCTGAAGGCGGTCGAGCGCCAGGAAAACCACCTCAAGGAACGATACACCTCGATGCAGCAGGACCTCACCCAGGCCCTTCAGGCCGCGGGGGTCGCGACGCAGAGCTCCTCCGAGCCCGAGAGTTAGGTCCGATTCAGACCCTTCGCCGGACGAGACGGTCCGAGACTTCCTTGAGCAGCGCCTTGCCCCGGGTCGGGATCGTTCGGCTGCGTTCCACGCACCGGATCGCCGTGCGCGTGAGCTCGTCGATCCGCTGCTCAGAGTAACCGAGGCTGCCGGTATCGCGAATCACACCCCTCGCTCGTTCCACGTCTTCGGGGGTCGCTTGGGCGTTTCCGAGGACGCGGGACAACCGGGACCGGTCGGCCTCGGACCCCTTTTCCCACGCCTTGACAACGAGGAGAGTTCGTTTTCCCTCGACGAGGTCGTTCGAGCTCTTGCCGGACTCGTCCGCGTCGAACCCCGCGCCGAGAACGTCGTCCCGGAGCTGGAACGCAATCCCGATGTTGGTTCCAAATGTCTCGAGGTCGTGCAGAGTGCGGTCCGGTCGACCTCCCAGCAGCGCTCCGATCTTGAGCGGCGAAACGACGGTGTAGATGGCCGACTTGTACCGGTGAACGGCGAGTACGTCCTCCTCACGAACCGAGCCCGGGTCGAGGACGCCGTTGCGAATGTCGAGGATCTGACCGAACGCGGTGAGTCGTGTCATCCGTACGTATTCGTTCAGGGCGGCGAGGCGCGCTCCGGTTGAGGCTCGCGTGGAGAGGAGTGATTCCACCGTGAACGGTTCTTCCACATCCCCGAGCGTGATCCCGATCCCCACGCCGTAGTCCTCGCTCGAGCCCTCGTGCCGTTCGCGTCGGTGCGCTTGCGCCGCGGCCCGGTGGACCGTGGGACCACCCCGCCGCTCTTCCGAGTGGTCGAT
>Ga0187817_10002041_pt1 | contig 10232 bp, 7 predicted proteins | sample NC_wetland_sal_i_17_FD_132431 | JGI IMG/M metagenome (GOLD analysis project Ga0187817, IMG submission 132431) | Wetland sediment microbial communities from Neuse River Estuary, North Carolina, USA - SO4_2 | ecosystem: Environmental > Aquatic > Freshwater > Wetlands > Sediment | place: USA: North... | reverse complement strand
GGTCGCTGGGAGAACGAACGCCGAGTGAGTTCGCTTGTCAGATCGCTTTGAATGGCGATCTGACAAGCTCACAAGCTGCCGAAAACTCACCTTGAAAGTGTTACAGGAAAAGGGGACCGGTCAAAGGTAGAGTGTGTTGCGCAGCCGGGGTGTGCGCGTTTGTGGCACGAACCGACATTACGCGGTGGTAGAAAACGAGACAAAGTCGGCGCCAGTGCCCAGGGAGAAGTGAACTGCGACGGCGCGCATTTCGTTGGACTGGGAGCACGAAATCATGGGACAGATCTCCGATTCAGGCCTAGCAGGGAATTCAGTTGAAAGTGTGAAATTACAACCGGTCGCTGGCCTGGAGGTCAGAGGCGAGACCAAGTTGCTCGCTTTTATGGGGGCGATCTTCTTTTGCTCCGGTTTTTCATCGTTGGTTTATGAAGTGGTATGGATGCGACGGTTGTCCCTGTTCTTTGGCAGCGATGTCTATTCTGCTGCGCTGACCCTGGGTGCCTTTATGGGCGGTCTGACTGTGGGCGCCGTATTGGCTTCGCGCTACGTTGATCGTCTGAAGAATCCTCTAATATGGTACGGATTCCTCGAGATTTCTATTGGTTTGTACGCTTTGTTCTTTCCCACTTTCCTGAACATGTTCGGCGGCGAATACCGCCATATTTATCGCGGATTTTTCGACGCGGCACCTTGGCTTTACAACTGTTTCCGGGCTCTGGTTGCGGCGGTCACACTCTTGATTCCCACGACCATGATGGGGGCAACGCTGCCGTTGGTAGTGAAACGCTTTGGCAGACGGGGAGAGGTTGGCAAGTACAGCGGGTTTTTCTATTCGGTAAATACCTTCGGAGCACTGAGCGGGGTTCTGGGTGTGGGTTTCCTGCTGCTGCCCCATCTGGGTGCAAAAGCAACCACGTCGTTGGCGTGCGTTGTCAACGTTCTCATCGGCTCGATCGCCTTGCTGTTCGCAGTCACATCGCATCAAGCACGACATCACTTCGCAGCTGGTTTTGATGAGGATCTTTCCGGAGTGACGCAGATCGAACTCGGGTATCAGAATAAGTTGGAAAAAGCGGCATTGATTGGGATTTGCTTGTCGGGAATGGTGGCGCTGGCGTTGGAAGTGGTGTGGATGCGCATTCTGACGCAATCCTTCAGCGGCGCAGTTTATTCTTTCTCGATCATGCTTTCCTGTTTCCTGTTCGGACTTTACCTGGGAAGCAAGATGGTTTCCGGCGTAATCGATCGACAGTCTGAGCCGATAGGGTGGTTCGGTTTTCTCGAACTGGTCATCGGGGTGAGTGTGGCGTTACTGGCCATCCTTACCTATTTCGTTCCGCATTTGTTCAGCAATTTGTTGTGGCTGCTGACAGCGGTTTCGAAAGGAAAATTCGGGCTGGCCTGCACGATCGCTGAGTTCTTCGTGTCCGCGGTACTGATCGCCATACCGACTGTCCTTCTCGGCGCCACTTTCCCGGTCGCCGTCAGGATTTGCACCCCCACGGTCGGGGTAATTGGTCGTGCGACTGGCAAAGTCTACGCCGCAAATACGGCCGGCGCCATCGTGGGCGCTCTGGCCGGTGGGCTGGTGTTGATTCCGGTCTTTGGGAGCAGGATAAGCCTGTTGATAATTGCTGCCATCTTTGTGGCTGTGGGCCTCTTTCTGCTGTACAAGACCGAAGACCGAGGATGGGGAAACCTAACGCAGCCGGCGGTGCTTACGCTCACCTTGATATTTGCTGCTTCAGTAATCACCGTTCTTCGTTTGCCGCACCAAGTAGTTGTCAATTTTGCCTCGGCGGAAAACGAGAAAGTTCAAGTGCTCTACCACGGCGAGGGTGTCGCTCACAACGTGGATATCGTCAGGACCGACAAGAATGTGACCATTATGGCGGTTAACGGGACACTTGAAGCCGACACCACCTACTCTCAGCGGCGCCACTTCATTCTCAAGGCCGACCTGCCTCTTCTGCTTCATCCCCGGCCACGCTCGGTCGCAGTCGTCGGGTTGGGCCTGGGAATTACTCTCAGCGCTACTGCTCGATATCCCAATCTCGAGCAAGTTCAGGTTATCGAATTGAGTCCGGAGATGGTAAAGGCTCAAGATCACCTGCAGGACGTATCCGGTGGTGTGCTTCACAATCCAGTGGTCAACCTTCGGATTGACGATGGGCGCAATTTTCTCGCCATGTCAGACCGGCGATTCGACATGATCACGGCAGACCCTATTCATCCTCGCGTCTCCGGAGTGGGTTATTTGTACACGAAGGAGTACTACGAGGCTATCAAGGATCGTCTCAATCCTGGCGGAATCGTGTGCCAATGGATGCCCATGTATCGGATTTCGAAAAAGTCATTTGACGTGGCCTTTCGGACTTTTGTTTCAGTCTTTCCGAACGCGTCCTTTTGGTATGTGCGCGGTCATGGCCTGTTTGTGGCAACGCAGGACCGGTTCAACGTAGATTTCAAAGATGTTTCAGAACGATTAAGCGTCCCGTCCGTTAAAGCCGATTTGGCGTCAATTCATATTGATGGGCCGGCAGATTTCTTCAGTTATATGCTCATGGGGCCGGATGAGATTCGCGCCTACCTAGCTAGCACCTCAGAGAATGTGATCAATACTGACGACAACGCCTACCTTGAGTACCACACGCCGTTTGAATTCCTTGAATCCACAAAGACCATCGTCGCGGGACTTCTGCCGTATGCTGCCCTCGATTTGGCGGTCATAAGCGATTTAACCGAAGCTGATCGCGCCCAACTGATGGATCACTGGGAACATCGCAAGGCAGAACTCATTCCGGAGCTCAGCGGCAAGCTTGACGAGTAGGGAACAATAACGCTTCCTGAGCGGTCGCCCGCCCTTGGCTCACAAGACAACGTTTCCGATGCCGGAGACTCTGGCATTGAAGGAGGATTTGCTATAAATGGTTCGATCCCTGCTCAGCAAGTTGGCACTATTCGTCTTTTCCCTGTTATTTGTCGCGGTTCTCCTGGAAGTCGGTCTTCGTATCTGGTTCTACCACAGCAAGGATTTCTCAATGGAGATGTGGAAGTATGCGGTTCAGTTGAAGCGTACCGTTCCAAATCCGCAGCTCAGCTTCGCACATGCTCCTAACCGGCATGCCTTTCTCATGGGCGTGGACGTTAACATCAATTCCCAGGGTCTGCGCGATAACGAATACCCTTTGGTCAAGCCGCCCGGAACATACCGGATCATGATGCTGGGTGATTCCACGACTTTCGGTTGGGGGGATCGTATGGAAGACACTGCGGCCAAGATCCTGGAGCGCAAACTTAACGCGGACCCTTCGCTGGGCGGGAGCAGATTTGAGGTTCTCAATGCCGGAGTAGGAAACTATGACACAGTTCAGGAGGTAACCTATTACGAGACGCGCGGGAGAGATTTTCATCCGGACCTGGTCATTTTGGTTTTCTTTATCAATGACCCAGAGCCGGTTCCGATCGAAAAGAAGGGATTTCTCCTTGAGCGGTCTTACTTAGTAGCCTACTCCATAAACAGATTGAACGGAGTGCTGATCACTGCAGGAAAGCGTCCAGCCTGGCATCAGTATTATGAGTCTTTGTACGATGATAACAAGCCAGGATTCCAAGCGTGTAAGGCAGCTTTGAGAAGCCTAGCCGGCTCCACTGGCCAGGATGGCGCCACCCTACTGGTCGCGCTTCTACCGGAGTTGCACCAGATTAATGACGACACCTATCCCTTCAAGGCCGAGCACCAGAAGATCAAGGACGTACTCTCCCCGGAGCACGTGCCTGTGATTGATTTGATCGATGGTCTGAAGGATCACGGCCCCGAAACCACACTGTGGGTCACACCCCTGGATGATCATCCGAACGCCAAGGCCAACGATCTGATTTCCACCCAACTTAAAGAATGGATTGTGAACCAGCTGAAACCGCAACCGCAACTTACTAACTCGGCTGCAGCCGGCGATGCGGGTGAAACACAGTGAGTTGTGGCGATACTCGCTTGTGGAGGAGAGTCGCGTTTTTCTCTTGTCTTACGCTTTTGACCGGTACCTTCGCTCTGCTTTCCCCAAACTGGTCGTCGGCAGCCCAAGCTGCACCTGTGGTGCAGTCCCAGCAATCCTCAGGCAGCCCTATTTCTTCCACCTTCTTCGGTTTGCACATTAATCTGTTGTCCACCCCTTGGCCGCAGGTGCCCTTCGGCAGTTTGCGGCTGCTTGCGGATCTCACGACCTGGGTTCATCTGGAGGGTGCAAGCCGGAACCAGTACGATTGGCGCATGCTGGATAGTTGGCTGAGTCGGGCGCGAGCGAATGGTGTGGATGCCATGTACTCGTTCGTGAACACTCCCCCGTGGGCCGCTTCCGATCCACATGGGAACTGCGGTCATGGGGGCGATACCGGGGAGTGCACACCCCCGAAAGATCTCTCGGTAACGGCTCCATGTCAAGGACTGCTCGCGGGTGTGACTACAACCGATTGTTATTTCAAAGAATTTGTTACTAGCCTGTTAGACCATGTCTGTACCGGCACAGCCCCGAATAAGAGCTGCCAGATTACCGCGTTCTCTTGCTGGAACGAACCAAACCTGGACGGATTTTGGAGCGGAACTTATGCCCAGTCCGCCCAGATGTGCTCTGACATGGTGAAGATTGTCAAAGAACAGTGTCGGAACTGTATCACTCTCACCCCCGACGTTTCCGCGGCCACGACTGGTGGGACGAAGGCAAACGGGGACAGCCGTTCCTGGGATGAGTGGATCAAGAATTTCCTTCAGGCGTACAAACAATATGGGAATTATCCAGATGCCGCTGCGTTTCATCCCTATGCGGCCCAGACTTACGGCATGGAGCGTACACCATTTCCCGATACTTTAGAGGGCAGTAGTTGTCCGGGAGGCGTACGTAGTGATCGTTGCCCGGGCACAATCCTCGAACGAGTCGTGCTGTTTCGCTCGCTGCTGGACCAGTACGGGATGTCGGGAAAAGCGATATGGGATACCGAGAGTAGTTGGGGTCCACAATCGGGGCTGTCGGATCCAGATCTGCAGGCAGCTTTTGTCGCTCGTTGGTTGATCGGACAAGCATCCGCTGGTGTCACTCGTGCGTATTGGTTTCTTTGGGAACACGCCGGCCGCGGCTGGGGAGGCCTCTGGCATGATCAAAACGGAATTACCAACGCTGGCATCGCCTGGGGGCAAGTTTACAACTGGTTGGCCGGAGCCACGTTTGTCAAACCATGCTCCGCCAGCGGCGATGTTTGGGTGTGCGACATTTCTCGGCCCAATGGCTATTTGGCCCAAATCGTCTGGGATGCCTCTCACTCGTATCTTCCACAAGCTACTTCGAAATATGCGGTCGGCAGACAATTCACCCAATATCGCGACTTAGCCGGGAACAAGAATCCGGTACGCGGGGGAACGGTGATGATCAGTACGAAGCCGATCCTTTTAGAAAACGCCGCTCCACTTCCTACCCACCAGCAGTAACCTTCATTCCTGTCTTTCAGGGACGCCGAAGTCAGCGTGCCGGAGGCCTGTCCAAACGTGGTTGTTTTTAGAAGTCCGTTGCCGGGTTTGACCGGGTGCCGTTTGCTACGGAGGTGCAGCAGCGATCGCTATGACAATCACAAATTATGGTTGCTGCGGAAAAGGTCTCTGTGCTCCTGCCCGTCGTTCCTGGCAGCTCCGCAAAGCTTCTAGTTGCTGAGACCCACAAGAGCATCCACCTGGTGGTATGCTTCCTGGCGCAGTTGTCGAATCTTTTGCTGCTTCTGCTGTGAAGTGAGCGAGCTGTCGCTATACACAGCCTCTGCTTGGGTGTGCATGGCCTGGTGAATCTGTCGCAGCTGGGGCATCACCGACGATGAAATGCCTGCTTGCTCCCAGCATGGCTGGCCAAAACGCCTGCTGGTAGGAACATCCGGAGGAGAACTGGCGGTTGTCTGCGCCAACAGCGGACAACAGGTGATTGCACTGGACAGCACAAAGGCGAGGCTGAGCCGTTTCAGCATGGTCATGGAGATTCCCCCCTTGCAGCGAACGAACTTAATCGTAGCAAGAAAGTACTCTCGACAAACATTGGCTCGGTGTTACTTTCGGCTCGGACCGCAGCTCCGGAAGGCCATGCCTGATCGGACAGCGGACAATCTCAAGATACGAATACGCAACCAATTGCATGTTGACGGGCCAGCAACCGAGGAACATAAAGGACAAGAGTGGACGCCCGTCCTCCATCGTTAGCGTTTCATTGCTGTTCGGGGCTGGTACCTCCGCTGCCGTTGCTTAGATTGAGGACGATATCGGGGCCGATGCTGGAGGTGGAGCTGGTACTGGGTGGGGCCTGGAAGGTGCTTTTGAGCGTGGCGAAGGCTTGTTGGGCCCCAGCCAGGTCTCCCGATTGCAGAGCCTGTCCTATGGCGGTGAAATCCTGTTCGCGCTGGTTAATCTTGAACGGGTTTCCACCGGCAAAGGGGCCGGTTTGGCCCAGCGAGACAATGTTGTTGTAGGCTGTCTGAGCGGCGGACAAGTCGCCAGACCCCAGTGCCTGTCCCAGCTGTCGCATATCGTTCTCCCTGGTTTGAAAATACTGCTGCATTTGGGGACTCAACGAAGCATTCGAAACCGCTGATATTGACATTTGTGTCTCCTTAGAAATCGGTTAAACTGAGCAGAAGCGCTGTTTAGGCTCCTGCCATTCAAGGGCCATATCGGCCTCAGCACAAACAAACTTTAGTGTCGCTGTGCACCGAGGCCACTTTTTTGGGTGCTCGCCGGCAAAATCGTCGTTACGAAAGGGCGACCTGGCTGTCCTGCTATGAGACCGCTGTTGCCCAAGCCGATCAAGCAGAAGATCTTGAGCGTAGCAGCACCTGCCATGTGGCCGGAGTAGCCGTTCCTACTCCATTAACTGCCTTGAACGCACTGCTGATCAAGCGTCCGTTTCTTCAATTGCAGGGATTGCTGTTTGCCCCATAAACATCAAGTTGCCCCCTGGTATTGGTAAGGTCTGTCGGATCCATTGTGCCCATAAAAACTCTACCATTTGCGACGGTTGGCACTGCGAACTTAGTAGCGTTTCCAGCACCATCTCGGGTCGGGCATTGAACGCTGTTCCACAACTCGGGAAGTATGTTGGGTGCCATGACGTGCTCGGCATCGAAGGCATAGAGCACTGCCGGCGCCGGTTGCAGATTGTGGTCTTGGAAGGGCCACCCGTTTCCCTTGATTGTCCACACGATAGCCGTACCGGTTATGTCGTTATTCGAAGAGATCACAGGAACTGGACCAAAAGGAAAGCGGATTGAAGAACTGGCCGACGGGGTTGTACAGATCGGCGCGGGGTTGCACGCTGTACCGCTGATCTCGTACTTTTGCAGAGGTGAATCATTGGCCACGAAATACAGATTCTGGTTCCAGAAAGCGCCTGTGCTGAAAAACCCCTGTGTCGACGCCGGGATAGTTTCATAGTTCAAGTTGGTCCCCGAAGCCGGACATGTGTTCAGGTTCGGACCTTGGTAACCACCCGGATTGGCCCGATCCATCACGTAGATGTTTCCGTCTTTCCCATTCGCCAATGCAAAGTCGATCGTGTTCGAGCCAATCCCGTTGGGGATGAGCATGACACCTCCCGAGGCGAGGTCGTTGTCAGTGATGTCGTCGCAATATTGGTTGTAGGGAGTGAAATAGCCACTTACCGCTAGACTAGTGGTTAACTTCACAAAACTGTCTCCATAATCCGAACCGCCATTTTCCACGTCGAAAGTTCCGTCACCCGTGGAGACGTAGATGTACGAGCTTCCTCCAGTCTGGTCGATCCCAGCCGCTAAGCCGGCACCGCTCATCCATATGCCTCCTCCTTCACCATTCGGGGTTGTGGTCCACGCGATTGGCGTGACCGAGAGGTCTTGTGCATCAAAGCTGAACACCCAGCCATTCGGCACATTCTTACCAACCGCTCCCGTACCGTCCATCTCCGAGAAAGCGACATACACCGCGCTGTCGCCATTTGCCTCGACTTTGGGCAAAAGAAGCAGGCCGGGCCTTTGGATATGATGAATGGAAGAGAATGTGCTCCCCTCAAGGGTGACGGACGGAATGGCGACAGGTCCCTTGTATTTCTCGGCTCCGTTCGCAATGTTCAGAGCGTGCAAGCGGTGGACAAAGCAGGAGGGAAGTCTGTTTGTTGAACAGCTCCCCGCCGTCGATTCCGTCCAAGTCACCACGTACATCGTGCTGGTGCTGGTGTCGATCACAGGAGTTCCGAGGATACCGATGATCGGGTTAAACGTAGGACACTGCTTAGCGCCAACGTCGTGGCACTGGACTGCCTCCTCCTGCGATTGCAGCAGCGAGATATGGTAAATCACTGCGCAGTTCGTGCTGTCTCCGTCGATAGCATAAACCGTGTCATTCATTGTCTCAAGGTAAACGACGTGGGTATAGCCCGGAATGCCTCCTGTCACCACAAGAGGCTGAGCGTAGATTTGCCCATCGATGGTGCCTGATGCCGTCGAACAGATTTTGCCAAACTTGCTGCTTGTTACGCTCATCTGTGTCAGGGTGGTTTCGGTGGAGTTTTCTCCGTCTCGCCAGTTATTGTTCCGCCAGGTAAGCACATTCGTAGACTGGCCATGGAGCAAGCTAGAGCTCAAGACCATCAAAGGCAGAATGGAAAGCCATCGCGGGAAATGGTAGCGTCTCATGGTGCTCGCTGATTTGAATCTATGGTTTAACCCGAATCTCCGTTTGGAACCGGAATTTCCTGTTTGGCCCCAACACCGGCTCCAATTGTAGCCCCAGTCCGTCTGTTTCCTTCAATGTGAAACAATTTTGGTAGTGACAAGTCAAACCTTGTCACTACCACAATTTTCATCCGGGTCGCCGCCACCGGTCCGAGATCCCGAACCAGAGCCGCCGAAATTGTCTGATATTCCGCCACTTGTGCAACACCCCTCCTTCCCCCAACCTGCTGGCGTGGCCTCGATCAGACGACCACTTACACGGAATTCGAAAAAAATGTGGGTTAGAAGTCCGTTGCCGGGCTGAACGGTGCCGTGAGGAACGTGCTTGGAACCGCTGGCGGATTGATTATCGCACTGGTTCTTCCGGCTTGCGAGGGATCGAAAACCGTGAATCCCGCACCGGGTGAGTTCGACAGCGTGTAATCGTCGCTGGGATACGTCGGATTACTGAATCCCGGGTTGGTCACTATACCCGAAGTATCTTCTCCTAATCCCTGCCAACCGTTGACCGTTAAATAGGTCCAACTGGAAGTCGAATTGTTGCACAAGCTGGAAGAACCAGGATCAAGTTGCTGGTGGAACGCCTGCGAATCGGAGGCGAAGGAGCCGTCACTACGCCAGTACAGGTTCGACTGCCAGTTTTGGAATTGCGGATAGGGAAAGCCGCAGCTGTAGGTGCAGCCTTTCTGCACGGTGAAATCGGCGGTGATGTCGCGATCGAAGTAGAAGATATTGTTGGTGGCATTGAAGACGGTAATGGCAGAGGCGGGGCAGCTTCCTGTGGGATAGGGATTGCTGTTTCCGATCATGCCGGAGCGGCCGAAGGCGAAGATATTGTTCTTGATGGTGTTGGCCTGGTTGACGGCGGGCGGAACCGAGGTGACGAACATGGGATCGGCGGAGGCCCGGTACGCGAGATTGTTTTCCACGTTGACCATAGCCGTCTGCCCGTCGAGATAGATTCCCATGCCGCCGTAACCGTCGGTATCCAGGGCGGAAGCATCGCTGATGTCGTGAACTTTGTTGTTCAGGACTTGGTTGCCAGTGCCAGCGAATGTGGGATTCCCTGTATTCACATAAACCGCGCCGCCGTCAGAGGTGATGCCCTGCATGATGTCGTAGACGTGATTGAAGGAGACGACATTATTGAACGCACCGTGAGAGTTCTGTAGCCCGGCGGGACAGCCATAGGCGCAGATCTCGATGCCGCTGTGATATCCATCGTAAACGTCGTTCTGGGTGTAAGTGTTGTCGTGTCCACCACCTTGCATGATACCGATGGCCGCGGGGAAGACCCGCCCATAGCTGGAAATCACGTTGTTCTTGACAGTGGTGAATTGCGCCACGCTGGCATCGGTATCACTCGGAGCGGACAGCATTCCGACGCGAATACCGAAACCGCCGACATCGAACACCGCTCCGTTCTGAAATACATTGTTGCTGGTGGTGGCGCTGGGGGTGGAAGTGTAGAACTCGATGCCTCCGCCGGAGGTTTCGCT
>Ga0187817_10002040_pt1 | contig 10232 bp, 10 predicted proteins | sample NC_wetland_sal_i_17_FD_132431 | JGI IMG/M metagenome (GOLD analysis project Ga0187817, IMG submission 132431) | Wetland sediment microbial communities from Neuse River Estuary, North Carolina, USA - SO4_2 | ecosystem: Environmental > Aquatic > Freshwater > Wetlands > Sediment | place: USA... | reverse complement strand
CATCGCGTCCCTTATCCACCTGACGTGGCCGACGCCCTGGCCGTCGCAATGTGTTATGCGAACCGGTCAGGCGCTGCCCTCCTGGGTCAGAAAGCAGTGGGCAGTGGGCAGTGGGCAGTGGGAAGTAGGCAGTCGGCGTCAAAATGACTTAACAACCCTCTCCCCTGGGGAGAGGGTGTCCCGCTGCTGGGGTTTTCACCAGCCGGAGCGGGACGGGTGAGGGGTCGGTTTCGTGTTCAGGGGGGACCCGTAGGCATGGTGCAGTGGCCAGTTCGAAGTCTGCTGCAAGCTGACGGCTGAGAGCTTCTTTTATGATTTCCGAAATCACAGGTGAAGTTCTTTATGACCGCATCGAGCGACAATCGCTGCTGGTTCGCGTCAGTTCGCTTTGCTATGAGGTTCTTGTGCCTTCCGGGATTGCTTCGCGCTTGCGAACTGCGCCCCCATCCGAGCGCCACAATCCCCTGACCTTTTACACTATCTATTACATTGATGGTGGTCTGGGCGGTGGGCACCTCACACCCAGACTCGTCGGCTTCCTCGACCCGCTCGACCGGGAATTCTTTGAGGCGTTCACGACTGTCCCCGGGGTAGGATTCATGCGGGCTCTGAAATGCCTGGTGCGGCCGCTCAACGAAATCGCCCTGGCCATCGAGCGTGGTGACACTAATTTCCTGAAGCAGTTACCCTTTATCGGCGCCAAAACCGCCGAACGCATCGTGACCGAGTTGCGCGGCAAAATGGCGAAATTCGCCTTGGCGCGAGCCGAAGAACCGCTTTCCCTCGAGCAGGAGTCCGGAGCCGAACTCAAGCAGGAGGCGCTCCAAGTGCTCGAGCAGTTGGAATACTCACGCCCGGAAGCCCAGCGCATGGTCGACGAAGTTTTTTCCCGGCACAAGAACCTGAAGACGACTGAAGATTTCTTGCGCCGCGTCTTTGAGCAATTACATCCTGGGGACAAGCCCTGACACCTGTATGCGAGAACGCCTGGTATCACCGGATCTGATATCGAAAGAAGAGGAAAGTTTTAACCGCAGCCTGCGTCCGTCTGCACTGGAGGAGTATGTGGGCCAGAAGAAGGTGGTGGAGAAGCTTTCGATCGCCTTGCAGGCGGCTCGGCAGCGCAACGAAACTCTGGAGCATGCCCTGTTTTATGGGCCGCCAGGACTGGGCAAAACCACCCTTGCCTACATCGTCGCCAACTTCATGGGCTCGAAGATCACCACCACCTCCGGCCCCGCGCTCGAACGCACGGGCGATCTCATGGGCATTCTCACCAACCTCGCTGAGGGAGACATTCTGTTTATCGACGAAATTCATCGTTTGCCAGTGAACATCGAAGAATTCCTCTATCCCGCCATGGAGGATTTCAAAGTAGATTTTGTGGTGGACAAGGGAATGTTCGCCAAGACGATCAACGTCCCGCTGAAGAAATTCACGCTGATTGGCGCCACCACGCGCGCGGGAAGCCTGTCCGCGCCTCTGCGCAACCGCTTCGGCCTCTTCTACCACCTGGAGTTCTACTCCGTCGACGAACTCCGGCAGATCATAGTGCGCTCGGCGCGCATACTGGATGCGCACATCGAGGAATCCGGGGCAAAGGAGGTGGCTCGCCGGGCTCGAGGAACCCCACGCATCGCCAACCGGCTGCTGCGTCGGGTGCGGGACTTCGCGGAAGTCAAAGCGACCGGCCTCATAACTCCCGAGGTGGCTCGCGATGCCCTGAAACTGGAGGGCGTGGACGACGAGGGACTGGATGATCTCGACCGGACGTTCCTCTCCACGATCATTCGCGTTTATCAGGGCGGGCCCGTGGGCGTGGAAGCGCTTTCCGCCACGCTCAATGAAGAGGTGGATACTCTTGTTGACATGGTGGAACCTTTCCTCCTTCAACAAGGATTTATCAGCCGCACCAAAGCGGGGCGGAAGGCCAATGAGCCGGCCTACAAACACCTGAAGTTGACACCACCGGCCGCAAATCCGCCGTCGCTTTTCGAGTAGCGCGGCCCTCCGATTTTGGGGTCCGCGGCTAGTTCACGGGCTTCGAATAAGGCCGTGGACCCCCAAACCGGGGGTCCGCACTACCAATGACACGTCAATGGAGTTTCAATTGGGTGACCTCCAGGGTTTGATGGCCATACCGAAGCTTACGTCGCCTGCCAAGCGAGTATTTCTATCCCTCGGCTCGAACCTCGGCGACCGGGTGGGCAACATTCGCAAAGCGCTCGAGCAGTTGCCCGAAGCAGGCGTTGAAATCAAGCGGGTGTCATCGTTCTACAGGGCCGAGCCGGTTGACTTCCGGCCGCAAGCATGGTTCGTGAACTGCGTGGCGGAAGCGACGACCCATCTCATGCCCATGCAACTCCTCAAAGCGGTGAAGTTGGTGGAACGTGCCCTGGGGCGCCGCCCGGCACTGGCCAAGCGTCCGCGAACTATCGATATCGATATATTGCTTTACGAGAGTGTGGTGGTGCGGTCGGCGGCGTTGAATATTCCCCACGAGCGCATGGCGCGGCGACGATTCGTTTTGCTTCCGCTGCGTGAGCTTGCCGGGAACCTCCGGCACCCCATTAGCAAGCGGACTGTCTTGGAGATGCTGGCGGAATCCGGAGACACAAGCCAGGTGGTGCGATTGTGACTCCTTCCAATTACAACGCGCCGCGCTTCATCGCTGTCGAAGGTCCGGTTCGCGTGGGCAAGACCACGCTGGCGGATATTCTTGCCGAGCGCCTCCAGGCCGTCCGGGTTTACGACCCAGAGGATAATCCCTTCCTGGAAGCGTTCTATAAGGATAAGGCGGGAGCCAGCTTTCAAGCCCAGCTCTACTTTCTTATGAAGCGCTACAAGCAGCTTCGTGACCTGGACTTGGCCCCCGATCCGAACCGTGTTGTAGTGAGCGATTATATCTTCGAGAAAGATAAGATTTTCGCCTACCTCAACCTGAACGATACCGAACTCCAGCTCTACGACCAATATTACGCGATGCTGGCCGAGCAGCTCCCCACCCCGGATTTGGTGATATACTTACAAGCGAAGCTGGAGACGCTGAAGAAGCGCATTGCGAAGAAGCAAGTGCCTTTTGAAGACCGGATCTCGGAGGAGTACCTCGCGGCGGTAATAAAGGCTTACGAGCACTTTTTCTTTCATTATAAGCGCAGCGACTTGCTGGTGATAGATACCTCCGAGATCGACTTTGTGGACCGGAGCGAACATTTACAAGAACTCCTGCGGCGGCTGAGCCAGCCGGTCAAAGGTACGCAGTATTTTCTGCCGCTTGGATCCGCGCCTGCGGACTGAGACGGTCGCGAGTGGCTAGTGTCACCGAGTCCCCTCATTCTCGCGCAAGCGGGAATCAGGCCCGGTGACTGCGAGCGGGTTTGACCCTCTCTGTCCAGGCAAGTGGAGGCCCTCCCGGGTCCCCGGACGCTCATTTATGGGCGCCGGAACTCCCGTCCTGCGACAGAGAGGGTCTTGTTTTTGGCACCCGAAACTCCGGATAGCCGGCAAGAGCTTTCAGCTTTTAGATTTGGGGCTCGCAATAGGGGATGCGGGAGACCCATTTGGGCTCTCGATTCTCAGTCCTTAACTCTCGACTTCTTGGAGCAACGCCATGGACCCCAACGATAAGGCCGTGAGCAAAGTCACTGTGCCTTGGATCCTCGAACGCAAACTGAAGGGTGAAAAAATTGCCTGCCTGACGGCCTACGACTATCCCACCGCGCGTTTGGTGGATGAGGCAGGAATCGACTTGATTCTGGTGGGCGATTCCCTTGGCCAGGTGGTTCTGGGCTACGACTCCACGGTGCCTGTGACCGTGGAGGAGATTCTTCACCACCTGCGCGCGGTTCGCCGCGCCACACGCCGTGCCCTGCTGGTCGCGGACCTGCCCTATGGCGCTTATCAAGTGAGCGATGAGAAAGCTCTGGAAGTGGCAATCCGGTACCTGAAGGAGGGAGGCGCCGAGGCGGTCAAATTAGAAGGCGGCAAGAAGCGTGCGCCCCTCATCCGGCGTTTGGTAGACGCGCAAGTGCCTGTAATGGCTCATATCGGACTGACGCCCCAGTCCCTCCATGCCATGGGGGGGTACAGGGTGCAGGGCAAGACCTGGGAGTCAGCCACTGAACTCCTGGTGGACGCCGAGGCCCTGCAGGAAGCGGGAGCCTTCGCGGTCTGTCTCGAAGGCCTACCCCGCGAATTTGCGGCCATCCTGACCCGGCGATTGAGTATTCCCACCATCGGCATCGGCGCCGGCCCCGACTGCGATGGGCAGATACTGATCTTTCACGATTTGGCCGGGTTATGTTTCGTGCCGCGCACAAAGTTTGCGCGCATTTACACCGATACGGCGGCAAATCTGCGTCCGGCTCTCGCGAATTTTCGAGAAGATGTCGTTCGTGGCCGCTACCCTGACGATAGCGAGTCCTATCACTGGCCCCCCGGTTTGCGAGAGCAATTTGAACGAAGCTGTGTCACCAAATAAATCCAGATCTGATGTCATCCTGTGGCCCCCGTTCTTCGGGGGCCAAAGAAGCTCGGCAGTTTTTTTGAACGGCCCCTTGATGAGTGATTCGGATGAACGGCGAAGATCCTTCGTCGTCCCAAGGAACGGGACTCCTCAGGATGACACGTCTGGAGTGGAGGCTCCGCTGGTGCTGCGATGAGCACGCGTTATATCTTCACTTTCTCTGAGATGATTTCGTTTACGACGGAGGTGCGCGCCCAGGCAAAGTCCCTGGCGCTTGTCCCCACCATGGGAGCCCTCCACGAGGGACATCTGAGCCTGGTGCGTCAAGCGAAATTGCAATGCGATGTGGTGGTTGTTTCTATTTTTGTTAACCCCGCCCAATTCGGCCCCACGGAAGATTTCGCGCGTTATCCTCGCAGCCGGGAAAAGGACTTTCGGCTCCTGGAATCCTCAAACGTGCATGCGGTCCTCGCACCGTCCGTTGCGGAGGTCTATCCGCCAGGTTTCTCCACATTCGTCGACCCCGGCCCCATCGCCACGGTTCTCGAGGGGGCCCAGCGGCCGGGGCATTTTCGCGGCGTGGCCACAGTGGTTTTAAGACTTTTCAATATCGTGAAGCCCGACATAGCCTTCTTCGGCCAGAAAGACTTTCAGCAAGTGGTTATTATACGGCGCCTTGTCGAGGATCTAAACTTGCCGGTGCGGATCGCGGTTTGTCCCATTGTCAGGGAGGCGGACGGCTTGGCAATGAGCTCTCGAAATGTTTATTTGAGTGCCGAGGATCGCCGAGCGGGGGTGCTCCTCCGCCGCAGCCTGAAGCGCGCGCAGGAAATGGCCCAGGCAGGGGAAGTTGACTCGCAAAAGCTTTTGGAGGAAATGCATAAGTTGGTCGATGCGGAACCACGCCTTCAGCTCGACTATGCCGCTATCGTGGACCCGGCCACGCTTGCACCTGCCGCCGTGGCCATCCCGGGTTCGGTGGCGCTGGTGGCCGCACGCCTCGGTACGGGGCGTCTTATCGACAATCTCATTTTCGGACCTCCCGGCTCAACCCCCGAAATGAAGCTCCAGCTTGCCTTTGTGACTCAGGCGGCCGATAAGGAGGGCGGAACAACACCCAGACCTGACATCGATAGGTTACGGCTAAGAATCGAGACATGCCGGGATTGCGCGGCGGTCTCCTCCATCTCGCTTCCGGCGCGAGAGTTCCTTGTCAAATACTTGAAGCGCGACTATGCGGACCTGGGGTCCACGCGCGTACTTGTGATCGGGGGATGCGCCCCCATCAACCCGTTCGGGTTGCCCAATTTCCACCCAGATGCGCCCAATCCCTTTGCCACCCGGCTCTACGATTTGGTGGGCGTGAAAAACTTTGTTGAGTTCAAGGCACGCTTCGCACTCACCGATGCCGCGCGCTGCCATGCAATAGGGAACCGTGTGGATGAAAGAACTCTTGAATATTGCGCCAAGTATCTTCGTGAGGAATTAAAGCTCTTCCCAAACCTGCAATCCATTGTCATTCTCGGGGAATATGCCTACATGCAATTCCAGAAACACATCCTGGGCCGCGAACGGGCGAACATCAAAGCCTTCGGGGAACTCTTAAAAGCGGAAGGCTGGGCGCAGGAAACTGTCCGTCTGCCTTCGCATGGCGAGCGCGACATGCGCATCTTTTATTGTTACCACCCCACCTTCGAAAATAAGAAAAGCCCTTCCATTGCAGCTTATCTCGAGCAGGCTTGAGGCTGTTGGGATCCTTCGGCCCCCACAGAGCGCGGGCTCCGTCGAAAACGGGTAGCGCAGACGTGCCGTCCTTTGGCATGTCTGCGCTATCGGCCAGGAAGAGCTGACCGAGCGGCGCATACATCCCGACAAAAAGCGTCGGGACGTATGCGCCACCCGTGCCTATGGCTGCATGACGGTTTGAACCTCGAAATGGTCCTTTTCCTCCCACTGCGGCGCCGCTCCATCGGGGTCAGCCAAGCGGACCATTGTTGCAACCAGTCTGTTTCCTTCCTTCACAAACTTCAGGTAGTGATAGTTCGGGAAGCTACTATCCTGGTAGAGATCAGGCGGGAGGCGTACGATGGAGCGTGGGGTTGCGCCTCCACCCCCCGACACGACATACACGATCCCGTCCTGGTAGAAGCGCTCGTAGTTATGGATATGCCCCGCGGCCACCACGAAGCGGACGCGGGATTTCGCCGCAGCCTGAGCCAGGAATTCCGCCAAGGCGTGTTCGTTAGGGCGGCCGTTGTGGCTTGGGTCTCCATTGGGCTGCACATCAACCACGGGCGGATGATGCAGGATGAAGAAGACGAAACGTACGCCGGCAGGCAGATGATCGAGCTGGGTGCGGATCCACGCGATCTGCCGGCTGCCGGGCAGTAGGGAGGAGTTACTGTCGAGGCTAAGGATGTAGATGGAGTCGCCCAGTTTCACCGAGTACCAGCGAAGGCCTCGGAGTTCAGGAAAGGCCTTCCACCAGTTCTCGAGGCAATGGTGCTCGAATCCGTAGAATTCGTGGTTGCCCAGCGCGGGATAGATGAAGAGGTGAGCGTTGCGCCAAATTTGCGTTTCCGCGCGATACACGTCGTAATCACTCGCCACCCCACCCCGCCAGGGCACATCCCCCGTCAATAGCACGGCGCCAGGTTTCTCTGCGGCGATCTTATCCACCAACCAGCGACGCACTTTGGGGTTCGAGGCTGAGGTCTCGCCGGGATCGGTAAACCGCGTGTCACCGCAAACAATGATGCGCAAAGGCGAGGAGAGATCTCGGCTGTCGCGGATGAAGTCCGGGCCGGCGGCTTGTGCCTCCACCATTCCCGAAGGATTGAACCGCGAACAACCCAGCATCCCCAAGCCGATCGCAATCACAACCCAAAGCCGGTGCCGTCGAGGACGCATAGCAACAAACATTGCACCTAAAAGCATAGGCGTGAAAAGACGGGGGCCGGTCCGAACGTGTCCGACACGTTCGTCAACCCTTCAGTGCTTTCAGGACTTCCTGGATGTGGCCAGCAACCTTCACCTTCGGAAAAACGTGCGTCACTGTGCCATTACCGTTGATGATATAAGTCGTTCTTACAATACCCATCGACTTTCTACCGTAAAGGTTCTTTTCCTGCCACACCCCGTAAGCTTCCAGGGTTTTATGGTCAGTGTCGCCGGCCAAGGGAAAATTCAGCTTGTACTTGGTTTTGAACTTCTGAAGCGCCTCGACGCTGTCGCCGCTCATCCCTAGAACTTCCGTTCCCAGCTTGTCCAGTTCTTTCTTGGCATCACGGAACTGGTTTGCCTCACTGGTTCAACCCGGGGTATCGGCTTTGGGAAAGAAATAGAGAACCAGGGTGTGCCCCTTGAAATCCTTCAAGCTCACCTCTGCTCCTGAATCCGAAGGCAATGAAAAATCCAGCGCCATGTCACCAACTTTTAGCATATGCAGCTCCTCTCGACTCAATAATCAGTTGGTCAGTCATCAGTTGTCAGTTCTTCCGGACCTCTGTGCGCTCCCGCCCCTTACTGATGCCGGCACGCGGAACCTGTTATTCCGCTCGTCACTCGTCACTTCTTTGAACTCTCTACCCCAGTTCCTTCCTCAGAACCTCCTGCACCAACTGCGGGTTTGCCTGGCCGCGCGTAGCCTTCATCACCTGGCCAACGAACCAGCCCAGGGTTGCGGTCTTGCCCTTCCGATATTGCTCCGTCTGTTTTGGATTGGCGGCGATGATCTGGCGCGCCACAGCCGCGATCTTATCCGCGTCCTGAATCTGTTCCAAACTTTGATCCGAAATGATTTGGCTCGCCGTTTTGCCCGTAGCAAACATCTCCACAAGAATTTCTTTCCCCATCTTCCCGCTGATAACTCCCTTGCTGATAATGCTCAGTAGTTCCGCCAGATCCAGCGCGGAAATGGGCGATTCGGTGATCTCCTTGTTGGCCTGTTTCAAGAGATAAAGAAGCTCGCTGAGTACCCAGTTGGCCGCCAGTTTTGGCTCCCCACAAGCTTTTGCCACCAATTCGAAGTAGTCAGCCAAGACCCTAGACGACGTAAGCTGGGCGGCATCGTAATCCGTCACACTGTAGTCCCGGAGAAAGCGTTGCCGGCGAGCCTCCGGCAGTTCGGGGAGTGACCGCCGCACCTCATCTTTCCACTCTTCGGTAATCACAACAGGCAGCAGGTCGGGCTCGGGGAAATACCGATAGTCGTGCGCAAACTCCTTCGAGCGCATCCCGTAAGTCCGTTGCTCCCGGCTATCCCACAGGCGGGTTTCCTGAGTAATCGTCCCGCCGCTTTCCACAATTTCGATCTGTCGCTCGATCTCGTACTGGAGCGCCTTCTGAAGAAAGCGGAAGGAATTCAGATTCTTCACTTCGGTTTTCGTCCCGAAAGTCGAGGCCCCGGCAAGCCGCACACTGACGTTCGCATCGCAACGCAGGCTGCCTTCCTCCATGTTGCAATTTGAAACTTCGAGATAGAGCATCAGGGTCTTGAGTCGTGTGAGAAAGTCATAAGCCTCTTCAGGAGTGCGCAAGTCGGGCTCGCTGACGATCTCAACCAGGGGAACCCCCGACCGGTTCAGGTCGATATAGGAATTGCACTCCGAATCGGGAAACCCTTCATGGAGCGATTTCCCGGCGTCCTCCTCGAGGTGCACGCGAGTGATCCCGACGCGCTTTCGCACTCCGTTCACCTCAATCTCGATCCAGCCATCCTGTGACAGAGGTTCGTCGTACTGCGATATTTGATAACCCTTGGGCAGATCGGGATAGAAATAGTTCTTACGGGCGAAGCGTGAACGCGGATTGATGGCGCAGTTCAAGGCCATGGCCGCCTTCATAGCCATGGTTACTGCCTCGCGATTCAGCACCGGAAGCGCTCCGGGCAAACCCAGGCACAACGGACAGACGTTGCTGTTGGGCGGATCGCCGAAGCGCGTCGAACAAGAGCAAAAAATCTTGGACTTGGTCAGAAGCTGGACGTGCACTTCCAAACCAATGACGGCTTCATACTTAGCGCAAACCTCAGTAGCCACAGGCACCTTCCCCCTCGAAATGCAAGTATTCGTTCCATTATACAGGTGTCAGGTTCCAGGTGTCAGGGGCCGGTGGATTGATATGTGCGGCTCTGGCCCACTCCTCCGGCCGGTGCTCTCTGGCATACCGGACCATAGCGCGGAGGTTCTCTGGCCGCGTGGCGGGCGGCATCTCACAGCCGGTGCCCACAATGTGAAACCGTCCGCAGGTTCTATGGCACCGCCTTGACGCTTCGTAGACCACCTCTGGCGTCCCTTCCAGCATTTCTGCAATCGTCGCAACGTTGCCCAAAATCACCCGCTCCGGGCCCAAGATGGCGCGTGCCGCCTCGAGGTTGGCCGGCGAATCGAGCTCGAAGATTTGAACCGGCAATTGACGCATTTGCGGAATCAAGGGGTCGGTGTTTCCGCACATATGCAAGCGGACCATGACGTCCGGATGCGCCTTGCGGATGGACTCCACTACGCGCATTTGCCTGGGGAGCAGGAACCGCCCATAGTGGCGTGGCCCGATCATGCTGGCCGCGGCGTCGCTCATCCCAATCGTGTCTGCGCCGGCCTGGATCTGCGCTTCTGCGTAGAGCATGGCAACTTCCGCGTTGAAATCCAACAAATCATCTACAAAGGCTGGATCATCGAGGAAATCGGTCATCACGTGCGTTAGCCCGCGCAATTCACCCGCCAGTGCCAAAGGCCCTTCCACCCATCCGACAATCGATACTTCCCCT
>Ga0187817_10002039_pt1 | contig 10236 bp, 6 predicted proteins | sample NC_wetland_sal_i_17_FD_132431 | JGI IMG/M metagenome (GOLD analysis project Ga0187817, IMG submission 132431) | Wetland sediment microbial communities from Neuse River Estuary, North Carolina, USA - SO4_2 | ecosystem: Environmental > Aquatic > Freshwater > Wetlands > Sediment | place: USA: North... | reverse complement strand
ACTGAAGGTCCGCAGCGCGATTGTGTCGAGACCGAAGGAATGGCACGCCGTCCACAAGCTCCTCAACTGGGATGACGCCAGCAAACTCAGCCGCGCGCCTCGCGGATTCCCCGCCGATCACGAATTCGTAGAGGATCTGAAGCTGCGCGATCTAGGCACCGCCGTAAACTTCACCGATAAGCAAGTGTGCAGCCCTAAATTTATGTCAATCTTCGTTCAGGCGTGCCGCACAATGTCCCCGGTCGCCGCGTTCCTCAGCGGCGCAGTTGGACTGAAGTTCTAGACTACGCAACGTCAGGCGTTAAGAAATACGGGACGGGCTATGCCACTACCGAAGTATCCATTTCCCGATACAGTTCATCGATCTGTTCGCGGTAGCGCGCCTCGATGGCCTTGCGGCGAAGCTTCAAGGTCGGCGTTAGAGTGCCGTCGCTTGCGGTAAATTCATCCGGCACCAGCAGGATCTTTTTCAACGTCTCGTACCGGGCTAGGCCGCGGTTCACGTCGCCCACGATGCCTTCATAAAGAGCCTTGACCTTGGGGTGGGTCACCAGTTCCTCGCGGGATGAAAAAGATATTTGGTTGGCGCGCGCCCATTCCTCCAACAACACAAACTCCGGGGAGATAATCACCGACGCAAATTTTCTACGGTCTCCCAGCACCACTGCGGTTCCGATCATTGCGTTGAGCTTCAGCGAATTCTCGACCGGCTGTGGCGCAATGAATTTCCCGCCCGACGTCTTGAGCAGATCCTTCTTGCGATCGGTCACCGACAGAAATCCGTCTTCGTCTAGATTGCCGATGTCTCCGGTCTTGAACCAGCCATCCACAAATGCGTCCCGCGTCTCTTCAGGCCGGTTCCAATAGGCACGGAAAATCGAAGGGCCGCGTACCAGAATCTCCAGGTCTTGTGCAATTTGAACCTCAACATTGGGCAGGGGACGGCCCACCGTGCCCATCTTGTGAGCACGTGGAGTGTTGATTGCGATGACCGGTGAGGTCTCCGTCAGACCGTAGCCCTCATGAATCCGAATGCCGATGTTCGCGTACCACGCCGCTAACTCTTTCCCTAGAGGTGCCCCTCCTGAGACGAATGTTTCCACCCGGCCACCCATTCGCTCCCTCACCTGTGAATACACGAGTTTTCGCGCCAACTTCCACGCCACGGACGCTGGCTCCTTGCCCGCCAGAATCTTAGCCCTGTGGGCCCGTCCTACGGAGAGAGCCCAGCGGTAGATCGCGTGCTTGGCCAATCCCTTGGCTTTCTGTTCCACCTGGCTGTAGATCTTTTCGTACACGCGTGGCACGGCCACGAAGATCGTGGGCCGGACCTCCATTAACACTTGAGGCAACTCCTCGATGGAAGGGCAATACGCCAGCGTCACGCCGTGATGAAGCAACGCGATATCCGCATGACGCGCCGTAACATGCGACAGGGGCAGAAACGACACACTGACTTGACCAGGATGAATATCGAAACCGTGCAGAGAGTTCAGCACATTCGACGTCAAATTGCCATGCGTCAGTTGTACGCCCTTTGAGGTTCCGGTGGTCCCTGACGTATAGATGATGGACGCGAGGTCGTCGGGAGTGATGGCGTGCGCGCGGGCGTCGAGTTCCGGATCTCGTCCGGCCGGGCCTTTGTGCATCAGGCGCTGCATGTGCACCGCATCAGGGGTCTCAGCAGGATCCATCAACACGATCTTCTCGATCGGAGTCTGGTCGCGGATGGAAAGAACCTTCTCCAGTTGTTTCTCGGTGGAGACCACTACTACTCTCGCTCCTGAATCGCAAAGAATGTAGGCGGTTTGCTGAGCCGTGAGGGTCGAGTAGATGGGCACAACCGCAAGCCCCAGCATCAGCGATGCAAAATCCGCGACGGCCCACTCCGGCCGGTTCTCGCTCAAGATGGCAAGGCGGTCTCCCTGGTTCAGCCCCCACTGACTAAGCGCTCGGGCGACGCCCGCCACATCACGGTAAAACTCCTGCGAACTGACCGGAACCCACGCAGAGCCCTCGTGAGCCAGCATCACCCGATCTTGCCGTCGGTCCACGATGGCGAAGAAGATGTCATTGAGGGTCTGAGGCTTCATAGGCATGGTTCCTCCTCACGTCGCGAAAGGAAGATCATCCGCCGTCCTGAACCGGTGGTTGCGAAGAGCTCTTCTAAGTTTCGGCTCCGCTACTTCAGATGGCCCCAGCGAAACGTCGGGCCAACAGAGAAGCGGATATAGTTCTGGCGCGGGGACAGCAAGTTGGAGAACAGGTGAGTGTTCACCCAATCAGTCGCGAACCGCACGCCAATCTTCCGCGACACGTTGAGGTCGAATCCCCCGCCTAAGCCAAAAAACAGTTCGGTATCGCTCTGATGCGGGTTGGGAATTGGAATCTGCAGGTAACCAAACAAGGGCACCAGAGGGCTGGGGAAAGCGATATTTGCATTCTCGTGGATTCCGCCAAAACCGGGGCGCGCAAAAAATGTGACTTTCTGCCACTTGCGTAGATAGAATTGCGGCCCTGCGGCAAACGTGTAAGTCGTCGACTTAAACGCCACGGAGATTGAGCCTGCTCCCCCAGGCACTAGTCCCGACTGGTTTATGGCGTGAGCGTAGACGGTCTCGCTGCCGTTAATGGTTCCGGCGCCGCTGATGACGCCGTCGCCCATAATCCCGAAGTCACCGCCCAGACCCAGCCAGGGTCTTACCGTAACTCCGAAATCAGATTCAAATCCCCGCTCCGTTAGGTTGCGCGCCGGGCTGATCATGTAATCGAATCCGGTAAACAGTGTGTAGCGGTTGATGTCGGTCTGCTGCGCAACGGCCGGCAGACAAATAAGAAACATAAGTCCACAAAAAAGTAAGCGTCTCATCGATCTCACACTCGACCTTCTTTCTTGTACGGAAAAGGAATTTGCGCTGCTGAAGGAAACGGACGATTCGAATGAAGTACAGATGACTGTCGTGGTTGGACCTTTCGATACCCTCGTAGACTCCGGAGCTCTTCCCATATGGACCTATATCCGCCCTAAATCCCTGCCCGCGCGCCTACGCGACAATCAATTGGGTCAGAGGATTCTCCTGCATGGTTGCTGGACCGGGATCGAGCACTCTTTTCGGTTCCAGCAGAGCAATATTGCTCGTCGCTGGAACCGGTGCAGCCGCGGTCTTTGTTATTGCCGGGACAACGATTGAATTTCCGCGCCGTCTCCGGCGTACTTTCTTCTTCTGCGGTGGCCCGATTCCAACCGAGTCCCGCAATTCCGTGAAGCTCGTCATCAGCAAACTCTCCAGCCGCCGCAGATCTGGTGCTGCATGCACATCTCCACTAAAGCCGAAGTAAACCGTGCCGTTGTAGCTCAGGATCGCGCAGTTTACCGCCATCTCCCCGCCCACCGGAACATACGGATAGCAATGCAGCATCTTGTGTCCGAGCAGGTAGAGCGGAACCTGCGGCCCGGGCACATTCGTGCATACTAGGTTGAAGGGTGTAATGGGCAATTGGCTCGCGATCGGTCCGGCCATGCCCTGCACCGAAGTCGGGAACATCCCAATCAGACCGCCCGCCAGGCTGACGAGTTCAGCGGCGTGCACGCGCTTCAGGAATTCGGTTCGATGGTGAACGCCTGCCAGCAACTTTCGCGGGTTCCGAATATCCAGTGGAATGGTCACGGGAACCAGCGAAATGCGGTTCCCCAACTCCGTGGTGCTGACGTCGCCACGCAAGTTGACAGGAACCATGATCCGTAGCAGCTTCCCCTTCACGCGGTCGCCATGCAGTTCACAGTAACGGCGGATGGTCGCAGTCACCAGGGCGAGAATCACATCATTGACACTGGTTCCGCTCTTATGACGGATAGCTTTGACGTCCGCCAGCGGAAGTTCGGCGGTGGCAAATTTTTGCGGCCCGGTATAAATCACGTTGAACCTTAGTCGCTCGGTAAATGCCGTGATCTCGGGAAGCAAGCCCACAAACTCGTCGCTGGCCACGCTGTTGCCGTTCGCGGCGGCGCGCTCCGTCATACTCAAAAGATCGGTGAGTGCGGAGAGAATCCGCTTCACGAAATCAGAATAGGATTCGACGAAACCTGCGGTCAGCGTGGTCAGCGGATCGCGGGGCCGCGGAACCTGCACCTTAATCTTCTTCTTGGACAGGTGCGGCGCGTCCGGGCTCGCGTCCAGGAGCACATTCATGATGCCGACACCCGCGATGCCATCCGCCAGGCAGTGATGCAGGCGGATAATGAGCCCGGTGCGCGCTCCCTTGAGCCCGTGAATGAGTGTGAGGTCCCACAACGGGTGTTGCCGGTCCATCACCGTGCCGAAGAGCTTTCCGGCAATTCCCTTCAACTCTATTTCGGTACCGTGTTTGAGCGTTACTTCGCGCACGTGGCGCCGCACATCGAACTCCGGATCGTACTCCCAACTGGGAAGACCGAGCCCGAACGGTGCGGGTACGACGCGCTTCAGGTAGCGAGGAAGAAGCGGTAGCTTCGCCTCGATGAACTGGAGGCATTCTTCAAACCCGACTTGACCCTCGAAAATGCAAACGCTTGCTACATTGAGCGGCATGCCTTCCCGCTCGAGATGCAGGAAGACCGTATCACCCCAGGAAAGGCGGTCACTCTGTTGCTGGTTCTGCATCACTGCTCTCCTCGATCATTCGCCCTGCGGGGCGTTCAGTTCACGAAAGAAAATCGTCCTGTCAGCTTCATCAGCTTGAGAACCTTGTAGACGTCGACATTCACCTCGCGCAAAACAATCTTGACGCTTTTCTCATCGGCCACTCGAGCAAGCTCTTCCAAAGCCCGCACCGCACCCGAATCGATGCGACCTACGGAAGCCATATCCAGGACTGCCTCGCCTTCGCTGCCGTCCAACTTCTCGCCGGCCTCCCGCAGGGCTGCGACGACGCGCGCTTCATCAATGTTCAGAAACACTGCATTCATTGCCATAGGCTCCGCCATTCTTCAGACAGTTGTGTGCTCAACGGTGCTGGCCACCTTCGGTGCAGCTCGCCCTTCATAAGCCTTCCAGAACAACTCGACCAATTCCGTCATCAGAGGCATCCGCGGGTTCGAACGCCACGACGGATCTTCAAACGCAATTCGGGCTAGTTCGGGGACGGCCCGTTCGAATTCCTCTTTGGAGATCCCCAGTTCAGCGATCGATCGCGGAAACCCCAACTGGTCGAGCAACTGCTCCGTCGCCGCGATCAGGTTCTTTACTTTTTCGTCGACCGTATGCCCGCCCAAGGACAGCAGATCCGCGACCGTCGCGTACTTCTTATGTGCTGTGTACCCCTTGGTGTAAGGGGAAGGCATGAACTTGCTCGGGACCGCAGCGTTGTAAGCAATCACGTGCGGCAGCATGAGCGCGTTGGCCCGCCCGTGCGCGACGCCGAAGCGTGCCCCAAAGGCATGAGCCAGAGCGTGGTTCACTCCTACTGACGCATTCGAGAACGCCATCGCCGCAATGCACGCTGCGTTATGCATCATGCAGCGCGCCTCCTCGTCGCGCGGATGCTCATAGGCAATCGGCAGGTACTTGAACACCAACCGAATCGCCTGCATGGCATTGGAGTCCGTGTAGGGCGAAGCGTAGTTCGAAACCCCTGCCTCCAACGCATGGGTCAGGCAATCAATCCCGGTATCCGCGGTCAAGCCCTTCGGCATGGTCATGACGAACTGCGGATCGACAATGGCTACATCCGGGGTCAGCGAATAATCGGCCAGCGTCACCTTGCGCCCGCTCTCCTTGTCGGTCAGGACCGCGAAGGGTGTGACTTCGCTTCCTGTTCCGCTCGTGGTTGAAATCGCGATGAGGCGCGCCTGGTTCGCTTTCTCCGTTGGATACCGCGCCACACGCTTGCGTAAATCCAGGAAAGGGGCAGCTAGGTATTCCAGGTCGGCCTCCGGCGATTCGTACTTGAGCTTCATGATCTTCGCCGCGTCAATGACGGACCCGCCGCCCAGCGCGATGATCTGGTCCGCCTTGTAGAAATTGAGCGCCTCCACTCCCAGCGCGATGACCTTCACTTCGGGCTCTGCATCTGGAATCACCTGCACATGCACTTGCGTCTTCGGGCAAATGTGGCGCCGAACGATATCCACATGTCCGATCTGCTCCAGCAGCGGACTGGTCACGATAATGGTGGAGAGCGACGGGAACTGGCGCAGGTTCTCCACCGCATTCATGTTGAAGTAGATCTGATTGGGAACCCGGAACCACATATGGTTTTGTGTCCTCCGAGCCACGCGCTTGATGTTGAGGTAATGAAAAACGTTGACATTATCGGTGGTGCTGTTGCCCCCGCCGGTTCCGCATCCGAAAGAGAATGTCGGCACCAGATCGTTGTAAACCGCTCCCAGCGCCCCGATCGATCCCGGCGAATTCACAATGATCCTTCCCGCATTGATCACCTCGCCGAACTTGCGGATGACCTCTTCGTTGCGCGAGAACACAACCGCCGTATGTCCGATTCCCCCGGCATGGTTCACGTCGACACATACTCGCAGCGCCTCAGCCACGGATTTCGCTCGATAGACCGCGAGCACCGGAAATAGCTTTTCCACCGACAGCGGATGCTGACGGCCCACGCCCGCAATCGGCGCAATCAGCAGCTTGGTATCAGGCTTTACCTTCAGGCCGACAAAGCGTGCGATATCGGCAGCCTTCTGACCGACCGCCATGGGCTGCATGAATCCGGTCTCCGGATCAATCACCGTGCGCTCAAGCAGCTTCGTCTCTTTCTCATTGCAGATGTGTGCGCCCAGGTCCGCGAATTTCTTCAGCACGGCGTCATAAATCTCGTCGTCGATGACCACCGTCTGTTCAGACGCGCAAATCGTTCCGTTGTCGAACGTCTTGGAAACGATGATGTCCACCACGGCCGTGTTCACGTCGGCCGTTTTCTCCAGATAGACTGGCGTATTCCCTGCCCCAACACCCAAGGCCGGTTTGCCGGAGCTGTAGGCGGCCTTGACCACGCCCGGTCCACCGGTGGCGTCGATCAGCCCGATGTCCTTGTGCTTCATCAGGTATGCATTGTCGGGAAGCGTCGGCGACTCGATGCAGGTAAAGACGCCCTCAGGCGCACCATGTTTCACGGCCGCCTCATACATGATCCTTACCGCTTCTGCACAGCAATGCCACGCCTTCGGATGCGGACTGAAAATAACCGCGTTCCGCGTCTTGATGGCCATGATGCACTTGAACAAGACCGTGGACGTTGGATTCGTAATCGGAGTGAGCGAGAACAGAACCCCGATCGGCTCCGCCATTTCGATCAGGTTGCGCTCCGGAATCTCGCGGATCACACCCACCGTTCGTTTGTCCTTCACGTAGTTGTAGACGAACTCGCTGGCCACCATGTTCTTGATGACCTTGTCTTCCAGCACGCCGAGCCGGGTTTCCTCCACCGCCAGCCGCGCGAGATACTGCGCTTGGGCCAACCCCGCCAGCACCATCGGCTTAACGATGCGGTCGACATCCTCTTGCGTAAATTGGCTGAACACCGCAGCAGCGGTTCTGGCCTGACCGACCAGACCTTCGAGGTAGGCGATCCGTTCCGCACTCAGACCCTCAACCGCCAGCGGAATTTGAACTCGTTCTTTTACGACGTCAGCTACGGTCATCGCTTCCTCCGTTGGGCTTGTTCAGGAACGGTCTGTCGCACGAGTGTGCATGGCTGGACAGATATCATCCGGATGAGCGTTCTGAGTCGGGACCTACCGCCTCTGTCGCCCGCACGAATCTCGCAATTCCATCGGAAATCGGAGCATCGTGGGATTCGCGTCAGGTGTGAGAACAAACTCGGAGGTGTCGGCTGTCTGGGATCCGGGGAGCACGAGAGTTCAGCCTCGATCCAAAGTAGAACTCTCAAAAAGGGCTTGGTCAGCAACCACTGTCACGTCGGGCTGTGACGAACGTCACATGGTTTTTCTTAGGCAGAAACACTGCGGGTGTGAGCTTCGCGAGTCCTGCCGCGGCGTCATCCTGCGAGGGAACAGGTACCCGTGAAACCAGCGGCCGCGTCGGTCCAGCGCGTCTCTCTCGCGGAAGGAATCAGACTCATCGCACGCTCGGCCAACGCGGTGATCGTTAGACTGGGGTTGACCCCGAGATTGCTCGCCAGAACCGAGCCGTCGCAGATGTACATGTTGCGATAGCCAAAGACCCGATGATGATGATCGACGACACCGTGTTCCGGGGAATCGGCGATGACGCATCCGCCAATGCAGTGCGCCGTACCGGGAATATCAAACAGAATCTCGGGAAGCATGCTCATGGCCGTCCCCCCCGCGACGGCGGCGAATTGTCGGGCGAACTCATTCGCCTTTGGAATGTAGGTCGGAACCTTGTCGCCACGACTCACCAGAGTCTTCGAGAACGGCCAGAACCACGGCCGCTGCCACCGCATCTCAATGTGCCCCTCGACCGCTTGCATGCACAGGAGAATCGTGGCCTCCCGCGCCCACCCCCACGGTCGAAACAAACGAAAAGCCTTGGCCGGGTGCAACAACAGATGTCCCAGCATATTCCTCGCCCACATAGCAATGCGCAAGACGCCCGGCCGGCCATCGGTGAGCATGGTGGTGAGCAGACCCATGGTGTCGGAGCCTTTTGGATACCGTACGGCCTCAAGGTGCGTATGTTCGTCGATGTAGATGCCAGATCCGATCGCGATGCCCTGCGACAAATCGTCAACACACCGGGGTACACGCGCACCGATGATCGATTCCGAGTTCGTGCGCACGTGTTTGCCTAGACGGTCGCTGATGCGAGGCAGCGAGCCATTATCCTTGAGCCGAAAGAGCAACTCCATCGTGCCAAGCGACGACGCGGAAAAAATAACAGCGCGGCTGGTCAGCCTCCGTGGTTGCCGTGACAGCCAAGACGTCGAACTCTCCGTTTGAACCGCGTACCCCGCACTTCCGTCGCCCGCGCCATGAAGGGGTCTCACGTTCACCACCTTCGTTTCCGGAAACACCACGGCCCCGTGTTTTTCCGCCAGATACAGGTAGTTGAGATCGAGAGTGTTCTTCGCGCCGTACCGGCATCCCATCATGCAACCACCGCATCCAGTACAGGTACTCCGGGGCGGGCCCTCCCCACCAAAGAATGGATCAGGCACCGTCTCGTTCTGTGTGCCTGCCTCAGCCGCCTGGAAAATGCCGACACGAGTGCGGTAGAAGGTATGGCTGACACCAGCTACTTCTCCGGTTCTCTTCAGGAGTTGATCGGCAGAACCGAGGATATTGTTTTGTATTATGCCCAGCATGCGCGACGCCGTCTGATAGTAGCGCGGCATCTCCGTTTTCCAGTCGGTCAAACCAGCCCACGATCCAGATTGCCAGACTTTGTCCGGCGGAGGCAGCAGAGTGGCGGCATACGTGATCGACCCTCCACCAACCGCACACCCATGGAAGATCGTGGCATGGCGGAAGAACCGCATGTTGAAGAAGCCGTGCAGACCCAGGCTCGGCCGCCAGAACCAGCGATGAATCGACCAACTTGTGTGTGGGAATGAGAGGGGCGCCCAGCGGCGCCCCATCTCAATCACGGCAACCCGATATCCCTTCTCTACTAACCGAAGAGCGGAAACACTACCTCCGAAGCCGGACCCGATCACGATGAAATCGAAATCGAATTTGCGGCTACGAGTTGCCATGCTGCACCATCCTCGCGGTCCGGTTAGACGACGCGAAGCTTAAGCGACCACATACTTCCCGGTCTCGATGACTTTCTGAGCGATGGCTTGCCGCAGCGATACTGTGTTGAACGGCTCGTACTTGCACAGCCGCCGCAAAATCGCCAGCTGCGACCGCAGCATGTCGCCATCGGCGCACGCGGCAATGACCATCCTCGCCGCGCTTTCGATCTTCTCCATCGCACCCGACATGTAGACGCGGGTCATGGCAATGGCGTGCCCTGCCCCCGCTTCACCGTGCCGCGCGGCCAGTTTCTGCGCCCGCAGCACGGCGGACTCCATGGCATAGGTTTCGATCGTCATGTTCGCGATCGCTCCCATGATCTCCTGCTGATCCTGGATCGCCTGCATGTATTTCTGAGTCGCAATGCCGGCGGCGAAGAGGCCGATCTTCTTAGCCGTCGCCACCAGCTTCCGCTCTTGGGCAAGAGGCCCTTCCTCGCCCCCTTCTGATGTTCCAGACAGAACCTCATCCATCAGCTTCTTGATCGCCGCCATCAATGGAAGTTGTCCAGACATGGCACGCTT
>Ga0187817_10002038_pt1 | contig 10236 bp, 8 predicted proteins | sample NC_wetland_sal_i_17_FD_132431 | JGI IMG/M metagenome (GOLD analysis project Ga0187817, IMG submission 132431) | Wetland sediment microbial communities from Neuse River Estuary, North Carolina, USA - SO4_2 | ecosystem: Environmental > Aquatic > Freshwater > Wetlands > Sediment | place: USA: North... | reverse complement strand
TTCTTGACGACTTGCTCCGGGTTCAGTCCCAGAACTTGCAGCGCTTGATCGGCGGCCTGCAAATCGGCCTGCGCCTGATTGCGCGTGGCTTCAGCCTGCTCCAGATCGGCCAGGGCGCGCGCGCCACGCTCGTACAGTACCTGCGAACGAGTGTAGAGCTTCAGCGCCAACTGGTAAGCGTCGCGGGCTTTCATGAAGTTGGTGCGCAGTTGGGCGTAATCCGGGCTGCTCACATAGAGCATGGGCTGGCCCACGCTCACCTCCTGCCCAGGAGAAACGAGAATCCGCGCCACAGGGCCGCCGACTCGGGTGATGACGGGCGTGGTCTCAAAACTGTTGTAAGCGACGGCTCCGGTCAGCCGGAGGATACGAGTCAGGTTGACGGCCTGCACCGCCACCACCTCGACGTGCGCCATCTGATCCTGGGGTACAGTGAAGAGTCGCGCTTTGGACTCACTAGTCTCCGTCGTGCTGCCAGGCGCGGCGGCCTCCGGACCCCGGTTGCAGCCGGCGAGCGCGAGCGCCAGGAAAAGACCTGCGAACAGACACGCCACGTTGAAATGCGGTGCCAGGCGGTACATTATCTCCTCCCCGCCGAACTCTGTGTGCGGGACTTACGCCTATGCCTATGCAGCGCTGCACCCTTCGCAAAGCCGCTGCTTTACTTTTGCCGGTGGATCAGCGAGGTGGCGCGCGCCGCATTCTTCGGCCGAAGCATGCCAGGCTGACACTACCGCTGGGCGGAGATCGAATACTTGCGGGGATTGCAGCGCAGGCAGGTGCCCGACACAACAGAGGTCGCAGTTAGATTGGATGGCCTGGGAATGATGGTGCGCAGGCGAAGCAGCAGCGGTGCTGACTGTCAGGGCGACACACACAGCCGCCAATACACCAGGACCTTCCAGCGGCGCCTGCAGCACATTTGCCTACATCATAGCAGTGATCCTGGCGAAGTGCGGACCAGCGTGGCAGCGGAAATCAAGCTCAGTACTCGGGCCACGCTGATATTCTGGAGAGCCATATGGTGGTGGCTCAGACCAAGCGGCTGGTCCTGCGACACTGGCAGGAGTCTGACCGGGAGCCGTTTGCGCGGCTGAATGCGGACGCGCGCGTGATGGAGTTTATGCCGGGTCCGCTTTCCCGGGAGGAAAGCGATCTGCTGGTGGATCGGATTGAGGCTCATTTCCAGGAGCGCGGTTTCGGCCTGTGCGCTGCGGAGTTGCGCGAGGATCATTCGTTTATCGGGTACGTGGGGCTTTTTGTCCCATCGTTCCGGGCGGCTTTCACACCGTGCGTCGAGATCGGATGGCGGCTCGCCGCCGATCATTGGGGCCAGGGACTGGCAAGCGAAGGCGCACGGGAAATGGTCCGTCACGCATTCGAACTGGTTGGGCTCGAGGCGCTGGTGTCTTTCACTGTGCCCGCGAACGTCCGGTCGCGGCGCGTGATGGAGAAGCTCGGAATGACACACGACCCGGCCGACGATTTCGATCATCCGCGCCTGCCGGAGGGCCACCCGCTGCGGCGGCATGTGTTGTACCGGCTGGGGCGGCCGGAGTGGAAGCGACAGTCGGAGTGATTCGTATTGCCGTTGCTATTTGGTGCGAGGAACGAACAGAACCTCGGGCTGCGCATTGCGCGACGGACAGGGTGGCAGGCCTTTGGCGATGGGCATGTTGTCGATGTTTTCGGTGGGGCCCACGGGCAGCGAGATCTTAGGGTCGACGTTGGGATCGACAGGCGCCTCGAGCAGGGGAACCGCACAAGATTTCGGCGCAGGTGGCGTGCTGAGCGTTAACAAACGCGGCTGAACATTAGCGGGGTTTGGGCGGAACCAGCCCTGCGCCGGCGGCTGCACGTTGCCGAAATTAAAATTCAACCAATTTTCCGGTGGTTTGAACTGCCGGGCCGGCGGCGGAGACGGCTCTTGAGCCGACACTGCGGCACAGACGAAAAACAGCGCTAACGTGCAGCGCCTCATACCACCCGGATTATGTCACAGATTTTTTCCGAGCGAAACGGGGGGACGTTTATGCCGTCTCCTTCAGTTTGCGCCCGGTCACCGCGTGAATCCCCTTTTGCTTGGCCAGCGCCCAGCGACGCTTGGCAGCGAGCGAAATACGCTTCCGGCCTTCAGCGCTGAGCCGTGCGGGGTGGGATTCGGAGGCCTTGGCGGGCGGCTTCTTGGCAGTTCTGGCTACCCGGGCATTTACCGTTTCTTTGGCGCGAACGATGGAAGTTCGCGCCGAGTCCAGCAAGTCGCGGAGTCCGCGCGCGCTGCCCGGAAACTGATCGATGACAGTGGACAGCAAAGTCTCCACCTTTTGAAGTCTTTTCAGGGCCTTCTTAACTTTCATGAATTCTCCTCAGGACCGTACATGTTATCACTCAAATGGGGTCCATGAGAGGGAAAAACTGCAGCAGTTTGAGGAAGCCGGCTACCCGCCGACGCTGACCTTGGCGGGCTCGAGTTCGTAGCCCTCTTCCTGAGCCACTTTTACGGCCAGGGACCGGAGGGTTTGCTCGTCGGCGTCCTTCGCCGATTTCGAGTGACGGCGAATGACCTCCTCGCCAATCTTGATCCGCACGAGCCACTGCTTGTTTTTTTCGTCCCACGATATCTGTGCCTGATCGGCGCGCATACAAACCTCCGCTGTAGAGGAATATGGCACTTGCGGAAGCAGATGGCAAGCCCGGCGGTGAGGCGAAGACGGCTTCCCGGCCGGCCCGAAACGAAATAGAAATTTTCAATCGGGCTGATAGAAACGTTCATTCCCGCCGTTGGAAAGGTTCGCGAAATAATAGTACACTGTCTCGGTTTGTAACCCGACAAAGGAAAACAGCATGAAGGTATTGATACTACTCGTGTTTTCTGTGGTGGCGATGGCGCAGACGGCGCCCAGCATAGATGCGCGGCTGGCGGCGCTCGACACCGCCGTCAAATCGGCGCAGAGCGCCGGCGACAACGCCTGGATGCTGACGTCGGCGGCGCTGGTGCTGATGATGACGGGGCCGGGGCTGGCGCTCTTTTACGGCGGGCTGGTTCGGCGCAAGAACGTGCTGGGCACCATGATGCACAGTTTCATCCTGATGGCGGTGATCACGGCGCTTTGGGCGATTGTGGGGTACAGCCTGGCGTTTGCCGAGGGCAGTCCGGTGATCGGCGATCTGCGATACGCGTTTCTGCGCGGCGTAGGAATCTCTCCCAATCCGGACTACGCCGCCACCATTCCGCACCAGACCTATATGGTTTACCAGTTGATGTTCGCCATCATCACACCGGCTTTGATCTCTGGGGCCTTCGCCGAGCGCATGAAATTCAGCGCCATGCTGCTGTTCACGGTGCTGTGGGCGCTGCTGGTTTACTTTCCGATGGCGCACATGGTATGGGGCAAGGGCGGGCTGCTGAGCGCGTCGCTGGGCGGCAAGATTCCGTGCTACGATTTCGCCGGGGGCACGGTGGTGCATATCACGTCGGGGGTGTCGGCGCTCATCTGTGCGTTGTATCTGGGAAAACGCGTGGGCTATCCGCACGAGCAGATGAAGCCGCACAGCGTGGTCCTCAGCGTGATTGGCGCGTGCCTGCTTTGGGTCGGCTGGTTCGGTTTTAACGCCGGCAGCGCGCTCGCGGCATCCGGCCTGGCGACCAGCGCATTCGTGGCCACGCATTTTGGCGCGGCGGCCGCGGCTCTGGGCTGGATGTTCGCGGAATGGCTTCGCACGGGCAAGCCCAGCGTGCTGGGCGCCATTTCCGGCTGCGTCGCGGGCCTGGTGGCCATCACGCCGGCGTCGGGCTTTGTGCAGCCCTTCCCGGCTCTGCTGATCGGGTTCCTGGCAGGGATCGTTTGCTATCTCATGGCCACGCTGGTGAAGCACAAGTTCGGCTATGACGATTCGCTCGATGCGTTTGGGGTGCACGGAGCGGGCGGCACGCTGGGCGCGATCCTGACCGGCGTCTTTGCGACCAGCGTCATCAACGACAGCTTCAAGGATTCCGCGGGCAAAACACTGGCGCTCGGATGGGTGGATGGCAATGCAGGGCAAGTGCTGAATCAAGTGATCGGAACTGCTATCGCCTGGGGGCTGGCCATTGTGGGGACATTGATTATCCTGAAGATCTGTGATGCCGTGATTGGAGTGCGGGCGGAGAGAGACGCCGAGATTGAGGGCCTGGACCTCAGCATGCACGGAGAAGAAGGTTACTTCTTCGAGACGTGATGCATGGCGGATCCTCAGTCCTGCACCGTCAAGGAATGTTGCCATGAAGAAAATTGAAGCCATTATTCAGCCTTTCAAATTGGACCCGGTCAAGGAAGCGCTCAAAGCGATTGGCATCGACGGGATGACCATCACGGAGGTGCGCGGGCACGGCCGGCAGAAGGGCCACAAAGAGGTTTACCGCGGCCAGGAATATAACGTAGACCTGCTGCCCAAGATGAAGGTGGAGCTGGTGGTCGCCGATGCGCGGCTGGACGAAGTATTGCGCGCGCTGACTTCAGCGGCGCGCACGGGCAAGATCGGTGACGGCAAAGTCTTCGTTTACGACGTGGCCGAAGCCATCCGGATTCGGAATGACGATCGCGGAGAAACCGCTCTTTGATCCGTGGCGTGCGATCGAAGACCGCACTTCGGCGGTCGACGCACTGGTCCTGAAATCCTGGGCGCAGCACCTTTCCAAAACCGTACCGGCTGGAGCTGCCCTGCTGGCCGTGGGGGGCTACGGGCGGCGCCAGCTTTTTCCCTACTCGGACGTCGATCTGCTGCTGCTATTCGGGAGCGAAAAAGCGGCGGCGGGAGTGAAAGACTCGATTTCGGGCTTTCTGCAGCAGTTGTGGGATGCGGGGCTGCGCGTCAGTCATTCCGTGCGAACGCCCTGGGAGTGCGCCGAGCTTCATGACAGAAATATTGAGCTGAACGTCAGCCTGCTGGATCAACGGTATCTGACGGGAGACGCCGGCGTTTACCGTTCCCTGGTGGAAAAGCTGCCGCGATTCGTTCACAGCCAGCGCGACGCGCTGACCCGCCACTTATCGCGAATGACGCGCGAGCGCCACGCGCAATATAACGACACCTTCCATCATCTGGAGCCCAACATCAAGGAAGCACCGGGCGGCCTGCGCGATCTGCAACTGATGGCGTGGCTGTGGCAGATTGCCACCACCCAGCCGGCGTCGCTGGCGCCACCCGCGCCGATGCCGGAGCTGAGCCAGGCGCGAAACTATCTCTTCACGTTGCGTATTTTCCTGCATCAGCACGCCAAGCGTGATTCCAACGTGCTGGGCTTCGACGCCCAGGAGTGGGTGGCCGAGCAGTTGGGCATGCAGGAGCCCGCGGAGCTGATGCGCACGTACTTTCGCAATGCTCGCGTGATCGACCGCTCCGCGCTTCGAGTTCTGGAGACGGAAGAGGCGCGCGCCAGCTCGCTGTTTGCCCAGTTTCGCGACTGCCGCGCGCGAATCTCCAACGTCGATTTTACCGTGTCGCGCGAACGGGTGTTTTTTCGCGCTCCGCAGCAGATCGAAGCCGAGCCGGAACTGCTGCTGCGCCTGTTGCAGTTCGTGGCACGCCATGGCTTTCGCCTGTCTCTTGAGGCCGAGGAGCGCATAACGGCGCACCTTGCCGCTACTCGCAAGTATTTCGCGGTTTCGCGTCCCATCTGGGGAGCGATGGGCGAGGCCCTGTCCCTTCCGCACGCCGCCCTGGCTTTGCGTGTGGCGCATGAGACCGGATTGCTCAGCGCGCTTTTCCCGGAGATGGAAGATATCGACTGCCTGGTGATCCGGGACTTTTACCACCGCTACACGGTGGATGAGCATACCCTGGTCGCCATCCAGACGCTGGCCCAGCTCCGGGCAGCCAAAGGACTCCCGGCCTTGTACGCAGGGTTGCTGGCCGAGATCGAGCAATTGGGGGTGCTGGTTTTTGCGCTGCTGTTTCACGACGTGGGGAAAGGCAGCCCGGCGGAAGGGCATGTGAGCGCTTCGTTTCGCATTGCCGATGGCGCGATGGAGCGCATCCAAATGCCCGCGGCCGAGCGTTCCACGGCCGCGTTCCTCATCCGCTGCCACCTGGAGATGTCCGCGGCCATGAACAGCCGCGATCCGGACGACCCCGCGACCGCGCAGTATCTCGCACATAAAGTGGGGACGGTGGAAAATCTGAAATACCTGACACTCGTGACCTACGCCGACATCAGCGCGGTGAATCCGAAAGCCATGACCTCCTGGCGGGCCGAGCAGCTATGGCAGCTCTACCTGAAGACTTACAACGAGCTGACGCGCGAGCTGGCCACGGAGCGTATCGAGAGCGCGGGATCGCCGGAACGAGCCGAGTTCCTGGAGGGCTTTCCGACGCGGTATTTGCGCACGCATGCGGAGAGCGATATCGAGCGGCACATGCGGCTCGAAAAGGACAGCCGCGCGCGTGGGGCGGCGGTGGAGATCCAAAAGGCCAGCGAGAATTACAAATTGACTTTGGTCACCAGAGACCGGCCATTCCTGTTCGCATCCATAGCTGGCGCGCTGTCGAGTTTCGGTCTGAATATCTTAAAGGCGGAGGCGTTCGCCAACCGGCGTGGCACGGTGCTGGACACGTTTTCGTTTTCCGATCCGTTGCGGACGCTGGAACTGAATCCCAGTGAAGTGGACCGGCTGAGATCCACGGTGGAGCGCGCCGTGCTGGGCCGCGTGGAGGTGAAAGAGTTGCTGCGCAGCCGGCCGCGCGTGCCGCTGCCCAGCCGGAAAGCGCGCATCGAACCCACTGTGTACATGGACGACCATGCGTCCCAATCGGCAACGCTGATTCAGGTAGTCGCGGAAGACCGCCCCGGGTTGCTGTACGACATGGCATCCACGATCTCCTCGCAAGGCGCAAGCATCGATGTGGTGTTGATTGATACCGAGGCGCACAAAGCCATCGACGTGTTTTATGTGACCGCGGGCGGTGAGAAACTGGCGGCGGACAAGCAGGCCGAGCTGAAACAGGCGCTGCTGGCGGTGCTGCGAGGGTAGAGCGGAAGTGCTTCAGGAAATTGTTTCGCAGGCTCAAGCCTGCGCCACCGCTGCGCCATGCTCTGTAGAGTAGAGAATCCGCCATGAAAACTGTGATGCTTCTTGCTGCTCTGCTGCCGGGAGTGTGCTTCGCTGCCGGTCATGCCGAACTTGGTGAGATCAACGGCGCTAAATTTCGCATCGACATGCCGGAAAAGTGGAACGGCGGGCTGGTGGTTTATTGCCACGGATACAGCGAGACTCCGGGCAGTTTCGAAGACCGGCCAAATCCCTTTATCGATGTTTTTGTCAGCCAGGGCTATGCGTTCATCCAGTCGGGCTTCGCGGCGGGGGGCTGGGCGATAGAAGAAGGCGTGCAGGATACTGAGGCGCTGCGGCGTTACTTTATCCGAAAGTATGGCGCGCCGAAGGAGACTTATGTCACGGGGCACTCCATGGGCGGATTTCTCACCATGGTGCTGGTCGAATCGTTTCCAAACGAGTACGATGGCGGCTTGCCGCTGTGCGGGCCGCTGGGGGCTGCTACGTGGTATATAGACCGCGAGCCGCTGGATCTGCGGGTGGTGTTCGACTACTATTTTCCGAATGCGTTGCCGGGCCCGGACCGCGTACCGCCGGGCTTCAAGATGAGCAAAGATCTGGAACAGGAGATCACGCTGCTGCTCGATTCCAAACCCACTCAGGCGGAGATTGTGCGGCGCTGGTCGGGCATTCATAGCAACAAAGAAGTGGCGCATGCGCTGGTGTTCTTCACCTATGTGCTGATGGATCTGGAGCAGCGCGGAGGCGGAAACCCGTTCGACAATCGCAACATTATTTATACGGGCACGCCCGACGATAACGCGCTCAACGATGGGGTGAAGCGCTACGCCGCCGATCCGCGCGCCAGAGAATACGCACACAGCCACTACACACCGACCGGCAAGCTCACGCGGCCGATGCTGGCCATCCACACCACGTATGATCCGATTGTGCAGCCGTGGGTGCCGAATGCCTATGCGCGATTGACGGAGCAGATGGGCACCGCGAACCTGTTTGTACAACAGTACGTGAAGCATGACGGGCACTGCGCGATCAACAACACGGAAGTAGCGCGCGGCTTCGCCGAATTGCGCGAGTGGAAAAACAGCGGAGTGCGGCCCGCGCCTGGCGCCAACCAGTGAAGGCATTCCGCCGCACGCGGTAAGCTGGTTTCTAAATGCAATTGCTGACCGGGCCCGCGGGTTCCGGCAAAACCTTCACGATTCTTGAAGCGCTGCGGGGGGCGCTCAAGCGCGGGGACAGCAGGGTCCGGCTGCTGGTGCCCACCGCGACCATGGCGCAGCATCTTCGCAACCAGTTGGCGCGCGAAGGATTCGTTTTTTCGCCCGCGGCGATCCAGACGCTCTCGCGCTTTATCGAGCCCTGGAGCGCGGACCTTCCGCAAGCGGCTGATTCGCTCTTTCGCGTGCTGGTGGAGAAAAGTGTCCAGGGGCTCAACCTCCCGGAGTTCGCGAAGGTGGCGCACCTGACGGGATTCCACGTGCGGCTGGCGGCAACCATCGCAGAGTGCTCTGCGGCCGGCTGCGATGCCGATTCATTGCGACAGCATTTGCCGGCGGATGGGCTGGGGCGAGCGCTGGCTCAGGTGTATGCCGACGTCAACCGGCGGCTCGAGGAGCGCATACTGGGGCTGCGGTCCACGCGCCTGGAGCGCGCGGCCGCCCGGATCGATCAGGAGGGAATTGGCGGGCTGGCCACGATCTGGCTCGACGGATTTTTTTCTCTCACCGACCCCGAACTCGCGGTGGTGAAGGCACTCGCCAAACATGCGGACGTGACGGTCACGCTGCCTTCGGCGGGCGTCGCGGCGGCTACGCGTGCGCGTCTCATGTCCATGGGATTTCGCGAGCAGGCGCTGACGCGGGAACGATTGCTCCCCAGGCGAGAATTATTCTGCGCGCCCGGGGTCGAGCGGGAAGCCGATGAGATTGCTCGGAGGATCTTGCAGGAGGCGGCAGTCGGCAGGCCGTTTCACGAGATGGGAATTATCGTGCGTGCGCCCGAGGTGTACCTGGGGCTGATGCGCGCCACGCTCGAGCGCTTCGGCATCCCGGCGCGTTTTTATTTCGACTCCGTCCTCATGGAGCAGCCGGCCATCCGATATCTGGCGGGGGCTGTGGATGCGATGCTCGGCGGCTGGGATCACGAGCAGACGTTAACGGTGGTGAAACTGGCGCCGGGCGCGGGAATCTCGGCGCCGATGGACCGGTTGGAGTTCGAGGTGCGCAAGAGAATGCCGGGCGCGGGGCTCGACTTATTGCGCCTGATCGCGGCTGAAATTCCAACCGACGATCGACGGCTCAGCCGGCTGCTCGGTGCCCTGGCGGAACTGGACACGTGGCGTTCCCTGTCCCTGAAACCACCGGAGTGGGCGGAGCGGATGTGCCGCCTGCGCGCGCTCTACAGACCGTCGCGGCCGCACGATCGAGTCACTCATCAGGCGGCGCTCGAGGGGCGATCGCAGGCGCGGGCTCTGGATGCTTTCGAGGCGGCTGCCACGGAGGCCGCCGGCGCGTTCGAGGAAGCCTCCAAGGTTTCGCTGAACGATTTCTGGAAAGCCATGACGGCGGTGCTCCGGCTTACGCCCCTACGCATCGCGGACCAGCGCCGCAACGTGGTCCACGTGCTGAGCGCCTATGAGGCGCGCCAATGGGAACTGCCGGTGGTGTTCGTGTGCGGGCTGGTGGAAGGGCAGTTCCCGCGTTATCACCCGCCGGATCCATTTTTGCCGGAAGCGATGCGCCGGCGCCTCAAGGAGAGCGGAATCCGAATCCGTACGGCGGAGGACACGGACCGGGAAGAGCATTTCCTGTATGAATCAGCGCAGAGCCGCGCGACGGCATCGCTCGTGCTGAGCTATCCGAAGAACGATTCACGGGGCGAGCAGAATCTGCCCTCGCTGTTTCTGGAGCGGTCGGAACCGGATGCCTTCAGCCGCCCGGTGCGATTGCAGGCGGTCTCCCGCGAGCCGGCCACCGTGCGGATTCGCTCGGTGGATCTGTTGCAGGTGCTGGCCGGGAAGCATGCGGAGGTCCGGCCGACGGCGCTCGAAACCTATCTGCAATGTCCGTTTCAGTTTTTCGGGAAGCACACGCTGAGGCTGGAGGGCCGGCCGCCGCGTCCGGAAGAACGCCTGGAATTCCGCGGTTGCGGCACGATCGTTCATGACGCCATCGCGCAGTGG
>Ga0187817_10002036_pt1 | contig 10245 bp, 14 predicted proteins | sample NC_wetland_sal_i_17_FD_132431 | JGI IMG/M metagenome (GOLD analysis project Ga0187817, IMG submission 132431) | Wetland sediment microbial communities from Neuse River Estuary, North Carolina, USA - SO4_2 | ecosystem: Environmental > Aquatic > Freshwater > Wetlands > Sediment | place: USA... | reverse complement strand
TGGCCCAGCCGCACTACCCCGCTGGCGGTGACCAGGCCGTCGCCCGACTTCTCCACCACCAGGTGGTTGTCGGCGAACGCCGCGACCTGCGGCAGGTGGGTGACGGCGATCACCTGGGCCGAACGCGCCAGCCGGGCCAGCCGGCGGCCGACCTCGACCGCGGCCTTGCCGCCCACCCCGGCGTCCACCTCGTCGAACACGAACGTCGGTACCGGATCCGCGCCGGCGAACACCACCTCGATGGCGAGCATGACGCGGGACAGCTCACCGCCGGAGGCGCCCTTGTGCAGCGGGAGCGGCGGCGCGCCCGGGTGCGCGGCGAGCCTGATCTCCACGTCGTCGGCGCCGTTGGGGCCTGGCGCGTCCAGCTCGCTGACCACGGCGGTCAGCGAGGCGTGCGGCATGGCCAGGTCGGTCAGCTCGGCCGTCACGGCCGTCGCGAAACGCGCCGCGGCGGCCGACCTCAGCTCCGTCAGGCCGGCGGCGAGCGTCCCCACCTCCTCCGCCAGCGCCGACTCCTCCGCGGCCAGCGCCGCGATCTTGTCGTCGGCCCCCTCGAGCTCGGCCAGCCGCAGGCCGGCCTGCTCGGCCCAGTCGAGCACGCCCGCGACGTCACCCTCGACGCCGCCGTACGCCCGGGACAGCCGGCCGAGCGCCGCGCGGCGCTCCTGCACCACGGCGAGCCTGGCCGGGTCGGCGTCCAGCGCGTCCGTGTACGACGCGAGCTCCGCGGCCACGTCGGACAGCAGATAGGTGGCCTCGGTCAGCCGGCCCGCGAGCCCGGCCAGGAGCGGGTCGTGCGCCCGGACCGCCTCGAGCGCTCGCCCCGCGATCCCGAGGAGGGTCAGGGCGTCCGAGCCTTCCGCGGAGCCCGACGCCGGGTCACCGAGCAGCGCCTCGTGCGCGGTCGTGGCCGCCGCGTGCAGCTCGTCGGCGTTCGAGAGCCGCTCGTCCTCGGCCAGCAGCGCCGCGTCCTCGCCGGCCACCGGCCGCACCGCGTCGATCTCGGCCAGGCCGCGCCGCAGAGTATCCGCCTCCGCGGCCCGCTCCCGCTCGGCCTTGGTCAGCACGTCTAGTTCCTAGCGGACCGCGCGGTGCCGCGCGAACACCCGGCGGTAGTCCGACAGGGCAACGGCCACCTCGGACCCGCCGAACCTGTCCAGCGCGTCCCGCTGCCGCCCGGGCTTGAGCAGCTGCTGCTGGTCGGACTGGCCGTGCACGGCGACCAGGTCGTCGGCCAGCACCTGGAGCAGCGAGACCGGCACGGCACGGCCGCCCGCGAACGCGCGCGACCGGCCCTCGCTCGTCACCGAGCGGCTGAGCACCAGCGCGGTACCGCCGTCGTCGAGATCTCCCCCGGCGTCCTCGACCTCGCGCGCCACCTCCGGCGAGACCAGCAGCCGCCCCTCCACCGCCGCGCGCCCCGCGCCGGGGCGGACCCGCGCCGGATCGGCCCGGCCGCCGAACAGCAGCGCCAGCGCCGTCACCACCATGGTCTTGCCTGCCCCGGTCTCGCCGGTCAGCACGGTGAAGCCCGACGAGAGCTCAAGCACCGCCTCGTCGATGACGCCAAGTCCGTTGATGCGGACTTCCTCAAGCATGCTCTCCAGCGTCCTCCCAGCTACGGCCGCGCCAGCCGGCCACGGGCAGGCCGAACTTGGTCACCAGCCGGTCGGTGAACCGGCCGCCCCGCGCCCCGGGGGCCGGGAGCCGCGCCAGCAGCACCGGCCGCGCGCCCCGGCGTACCTCCACCCGGGCGCCCGGCGGCAAGTCGACCTTACGCCGACCATCGCACCACAAAACCGCGCCCGATGTCTCGGGCGCCACGATGAGCTCTACCGCCAGGACCGATTCCGGTGACACCACCATCGGCGGGGCGAACAGCGCGTGCGCGCTGATCGGGACCATGAGCAGCGCCTCCACCTCGGGCCACACGATAGGGCCGCCCGCGGAGAAGGCGTACGCCGTCGACCCGGTGGGCGTCGAGCACACCACCCCGTCGCAGCCCCAGCGGGACAGCGGGCGCCCGTCGACCTCGATGATCAGCTCGATCATCCGCTCCCGCGCCGCCTTCTCGACCGTGGCCTCGTTCAGCGCCCAGGTGGACACGATCGCCGAGCCGTTGGCGCGCACGGCCACGTCGATGGTCATCCGCTCCTCGACCACGTACTGTCGCGCTACCACCCGGTCGACCAGGTCGGCCAGCCCGTCGGGTTCGGCCTCGGCGAGGAACCCGACGCGCCCGACGTTCACCCCGATCAGCGGTACCCCGGCCGGGCGGGCCAGCTCGGCGGCGCGCAGCAGGGCGCCGTCGCCGCCCAGGACGATGATCAGCTCGGCGCCGTGGGCCGCGTCCGCGGCGGCCGGTACCTCATCGGCGCCCGGTGAGCTGAACTCACCCGCCAGCGTGCGGACGGCGATGTCGGCGGCGATCAGCCGCTCCGCCACCCGCCGGGCGGCGCGCAGCGCAGTCTGCTTCCCCGTGTGAGCCGTCACCAGGACCGTCCGGCTTCCCACTACTTGGGTCCCTCCTCGATTGCCACTCTGAGCTGCTCCTCCTCGAGCGGCGGCGCGCCCCGGCGCAGCCACACGAAGTACTCCACGTTCCCCGCGGGTCCCGGCAGCGGGCTCGCCGTAACCCCCCTGACCCCGAGGCCGAGCTCACCGGCCGCGTCGCATACCTTTCTAATCGCTGCCGAACGATCGTTGGTATCTCTGACCACGCCACCGGCTCCCACGCGTTCCTTGCCCACCTCGAACTGGGGTTTTACCAGCACGACGAAGTCCGCGTCCGGCGTGGCGCACGCCACCAGGGCCGGGAGCACGAGCGTGAGCGAGATGAACGACAGGTCGGCCACCACCAGGTCCGGCACCGGGGTCACGCGCTCGAGCGTCCGCACGTTGACCCGGTCCATCACGGTGACCCGCGGGTCGGTGCGCAGCGACCAGGCCAGCTGGCCGTAGCCCACGTCGGCCGCTATCACGTGCGCGGCACCCGCCCGCAGCAACACGTCGGTGAAGCCGCCGGTGGAGGCGCCCGCGTCCAGGCACGACCGCCCCGCCACGGACAGGCCAGCGAAGGCGGCGAGCGCCCCGGCCAGCTTGTACCCGCCGCGCGATACGTAGCGGGGCTCGCCCGGGTCCGCCACCGTGATTGGCGCGTCCCTGGTCACCTGGGTGGCGGGCTTGGCCGCCTGCTGCCCGGCCACGGCCACCAGCCCGGCCGCGACCAGCTCGCCCGCCTGCTCCCGGGACCTGGCCAGGCCCCGCCTGACCAGCTCCGCGTCGAGCCTGACCCGCGGTGCGGTCAAGGCTGCCCCGGCGAGGTCGCAGAGTCTTCGGCGAGCTCGCCCAGGATGTCCCTGAGCCGCCCGTGCACCTCTTCCAGGATGGCCACGTGATCCTCCGCGGGCCCGCCGCGCAGGCGGCCCAGCCCGGCGACGGCGGCATCCACCCGGGCGTCGCCGGTTGGCGGTGGAGCAGCCAAACGTCGTTCGGGATCAAGGTCTTGATCTTCCTGCCCGGGGTCCAGTTCCTCGTCCATGTGCGCTACCCTCCGGCTGGAACGCTACCGTCCGATGCTGACAAGAGCGAGGCGCACATGGCCACAGCCGAGGAGTGCCGCGAGGCGCTGCAGACCCTCACCGGCCGACTGGCCGAGATGGACCCGCAGGACCGGTCCAGCTTCTTCAGCAACCGCTCGTTCAGCTGCTACGTGACGGACCTGGGCATCACGTTCATCACCAGGATCACCGCGAGCGGGGCGGAGCCGGTCAAGGAGGCCGGGCCCGACGAGCCGCCGGCCGACATCCGGATGACCGCGAGCAGCGACGATACGGTCGCGCTCGCCGCCGCGCCGGGCAACATCGCCCGCATGTGGATGTCCGGGCGGGTCAAGATCCAGGCCAGCCTGCGCGACCTGCTGGCCCTGCGCCGGCTGCTGTAGTCATGGGCGACCTGATCCTGCTGCGGCACGGCGAGACCGAGTGGAGCCTGGCCGGCCGGCACACCGGGCGGACGGACATCCCGCTCACCCCGCGCGGCGAGGCCGCCGCGGCCGCGCTGGCCCCGATGCTGGCCAAGCGGCATATCGTCGCCGCCTTCTCCTCTCCCGCCCAGCGGGCGGCGCGGACCGCCGAGCTAGCTGGCCTGGCCGACGCCAAGCCGGATCCGGACCTGTGGGAATGGGATTACGGCGGTTACGAGGGCCTGACCACGGCGCAGATCCAGGAGCAGCGCCCGGGCTGGTCCCTGTGGCGGGACGGCGTCATCCCCGGCGACGCCGAGCACCCGGGGGAAACGGTGGAACAGGTGGGCGAGCGGGTGGACCGGGTGCTGGCCCGCGTCGCGCCGCTGCTGGCCGACGGCGACGTCGCGCTGGTCGCGCACGGCCACGTGCTGCGGGTCCTCACCGCGCGCTACCTGCGGCTCCCCCCGGACGACGGGCGGCTGTTCCGGCTGGACACGGGGACGGTCAGCACGCTCGGGACCGAGCACGACGAGCCGGTCATCGTGTCCTGGAACGTGCCGCCCAGCCCCTGATTTCAGTTACGGAGCACGAGGCGCTGGTTCTTGCAGCCGGTCAGGCAGACCGCCAGGCCGAGCACGCCGACGTCGCGCAGCGCGGTGTCGGACAGGCCGGTGGCCGCCAGCGAGATGACGATCTCCAGCATGAGCAGGCTGGCGATCGCCGACGCGACGCGCGGCGTGACACCCGCCAGCAGCGCGGCGGACAGGACGAGCAGCACCCAGCCGTGGGCGAGCACCAGGACGATGGCCAGCGACGAGGACTCCGAAATCACGGGCACGTACCCGGTCCACTCGCCGGGCAGGAGCAGCTCGTGGTAGCCGAACCAGAGCAGGACTAGGCCGAGCAGGACCCGGCCCGCGGTCGGAGCCCACTCCGCGGCCGCGGCGCTGGCCAGGTCCAGGCCGCCTTTTAGGCCGCTGGCCGGCGCGGCGCGGGCTGGGGTCGTGTCGCCCCTTGGGCTGAGGGGTTCTGTGCTGGGCGGTTTCGCGGTCCGGCCGGCCGGGGACCGCGGGCGCCCCCTGGCCCATCCGCTGTAGTTCCCGCTCTGGGCCCTGTTCCGCTGTCTCATGTCACGATCTGCCCTTGCCCGTTGGTCACAACGAGGCCGTCATCGCCCAGGTTGTAGTCGAGCTGGCCGCTGTCGTCGCCGAGAGCGCTCTCTATGACGTACACCTTGGCCCCGCCCGGGTAGAACTGCGCGGGAGGCAGCTGCTGACCGGTTACCCCGGCCACGACCGAGATGCCGCCGGCCTTCCGGGTGACCGAGATGGTCAGCCCGCTCATCGCCTGCTGGGACGTAGCGCTCAAGGTTCCCGGCCACACGAGGTAGGCGTACGACGCGTACGGCTCGGAGCCGAGCCACGGCCCGACGCTGGCCTTGGCGGACGGCTGGACGGACGGGGAGGCGGCTGGCGGCGTCGAGCTGGCCTGGGATTACGGCTCCGTGGCGGTCGCTGGTGTCGAAGCCGGGGCGGTCGCCGGTGCCGGGGCCGAGGTGTGGGCGGGCGCCGCGGTACGGGCGGGCGCGGGGCCGCCCAGCCCCCCTACGCTCGTGCCGACCAGTCCGGTACCGCGTTGCGACCAGCCGAGGATGGCCAGCAGGATCCCGGCGATCCCGGCGAGCACGAGGATGGCGAGCCCGCGGGGTCCTACCTGGCCGGTCATCGTTACGCTCCCTCCGAGGGTTCCGCGGGTTCCGAGGGTTCCGCGGGTTCCGCGGGTTCCGCGGGACGGGTCTCCTCCCGCACCCACCTCAGGTACGCGGCCGACCCGGTCACGATGGGCAGGGCGATGATCTCGGGCTCATCGTAGCTGTGGCGTTCGGCCAGGAAGGCGGCCAGCTCGTCGAAGCGGTCGGCCGGCAGCTTGAGCAGCACGAGCCATTCCTCGGCGCGCTCCAGCCCGCCTTCCCACCAGAAGACCGACGCCACCGGCCCGGTCACCTGACCGCACGCGGCCAGCCTCGCCTCGACCGCGGCGCGCGAGAGTTCCATCGCCTCGGCGCGCGAGTCGGTCGTCGTCTGCACCTGGAGGTACTGCACCTCAAGGTCCGCCATGGCACCTGATCGTACGCTCACCCGGCCCTAATACGCTGGGCCGAGCATCGGCGTGCTACGAGCAGGGCGGAGGGCGCGTGGAACTGGTGCATTCCGGCAAGGTCCGCGATCTGTACGCGGACCGCGACGACATCATCATGGTCGCCTCCGACCGGGTCAGCGTCTACGACGTCATCCTGCCCACGCCGATACCTGGCAAGGGCAGGGTGCTGACCCAGCTGTCGCTGTGGTGGTTCGGGCAGCTCGCGGGGGTGATCCCCAACCACGTGATCTCCGGCGAGGACGTGCCTGCCCGGTGGGCCGGGCGGGCGATCAGGTGCCGCAGGCTGGCGATGCTGCCGGTCGAGTGCATCGCCCGGGGCTACCTCGCCGGCCTCGGCCTGGCCTCCTACCGGGAGGCCGGCACGATCTCGGGCGTGCCACTGCCGCCCGGCCTCGGCGAGGGCTCCCGGCTCCCCGAGCCCGTGTTCACGCCCACGACGAAGGCCGCCGCCGGTCACGACGAGCCGATGACCCACGCCGAGCTGGCGGCGCTCGTCGGCCCTGGTGTGGCCGGCGAGCTGCAGCGGGCCACCCTCGAGGTGTACCGGCGCGGCGCCGAGCTAGCCGCGTCGCGCGGCATCATCATCGCCGACACCAAGCTCGAGTTCGGGCTGGACGCCGCCGGGACGCTGACGCTCGCCGACGAGGTGCTGACGCCCGATTCGTCCAGGTTCTGGCCGGCCATGGAATGGCAGCCAGGGCGTCCGCAGCGCTCGCTCGACAAGCAGTTCGTCCGCGACTGGTCGGCCGGCCTGGACTGGGACCGCACGCCGCCGGGACCGGCGATCCCGCCGGACGTCGTGGCGGCGACGCAGGCGCGCTACCAGGAGCTTTACTCCCGGCTGACGTCGGACTCGGGCGAGCATGGCTAGCCCGGTCTTCGTCCTGCGCGCCCGCAGGCTGCGGGCGGCGCGCGGCGTGGTGGTGGCCAGGAACGTGTCGCTGACCGCCTCACCCGGCGATGTCGTCGCGGTGGAGGGGCCGAATGGCTCTGGGAAGACCACGCTGCTCGCCGCGGCCGCCGGGCTGCTGCCCGACGGAGGCGCGGCCGTCCGGCCCGGTTCCGTGGGCTACGCTCCCGAGCGGGCCGGGGTACTCCCCCGCATCGCCCTGCACCACTGGCTTGCCGGGCTGGCCCGGACGTCCGGGCTCGGCCGGGACGAGTCGGCCCGCCGCGCCGGGGACATGATGGGCCGGCTGGGCCTGGCGCACGCGGCCCAGGTGCCGCTTCAGGCGCTCTCGCGCGGCAACGCGCAGCGCGCGCTGGTGGCCCAGGCCCTCGTCGCCGACCCTGACCTGCTGGTGCTTGACGAGCCGGCTGGCGGCCTGGACGGCGAGGGGATCGCCCGGGTGGCCGCCGAGATCGAGCGGGCGGCCGACCGCCGCGCGGTGGTGCTCGTCGCCAGGCACTCCACGGCGATCATCCCGCTGCCGCCCGGCCTGACGTGGCGGTTCCGGGACGGCGCCATCGACGCGCTGCCGCGGGAGGGAGACGTCGCCAGCCCGGCGGCCTGGGGCCAGCTGCCTGCCGGGGGCACGATGGAGGTAGAGACCGGCGATGGAGTCATCCGGCGGGTCGACGAGGCGGGGTTGCCCGGGCTGCTGCGCGCGGCGCCGGACGCCGGCCTGGTGATCCGCCGGGTGCGCTGGCGGCGGCCGCCCTGCTGGCGGCGGCCGCCCTGCTGGCGGCGGCCGCCCTGCTGGCTAGCCGGGCGACTTAGACCTGATGCAGGTGTAGGCGCCGTAGAGCCTCCTGTCGAACTGCGCGGTCACGATCTCGAAGCCGGCCGCGGCCAGCATCGGCTCGAGCAGCCAGCGGAACGTGCTGAACTCGGTGCGGATGTGCACGGCGTAGTCCTCGGCGGTGTACCCGGCGGCGGGATCGTCGGCGGCGTGGGCGAACCAGCCGCGGAACACCCCGGCGGCCTCGTCCGGGCGGAAGTCGTAGATCAGGTCCCGCAGCCGGAGCACCCCGCCGGGTCGCAGCATCGCCGCGATGCGCTGCAGAGCCAGAGCCTTCCAGAAGTCGGGCAGCTGATGCAGCGCGTTGCGGGTGAACACGCCGTCCGCGGGCGCGCCGGAATGCTCGTAGCTGAGGAAACCCGCCCGCACGCAGTCCAGGTTCGCCAGCCCCGAGGCGGCCGCGCGCTCGCGGACCAGCGAGACCATGGCCGGGGAGACGTCCGCCGCCGTGACGTGGCCGAACCGGGCGGCGGCCGGGAGCGCGAACTGCCCGGACCCCGCGCCGAGGTCCACGACGGCGGAGGTCCCGTCCAGGCCGTGTTTCTCGAATGCGGCCAGGTCCGCGGCCGGGTCCGGATAGCCCTGCTTGCGGTCGTAACCCGCCACGAAGGCCGGGTCCAGGTGTTCCGCCCCCGCGTGCGCCAGCTCGTCGATCATCCATGACTCAGCCATGGGGCCATTCTGCGCCGGCGCGTGTTCCCCCGCCCGCCCCGAGAGCTTGCGCGTTAATCCTCCGGTTCCGTATAATCCATTTCCGTGATATCCGAAACTGGACTACCTGGGCCGGTGCTCGCGCTGCAGCGGGCCACGCACCACACGCTGCACGCGCTGACCACGGCACTGGCTGGGCTGAACCTCACGGCCGGGGAGATCAATGTGCTAGCCAACCTCGCCGACGCCGGCGTGCATAACGTCCGCGAGCTCAGCGACCGGACCGGCACCAGGGCCTCCACGCTGACCGGGGTGCTCGACCGGCTGGAGAACCGGGGCTACCTCACCAGGGAGCTGGATACCGCCGACCGCCGGGCTTTCCGGCTGCCGCTGACCGAGGCCGGCCAGGCGGTGGCCGCGCGGGTACACGCGGCGGTCGCAGACCTCGAGCGCAACGCCCTGACCGGCCTGTCGGCCGCCCAGATCGCCGGGTTCCACGCCGTTATCACCGCGCTGCAGGAGGCCAGCTGATGCCCCATCACGACGCCCCGTTCGGGGCCTGTGACCCACAAGCCCCGTCTATCGGTGGTCGTGGCTCACGAGCCCCATCCGGCCACACCGCAGCCGTCCCGGACTCCTCCCCCGGCCCGCACTCCTCCTCCGCCCCGCACGGGTCGCCGGATCCCGAGCTCGCCGCGATCCTGCCGGTGATCACCGGGCCCGCCGGGCAGTTCCGCCACCGGCAGCACATCAACCTGGCGTACTACGCCGTGCGGCGGTACGGCATGCCAGACGCCATCGGCACGATCTGCACATGGATCCGCCAGATCGCGGCGTACGAGCGGGCTCCGCAGAAGTACCACCACACGGTCTCGCGGGCCTGGGTGGAGGCGGTCGCATACCACGTCGCCGAGGACCCCGGGTGCGACGACTTCGAAGCGTTCGCGGCCCGCAACCCGGCCCTCCTGGACAAGCGCCTGCTCAGCCGGCACTACCGGTCGTCCACGCTGGCCGCCCCGCCCGCCCGGAGCGGCTGGGTCGAGCCCGACCTCGCGCCGTTCCCCTGGTCCGCAGGCTGACCGGTCCGCTCAGGGCAGCACGGCCGGCTGATCGATGACCCAGCGCCAGCTGCCGTCGGGCTGACGCCTGGCCACCTCGACCGTGGCCCGCCGCCCGGCAGTGGCCTCCTGCTGCCTGGTCAACCCCGACGGTGCTTTGCGTATGTAGTTCTGTCAGCCATCGAAGCCGGTTGCGCCGTCGGTCTGTTCCCTGAGGATGTCGGCGTGGCCGACGTGCCTGGCCGATTCCTCGATCATGTGAACGTAGATCCAGCGCAGGGACACCTGGCCCAGCCGCGGGTGCGGGGCGCAATCGTCCAGCGAGAACCCCGACGCGATCAGGCGGGAGGCGGCGCAGGCCTGGTCGTACCGGGCCAGTAGGCTCGCGGCCGTATCCTCGCTGCTCAGCGTCCATCCGTCATCCGGTGCCGACGCGTCCGCTCGGTCCTCTGGACGCCCGGCGAACGCCACCTGGAACCATTCCCGCTCAACCGCTGAAAGGTGTTTCACCAGCCCGCCGAGGGTGGTCTGGGAGGGGACGTGCCGCTGGCGGATCTGCTGATCAGACAGGCCGGCCAGCTTGCGCTTCAGGATGTCCCGGTACAGATCCAGGAAGGTCTCCAGCACCTGCCGCTCGCCGCCGGTGCTGACCAGCTCGTCGGGG
>Ga0187817_10002035_pt1 | contig 10247 bp, 7 predicted proteins | sample NC_wetland_sal_i_17_FD_132431 | JGI IMG/M metagenome (GOLD analysis project Ga0187817, IMG submission 132431) | Wetland sediment microbial communities from Neuse River Estuary, North Carolina, USA - SO4_2 | ecosystem: Environmental > Aquatic > Freshwater > Wetlands > Sediment | place: USA: North... | reverse complement strand
TTCGAGCGAAACGATCACCGATAGAAACTCGAATGGATAGGCGTCGAATGCCCGCGGATTGCCGATCAAGCCGAGATTCAGCACGATCCAGGAGGAAAAGAACAGCGCGTGAAAAAGCACCGAGCCGAGGCTGCCCGTCAGCGCCGGAACACCCTCGGCCAGGCGCGTTAACGGAGTGCGCTGTTCGGCCGCAACATCGTTCACGTTGCGCGTGACGGTGCGTCGAATCACCTCGTCGGCCTTTCTCAAACGTCGCGCCGCCACGCTCAGCAGATTCAGAGCCGCGGGCGTGTACTGGCGGACGTATTCTTCAAAATGCTCGCGATCCAGCCGCAGCACCTCGGTGTCGCTGAGCGCGCTGACCCAAGCCGTGCGCGGTCCATCGTCGAGCAGCGAGATCTCCCCGAACACGTCTCCAGGGCGCGAGGTTTCCAGCACGATCTTTTCGGCCTGATCGTTCTTGATGAAGATCTCCACTTCGCCCGAGCGAACGATGTACAGCGCGTGTCCCGGATCGCCATAGCTAAAGATGGCGTCGCCGGCCGAGTAGGAAAGCAGATCGATCTTTTCAGCTAGGCCGAGCTTCTCCTGCGCTCCCAGATCGCGCAGGTGCTCCACTTCGTTCAATATGGATGCGTCAATAGGCATGCGAACAGCGTATCCGACGCGGCCGCATGCGCGCCAGGAGTGTTACGCCGCGCCTTTTTCGCTCAATTGACGAAGCATCGCCCGCCCTTGTTCGGTGGGCTGGTAGTAGCGCCTGGGTATTTTGGAGGAAGCTGGCGCAGCAGCACTCACAACGTCGAGCAACCCCTGTTCGACCAGCTTATCGAGCCGCTCGTTGGCGTTTCCGTCATATCCCTCGCGAGCGCGGCCGGCGGCGCAAACTGTTTTGAGCAGACTCAGCGTATCGTCGTCCATTGATCCCCCTGCGAACCCAGTATGGTATCACTTCGGAGGCGTTGCGCGGGCACTATCCTACAACCTTTTACCACCGCGAGGTTAGTAACGTCGTACCAACCACTCTGCACGCCGGAATGTGACGTTTCCCTCATTCCCGCAGGGCGCAGCCTCTGTGATACTCAGGCTGCGCTGGGCGGGCGCTCGCATGATGAGAATTCTTAGCTTGCTTCTAATTTCCGGCGGTTTGACGTTGGGGTCGACCATCTATTCCATCACCGACCTTGGCAGCCTGGGCGGCTCGTCTTCTACCGGTTATCAGATGAACGACGCCGGAACCGTAGTTGGATGGGCCGAAACAGTGACCGGCAGCGACCAGGCCTTTGTCTCGCTCGGCGGGGGTTCGCTCCAAACATTGCCGTCGCCGGGGGCTTCGGATTCCTACGCTTTTGGAATCAACGGCGCCAATGTGATCGTGGGGGTCTCCTACATCAATGGTCAACCCCACGGCACGATCTGGTCCGGATCGAGCGTAACCGACCTTGGCGCGGGCGTGTTCCCAATGGCCATCAACGCCTCGGGCACGATTGTGGGCAGCAACGGGCAAGCGTTCAAGTTGGTCAACGGGACCTATCAAGACTTGGGCACACTCCCGGGCGGAGACTGGAGCGCTGCGTACGGCGTCAACGATTCTGGGACCGCAGTCGGCTACGGCGACCTCGCGTCAGGCTTGTTTCGCGCCATGGTCTGGAATCCGGACGGCAGCGTGACGCAACTCGGCACGCTGGGCGGAGCCAACAGTTACGCCACCGCTGTCAATAAAGCAGGGGGCGTGATTGGTTATGCCGGTACGTCCAGCGGTTACGAGCATGCTTTTCTGGATTCCGGCGGTGTGATGGAGGACCTGGGAACGCTCGACGGAGGGTCGAGCTACGCCTATGGGATCAACTCCAACGGGGCCATCGTGGGCTATAGCTGGTCGGAAAACGGGAACAATCCGGACGCATTTGTTTTATTCGGACGGCGTGATGCAGGACTTGAACGGATTGATTCCCGGCGGGTCAGGCTGGCAACTGCTGGAAGCATATGGAATCAATTCCTCGGGCGAGATCACCGGAATCGGGCTGCTGAACGGCCAGGCGAGTGCGTTCTTGCTGGAACCCTCGGATCCGGTTCCCGAGCCGCGGGCCCTAAGTGTAATTCTGGTTGCACTGGGGCTCTTCGCCGTTTTCCACCGGCGGGGCGGAATGCGCTATGGTAGTTAGCAGGAGCTGACTTACAATGATGAGTCGAATTGTGCCCGTAATGGCCGCAGCCGCGGCGATGTTGACTACGGGTGTACTGAGCGCGCAATCCAACGGCACCCCGACGTTTTCCAAGGATGTCGCACCGATCCTTAACAAAAACTGCGTGAGTTGTCATCGAGAGGGCGAAATCGCGCCCATGTCGCTGCTGACCTACGAGCAAGCGCGGCCCTGGGCCAAGTCGATCCGCGAGAAAGTGTCGCGCGGGCTTATGCCGCCCTGGCACGCCGATGCGCCCCGAGGCGTATTCTCGAATGACCGCCGCTTGAGCGAAGGTGATAAAGAAACGCTCATCGCATGGGCTGACGCAGGCGCTCCCGCGGGCAATCCCAAGGATCTGCCGCCCGCGCCCAAATTTGCCGAAGGCTGGGAGATCGGGACGCCGGATGTCGTGCTCACCATGCCGAAACCCTACGCGGTTCCCGCCAACGGCACCATCGCCTATCAATATTTCATGATCCCGACCAATTTCACCGAAGACAAATGGGTGCAGGCGATCGAAGTGAAACCCGGCGTACGCAGCGTGGTGCATCACATCCTGGTGTTTTCGAAACCCCCGCAGAACAGCCCCGATGCTCGGATGGGCGATGCGTTTGTGCAGACTCTTCCAAAGATGCCGGCGATGAAACGGCCGGACGGTTCCGTGGAGACATCCACATTCGCCGGCGCTCCCGGCAATTTGATCGCGACCACCGCTCCGGGCACCAACGCGATGGTTTACGCGCCCGGCGACGCGATGAAGGTCCCGGCAGGCTCGACGCTGATCCTGCAAGTCCACTACACCGCCAACGGCAAGGGTGAAACGGACCAGTCCAGTGTGGGCATGATTTTTGCCAAGCAGGCGCCGCAGCGTGAAATTCACAACAGCGCGATTATGAACCCCATGATGAAGGTTCCGGCTGGGTCATCCGACCAAGCCATCGACTCGGCCGTTGAGTTCACCCAAGACGCGCACATCACCGCCCTTTTCCCGCATACCCATCTGCGGGGCAAGAGCTGGGAATATCGCTTGATCTATCCGGACGGGCGTTCGGAAGTGGTCCTGACGGTTCCGCACTACGACTTCAACTGGCAGACCTACTACATCTACTCGAAGCCGCTCGCGGTGCCCAAGGGTTCGCGCCTGGAAGCGACCGCGCACTACGACAATTCCGTCAACAATCCGTCGAACCCCGATCCCAAGATCGACGTGCGTTGGGGTGAACAGACCTGGCAGGAGATGCAGTATACCGGCATCACCTACTATGTCGATCAGCCGGGCAAGAACGCGCCCGCTGCTACGACCGCGCAGAAGTAAACGTCCGGCTCAGCTTACGGCTGACTCGCTCACGCCGGGCAGCGTGTAGTCCTTGAACTGCTCGCGCAACACGCGCTTGTTGAATTTGCCCACGCTGGTTTTGGGCACAGCTTCGATAAATACCACGTCGTCCGGCAGCCACCACTTGGTGACGCGCGAACCGAGGAAATCCAGGATCTCCTGCTTGGTGATTTGGTTGCGATACTCGGGAAGCGGCGCAATGCAGGCCAGCGGCCGCTCCTGCCACTTGGGGTGGAACACGGCAATCACGGCCGCCTCCGCTACTTTGGGATGGGCCATGATGGCGTTTTCCAGATCCACGCTGGAGATCCACTCGCCCCCGCTCTTGACCAGATCCTTGGTGCGATCCATGATCTGCAGATAGCCGTCCGGGTCGATGGTGGCGACATCGCCGGTGCGGAACCAGCCGTCGGCGAAGGCCTGGTCGTTGCGATCGTCGTTGTAGTAACCGCTGGTGATCCAGGGGCCGCGCGTCTGCAGCTCGCCCATGGTGGTTCCGTCCCAGGGCAGCTCGTGGCCGTCGGCGTCGACGATCCGGATTTCGACGCCTGCCACCGGCAGGCCATGGCGCGCCAGCAGGTCGAAGCGCTCTTTTTCGGGCAACGAATCGCGATCTTTCTTTACCGCCATGAAGGTCGCGATGGGCGTGGTCTCGGTCATCCCCCAGGCCAGGCGGAACGCGATCCCATACTTCTTCTCGTACCACTCGATGAATTGCCGCGGCATGGCGGAACCGGCCACCACCACGGCGCGTAGCGTGGAGAGATCGTGCGGATGATTTTCAAGATACGAGTAAAGCGTCATCCAAATGGTCGGAACACCGGCCGTGAAGGTGACCCGCTCGTTCTGGATCAAATTCGCGATGTCCTCGGATTGAAGCTGGCGTCCCGTGAGAACGATGCGCGAGCCGGTCATTACGGCGGCGTATGGAATGCCCCAGCCGTTGGCATGAAACATCGGGACAATCTGAAGTACTGTGTCGCGTTCGGAAATGGCGAAGACGTCCGCCAAAGCGAGCGAGAAGCTGTGCAGAAACATGGCGCGGTGCGTATAGAGCACGGCTTTTGGATGGCCCGTAGTTCCAGATGTGTAGCAGGTGGCGCACGCCGCGGTTTCCTCCAGCTTCGGCCAGGCGTAGGGCTGATCGCCGCCAGCCTGGATCTCCTGTTCGTAATCGGAAGCCGGCGCCAGGCTGGTCGCACGCGGTTCATCCGGCAGGATCACGAAATGCTTCACGCAGGGGATCTGATCGCGAATCGGTTCGAGCAGCGGCGCGAGCGAAGCGTCCACGAAGATCACCTTGTCCTCGGCGTGCTGGATGATGTAGGTCAACTGGTCAGACGGAAGACGCAGGTTTAGAGTATGCAGGACGGCGCCGAAGCACGGAACGGCGAAGTATAGTTCCAGGTGGCGGAAGCTGTTCCAGCACAGCGAGCCGACGCGGTCGCCCGGCTTGAGTCCCAGCCGATCCAGAATGCGCGCCACCTTGTGAACGCGCGCGTGGAAATCGGCGTAGGAGTAGCGATGGATGCCGTCCGGCATCCGGCTCGCGATTTCCTTGGAAGGGAAAAGTTTGGCCGAGCGCTCCAGGATGTGGGTGAGCGTCAGCGGGTAGTCCATCATCAGGCCTTGCATAATGTCTCGCAGGTATTACTTTATTTGGTTGGCGGGACGTTAAGCAAGCGGCCTGGAGCGCGCCTGGAGGAGGCGGCTAGCCTAGCGCAGATTGAACTTCTTCATCTTGTAGCGCAGCGTGTCGCGGGTTATGCTGAGCAGGCGCGCGGCTTGGGTCTGGTTGCCGCCCGTTTTTTCGAGCGCCTGAACCAGCAACCGGCGTTCCTGTTCAACCAATGACATCTGCTCGCCGGTGAAGGGTGCCGGGGCCGACCCGGTGACGTTCACGAACGAGGAACCAGTGCCGCGCACCGCAATGGGCAGGCTCTGCGGACGGATATGCGAAGTGTCTTCGAGGATCATGGCGCGCTCAATGGCGTTGCGCAGCTCGCGCACATTGCCCGGCCAGTCATGCGCCAGGAGCAGGCTCTCGGCTTCCGGCGAAATGCCTTCCACCTGCCGCTTAAATTTTTCGTTGTAGTGCTGGATGAAGAACCGGGCCAGCGGCAGGATGTCCTGCGGGCGCTCGCGCAACGCCGGCACAATCAATTGGATTACGTTCAAACGGTAGTACAGGTCCTGCCGGAACGCCCCTTCCTTGACGGCCTCGCGCAGATTCTTGTTGGTGGCGGCGATGATCCGGACGTCCACGTGGATGTCCACCAGTCCGCCCAAGCGCCGGAAGCATTGATCTTCCAGCACCCGCAGCAGCTTGGCCTGCAGCGACAGCGGTATCTCGCCGATCTCGTCCAGAAACAGGGTGCCCTTATCGGCCAGCTCCAGGAGCCCGCGCTTCTGCGCGCGCGCATCGGTGAAAGCGCCTTTCTCATAGCCGAACAACTCGCTTTCGAGCAGCGTATCGGGAATGGCCGCGCAGTTGATGGCCAGGAACGGCTCCGCTTGCCTCAGGCTCTGGTAGTGCAGTGTCTTGGCCACCAGGTCCTTGCCGGTTCCGTTCTCGCCTTCGATCAAAATGGAGCTGGCTTCGCTTACCGCCACGCGCCGCACGAACGCCAGCACCTCGCGCATGGATTGAGATTCGGCGATAATCTGGCGGCGCGACGGCTCGGCTTCTTCGGTGATGTCCTTGACGGTGGCCACCACGCCTTCCACCGCGCCATCTTCATCAAAAATTTGAACGGTGCGGATCACAACCATGCGCTCCAGCCCGTTCTCAGTCCGCAGGTTTACGGTTCCAGAGGGCAGACTGGCGGACTCGCCTAAAGCTTGGATCATCCCGCAACTCGGCTCGCAAGTGACGCAGTGGAATACTTCTTGACAATGCTTGCCGATCATCTGATCGGCGGACATGCCGAACAGACGCTCGGCCGCTTGATTGACCCCGACGATCCGCAGGTTCTTATCGTAAAGGAATAGCGCATCGGAAAGTTGGTCGAAGACGGCTTCTAGAACTTGTGGCCGCTGCCATTTCGCGGCGAGATGCGAGATGAAACTTCTCGGAAGCGTTTCCGTTGAATTATCTAGCATAAAGCCTTTGCACCTTTGCAAAGCACGTTGATGACCGCAATTGGGCGCTCAGTCTGGGGGTTCTGCCGCTAGGGGGTGGTGAGTAAGAACCTGTACGTTCCTGCAGCCCTGGCCTAAGTTCTTATGAATACAAAACTTCAGGACTCCGAAAGCTACTGGCTGGTAGATTGCATTGTGCTCAACCGGAACGGGTTGCAATGAAAACGATCCAGATGGTCTTAAGAGATGGCGAATACGCCGACGCGTTGCGCAACCTCCTATTACGCGATGGAACTCATCGCGTGTACTTGGTTGAACAGCCGGATTTCAGACTGGACGGAGTAATCGTGATCGATGGCAACCGGGCTGAGAGCCTTTCTTTGCTCGATGGCGAACCGGAGCGGTTCGTCGTGATCACTCGCAAGGGCTCCGACCACTTGGCTCGGATCTGGGACGCCGGAGTGCGCCATGTGGTGTTCGAGGGGGACTCGCCGAGCACCGCGCACTTGGCGATTATCGCCGCGGAACTACGATTGCCAAGAACAAATGGAAAGGGCAGAATCTCGAGTTCCGGGCCATACATGGAAGGGCATCGAAATACACCTCGCGTCGGCTTGCCGGTGATTGATGCTCCGCCGCGCTGTGCCCGGTGCCATTTCTCGAGGCCTCCCCTTCCCTTCTGAAAGGAACACTGACGATGCTGACTTTTTCGATTCTTTGGGTGATGTTCGCAGCAGTCATTACGGCTTTGGCGCTAATAAAACGCTCTGCCGCCGACAACGCTGATCATGCCGAGTCCCCAGAATCCGGAAACGTTCTGGCTTTCATCGCAGTCCTTTCCAGCTTGCTGCTCCTGGCCGGCTTCGTCTATGTCGGGAGTTCCCTGGTTCTTAGTCTGTAGTTCGGACCTTCCAAACCTATCTGTTGACCTCGTCTCTATCTATCAGTTGGGCTATATTTCGTTACAAAACTGGGCCAAGTTCCACGGCTGGAGGGCTTGTTGGGTGTTTTAACCCTAGTCTCGAACCTTATCCGACTGATCAACCATTGGTAACGTGATTGCGGCTTCTTTGCCGGATGCTTCAGCGCACACCGCTCGCCTACTTAGCCAGCAATCTTATCAGTCTGATTGGCGTCGTACTCGTAACTACATCGGGCATCCTCTGGCTGCTTACTCTGCCAGCCTTCTGGCGGGGGGAAGCGACGACGCCTTATATTGGCATCCTGCTATTCCTGATTTTGCCCGGCATATTTGTGCTCGGTCTGCTTCTGATTCCGCTCGGCATCGCGCTGCACACCTGGAAGCGCAGGAAGGCCGGCGACCGCGGCCCGTTTGTCCCCCAGGGAGGCGAGCTGCGGCGGCTGGCTATCTTCGTCGGCCTGACGACCGCGGCCAATTTGGTTATGGGCAGCCAATTCAGTTACCGCGCCGTCACCTACATGGACACGGACACGTTTTGCGGCCAGTCCTGCCACAAAGTAATGGATCCGGAATATACGGCGTATTCGAACTCCCCGCATGCTCGCGTCGCCTGCACGGAATGTCACATCGGACCGGGAGCGTCTTTCTTTGTGAAGTCGAAGCTCTCTGGCGCGGGCCAGGTGCTGGCGGTTCTGTTTAACACTTACCCGCGTCCCATTCCTTCGCCGGTGGAAGCGCTTCGCCCGGCCCGCGAAACTTGCGAGCAATGCCACTGGCCGCAGAAATTTGACGGCAACAAATTCTTCGTCGACAACGAATATGCGGCTGACGAACACAACACGCCGTCGACGACCGTGGCATTGATGAAGATCGGCGGGCGGAATTTCAGCGGAACGATCGGCATTCACGGCGCACATGTGAATTCGAAAGCTCGCATGGATTACGTCGCCACCGATGCACACCGGCAGGTGATCCCGCAGGTCACTTATACGGATGCGAATGGAAAAGTCACCGTATTCAATTCGACCGACGCAAAAGTGACCCCCGAAGACCTGGCCCGCGGCGAACACCGCCAGATGGACTGCATGGACTGCCACAACCGGCCTACGCACATCTTCCAAGTACCGGAGCGGGCGCTGGACGCGGCCATAACGCAGGGCAGCATTAGCGGTGCGCTTCCGTTCATCAAGAAGACCGCACTGGATGCGTTGAAGCGAGAATATCCGGACCACGCCAGCGCGGAGCGCCAGATCGCGGCCACGCTAGACGATTTTTATCGCACTAATTATCCCCAGATCTACGCCGCCGAGCAGGTCGCGCTGAAGAACGCGATCGCCGCGGCGCAGACGATCTATGCACAGAATGTCTTTCCCGAAATGAAGATTACGTGGGGCACTTACCCGAACAACCTGGGACATACTGATTTCCCTGGCTGTTTCCGGTGCCACGATGGCAATCATAGCAGCGCCGATGGGCGCACGATTTCTAATGATTGCGCCACCTGCCATGATCTGTTGGCGGTCGGCGAGAAAAACCCGAAGGTTTTGACTGAACTCGGGATGGATCCGCCCCGGCGGGCTTCAACAGGAGGCGCGTCAGAGAAAAAATAAGGAGGTGCTCTGTGAAGTGGAGTACCGCTATCGCATTTTTGCTCGCCTGGACCCTTAATGTCCTCGGCGCGAGCGCCCCGAAGACCGCCGATTGTCTGGCCTGTCACGACGACAAGGGCGCAAGTTTTCAAGCCAGCGTGCATGCAAGCCTTTCCTGCACTGACTGCCATACCGATAAGAACGCATATCCGCACGCGGCCAAGGCCGCCCAGGTGAAATGCGACACATGCCACGCGGAGCCCGCCGGAGGAGTTGCCTCCAGCGTGCACGCCTCGGTAGGCAAACAGCCGTGCGAGAACTGCCACGGCGAGGTCCACGCGATCCTCGCGTCGAGTAATCCAAAATCCCGAACCTATGCGTCGAATCTGCCGCGTACCTGCGGAACCTGCCATGGCGACGGGAAGATGGCCAAGCAGCACGGGCTCACGGAAGTCTATACGAAGTACATGGATTCGATCCACGGGTTTGCTCTTACCAAGGATGGGCTATTGGTGGCGGCCAATTGCGCGAGCTGCCATGGCTCGCATAAGATTCTGAGCAAGAAAGATCCGGCCAGCCGGACCAACCGCGCCAACGTCGCCGCGACGTGTGGAACTTGCCACGCCGGGCCCAAGCAGGATTACATGGCCGGAATCCACGGCCAAGGCGCTGGCATGGGCGATTCGCGCGCCCCGGTCTGCACCGATTGCCATACCACGCACGAGATCTCCCGCGTGGAGACGGCAGCCTGGCAGACGAAGACAACGACCACCTGCGGAAAGTGCCACCAGGAGCAGTTCGCAACGTACCGCGACACATTCCACGCCCAGGTTTCGGCGCTGGGTTACGTGGAGACGGCGCATTGCTGGGACTGTCATGGTTTCCACGACATCCGGCCGCCTACGGACCCGAAATCGACCATCGCGCGAGCTAATCTTCCCGCAACCTGTGGCAAATGTCACTCGGGTGTGACGATGAGCTTCGTCAGCTACCAGCCGCATGCGGACCGCCACAATCGTCAGGCTTATCCGGCGCTGTGGAGTTCGTGGATATTCATGAATCTGCTGCTGGCTGGCGTCTTAGGCTTCTTCGCGCTGCACGCCGTGCTATGGCTGAACCGGTCGCTCGCCGAG
>Ga0187817_10002034_pt1 | contig 10250 bp, 13 predicted proteins | sample NC_wetland_sal_i_17_FD_132431 | JGI IMG/M metagenome (GOLD analysis project Ga0187817, IMG submission 132431) | Wetland sediment microbial communities from Neuse River Estuary, North Carolina, USA - SO4_2 | ecosystem: Environmental > Aquatic > Freshwater > Wetlands > Sediment | place: USA... | reverse complement strand
TCCCAGCCTCTTTCAGGCCATCCATGGGTCCGCGCCCGACATCAGCGGCCGGGGAATTGCCAACCCTCTGGGCACCATTTGGTCGGTGCAACTGATGCTGGACCATCTCGGGGAGAAGCCGGCCGCTGCCGCCCTCATGAGCGCCATTGAAACCCTGGTGCGGGACGGGCGCGTGAGGACACCGGACCTGGGCGGCCACGCCAGCACCGGGGGAGTAACCGATGCGCTCTGCAACCTGGTTCGTGGCGCGAAGTGATGGCGTCGGCGATATTGCCAAGCAGGTAAACTCCGCCGAGCGGCGGTGCACAAAAAACGGGCTTGCATCGCTTACGGTGCAAGCGTATCCTTGCGCGTCATCACGGCCCTGAGGTTCGAGGAGCGCCACCCTTGACCACGGACAAGCGCGGACGGCAGATCCAGCGTGCCATCGCTCGTCGCGATGCGGTCGCCTTGCGGCGATTGGCGGCGGCAGCCGACCGGGAAGAAGGCCGCATGTGGCTGACCCTGCTGGCGCGCATGCTGGAGCTGGATGCCCGGCGCCGGCGCCGCCACCGGATGCAACCACGCGGAGTGGTTGTGTTTCCACCCACCCGACGCGCCGGCATGCGGCGCGCCGTCTAGCCCTTCTCCATCGGCAAACCCTTTTCCCGCCACCCCCGTACGCCGCCGTCCATCGACAGGACGTTGGTGTATCCCATTTTCTGCAGGTTGTCGGCGGAGAGCGCGGAACGGAAGCCCCCGCCGCAGTACAGGACGACGGGCGTCTTGGGATCGGGCACACGCTGCTCGATATCGCGCTCGATCACGCCCTTGCCCAGGTGGATCGCGCCCGGCAGGTGGTCTTTGGCGTACTCGCTCTCTTCGCGCACGTCGATCAGCGCGAACTTCTCTCCCCGGTCGAGCCTGGCCTTGACTTCATCCACGTTGGTTTCGCGGATGCGCTTCTTGGCGTCGTTTACCAGCTTCAGAAAACCTGGCGCATGTTGCATGAGGACCTCCGCACCTGGACCGACAGTATCTCCATTGCGGCTGACAGCCGCAAGTGCGCCCGCCGCCGATTCTCCGTTTGACCCTGCCCGTACAATCTCGATGGATAAAGGTGCGATCATGGACGATCGATGGCTTCTTCGCGAAGCTCTTGCCGAGGCGAAGCTTGGACTTAAGGAAGGCGGGTTGCCCATCGGCTCGGTGCTGGCCGACGCCGCCGGACGCGTTGTGGCGCGCGGCCATAACCTGCGGGTGCAGAGCGGCGATCCCACGGCGCACGCCGAAGTGGTTTGCATCCGCAATGCCGGACGCCGCCGCGACTGGTCGCAGCTCACCCTGGTCAGCACGCTCAGCCCCTGCATTATGTGCACCGGGACCAGCCTGCTGTTCCGCATCCCGCGCGTGGTGATCGGTGAGAACCAGAACTTCCTGGGAGCGGAGGAGTTGTTCGCCCGCAACGGTGTCCAGGTGAGCGTGCTCGATGATCCAGAGTGCGCCGTGCTGATGCGAGGCTTTATCGCCGAGCACCCTGATCTGTGGGACGAGGACATCGGCAAGTGACAAACGCCGGTGCGTCTCGAAGTTCCATTTCTTGCCCTCCTGCCTTAGGCTAGTGATCGCCTTGACCAGGAGAGCTACATGAGCAATTTCATTCGTGGCATCATCGTGGGCGCGATTGCGCTGGCGGCTGGAGGGTACGGCTATGCACGGCTTGGGCTCATCGATCTGCGTGCCGACCAGGAGCCCACGGCGTTGGAAGAGCGTGTCGCGAGTAGCGCGATGGATGAATCCACCGAGCGCCACGCTCCACGGCAGAAGAACCCGCTGCCAGCCAGCGCGGAGAACCTGCTGTCGGGCGCGCGGCTCTATCGCGACAAGTGTTCCGATTGCCACGGCAGCCCCGTGAACCCCAACAGCGACTACGGGCGCTCCTTCTATCCCCGAGCGCCGCAATTCATGAAGCAGGCGCCAGACATGCCCGATCACGAAAACTTCTACCTCATCAAACACGGCGTGCGCTGGACCGCCATGCCCGCCTGGGGCAACATCATGACCGACAGCGAAATCTGGCAGGTGGTCCTGGTCCTGCACGACTTCGAGAAGCTTCCGCCTGAGGTCAGCAAAGAGCTTAGAAAGCCCGTGTCCGCAAAGTAGCGGAACCCCGGCAACCGGACGCGCCGGCGATTTGCGCTGGCGCCGACATCGCCTGCTGACTCCCGGCAGGGCCTGCCGTATAAGCCTCCAATCGCGAGTTGGGTCTCAAAGAGGACATCAAAAAATAGGATCCACAATTCGTGCCTCCGTGCCTCCGTGCCTCCGTGGTGGATCTTCCCAGGCAAACAAAAAGGCCCGCATCGCTGCGGGCCTCCGATTCCGGATAAGGTCCCTCGCTACGCTCGGGATTCGGGCGGCGGGCTCAGACTGTAGCCTGCCCTGAGCAACTGAGCGAAGCGAAGTTGCCGAATGGGCCCGCCAGACGCCTCAACCTATTGCTGGCTGAACGATTTGTTCTGGCGCTCGGCCACGATCTTCCTGGCGTTGTCAGCCAGGGCTTTGGCCTGCGGCAGCAGGTCGAGCGCCTTGAGCACCTGGGGATCCGTCTCCGCCCGCACCCGCAATCCCTCCTGCTGGCCGAACTCGGAGATGAACAGCTCGCTCTTGATGTTGCCCTTGATCCAGTCAGCGTTTTCCAGCAGTTCGGCTTCGGTATAGGCGACCTTCTGGTCGTCGAGGAACTTGCGAAACTCGCTCATCACCTGATCGTCCACCTCGAAGCTGCGCGAAACGTGGCGGTTGATGAGGTAGTGCTTCGCGAAGTTGAAGAAAACGTAGTGCTGCAGGAGCGAGTCCTCGAACTTGTTGGTCTTGGGCGTTGGCACCTTGACGTCCGGGGTGATGCCGCCGCCGCCGTACACGGTGCGCCCGCTGTCCGTCAGCTTCACCTCATGGGGACCGGTGTCGGCATCGCCCTTGTTGTAGTAGTAGTCATAGAGCGACAGGCCGGTGTAGTCACGCTGGATCAGCCGCCCGCTGGGCGTGTAGTACTTGGCGGTGGTGAGCGCCAGGCCGGTGTTCTCCGAGAGCGGATAAACGGTCTGCACCAGGCCTTTTCCGAAAGTGTTCTCACCGACCACCAAGCCGCGGTCGTGATCCTGGATGGCGCCGGCGACGATCTCCGCCGCCGAGGCCGTCCCGCGGTTGACTAGCACCACAAGTGGATAATCCTTGCCGCCACTGCCGTGGCTGGCCCGATACACCTTCTCCGCCGAAGCCCGCCCGTGATGGGAAACGATCACTTGTCCCTTCTTCAGGAACTTGTCGGCTACGCCCACGCCCTCGCTCAAAAGCCCGCCGGGGTTCTGGCGCAGGTCAAGGACCAAGCCCTTGAGGTCGCCGAACTGCTGCAACGCCTGGCTGACCTCGGCGTCGGTGGTCTCGTTGAAGCCGGAGATGTGCATGTAGCCGATGCCCGGCCGGATCATGAAGTGCAGGTCCACGCTGGCGCGCGGAATTTCGTCGCGCACCACGCTGAAGTCCAGAGGCTTGTCCGACCCCTCGCGCAGGATGGTGATGCGCACCGTGGTGCCCTTGGGGCCTTTCAGCATTTCGGCCACTTCGCTGGTGGTTAGGTTGTCGGTGGGCTTGCCATCTACGGCGATGATCACGTCGCCCGGGCGGATGCCGGCACGGTAGGCGGGCGTGCCCACGAAGGGTGCGATCACGATGACCTTGTTGTTGCGCGGGCCCACCGTCATCCCCACCCCGTAGTACTTGCCGCGCTGCTCCTCGCGGAGCAGGGAATAGCTCTTGGGGTCGAAGAAGTTGGAGTGCGGATCGAGCACCCGCAGCATGCCGGGAATGGCGCCGTTGTAAATGGCCTTGTCCGGATTCACCGGCTCGGCGTAATTCTGCTCTACGATGTTGTAAACCTGGGTGAATTCGCGCAGGCTGTCGCGGACCTCGGCGTCGCTGCCGGGAGCGGCCGGGCTGACCTTCTGCCCGAACAGCGCCCCCAGAAATCCACAAAGTACGAGAACGAAGACCACAAGGAAAACAAAGCGACGAGAACCACGTGCCATTTTGCTGATCCCTCTTGAGCGCGACTCCCCGGCGTACGGAGTGAGCGGATTATCCGCAGTATAACATGCCTGTTTTCCGGGCCTGGAGGTCGAAACGGTGACTTCCCCGCCCGAAAGGGCACCCCCAAGCGCGCTTCTTTGTAGGATGCGGAAACCATCACTGTCGCTGCAGGAACCTCAACGCTTAAGTCTTCTGCGCCATCTTCGCCGTTTCCGCAGCATGGCTATTGCCCGAACAGGCTGTGGTCCAGATGGATACAGCCCCTTATGAAGGATGTACTTTAACTGTTTGCCCGTTCGCTTCCAGTTTATGCTCGTCCTCCCTGAGGGGCAGATCGAAATCCCCGGATGCCGTCGCCCAGGCCTTTGCCCATCTCAGGTAGCTTCCGGGGCCCAAAAACCAGGGTGAGCGTGTTTGGCGAGCAGCGCCGATTTGGGATCGAATGGGTTCACTGGTTCTTGCTCCTGCGATTACTGCACCACGATCTTGGCCGTCATCTTTGGGTGCACGGAACAGAAGTAGGGATACGTCCCCGGCTTCGTGAACGTGTAAGAAAACTTCTCGTCCGTGTCGAGCACCTTGGACTTGAAGATCTTGTCGTCGCTCACCACGGTATGCGGGATGTCGTCGCGATTCGTCCATGTAACCGTTGTCCCGGGAGCAACCGTCAGCGTCGCGGGCGTGAAACTGAAGTTGTCGATCTTGACCTCGTTGTTCGCGCTGTCCTGCGCTCCGGCGTGGGCGTTCTTGTTGGTCAATGCGACCACGCCAACCAGCAACAGCAGTAGAGCAGCCCTCCTGAAAATCAACTGTCTCTTCATTGTTTGTCCTCCTTCAAAGAACAGTTAGGTTGCGAGTGGTGAATCGGTGATTGCCAGGGAGTGTCTGCCGCGGACGTAATCCACATCCGTGATGCCCAGCAAGCTACGAAGCTGCTCGGCGGGGACTTTGAGTGGGCCTGGCGAGGGCGCCGTTCCCGGCTGTGGCTGTGGGAATGCGGTGGACATGGCGGTGTGGAAGGTGACGTTGCCCTCCACTTTCTGCATGGTCTGATGGATGTGCCCGTTCAGCACCGTCACCGAACCAAAACGCTTCAGGTAGGAAAGGGCCTGCGCACCATCGTCCGTGCCCCAACCCCAGTCCGGATACACCGCCCAGAGGGGAATGTGGGCAAACACAACGATGGGTGTGCTGCTCTTCAGATGCTTGACGTCTTTCTCGAGCCACTCCAATTGCTGTTGGCCAAGATTGCCCAGTCCGCCGGCCTTGAGGTCTACGACATTGACCAGGCCGATGAAATGCACGCCCTTCTGGTCGAAGCTGTACCAGCCCTCTCCCAGCGTGTCCTTTCCAAAACGCTCCAGATACTGTTTTCCGTTGTCGTTGAGAACATCATGCTCACCCGGCACATAGAACACCCGGCTGGTTTTGAGACTCTTGAGAACCTGGTCCAGGGCGTCGAATTCCTCGGGCTTGGAAAGATGACTGAGGTCGCCGGTGTGGAGAACGAACTCCGGAGGCATTGGCAATGCGTTGATCTTTGCTACCGCTGCCTGCAAGGTGGCGATGACATCGGGATTCGCCGGCTTGTTGAATCCGATATGACTGTCGCTGATCTGGACGAAACTCAGTTCACCCTTCAGAGAGCCGGCGTGTGCATGGCCCGAGTGGCCAAGGGCAAAGGATTTCAGCACTCCGCCTTGAAGGACACACAATGCTCCCGTGCCGGCCCAGGCCATGCACTTGAGAAAGCCTCGACGGTCAATGCCGTCATTGTTGTGGTCGTGGATGATGTAGTCGGACATGGTCTTTCTGCCTCCTTCACAGTTTGTTCAAGTGTGTCCTTTTGGGTCCCTCCGATTTCCGACCTGCAGTAGTGCCAACTGGACAAGCTCAGGATTTATTCCCGAAGAAAATGCGCGGGCCGTGGCTTTTGCAGTCCAGAGGCATGGGAGGGACGAGCAAGCGGCAGAACTTCGCCACTATTCGGACACGTCAAGGCAACAAGCTGATGATGGTCCGCGGAGAAGAAGGGACCTGGGGGCCAGCCACAACGTGGACTGACTTACAGGCCGTTTTTCATAGTTCTTGATCTAAGTTTTGCAGGCGAGCTTATGTCTTGCGGATGTCGAAATAGGCGCTCAGGCGTTCGCGGAGTTGCAGCCGGGAGCGCAGCAGCCGCGCTTTGACCGCGGTGATGGAAATTCCCAGCGCCTCGGCGGTCTCCGCGGTGGTAAAGCCCTCCACATCGCGCAACAGGAACACGGTACTGTAGTGCTGCGGCAGCCCGGCCAGCGCCCGCTCCAGGATGGAGCGCAGCTCGCGCCGAGTATAGATTTGCTCGGGATCGGGTCTCCAGTCCGCGACCTCTGGCGGCAGCGCGCCGGGGTCATCGGCATTGTCCTCGCGGAGGGGCACGGTCTCGTGTCCGCGGCGCTCACGCAGCCGCATCAGCGCGGTATTCACCGTGATCCGCGTCACCCAGGTGGAAAAGCGGGAACGTTCTTCGAAACGCTCCAGGTTCTGAAACGCCTTCAGGAAAGCTTCCTGGATGACCTCCTCCGCATCTTCGGGTGAGCCGGTGATGTGCTGCGCGATGCGGAACACCATCCTCTGGTTGCGCCGCACCAGTTGCTCGAAGGCGTGCATGTCGCCGCCTCTGGCGGCATGGACCAGCGCCATCTCGCTCTCCTCCGCTGCCAGCATGCCGGGCGCAGAGACCGCGTTTTCAGTGACCGGCATCATCGAAGGCGCTCACCTCTCCGGGGGGACCTTCCTTAAGCATCCCGCCGCTGTCTGGGTACACCGTAGCCGCGTAGGCGTGGCGGGGGACCGAATTCACGCGCACGGCGGCCACGATCCGCCGCGTTCCCCGCATGCCGGCATGGATCGGCACTTCCGCCAGGCGAGCCCTGGAATCGGCGTCATAGAAGCGGATGGCCCGGATGCAATAGCTGGTCCTGTCCGGGCCGCACGCGGGGTAGCTGGAGAAGTTGAAGCTGGTCACCAGGTACATGTCCTGCGTACCTGTACGCTTCTCCGCGCCCAACCACGCGCGCAGCAGGAACATCACCACAACACCGATGAGCAAGGTCTTTTTCATCGCAGCTTTTCTGGTCACAAACAGCCGTCAAACACTTATTAGACGTTGAACTGTTCGAATCGCTGCCTCACCTGTTCGTAAACTTTTCGTAACTAGGTTTGTTCCGCCCCTGCGGGAATAACCAGCCCGCTTTCCGGTTTGCGTCCTTGGTGGCGGAAACAGCCACCAAGAACCAACGAGGAGCAACCGACGATGCGAAACACATTTCTGATCACGGCCATTCTGTCCTGCCTGGCGACGGCTGCGGTAGCAGCGGAGCAGAAACAGGACGCACAGCCGCAATCGCAGCAAGCCGAACAGACGCAGATGGCGCGCACCGACCCCGACGGCTCCATGGACCAAGTTTCTTCGCCGAAGAGGGACTGCACGCCGAGAGCGGCCCGGCATTCCAGGCGTAAGAACCAGCAGGAGGATGCGAAAGGTGATCCCCAGGCGCCGCAGAATCAGGTGGAATACGGCGGCGCCGGATAACATTCTGCCGTCGCAACTGAGGAAAGCCTCAGCCCGGGCTGAGTCTCCCTTTGTCAGTGCTCTCCACGCCAAGCCGCCGAAAAGGAGGAATAATCGGGACAGGATTCTGGTTTAATACCCGCGCCGTGTCTGCGCATGAGTCCAGTGCCGGTTTCGAAGAGCTGGCGATGCCGCTGTTCGACTCCCTTTACAACTTCGCGCACTGGCTCACCCAGAACCGCGAGGAAGCTGAAGACCTGGTGCAGGAAACCTACGCCAAGGCGTTGAGAGGGTTCGCATCTTTCCAGCCGGGGACGAATTTCCGCGCCTGGATCTTTCGCATCCTGCGTAACACTTTCCTGACCTCTCGCAGCGGCCTGGCGGCGACCAAGACGGTGCCCCTCGAAAGCGACGACGATCAGAAGCCGGCGGTGGCCGTCTCCGACGAAACGCCGGAGTCTATCCTGCTGGAGCAGGCGGGCCAGCAGCAGATCCAGGATGCGCTCGAGCAGGTTCCGGCTATTTATCGCGAAGTGCTGCTGCTGTGCGATGTGGAGGAGATGAGCTATCAGGAGATCGCAGAGACGCTCGCGGTGCCCATCGGCACCGTGATGTCGCGCCTGTACCGGGCGCGCAAGGCGCTGCGGGCGGCGCTCGAAGAGAAGATGCGGGAGGCAAAGCATGCCTGACGACACCTGGCAGCCCAAGCTCGACCAGTACCTGGATTCCGAGCTCTCCGCGGAAGAGATGCGCGGCATGGACGCGCACCTGCGCGAATGTGCCTCCTGTGCCAGCGAAGCCCTGCGCCGTCTCCAGCTCAAGCGCGCCACCCACCTCGCCGGCCAGCGTTACGCGCCCAGCGCCGAGTTCAGGCGGCGTATTGAGAAACAAGTGGCAGCAAAAGGCCGTCCTCGACGCGTCTTGCTGTGGGTCCCGGTGCTGGCCGTGGCGATGTTGCTGCTGGCATCCGTGGTCACAATCGGGCGCTGGTACGAGCGCACACGCTCCCAGCAGTTGCTCGCCGAGCTGGCTGATATCCACGTCGCCGATCTGGCATCGCCTACGCCGGTGGACGTCGTCTCCTCCGACCGGCATACGGTCAAGCCCTGGTTCCAGGGAAGGCTGCCCTTCACCTTCGACCTGCCCGAACTCGAGGGTACGGGTTACAAGCTGGTTGGTGGTCGCGTCGCCTACCTGGAACACGAGCCTGGCGCTCACCTGCTTTACGACGTAGGCGCGCATCACATCTCGGTCTTCATCTTCCGCGACCGCCCGGAGATCGAGCGGGTGTTCCCCGCACGCGATTCCTCCCGCCGGGTCCTCTCCTTTCATGTGGAGTCGTGGGCGGCGGGCGGCTTGCGGTATTTTGTCTTCGGCGATGCCAGCCTGGAATCGATCCAGGGACTTGGCCGTCTGCTGAAGCAGGCTGGCGCGTGATCTGGCCGTCCCCGCATTGGCCGCGCGCCCGGCAGCTAGTATCATGTAGCCATGAACATCGGCCCCGAGATGCTGTTCTTGCTGCTTCTGGCCTTCTTGTTGTTCGGGCCCAAGAAGCTACCGGAGATCGGCCGCAAGATCGGCCGCGGCCTGGCCGAGTTCAAGCGCGCTTCCAACGAGCTGAAGGGGCAACTGGAGAACGAGATGCGGCTGCTCGAAGCCGAGGAGCGCGAGAAAAAGATATCGCCGCCTTCCGAAAACACCGTGGCCGTCTCGGCAGAGACTGCCTCCGCATCTCCAGAGCCGACAGCTCTCTCCGCCGTGGCCACTGCCGCTCCCACGAGAACGGAGCCGCAGCTCTCCCTGCCGATGACTGACCCACAGCAGGCCGTCGCCGCCGCGGCGTCCGATCCCCCTCCCTCACCCGGTCCCGGAGTAGAAGGTGCCTGAGACCGAGATCGAAACCCAAACCAGGCACGAGCTGCCCGGCATGAGCTTCCTGCAGCACCTGGAAGAACTCCGGCGACGCATCATCTACTCGCTGCTGGCGGTAGCCGTGACCTTCTTCGTGGGCTGGTGGAAAGCCGATCGCATCTTCGCCTTCATGCAGGCTCCCATCATGACCGCCCTGCACGCACACAAGCTCGATGAAAAGCTGGTCTATACCAACCCGACCGACCCCTTCAACATGTACATGAAGGTCGGATTGATCGCAGGCCTGTTCATCGCCTCGCCGTTCATCCTCTACCAGGTTTGGGCCTTCATCGCGCCCGGCCTGTATCGCAACGAGAGGCGCTACGTCCTGCCCTTCATGTTCTCGACCGTAGGGCTGTTCCTGGCTGGTGGCGCCTTCGGCTACAAGATGGTGTATCCCGCTGCTCTGGATTTCCTCATCGGCTACGGGGCGCAGTTCCAGCCCATGATCACCATCGGCGAGTATGCCAACCTTTTCCTGACCGTGGTGGTCGGCATGGGGATCGTCTTCGAGATGCCCATCCTGATCTTTTTCCTGGCGCTGATGGGGATCGTGAGCGCGGGCTGGATGTGGCGCAACCTGCGGTACTCTATCCTGGTGATCTTCATCATTGCGGCCATCGTCACGCCCACCACCGACATCCTCAATATGTGCATCTTCGCCGCACCCATGGTGGCGTTGTATGTGCTCAGCATCGCAATCGCCTGGCTGGTTCAC
>Ga0187817_10002033_pt1 | contig 10251 bp, 10 predicted proteins | sample NC_wetland_sal_i_17_FD_132431 | JGI IMG/M metagenome (GOLD analysis project Ga0187817, IMG submission 132431) | Wetland sediment microbial communities from Neuse River Estuary, North Carolina, USA - SO4_2 | ecosystem: Environmental > Aquatic > Freshwater > Wetlands > Sediment | place: USA... | reverse complement strand
GGGCGACAAGGTCCGGCAGGAGGCCCGCCGATTCCCACAAACACGCCTCGGCCAGCGCGCCGGCCAGGAATTCCTCGGCTGCCTCGGCGCGCAGCGGTGTCGGGCCTGCCGACCCGATGCCGGTGCCCACGGGGCCCACGGGAGCCGGATAGTCCGGAACCGGATTATCCCCGGTCGTGGCTCGGGGGGGCCTCAGCTCCAGCGCGAAGGCGCAGACCGCGATCACCATCGCGTTCCTCGTGCCGATCTTGGCGAACTGCTGGGGTCCCGACGCGACCGGGATCAGCACCGCCGTGATCAGCTCGTCGGCGGCCAGGGCGTTGCGCTTAGGCCCGGTGAAGAACTCGGCGGCCGGGATGAGCCGCGGGCCTCTGGCCGACGTCGCCTCCACGGTCGCGCCGGCGGCCAGCAGCACCGGGTGGCAGTCCCCGGCAGGCGAGGCGGCACCCAGATTGCCGCCGACCGTGCCGCGGTTGCGGATCTGCGGAGATCCGACCGTTCGCGCGGCCATGGCCAGACCCGGCAGCAGATCGCCCAGCTCGGCGATGAGGCGGGTGTAGGTCACCCCGGCGCCGAGGCGCACCCGGCCGTCGCTCCGCTGCCAGGAGGTGAGCTCGCTGACCCGGTTCAGGTCAAGCAGCGCCTCCGGCCTCCGCGCGTCGAAGTTGATCTCGACCATGACGTCGGTCCCGCCCGCGATCGGCACCGCGGCGGGATAGTCGACCTTGGCCGCGATCGCCTCGGCGAGCGAGGCGGGCTGGAGGAACTCCATGCCCGGGCTCAGCTTCCCCGGTAGGTGGAATAGGCGAACGGGCTGAGCAGAAGCGGCACGTGATAGTGCTTGCCGTGGCCGGTCATCTCGAAGGTCACCGTCACCTCGGGATAGAACGATGCGGTTCCGCGCGCCCGGAAGTACGCCCCGGTGCCGAACGTGATCCGGTACACGCCGGGCTCGAACCCCTGACCGGATCCCTGGCCATCCGTGCCGCCGGCCAGCCTCAGCCGCCCGTCGGCGTCGGTCTCCCCGGCCCCGGCCGGCGACCACCCGTCCGGGTCGCGACGCTCGAGCCGCACTTGCACGCCCGCGGCGGGCCGCCCGGCCGTCGCGTCGAGGACGTGCGTGGAAAGCGTCGCGGACCCAGCCGGCACGGGCGTCACAGGCCCTGCAACTTCGCCAGCCGCAGCCGGGTGATCTTCAGCAGTTCCTCGCGCACCACGGCCCGTTCGGTCTCAGGATCGTGGCCCAGCCTGGCCCGCAGCTGGTCCAGCATGTCCTGGCCGGACAGGCCGGTGGCGCAGATCAGGAACACGTGGCCGAACCGCTGCTCGTAGGCCACGTTCCCGTCCGCCAGGGCCTGCCGCACCGCCTCGCTGGCCGACGCGGCGCCCGACTGCTCGCCCGCCGACCATCCGCCGCCCGGCACCCGGTCCCCGATCCGCGGGTGCGCGCTCATGCTCTCGACGATATCGTCCCAGCTCAACGCCGCAAATGCGGCGTTCACCGCGCCCTGCAGGGCGGCCGGGTTCGCGTATGGCCGGCCGTCAGCGATCGTCCTGGCGAACGATCCCGACGCGCAGCACGCGAGCACGTCCCGCTCGGCGGCCTCGGATGAAGCCGCGTTGAACGCCGCCAGCGTGACGGCCTGAGGGTCGGTGCTCATCATGCGAACATCCAATCAGCGGTCCTGCGCACGTGATAGGCGCCTATCGAATCAATCACCGCTAACCTGGCAGCAGCTGTTTTGTAGCTTTCGCTAAACGGGGACGGTTATGGTGCGCGAGAAGGGTTCGTCGCCAGGAGGTGATCCCTTTGCGAGTACGGGATTTGCTCGACGTGCCCGGCCTCGGCCTCAGGCTGCTGACGGACGTCTCCGGCGTGGATCGCGTGATCCGGCATGTGTACACCACGGACCTCCCTGATCCGAGCCGCTACCTGACGCCGGGTGACCTGGTGCTGACCGGCATGATCTGGTGCCGGGAGCCGGGGGATTCCGACCGGTTCGTCCGGGCCCTGGCCCGGGCCGGAGCCGGGGTGCTCGGCGCCGGGGAGGCGCTCGGTGAGGTGAAGCCCGAGGTGATCCAGGCCTGCGGAAGGCACGGGATCACCCTGCTCGCGGTGCCGGCCGAGACCTCGTTCGCCGCCGTCACCGAGGAGGTCGGGCGCCGCCTGAACGGCGACCGGGCCACGGCCATGACCAGGGTCCTCGGGCGGCGCAGGCTGCTGCTGTCCGCGGTGGCCGAAGGGGCCGGCCTGGACGCGATGTTCCGGCTGATGGGCCGCGAGATCGGCGCCGAATGCTGGTTGCTCACCGCCACCGGCCGGGTCGTCGGCGGAACCGGGCCGTTCCTGCCCGGGCCACTCGCGCTCCGGCTGGCCGGGGAATACCTCAAGGCGGACCGGCTGCCCACCACGATGCGGGTCAGCGGCCCGCAGATCCCCTCGGCCGGCGACGGGAAGTACACCCTGTTCGCCGTGGGCGGCGAGCCGAGGATCACCAGCTGGTTCCTGGCCTGCGCCGGGCATGAGCACGACTGGGCCCATGAGCTGCGCGAATCCGTCGCCGAGCTGGCCGCGGACGCGGCGCTGGAGCGGGCCCGGCTGGATGCCGGACGAGCCGGTGACCGCAAACTGGCCGAGGTGATCGTCACCAAGCTCGCGTCGGAGGGAGGCGAGGGAGCCGCCCCGGCCGAGATCGCCTCGCTGATGCGCGCGGCCGGGCTGCCGCCCGAGGGACGCTACCTAGTGGCCGCGATGAGCGCGGAGGCCGAGCGATTGACCGGCCCGAACGCCGATCGCTGGCGCTGCGACCTGGCCGAGGAACTGGCCGTGCCGTACGCCGAGGGCACCGTCGTCGCCCCGCTCGGCGACCAGATCGTGATGCTCGTCCCGCTGCCGTCCCGGCCTGGGCCGGAAGCCCTCGAAGGACCCGACTCGCAAGACGCCCCGCGAGCCGGCGCTGACCCGCCCGCGCACACGTTCGCGGCCCGGCTGCGTGACGCCCAGCCGGTCGTGGAGTCCGATCGGTCCCGCATCAGGCTCACCGTCGGCGCGAGCGCGCCCGCCGAGGGCGTGGCCGCCCTGGTCGGCGCGCTGCACGAGGCGCAGAGTGCCCGCCGGCTCGCCGCGATCCGAGCGCCTGCCGCGGGGCCGGCTCCATCCCCTGCCGTCTCGGTGGTGACCAGCGACGAGGTGGCCTCGCACGAGCTCCTGCTGGCCAGCGTGCCCGGCAGCGTGCTGCGCTCCTTCCGGGACCGGCTGATCGGCCCGCTGCTGGCCTACGACGAGCGGCACCGGGCCGAGCTGCTGCCCACCCTGCGCGAGTTCCTGGCCTGCTCGGGTTCGTGGAACGCGTGCGCGGCCACCATGTACGTGCACGTCAACACGGTGCGGTACCGGATCAGGCGGATCGAGGAACTGACCGGACGCGACCTGTCCTGCCTGGATGATCAGGTGGATTTCTTCCTCGCGCTGCGGATTCGCTAGTTTTGTCCGGGTGGTGGTAATCCGATCCGCCTCGACGGCGGACGCGGCGCAGATCGCGGCGGTGATGCGGGACAGCTGGTTCGCCGCCTACGACGGCATCATCGCGCCCGCGATCATCGACCGGGCCACGGCACCCGACGGCGGCGCCCGCATCCGGCAGTCGTTCCGCACGCGGCCCTGGCAGCGGATGCTCGCCGCGCTGGCCCGCCAGCCAGCGCAGGCCCAGGCGCAGCCCGAAGGAGACGCTGCAGCGCCCGGCATCGTCGGCTACGCGTCCTTCGGGCCGGAACGGGACGTGCTGGACATGCCCTGGCCGTATCCGCTGACCTCGGCGGGCTCAGGCGGCGAGGTCGCCGAACTCTACGCGCTGTACGTTCACCCGGCCTGGTGGTCGACCGGCACCGGGCGAGCGCTCATGGACCAGGTCCTGGCCAAGGTCTGCGCGGCCGGGTACGCGTGCATCACGCTGTGGGTGCTCGAGGCCAACGCCCGCGCGCGTCGCTTCTACCAGCGGGCCGGATTCGCCCCGGACGGCGCCCGCCACGTGCTCGATGACCTCGGCGGCGTCGCCGAGATCCGTTACCGGCGCGCCCTGAGCACCTAGCCAGGCCCAGGCCGCGGGCGGCCGGGCGCGCTAGCGCACGCGGATCGCTGGCCTCGAACGCGACGCGAGGCCGCAGCCCGGCCCTCGCGTACGCGGCGTCCACGCAGGCTCGCAGGCCGAGCTGCCTCAGTTCCATAACCACAGTTTCTAAGCGGCAGTCGAATCATTTCTTCGACTTCTCGGATACCCCTTGGCAGGCTGGAATCATGACTCACGACGACGATGTGGCCCAGGCGGCCGCCACGTACTTCGACGCCTGGCTGGCCAGGGACTTCGCCAGGCTGCGTTCTGTGCTCGCCGACGACGTCGACTTCGCCGGGCCGCTCGGGCAGGTCAAGGGCCGCGACGACTGCCTGCGCGGCCTCGAAGGGCTGGCCACGATCATGACTGGCATCGAGATCTGCAAGGTCTTCACGGCCGGAGCCGACGTGCTGACCTGGTACGACATGGCCACCACGGTGGCCGACCCGGTGCCGGTGGCGAACTGGATGCAGGTCGAGGACGGCAAGATCACCCGGATCAGGGTGGCCTTCGACCCCAGGGGTATCGCAGGCGGCTCATGACCCGGCGGCGGTTACCACGTCCGTTCGTCAAATTTAAAGCCAAACTGGCTCGAACTGGCACTACTTGCAGGGAGCCAATCTTGGCATCGTGGTGGCATGCCGCGCCGTCTCATCCAGTTGTTCGCCGGGCTCGTGTTGTACGGGATCAGCGACTCCATGCTGCTCCTGGCCGGGCTCGGCGTGGATCCGTGGGACGTCCTGCACCAGGGGCTGTCGCGGCGGACCGGGATCCCCACCGGCACGTGGGTGATCATCGTGGGCGCACTGGTGCTGCTGCTGTGGATCCCGCTGCGGCAACGGCCCGGCGTCGGCACGCTGTGCAACGTGATCGTGATCGGGGCGGTCATCGACGTGGCCCTGGCCGCGGTCGCGCCGCCGCACTCGCTGCCGGTGCGGGTGGTGGTGATGATAGCCGCGGTGGTGCTGAACGGCGTGGCGACCGGCCTGTACATCGGTGCGGGCCTCGGGCCCGGGCCGCGCGACGGGCTCATGACCGGCTTCGCGGCCCGCGGTCACTCGCTGCGCGTGGTGCGCACCGCGATCGAGGTCACGGTGCTGCTGGCCGGCTGGCTGCTCGGCGGCACGGTCGGCGTCGGCACCGTGGTCTACGCGGCCTGCATCGGCCCGCTCGCCCACATCTTCGTGCCGCTGTTCAGCCGGTCCGGTCGAGGTATCTGGCGTCCGGCAGCCAACGGGCGCTGCCCCGGCCGCGGACGGCGGGTCGGCTAGGAGCGGGAGCGGAGCGTGGCCACGCCGTCGCCGGTGAGGTCGCCGAGCGGCTGCTTGCGCCCGGTCATGGCCATGACCAGGGACAGGATCGGCCCCACCACCTCAGGCCCGGTGCCATGCGACCACTCGGTGTCGGTGGCGCTCAGCGTCAGGCCCTCGATCCGCCGCTTGCTGCCGATGAGCAGGTTCGAGCCCTTGTAGAAGTCGGCCACCCGCACCACGGCCTCGGTCGGGTAGTGGTGCTCGATCCCGAGCGGCCGGCGGATGTCCTCGGCGTGCACGATCGTCTCGCCGAGCCAGGTGTCCGTGGGGCCCGGCGGGTGCTTGGTCGAGGTCACCACGGCCTCGAAGCGGGCCATCGTGTCGGCGGGGGAGGAGCCGCGGTTCGCGGCGACGCCAGTTTCCTGCACCTTGTCGAAGCTGAACCCGGTGCCGATCAGCTTGGCGAAGAAGGCCGGCGGCGTCAGGCTCGCGGCCGACGTCATGTGGGCGAGCACGTCACGGACGCTCCACTGGCTGCACAGCGAGGCCGTGGCCCAGTCCTCCCCGCTCCGGCCCTTCAGGTCGGCCGCGAGGGCCTTGCGCTCGTCGTGGATCACCGGCCAGACATCCATGTGAGTCCTCCCCTCGGGCAGCGGCGGGAACCGCCGCCGCAGCCGGCCCGTTTTGTTCGGTCAGAGCCGAATTAGTCGGCTGCCGAATAAGCGGCAATCGTATAGTTGGGGGCGACGGGAGGCAAGGAGTGTCATTCACAACCGGCTAGCGAGCTCGTGCGAGCGGCCGGTGCACGTAAGGTGCGGCGTGCACCGAAGTGAACTCTGATTGACACGAACTCTTAACTTAGGAACACCGTGCGGGACATCCAGAAGGTGCTGGCGGCACTGGCCTCACCGGTCCGGCGCGAGATCCTGAGCCTGATCTGGGACCGCGAGCTGTCCGCGGGGGAGATCGCCGCCGCCTTCCCGGTGACCAAGCCGACGATTTCCCAGCACCTGGCCGTGCTGCGCGAGGCGGACCTGGCCGTCGCCACCGCGGTCGGCACCTCGCGCCGCTACCGCGCCCGGCCCGAGGCCCTCCGCAGCCTGCACGCCGCGCTGGTCAGCCCGGGCAAGTGGGTCAACGCCGACGACGACCCGCAGGACCCCAGCCGGGCCTCAGACGTCCGCACTAAGCCGGTGGTGGTGGCCGGCACGGTCGTCGGCACCAGCCAGGCGGTGACCTTCGCCGCGTTCACCGACCCCGCGGTCTACTCCCGCTGGCTCGGCGTCCCCGTCTCCATCGAGAACGGCCGTTTCGCCTGCACCATGGAGTGGGGCACGAACGTGCGCGGCCGGTACGAGCTCGTCTGCCCGCCCGAGCTGATCGTGATGCGCTGGGATTTCGAGGACGATAACGTGCCCGTCCCCGGCGGCGAGATGACCGGCTATCTCCGGATCCAGCCCCACCTGCAGGGCGCGCACGTCGAGGTGCACCAGATCGTCGACACGCCCGCTCAGGCCGAGTTCATGGAACGAGCCTGGGCGATGGTTCTCGGCCGCCTGCAGGCCGGGGTCGTCGGCGCCAGTAATCCGGGCGCGCCCATCTCGTCCCGGCCCGCCCGGCCCAAGCAGCGGGGGGTTTGACGGCTTTCGTCTCCCCCGAGCCATGCCCTCGCCGGGGGGGTCTGGGGGGTCGTCCCCCCGAGCCATCAGCGCACGGCTAGGTCCTCACCAGCCGCGAGCGCGCCACTCACCCAGGTGCGGGCGCTCGGTCCCGAGCGTGGTGTCGTGGCCGTGCCCGGGATACACCCACGTCGCGTCCGGGAGCCGGTCGAATAGGCGCTCGGTCACGTCGGTGAACAGCGAGGTGAAGTCCGCGGGGGAGTTGGTCTTGCCCACGCCGCCAGGGAACAGCGAGTCCCCGGTGAACACGTGCGGCGTGTCCGATAGGCGGCCGCCCGCGTCGTACAGCACGGCCAGGCTGCCCGGCGTGTGCCCGCGCAGGTGGATGAGCGACACCGCGCAGTCGCCGAAGGTCAGCACCTCGCCGTGCTCGGCGCGGTGGCCGACCTGGACCGGAAGCTCGTCCGCGTCGGCCGGGTGCGCGACCACGACTGCGCCGGTGCGGGTCTGCACCTCAGGCAGCGCCTGCCAGTGATCCGCGTGCCGGTGCGTGGTCACGATGGTGCCGACCGGCGTGTCGCCGATCAGTTCGATCAGCCTGCCCGCCTCGTTGGCCGCGTCGATCAGCAAGCCCTGGCCCGTGCTGGCGCAGCGCAGCAGGTAGGCGTTGTTGTCCATCGGGCCTACCGCTATCTTGGTCACGGTCAGGCCGTCGATCTCACGAGTGTCGGGCGGGCCGCCGACATGAACCTCTCCCGAGTAAGTCACCTTCAAAACCTATACCGAACGGACCTGACTGCCACGATCCGCGCCGGCGCTTAGCGGCCCGGCGCTTACGCCTGACCCTTGCTGGAGAGCCGCGTGAAGATACTTGTCCTGGCCGCCCGCGACGTGCATGAGCTGCTCGGCTACCGCGAGTGCGCGGACGTGATGCGTCAGGCCCTGGCCGATCTGGCCCGCGGCCAGATCCAGCAGCCGCTGCGCACGGTGATCCGGCCGCGGGACGCGGCCGGCTTCATGGGCCTGATGCCCGCCTACTCTCCCGGCGGCTACGGGCTCAAGGCGATCTGCGTCACGCCGGGCAACCCGGCCATCGGCAAGGACGCGCACCAGGGCGGGGTGCTGCTGTTCGCGGCGGACACCGGGGAGCCGCTGGCCCTGGTGAACGCGTCGGCGGTGACCGAGATCCGCACCGCGGCGGTCTCCGCCGTCGCCACCGACCTGCTGGCCCGGCCGGGCGCGGCCGAGCTAGCCATCATCGGCACCGGCGTCCAGGGCCAGGCGCACGCGCACGCCCTGGCCGCGACCAGGCCGCTCACCCGGATCCGCCTCACCGGCCGTGACCAGGCCCGGGCCCGCGAGGCGGCCGCCGAGCTGACCGCGCGACTGAACGTGCCGGTGACCGCCGTCGGTTCCGTGCCCGAGGCGGTGGAGGGGGCGGACATCGTCGTCACCGCCACCAGTTCGTCGCAACCCGTGCTGCGCCGCGAGTGGCTCGCCGCGGGCACCCACGTCAACGCGGTCGGCGCGTGCCTGCCCCAGGCCCGGGAGATCGACACCGCGACCATGGCCGAGGCGGCCCTGTTCGCCGACAGCCGCGAGTCGGTCCGCAACGAGGCCGGGGACTACCTGCTGGCCGCCCAGGAAGGCGCCGACAACCCGGTGCGGGCCGAGCTCGGCGAGCTGCTCACCGGCACCGCCTCAGGCCGCGCCGACGACGACGAGATCACGCTGTTCGAGTCGCTCGGCCTGGCCGCCGAGGACCTGGCCGCCGCCAGCTACCTGCACCAGGAGGCCACCCGCCTCGACGTCGGCACCAGCGCCGACTTCTAGCGGTATGCCGCCGTCCCCAGCTGCCGGCCGCCCCCGCCCCCGCCCCCGCCGCCCCGCCGCGGCCCTGCCTCGTGCCTGCGTCCCGGCCTGCCCGCCGCCCCGTGCACCCCAGCAGCAACCCATGCACCCCAGCAGCAACCCGTGCCCCACTGGTTCGGGCTGCCAGCCAATGGTTGGGCCTCTCTGCCCATTCTTGTCGGTAGGGAGGCCCGTTCATTGATTCGCGGCCGGGCGCGCCGGGGCGTCCTTCGCTATCGTGGGAGAGAGAACGGGCGGGCATAACGGCGGTCGATCTGGTGCTTCTAACTTGGACGGGGCGGAGCCCGGGCGCGGCGACCAGAAATGTCAGACCCCCCGGCTACCATCGCCAAGCGATCCGTCTACCCGTTTTCAGAGCCCCAAGAGAGCAGAGGCGCAGTGGCTGATCGACTCGTCGTTCGCGGCGCCCGCGAGCACAACCTGAAGGACGTCTCGCTGGACCTGCCGCGGGACGCCATGATCGTGTTCACCGGGCTGTCCGGCTCGGGCAAGTCCAGCCTGGCCTTCGACACCATCTTCGCCGAGGGTCAGCGCCGGTACGTCGAGTCGCTGTCCGCCTACGCCCGGCAGTTCCTCGGCCAGATGGATAAGCCCGACGTCGACTTCATCGACGGGCTGTCGCCCGCGGTCTCGATCGACCAGAAGTCCGCGAGCCGGAACCCCCGCTCCACGGTGGGCACGATCACCGAGGTCTATGACTACCTGCGGCTGCTGTACGCCAGGATCGGCAAGCCACACTGCCCGATCTGTGGCCGGCCGATCGCGCGGCAGACTCCGCAGCAGATCGTGGACCGGGTGATGGAACTGGAGGAGGGGATCAGGTTCCAGGTCCTCGCGCCGGTGGTCCGCGGGCGTAAGGGCGAGTACGGTGAGCTGCTGCGGGAGCTGCAGATCAAGGGCTACTCCCGGGCCCGGGTGGACGGTACCATCGTCCGGCTGGACGAGGCCCTGTCCGGCCAGCTGCCGACCCTGAAGAAGTACGAGAAGCATGACATCGAGGTCATCGTCGACCGGCTCGCGGTCAAGGACACCGCGCGGCGCCGGCTGACCGACTCGGTGGAGACCGCGCTCGGCCTGTCCGGCGGGGTGGTGATCCTCGACTTCATCGACCTGCCGGACAAGGACCAGCACCGCGAGCGGATGTACTCCGAGCATCTGGCCTGCCTGTACGACGACCTGTCCTTCGACGAGCTCGAACCGCGGTCGTTCTCGTTCAACTCGCCGTGGGGAGCCTGCCCGGACTGCACCGGGCTGGGCACCAAGCTTGAGGTCGACCCGGAGCTGATCGTCCCGGACGAGAGCAAGTCGCTGGCCGGCGGCGCGCTCGCGCCGTGGAGCAGCGGTCACCTGAGCGACTACTTCGTCCGGCTGATCGAGGCCTTGGGCGAGACGATCGGC
>Ga0187817_10002032_pt1 | contig 10252 bp, 6 predicted proteins | sample NC_wetland_sal_i_17_FD_132431 | JGI IMG/M metagenome (GOLD analysis project Ga0187817, IMG submission 132431) | Wetland sediment microbial communities from Neuse River Estuary, North Carolina, USA - SO4_2 | ecosystem: Environmental > Aquatic > Freshwater > Wetlands > Sediment | place: USA: North... | reverse complement strand
CGCCATCGGGGAGGACGGCCGGTTCAGCCGGCTGCCCCTGGCCGCGGCCTCGTCCCTGATGGCCAAGGGCTACGGGTACGCCGCCGAGGGAGACGTGCTCACCGCCTGTCTGGTCTACGCCGGGCACGTCCTGATCGGCGACGCGCACTTCACCGAGATGTATGCGATGGACTTCCCGTCGGACTCGGTGCTGATGAGCCACATGGGCGAGGGCAACTGGAAGATCGCGCGGACCGACCGGCCGGTGAAGCTGATCAAGCGGCCGCTGGGCATCGGGCGGCTGGACGACCCGCCGACGTTCCTGTTCCGGTACCAGCCAGGCCCGGCCACCCTGGCCACGCTGGTGTCGCTGGAAGGCGAGCGATTCCGGCTGGTGGTCGCGGAGGGCCAGAACCTGGACAGCCAGGAACTGCCGGCCCTGGAGATGCCATACGGGCAGTTCCGGCCCGCGTCCGGGCTGCGCAAGTGCCTCAACGGGTGGCTGACGGCCGGCGGCCCGCATCACGAGGTGATGAACCTCGGCCACCACGCCGCCGACTGGAAGGTCTTCTGCCAGCTCACCGGCATCGAGTTCGTACAGGTATAGGCGCCCCGGGCGGCCGCGGTCGGGGACCGCTGCTTGGCCGCTTGGGGGCCACGGCGCGGTGACCGGGCGGACGCACCACGGACCGTTCGGCATAAAAAGGAGGGCGCGGCCGGGCCGGGGGCACCTTCCTCGGGACCCGGGACGCCTCAGGTGCGTTGGTCGCTCATGTCGTGGGCGGCTGGTCGCCTGGGCCGGGCCGCCGGAAATTCGGTTGCGCGAGACGTGACCCGCGTGGCAGCCTGCTGCCGTCCGGGCTGGTGTGGGCCCGGCTGAGCGGAAGGGAGACGCCAGATGTATACGCCCGTCGCGGGCGCGTTGCCGCCTGCCCTATCCGACGCTCAGCCGAGGAGCACCACCCGTGCCCGACTATCACTCCGCGTACGGCGGAAAGTTCACCTCTGGCCGCGGTAACCGGCGCTTCGACGACGACGAACCGACCGCGGCCAAGCGCGTCCGGGGCCGCCGGATGCTGCCGTCGATCGAGAAATTCGACGCCACCGACGGCCTGCCTGACGGCGATCGCTGGTCCACCTGGGACCAGTCCACGCCGACCGAGCGCGGCCCGAAACCCTACCCGGACTGGCTGGTCATCGAGCTCGCCGCGGTCGACACCGAGCTCGGGATCCTGAAGACCGGCAAGGAAGCCGATGTCTTCCTGGTCCGCCGCGGCATCCCGGGGACGGACCGGTCCTGCCTGCTCGCGGCCAAGCGGTACCGGTCCACCGACCACCGGATGTTCCATCGCGACGTCGCCTACCTGGAGGGCCGCCGGACCCGGGATCGCCACGTCAACCGGGCCGTGGCGAGCCGGAGCAAGTTCGGGCGGCAGGCCATCGCGGGCCAGTGGGCGGGCGCGGAGTTCACCGCGCTGGCCCGGCTGTCCGCCGCCGGGGCTCCGGTGCCGTATCCGGTGCAGATCCTCGGCACCGAACTGCTGCTGGAGTTCATCGGCTCACCGGACGGGACGGCCGCGCCGCGGCTGGCCGAAACCCGGCCCGGCGCCGCCGAACTCGCCGGATGGTGGGATCAGCTGGTCCAGGCGCTGGTGGCCCTGGCCCGGGACGGCCTGGCCCACGGCGACCTGTCCGCATACAACGTGCTGGTCCACGACGGGCGGCTGGTCATGATCGACCTGCCGCAGGTGGTCGACGTGATCGCGAACCCGCGCGGGGGCTGGTTCTTGACCCGCGACGCGGAGAACATCGCCGGCTGGTTCGGCGCACGCGGACTATCCGGAGTGAGCCCGGAACCGGCGGACCTGGCCGCCCTGCTCCGCCGCGAGGCCATGCTCAGCCCTTAGTCGGGGGTCGGCTGCACCTCACCCGCCGGCCCCGCCCGTTTCCCCAGCCTGTCCTGTACCAGGCCCGTCCAGCGCGACACCAGCCACGAGCCGCGCGTTTGTCTACCTGCTGCTCGCCTTGTTCATTCCGTTCCCGGTCGTCGCGCTGCCGCAGGTCAAGCTCATGGCCGCGATCGGCCTGGATGACCCGTTCGGCGTCGGGATCCTGCACATCATGTTCCAGATGGCCTGGAGGCCTGAACGACGCCCTGCGCACGACCGGCACAGGAAACGGGCACCGGCCGCCCGGGCTCCTCGTCCTGCCTGCGCAGACGCGCTCGCTCCGCGCCGCCTCCGCGTTCCTGACTGGCCCCCAAAGCCTTCGTCTTCGTCGCATTTAGTGACGGACGCTCGAAAGCTCTGGCCCGGCTATCAGGCGCGTGCCGTCCCCGGCCCAGCTCACCGGCATGGGGTTGCTGATCTCCCCGGCGAAGCCGCCGTGTTGCTCCCGGTTGTGGAACGCGAGCATGACCCACCGCCCGGCCCGGTCACGGATCAGGCGCCCGCTGTACAGATCCTCGCCGATCACCGGCACGGCGCTGCTGACATCGAACGGGCCGAGCACGGAGTCGCCGGGCACGCACCAGATTGCCCCCCGAGCGCTGGCCGCACGGCGCTGGGCAGAAACCTGCTCGGGCAGGCAGGAGAACATCAGGACCGGACGCCCGGCCACCACCTCGACCTGCGGCACCTCCAGATGCCAGAAGCCAGTGTCCGGCCGACTCAGCGGTGGCTGTACCTGCCACCGTACGAGGTCGCGCGACCGGGCATGCCCGAGAACGCCCCGCTGGCCAACGGCGCCGTGGCTGGCTCGGGCCGTGACCAGCATGTGCCAGCCGTCTCCGGCGGGATCGGGGAACACCCACGGGTCGCGCCACGCCTCGTCGTGCCCCTGCGGGCCGAGCTGTTCGTACCAGCGGCGGTCGCTTTCCAGGACGGGCGAGGCGGCATGCTTGTGCCAGGTGTACAGGTCGGCGGAGGTGGCCAGTCCGATGCGCTGCCTGAGGCCTGGTCCGGAGTCAGTACCGCCGGTGTAGAACATGAACCAGGTGTCGTCCGGGCCGCGGACCACCGAGCCGGTCCAGGTGACCATGTCGTCGAACGCCGGGCCCGCCGAGGGTGCCAGGACGTCGGCGGCCTCAGCCCAGCGGATCAGGTCAGGGGAGGTGGCGTGTCCGATGGCGACGTTGAAGTGCCGCAGATCTGGATCGCCAAGCGAGCGGCGGGCCTTGAGGAAGTACATGTGGTAGGCGCGGCCGTCGTCGGCGAACCAGAAATCCCACACCCACGAATCTTCCAGTCGCAGCACAGCACTCCCATCCGTCGCGACGCCCAGGCGAGCATCCGGTGACGGCCAGCCGGCCAGGAGCTCTGCCTCAGTGAGCAGAACCGTCCGGCCCGGCATGCCTGGCTCATATTCCTGGCGAATTATAACGATGACATTCGTTATCTATACGTGATCCAGGTCGGCCGGTGAGCGGGTGCCGGGCTAGTCGACGGTGATGGTGTCGGCGGGCTCCGGATCGGAATCGTCGGGGCGGGCCTGCTCGAAGCCCAGGCGGCCGTTCTTCATCACGCCGATCCGCTGGGCGCGGCGAGCGATGCTGCTGTCGTGGGTGACCAGGACCATGGTCAGGCCGCGCTGGCGCCACATGGTCTCGAGCAGGCCGATGATCTCGTCCCGGGTGTCCTCGTCGAGGTTGCCGGTCGGCTCGTCGGCCAGCAGGACCTTGGGCTCCTTGACCAGGGCCCGGGCGATGGCGACCCGCTGCTGCTGGCCGCCGGACAGCTCGCCGGGCACGTGCTGTAGCCGGTCGCCGAGGCCAACGGCCTCCAGCGCCATGGTGGCCCGCTGCCGCCGCACGGCGGCGCCGACCCGCAGCGGGACCAGCGCGGCCTCCACGTTCTCCAGGGCCGACAGCGTCGGCACCAGGTTGAAGGTCTGGAACACGAACCCGATGGACTGGGCGCGCAGCTTGGTCATCTCGGCCTCGCGTAGCTGGGCCAGGTCACGCCCGTCCAACTCGACGATGCCGGAGGACGGCCGGTCCAGGCCGCCGAGGATCTGCAGCAGCGTGGACTTGCCGTGCCCGGTGGGCCCCTGGACGGCCAGCCATTCGCCGTCCTCGACCACCAGGTCCACGCCGCGCAGGGCCGCGACGGTGCCCCGGCCCTTGGAGTAGTCCTTGGTCACTCCGGAGAGCTTGTACATCCGGCTTTCCTCCCGTTGAACCGAACCGTCATGCGACCTTGGACAGCGCGTCCGCGGGACGCAACCTCGCGGCCCGCCACCCGCCGAACATCCCGGCGATGATGCCGCCGGCCACGGCCAGCAGGACGGCGAGGACAATCACGCTGGCGCTCACCGGCGCGGCGAGGTGAACGGCCACGGTGTGGGCGGCCGTGTCGGCGTCGCGGAAGGAGGCGAAGGCGCCTCCTCCGCCGCCTCCGCCTCTGGCCCCGCCGCCGCCGGCCCCGCCGAAGCCGAACTGCCGCGCGCCGCCCGGGGTGGCCGAGCCGGTGGTCTGCCCGACCACGGCGGTCAGCCTGGGCGACATCTTGGTCACCAGCTCCGCGCCGGCCAGGCCGAGGCCCACGCCGATCGCGCCGCCGATGATGCCCATGGCGACGGCCTCCCCCATCACCTGGCCGACGATCCGCCGGCTCTCCCAGCCGAGCGCCTTGAGCGTGCCGAACTCACGCACCCGGCGCGAGACCGCGGCCATGGTGAGCAGGCTGGCCAGCAGGAACGCCGCGATCAGGACCGCGATCGCGAGCCAGCGGCCCAGGTTGTTGGCCAGGCTGGAGGCGCTGGACAGTGAGCCGGTGACCTCGTTGGCCAGGTCGGCGGAGGTGGTCACGGTGTCGGCGGGCAGGGCCTTGGCGATCTCGCCGGAGACGGTGCCGATGGCCGAGGAGCTGCTGGCCGCGACGTAGATGGTGTTCACGTCGTTCTTCATGCCGGCCAGCTTCTGCGCGACCGCCAGCGGGATGTAGACGTCGGACGGGTTGTCTCCGGCCGGCTCGCCGACGATGCCGATGACCTTGAAGTTCGTCGTGGTGCCGCTGCTGTTGCCGATGGCGATGGCGGAGCCGACCTTGAGCTTGTTCTGCGCCGCGTAGTTGGCGTCGATCACGGCGACGTCGGACGAGGCGTCCGCGGTGGTGAAGGTCCGCCCCGAGCTGAGCTTGCCGGAGCTGAGCGGGCCGAGCTCGCCCGCGCTCAGGTCTACCCCGATGACGGTGAAGCTGTTGGTGGTGAGGTTGGCCCGGAAGTTCTGGAGTCCGGACCCGCCGGAGCCGCTGCCCGCGCCGCCGAAGCCGCTGCCACCGCCATTGAAACCGCCGCCACCGCCGTTGAAGTTGATGGCCGGCATGGTGCCGCTGAGCGTCCGGTCGTTCAGGGTCAGGCCGCCGGCCGCGGCCGCCACGTCGTGCAGGCCGGCCACCGTGGTCACCGACGAGGCGCTCATCGAGGCCAGCGTGGCGGTGCCGCCGAGCGTGCTGGTGTTGATCTTGGTACCGGGCGCCGGCCGTTTCGCGGTGCCGGCCCGGAACCCGAAGCCGAACGAGCCCGGCGTGAACGAACCGGCGGTCGGCGTCTTGGTCACGGTGACGTCGGTGCCCACGCCGTACAGCGCCTTCAGCACCGTGCCCTGGGCGTTCGTGACTCCGGCCGCGGCCGCCGTCACGGTGATCACCAGGCCGATGCCGAGCGCGAGGCCGAGGGCGATGAACACGGCCTGCCGCATGCGGCGTCTCAGCTCACGCCGCAAATAGGTGAAGAACATCTCCGCACTCCTGCTGGGCACCGCGCCACGGCATGCGCTAACCCGGTGGGTGCGATAGCGCGGGAGATCCGAATCGCGCGGACTGGTCTAGCTCCGCATATCTGGCGGCGCGGGGACCGCCCCGGGGCGAACGCCGCGCCAATTTCAGAGCATGGCCGTGCTACCTGAACAGCCGCTGAGCAGGACCTGCGGGATTACCTCAATCAGTAGAGTACGGCGAGTGGCGCGGCGGAGCCCATGGGCGGAGCCGCGATCGCGCGGCCTGCGGGGCCGACGGCCCCCAGCCGCGCGATACTACGGCGGGCACAACAGCGGGCTCGCGGGGGTACCAGGGGGGTCGTCCCCCCTGGGCCAGCACTAGCCGCGGGCCGCCCGGATCGACTCGCGCAGCGAGCTCATGGTGGCCAGCACGGCCGAGGGCTCGTAGCCGCAGTGCGCCATGCAGTTGGCGCACCGGGGATCCTTACCCCGCCCGTAGGAGTCCCAGTCGGTGGTCTCGAGCAACTCCTTGTACGTCTTGGCGTAGCCGTCCGACATCAGGTAGCAGGGCCGCTGCCAGCCGAACAGCGAGTAGGAGGGAATGCCCCACGCGGTGCACCCGTAGTCGGTCTTGCCCTCCAGGAAGTCCAGGAACAGCGGCGTGTGGTTCAGCCGCCACTTCTTCCTGCGGCCGTCCGCGAACGCCTTGCGGAACAGCTCGCGGGTCTCGGTCACGCCGAGGAAGTGCTCCTGATCCGGCGCCTTCTCGTAGGCGTAGGCGGGCGAGATCTGCATTTCGTCGATGCCCAGATCGTCGTTCAGGTAAGTCAGGACATCGATGACCGTCTGCGGGGTGTCGGTGTTGAAGAACGTGGTGTTCGTGTTCACCTTGAATCCGCGCTCCTGGGCCAGCTTGATCGCGGCGACCGCCTCGTCGAATACGCCTTCCTTGCAGACCGACTCGTCGTGCCGCTCGCGCAGCCCGTCGATGTGCACCACCCAGGCGAAATAGGGCGACGGCTTGAACTTGTCCAGCTTCTTCGGCAGGAGCAGCGCGTTGGTGCACAGGAACACGAACTTCTTGCGCTTGATCAGCTCGGCGACGATGACGTCGATCTGCGGGTGCATGAGTGGCTCGCCGCCGGCGATGGACACCATCGGCGCGCCGCACTCCTCGATCGCGGCCAGGGCCTGCTCGACCGGCATCCGCTGCTTGAGGATGTCGTGCGGCTGCTGGATCTTCCCGCAGCCCGCACACTTAAGGTTGCAGGCGAACAGCGGCTCGAGCTCGACGAGCAGCGGAAACTTCTTATGGCCAGCGAGTTTCTGGCGCATCAGGTAGGACCCGACGCGCAGGGACTGACGTAGTGGCATGGGCATTATTGCCGTACCTCCTTGGGCAGGCCGAACCGGATTGATTCCGTGGTCGTCACTCGCTCGGAAACGGACACAGGTCCGAGGCCAGACAGCGCCGAGATGATCTCCTCCACCACGGCGGGAGGCGCGGAAGCGCCGGCCGTCAGGCCGATGGTGGATGCCCCGATCAGCCAGTCGAGCTGGATATCCTCGGCCCCGTCGATCAGGTAGGCCGGCGTGCCGGCCCGTTCGCAGGTTTCCACCAGCCGGACCGAGTTGGACGAGTTCCCCGAACCCGCCACGAGCACCACGTCGGACTCGGCGGCGACCGCCCGCACGGCGGCCTGCCGGTTGGTGGTCGCATAGCAGATGTCATCGCTGCCTGGCGCGCGTACCGCGGGAAAGCGTTCCCGCAGCGCGCCGGCCACCTCGGCCGCCTCGTCGACCGACAGCGTGGTCTGCATCAGGTAGGCGACGCGCTCGCCGTCCCGCGGCTGGAGCGCGGCGACGTCGGCCGCCGTCTGGACCAGGACCGTCGAGTCGGGGGCCTCGCCCAGCGTGCCCTCGACCTCCTCGTGCCCGGCGTGGCCGATCAGCGCCACCGTGTACCCGTCGGCGGCGAACCGCCGGGCCTCAGCGTGCACCTTGGAGACCAGCGGGCAGGTCGCGTCGATCACCGCCAGCCCCCGCCGGGCCGCCTCCTCGCGGACCATGGGCGACACGCCGTGAGCGGAGAACACCACCGTCGCGCCGTCGGGTACCTGGTCCAGCTCGTCGACGAACACCGCGCCGCGGCTCTCCAGGTCTCCCACCACCCGGGTGTTGTGCACGATCTGCTTGCGCACGTAGACCGGCTGGCCCTGCCGCTCGAGGACGCGCTCGACGATCTCGATGGCCCGTTCCACCCCGGCGCAGAACGACCGCGGGCCGGCCAGCAGCACCTGGCGGGTCCCGCACGCCGCCGCCCACCGCTGGGCCACCGGCGCGGCGGCCCGCAGCGAGCGCAGCGCGGCGAGCCCGCCGGAGACGATGCCGGCCAGCGGGTGGTGCGGGGTGTCGGACACCGCGCGGATGACCGCCACCGGGCGCCCGTCCGCCGCGGCGGCCAGCGGCGCCGACTCCATGTCGGCCAGCAGCCAGCCCTCGGCGGCCAGCTTGGCCCGTTCGGCGCGCCGGACCAGGTGGTCGACGGTGGTGATCCGGCCGGTGCGGGCGGGCAGCCCGGCGCGCCGCAGCTCGCCGGCCAGGATCGGCGCGGACGCGCAGATCACGGCGCCCACCTCGGTGCCGACGACCAGGTCGCCCAGGCTCAGGTCGGTGCTCAGGCCGCCGCCCACGCCCATGATCATCATCTGGCCGAACGGACGGTGGCTCAACTCCCCGGCCTGCCGCGCCGCGCGCGTGGTGCCGTATCCCGTGCGCAGTATCTCTACGGGGGGACGATCCCCCCCAGACCCCCCCTGATCACGGGGGGGCTCTCCGCCCCCCCGTACCCCCCTGAGGACGGCCCGGGCCTCGATCCGCAGCGGCGCGCAGACCAGCAGCCGGCCCGATTCGCTCGCGTCCTGCGCCCCGGCCGTGCTGTCGCGCGGCCGCGGGATGGTCTCCGTCATGCGCTGCCTCCGGATGTGTGGGCCGTCACGTACCGGCCGAGTGCGCTCAGGGGGAAGGCCAGGCGATACAGGTGGTAGTTGATGTAGAAGTCGCCGGGGAAGCCGGTGCCGGTGTACTGGGGCTCGTTCCAGCTCCCGTCGGCGCGCTGGGTCTGCGCCAGCCAGCGGACGCCACGCTCGGCCGCTTCGCTGCCGTGCTCGCCGGCCGCCAGCAAGGCGAGCAGCGCCCAGGCGGTCTGCGACGCGGTGGAGGTACCCTGGCCGCCCAGCGACGGGTCGTCGTAGGAGCGCAGGTCCTCGCCCCAGCCGCCGTCGCGGTTCTGATGGGATTCGAGCCAGGCCACGGCCCGGCGGACGGCGGGCTTGGACGGCCGTACCCCGGCGGCGATCAGCGCGGGCACCACGGCGCCGGTGCCGTAGATGTAGTTGGCGCCCCAGCGGCCAAACCACGATCCGTCCGCCTCCTGGGCCCGCAGCAGCCAGACCACGCCCCGGCGGACCGCGGGGTGATCGGCCTGCCCTTCGGCCGCGAACGCCTCGACGATGTGGGCGGTCACGTCGGCCGAGGGCGGGTCGATGACCGCCCCGAAGTCGCAGAACGGCAGCTTGTTGACCAGCGCGCGGGTGTTGTCCGCGTCGAACGCGCCCCAGCCACCGTCTTTGGACTGCATCCCGGCCAGCCAGCGCAGCCCGCGCTCGATGGCCGGCTTGGCCTCGGCGGCCGGCAAGGTGACCCGGCGCAGGGCCAGCACGACCTCGGCGGTGTCGTCGGTGTCGGGGTAGTTGTCGTTGTCGAACTCGAAGGCCCAGCCGCCGGGGGCCAGGGAGGGCCTGCGGACCTGCCAGTCGCCCGGCCCGCGGATCTCCTCGCCGAGTACCCACTCCCCGGCCTTGACCAGGGCGGGGTGATCGGACGGCAGGCCCGCGTCGGCCAGCCCGATCATGGTCAGCACGGTGTCCCAGACCGGGGACTGGCACGCCTCGAGGCGGCGCACCGGGCCTTCGGGGCCCTCCTCGGTGATCGTGAACCGGTCAAGACCGCTGAGTCCGCGCCGCATGATGGGGTGCTCGATTTCGTAGCCGAGCAGGTTCAGCGCCATCAGCGAGTACACCCACGGCGGCTGGATGCCGCCCCAGCAGCCGTCCCGCTCCTGCCGGGCGATGACCCACTCCGCGCAGCGGCGCAGCGCGGCCCGCCTTACTGACTTCACCGGTCGGTAAAGATGAAGGGTCTTGTCCAGGGCGGTGAAGACGTGGAACCAGGGGTCCCGGGGGGTACGGGGGGGCGGGAAGCCCCCCTGTGCCGGGGGGGCCGAGGGGGTCTGGGGGGAACGGTTTCCCCCCAGGAGCAGGGGGGGTTTGGGGGGGGTCGTCCCCCCCGGACCAACAGGGCGCGCGTCGAAGGAGCGGCGCGGGCCGCGGGCGCGGCCGTGCGGACCGCGGGTCTTCAGCTCGTCGATGGTGAACGGGAGCGGGCGGGACGGCCGGAACGACTGGACGACGGCCAGGGCCACGATGGTCTGCCGGGCCCAGCAGCCCCAGTCGTAGATGTTGAGCGGGAACCAGGACGGCAGGTAGATCAGCTCGG
>Ga0187817_10002027_pt1 | contig 10258 bp, 7 predicted proteins | sample NC_wetland_sal_i_17_FD_132431 | JGI IMG/M metagenome (GOLD analysis project Ga0187817, IMG submission 132431) | Wetland sediment microbial communities from Neuse River Estuary, North Carolina, USA - SO4_2 | ecosystem: Environmental > Aquatic > Freshwater > Wetlands > Sediment | place: USA: North... | reverse complement strand
CCGGTGGTCGCGAGCCCTTCGTAGGCCACCGCCCCGGCGACCGCCGCGGGCTCAGCGTGCGCTGCGGGGTCCGCGGCGCGGCCCGCCGTCGTCGGCGGGTGCGGGTCGGCCTCGGCGGCGCGCCGCGCGGACAGCTCGAGGACCCCGGCCGGCAGCCAGTCGCTCAGGTCGGCCGCCGACGGGTACACGGCGGTCAGCTCGGCGAGGAATTGCGCCGCCGTCGGCCGGCGTGCGGTGTCCCGGGACAGGCACCGGCTGAGCAGCGGCTGGATCTTGTCCGGGATCTGGTCCAGGTTGGGCGTGCTGTGCACCACGCGGTACAGCAGCGCGGCCGTGTCCCCGCTGCCGAACGGCCCTTCCCCCCGAGCGGCGAAGATGAGCACCCCGGCCAGGCTGAAGATGTCGCTGGCCAGGCCGACCGGCATCCCTTCGGCCTGCTCCGGTGACATGAACCCGGGCGAGCCGATCATGAAGCCGGTGCCGGTCAGCGAGGTGGCGTCCGCCGCCGAGGCGATCCCGAAGTCGATGATCCGCGGTCCGTCCGGAGCCAGCAGCACGTTGGACGGCTTGAGGTCCCGGTGGATGACTCCGGCCGCGTGGATCGCGGTCAGGCCCTCGGCCAGGCCGGCGGCCAGCGCCAGCAGCGTCGCGACCGGCAACGGCCCCTGCTGCTCCACCGCCTCCCTCAGCGACGCGCCCGGCACGTAGGCGGTGACCAGCCAGGGCACCGGGCTGTCCAGGTCGGCGTCGACCACCTGCGCGGTGAACAGCCCGCCCACCTTGCGGGCCGCGGACACCTCGCGCGCGAACCTGGCCCGGAAGCCCCCGTCCTCGGCGAGCTGCGGCCGGATCACCTTCACCGCCACCTGGCGCCCGCCCGGTGACCGGGCCAGGTAGACCCGGCCCATCCCTCCGCTACCGAGCCTGCCCAGCAGCAGGTACGGGCCCACCCGCTGCGGATCGTCGGCTTGCAACGCAGCCAAACTGGTCACCCCTACCTGCTGCCTGACGACGCGCCAGCGTTCCGAAATCGCGGGAAACACATATCACGGCTCTGAGCGGCGGCCCCGGACCCGCATAGCCGAACTGGTCGGCTGCCGCAAGCCAGTCCCTACAGTAATGCGGTTTACGGGCATATGGGGGGCTAAAGCGGGAGCCCGTCCCAGGTCAGCTGGTGGTCTCGCCGCTGGTCAGCTCCGGCGGCGCGCTGCCCGGCTCGATCTGAGCCTTCAGCGCGGCCAGTTCGTTTTCCACGTCGGCATCTGCGCCGGCTTGATCGAGTTCCTTCTGGATGTCGTCGGTGTTCCCGCCCACGTCCTCGAGCACCCCGGACTGCAGCAGCTCGTCCAGGGCGCCCGCGCGCGCCTGCATCTGGGCGATCTTGTCCTGGGCCCGGGCCAGCTCGGCACCCGAATCGGACAGCGTGCCGGAGATCCCCGCCACGCTCTCGTTCACCGCGCTCGTCGCGTTGGCCGCGGCGTACTCGGCCTTCAGCGTCTCCTTCTGCGTCCGGAACGTGTTGACCCGCTGCTGCAGTGCGGCCAGGGTCTGCTCGAGCTTCTGTTGCTGCTCGGCGAGCTGCTGGTGCTGCGGTTCCATGCCGTCGATCTGGGCCTGGGCTGCCGCCTTCCGGGACAGCGCCTCCCGGGCCAGGTCTTCCCGGCCTGTCGCCAGCGCCTGCTTGGCCTGGTCCTGCAGGTGATCCACCGAGTGCTGCAGCTGCTGCTCCTGCAGCTCGAGCCGCTTGCGCGAGGCGGCCACCGACACCAGCGCCTGGCGGACCTTGGTGAGCTGGTCGAGCATCTGCTCGTAGGACAGGTCGAGCATTTCGTCCGGCTTTTCCGCGGCGTCGAGGGCCTTGTTGGCCTTGGCCGCGAGGATGTCGTGGGCCCTTTGGAAGAGAGACATGTCGATCTGCTCCTTAGTCGACGGTGACCGGCCAGCTCCTAAGGCCAATCTAGCCGCCCGCCGCTCGCGCCCGCCGGGCGCTGCGACCAACGGCGGCGCGACCGACGAAAACGCAACTCCTGGCAGGTCAGTCGCTTCTAGACCTTAGGATCTGTCCCTGTGGACCGTCGAGCGCTTCGTCGAGGAGGTCGCCCAGGTCCGCGCCGCTCTCGGCCTGACCAGGCTGCACCTGTTCGGCAGCTCCTGGGGCGGCATGCTGGCCATGCAGTACGTGCTGGACCGCCAGCCCGACCTGGAGAGCCTGACCCGTCCCTTTAGCCCCTGCGTGCTGGAGCCCGTTGACCCAACGGCCCGCACGCGGGTATGAACGGGCACGTGCTACGCGGAGAGCTGACCGGGCCGCGTGCCCACACCGACCCTGACATCGAGGTCTTCGAGACCGAACTGCCCGGGCTGTGGAACTGGCCCAGTAGCCTGTCAAGCGGGCGGCCCGCTCGGACAAACACGCTCACTATGAGCCAGCCGGAGTTGAAGGTGCTCAGCAAACGACAGATCAGCGCGATACGAGCCCGCGAGGTCCTCGACTGCCGTGGTCTGCCCACGGTCCAGGTCGACGTCGTGGTGGACGACACGTTCCTGGGCCGGGCCGACGTCCCGGCAGGCCGGTCGCGCGGCCGCCATGAGCCGGTCGAGCTGCGCGACGGTGGCCGCCGCTTCGGCGGCTACGGCGTCCGGCAGGCGGTCAGCAACGTCCGGGATGTGCTGGCTCCCGCCCTGGTCGGCTTCTCCGTCGTGCCGCAGCGCCAGCTCGACCTGCGGTTGGTGGAGCTGGACGGCACCGCGGACCGTAGCCGCCTGGGCGCCAACGCACTGCTCGGGGTGTCCCTGGCCGCCGCCCGCGCCGCGGCCGCCGCCGCCGGCCAGCCGCTCTACCGGTACCTGAACGCCGACGCCCATGTCCTGCCGGTACCGCAGGTCAACCTCATCAACGGCGGTAAGCACGCCTCGAACGACCTGGACATTCAGGAGATCATCGTCATGCCGGTGGGCGCCGCGACCTTCGCCGACGCCATGGCCATGGCGACCGAGGTCAACCTGGTCCTGGCCGAGATCCTGGCCGGCCGGTACGGCAAGGCCGCGGTCAACACTGGCGACGAGGGCGGCTACGCCCCGCCGATCAGCGAGCCGGCCGAGGCGCTGGAGCAGCTTCATCTTGCCGTTGACCGGGCGGGCTACTCCGCTCAGGTGGTGTTCGGCCTCGACTGCGCCGCGAGCCACTTCTATGACCCGGACCGCGGCGTCTACGTCCTGGCCGGAAAGCCGCGCACGCAGGGGGAGATGCTCGCGCTGTATGAGGGCTTCGCCCGGGACTGGGGAGTGACCTCGTTCGAGGACCCGTTCCACGAGGACGACTACGCCGCCTTCGCCGAGCTGACCAGCCGGCTCGACGTCCAGGTGGTCGGGGATGACCTGCTGGTGACGAACCGGGAGCGGGTCGAGCAGGCCCAGCAGCTCGGCGCGGCGAACGCGCTGCTCCTCAAGGTCAATCAGGCCGGAACGCTGTCCGACGCGCTGGCCGCGGCCCGGCAGGCCACGAGCGGGGGATGGGGCATCGTCGTCTCCGAGCGGTCCGGCGAGACCGAGGACCCGCTCATCGCCGACCTGGTCGTAGGACTGAACGCCGGGCAGATCAAAACCGGCGCCCCGGTGCGCGGCGAGCGTACCGCCAAGTACAACCGGCTGCTCCAGATCGAGGAGGAACTTGGTCCCGCGGCGGTCTACGCCGGGCGATCGTACCGGCATCCGCACTGATCGCGCCCGGACGGCTCAGACGGTGGCTCGCATCGAGAATCGTGCGCGCCTGACCGATCACGGCGATCAAGAGCTGCGTGCCACCGTGCTCGATCTGGCCGAGGTTGCCCTGGCCGCGCTGAGCCCGTCAGCTGGCCTGCGCCGGTCCGTGCGGCTGGACGGCGGAAACCTGGTCGCGGGCGGCCGGAGTTATGACCTGGCCGCGGTCGACCGGCTGGTCGTGCTGGGCGCCGGCAAGGCCAGCGCGGAGTTGGCGGCAGCGCTGGCGGAGCTGCTCGGATCGCGGCTGGACAGCGGAGTGGTGGTGGCGCCGCACCAGGCCGTGCGGCCCAGCCACCGCGTGGACCTGTTGCCCGGCGAGCATCCCGTGCCGGGCCCGGCGAGCGTGACCGCAGCCCGGGCGCTACTCGAGCGGGCCGGCCGCCTCGGCGAGCGTGACCTGGCCATCTGCGTCTTCACCGGCGGCAGCTCGGCGCTGGCCAGCACCCCGCCGCCGGGGGTATCGGCGGCCGAGAAGGCCCGGTTGCACCGGCTGATGCTGTCGTCGGGCATGTCCGTGGTGGAGGTCAACACGGTGCGCAAGCACGTGTCGCTGATCAAGGGCGGCCGTCTGGCCCAGGCCATCGCCCCGGCCCGGATCCTCAACCTGACGGTCTCGGACGTGGCGGGCGATCCGCTCGACTGCATCACCGATCCCACCGTCCAGGACACCTCCACCGTGGCCGATGCCCTCGCGGTGCTCAGGGAGTGGGAACTGCTGGACCGGGTGCCCGAGTCGGTCCGCGCCTACCTGGTCAGGTGCGAGGAGGCGGAGTCGCCCGACCTCAGCGACGTGGATATCTATAGCGTCCTACTGGCCCGCGGCGAGGACGGGAGCGAGGCGGTGCTGCGGGCCGCGCGATCGCTGGGGTTTTCCGGCGTGCGGCTGGGCGGGTCGCTGGAGGGAGAGGCCGGCACGGCCGGGCGCGTCCTGGCCACCCTGGCCCGGGAGTCCCGGGCTACGGGTTCGCCCTGGCCGCGCGGTACGGTCGTAGTCGCGTGCGGCGGCGAGTGCACGGTGAACCTGGGCCCGGACGCGGACGCGCTGTTCGGCCAGGGCGGGCCGAGCCAGGAGGCCGCGGTCGGGGCCGCGCTGGCCCTCGACGGCGCGGCCGGGATCGTGGCCTTGTTCGCCGATACGGACGGCTCGGACGGCGGGACCGCGATCGCCGGCGGGCTGGTGGACTGGTCCACCGCCGCGCGGGCCAGGAAGCAGGGACTGAGTTTGCGGAAGGGGCTGGTGGACCATGCCACGTCGGCGCTCCTGGAGGCCTGCGGGGATGCCGTGCTGACCGGCGCCACGCTGACCAACGCCAACGACCTCGTCATCATCGGAGTGTCATGAGCTCCCCCAGGACCGGACCCCGTATCGCGGTCGGACCCGGGCCGGCTCCCTGGGCCGCCGAGGCGATCCGCCGCGGCGGAGGGGAGGTCGTCGCCTTGGACCAGGACCCCGTGGGCCTGGTCTGGACCGACGGCGGCGCCATGGGCGCCCTGCGGTCCGCGCTGGCGACCCGGCCCGAGATCTCCTGGGTCCAGCTGCCGCAGGCCGGGGTGGAGCGAGCGTTCCAGGCCGGGGCCGTCGACCGGCAGCGGCAGTGGACTTCGGCCAAGGGCGCGTTCGCCGATCCGGTCGCGGAGCATGCGCTCGCGCTGATCCTGGCGGGCCTGCGCCAGCTGAAGGTCCGGGCCCGGGCCCGGACCTGGGGCCAGCCGGCCGGGGAGAGCCTGTTCGGCCGGCCCGTCACCGTGGTCGGCGCGGGCGGCATCGCTACCGTGCTGATGCGCCTGCTCCAGCCGTTCGGTACCCCGGTGACCGTCGTCCGGCGGCAGGCCGAACCCGTAGCCGGCGCCGCCCGGACCGTCGGCGTGGACCGGCTCACCGATGCCCTGGCCGGCGCGCGGGCCGTCGTGCTCACGGTGGCCCTCACCCCGCAGACCCGCGGCCTGATCGGCCGGGCCGAGCTGGCCGCGATGGAGCCGGACGGCTGGCTGGTCAACGTGGCTCGCGGTGGCGTGGTCGACACCGAGGCCCTGGTCGAGGCCTTGCGCGCGGGCCAGATCGGCGGCGCGGCCCTGGACGTAACCGACCCGGAGCCGCTACCGGCCGGCCACCCCCTCTGGGACCTGGCCAACTGCCTCATCACTCCGCATACCGCGGACACCGAGGAGATGACCCAGCCCCTGCTGGCCGGCCGGATCGCGGAGAACGTCCGGCGCCTGGCCGCCGGACAGGACCTGATCGGCCTGCTCCATCCCGACCTCGGCTACTGAGCCGGTATCCGGTGCGCCCGGACCGATGATCCTCCGGCCCGCGGATCGTTACATGGGCAGGACACGCAACGAGGAGGAGTCATCATGACCGACCGCGCACTCGTCACCTGCCTGTGGTTCGACACGCAGGCCGAGGAGGCCGCCACCTTCTACACGGGCGTCTTCCCCGATGGCAAGCTCGGTGCCGTCCACCGTCACACCGAGGCCGGGCCCGGTCCGGCTGGCTCGGTGATGCTCGTCGAGTTCGAGCTCAACGGGCAGAAGTTCTCCGCCCTCAATGGCGGCCCGCAGTTCACGTTCAACGAGGCCGTCTCGATCGTGGTCCCCTGCGGGGACCAGGCCGAGGTGGACTACTACTGGGACCGCCTGTCCGAGGGCGGCCAGGAGATCGCCTGCGGGTGGCTCAAGGACAGGTACGGGCTGTGCTGGCAGATCGTCCCGGCCGTATTCTTCGAGATGGTCGTCGACCCCGACTCCGCCAAGGTGGCCCGGGTCATGCAGGCCATGATGGGCATGACCAAGTTCGACATCGCCGGGTTGGAGAAGGCTTATGCCAGCCAGTGAGGCTGGTGCCGTTCCGTTATAAAGGCGTTGAACCGGCCGTCCTGAGAGCACGTGGTGACAGATATGGGGAGTACGAAGGGGACGTCACTGCCCCGGCGGTCCTGGCTAGGGATCGCCGGGGCGGCACTGCTGGTCGCTTCGGGTGCCATTCACCTGGATCTGTACCTGACCGGTTACCGGACCATACCTACTATCGGCCCGCTGTTCCTGCTGCAGGTGATCGCCGCGTTCGCCCTGGCGGTCGCGATCCTGGTCACCGGCAGCTGGCTGGCCGCGGCGGCCGGCGCCGGGTTCGCGATCAGCACGCTGGGCGGCTACCTGCTGTCGCTGTGGGTGGGCCTGTTCGGTTTCACCGAGGTGCGCACCACCGCCGGGATCGTGGCCGGGATCATCGACGTCGCCGCGTTCGCCACGCTGGCCCTGGCCGCGGCACCAGGCCTGCCGTACGCCAAAGACCTCGGCCGCCGGCTGCTGCCCGCGGTCGCGGCCGCCTCGGTCCTCGCGCTCGCGCTGCTCTTCGCGGCCGTGGCTACGCCCAAGACGCAGCCGGTGGCGACTGGCCCGGATGTCCTGAAGGCCAGGGACGTCGGCGGCGTCAACCTGCTCACCAACGCCAAGGGGCTCACGCTGTACTGGTTCGCCCCGGACACCTCGAGCAAGTCGGTCTGCTACGGCAGCTGCGCCGCCTACTGGCCCCCGGTGACCGGTGACCCGTCGGCCGGGCCGGGCGTCACTGGCACGCTCGGTACCATCAGCCGGACCGACGGTACGACCCAGGCCACCTACGACGGGCATCCGCTGTACACCTACATCGGTGACAGCGCACCCGGCACGGCCAGCGGCAACAACATCAACCTGAACGGCGGCCTGTGGCACGACCTGCCTCTCACGGGATAAACGGGATACTGGCCTGACCCGACCGAGGAGGGTCGAGCCATTTCCGTACCGTTTCCCGAGCCAACCACCCCGGTCGGCTCGCGCGCCGAGGTCTTCCTCCGGTACCTGGACTATTTCCGGTCCCGGCTGGCCAGCAAGCTGGAGACCCTGCCCGCCGCGGAGCTGGGCCGCAGCAGGCTGCCATCCGGCTGGACGCCGCTTGAGCTGGTCAAGCACCTGCGCTACGTCGAGCTGCGCTGGCTCGAGTGGGGCTTCGAGGGCCGCGCCTTCGCCGACCCGTGGGGTGACCGCGACGGCGACCGCTGGGCCATCGGGCCGCAGGAGACCCTGCCCAGCCTCCTGGCCGACCTGCTCGGCCAGGCCGGGCGGACCCGCGTCATCGTCGAGTCCCACGATCTGGACGAGGTCGGGCAACCCGGCGACCGCTGGGATGGCGCCGACCCGGCGACCCTGGAACGGGTCCTTTTCCACCTGCTCCAGGAGTACGCCAGGCACCTGGGCCACCTGGACATCGTCGTCGAGCTCGCCACCGGCCGGTCAGGAGAATTATTCACGGCCGAACTGACCCTGGTGCCTGCCCCGCGCCGTGCCGCTTAGCCGGTCTTCTCCGCCACGCACTGGTTCACGCACTCGCCCACGCCCTCGATCCAGGTGCGCAGCACGTTGCCGGGCCGCAGGTAGACCGGCGGCTTCCGGGCGTTGCCCACCCCGCCGGGCGTGCCGGTGGCGAACAGGTCGCCGGGCCGCAAGGTGACCGCCTGGCTCGCGTAGGCGACGATCTCCGCCGCGCCGAACAGCAGGTCCGAGGTCCGCGACTGCTGCATGACCTCACCGTCGACCTCGCACCTGACCTCGAGGTCCGGCGCGCTCCCGACCTCGTCCGGGGTGACCAGATAGGGCCCGGCCGGCGTGCTGTGCTCGAACATCTTGCCTTGCAGCCACTGCAGGGTGCGATGCTGCCAGTCCCGCATGGACACGTCGTTGACCACTGTGTACCCGGCAATGGCGGCCGCGGCTTCCGCGGGCGTGGCCCGGTGCACCGGTCGGCCGATGACCACGCCGAGCTCGACCTCCCAGTCGACCTTCTCGCTCACCGACGGCAGCACCAGGTCGTCCCGGGCGCCCGTGAGCGTGTCGGCGAACTTGGCGAACAGCGTCGGGTACCGGGGCAGCTCCCGTCCGGTCTCCAGGATGTGCGCCCGGTAGTTCAGCCCCACGCAGATGATCTTGCCTGGCCGCGGCACGACCGGCGCGAAGTCCGCCTCGCTGACCGGTACCGGTGCCGCTCCCTGCCGCGGCCGTCCCTCGCCGCCCGCGGCGAGCAGCTCGCCCACGTCGGCGGCGTCCAGCGGGACGAGCACGTCCCCGTCCAGCCGCGCCGCGGTCGTCCCGTACTCAGTCCGGATGCTGGCCAGTCGCATGCCGCCGACTTTAGCGTGCCCCCTGCGGCCCAGGTCCACCGCCCAGGCCATGGCTGGCGGCGGACCTGGGCATATATGATTCTGCGCACGATGACAGCTTTGGACCGTGTCCCCGGCAAGGTCGTCGCGGTCCACGCCAGCTACCGGAGCCGCGCGGCCGAGCGCGGCACGATGCCGGCCTGGCCGTCCTACTTCCTCAAGCCCGCCTCCTCGCTGGCCGCCAGCGGCGACCCCGTCGCGCGGCCGCCCGGCTGCGAACTGCTCGCCTTCGAGGGTGAGGTGGCCCTGCTCATCGGCCGCCGGGCCCGCCGGGTCCGCCCGGCCGACGGGTGGGACTGCGTGGCGCACATCACGGCCGCCAACGACTTCGGTGTCTACGACCTGCGCCATGCCGACCGCGGCTCCAACGTCCGGTCGAAGGGGATCGACGGCTTCACCCCGATCGGCCCGCGGCTGATCGACGCGCGCGCCGTCGACCTGACCGCTCTGCGCCTGCGCACCTGGGTCAACGGAGACCTGGCCCAGGACGCCTGGCCGGCGCAGGACATGCTGTTCGGCTTCGGCGACATCGTGGCCGACTTGTCCCGGCTGGTCACGCTGGAACCCGGCGACGTGATCCTCACCGGCACTCCCACCGGCTCGACCGTGGTGACTCCCGGCGACGTGGTGGAGGTCGAGGTCAGCGCGGGGGACCAGTCGTCCGGCCGGCTGCGCAGCCCGATCGTCGAGGCGCATTACCGCCTGGAGCCACCCGGCGCCATGCCCCGCGCCGACGACGCCGAACGCCGTGCGGCCTACGGCGCCGCCCACCAGCCCGCGCCACGCGACCAAGAGGTCCTCAATGGCCTGCGCGAGGTCTCCACCGCCACGCTGGCCGCGGTGGCGCGCAAGCGCGGCCTGAACGGCCTGGCCCTGGACGGCCTGCGTTCTACCCGCCCGGAGCAGAAGATGACCGGGTACGCCAGGACCGTCCGCTACCTACCGCTGCGCGAGGACCTGTCCGCCACGCACGGCGGGGGAATGAACGCCCAGAAGCGCGCGATCGAGGCGATCCGGCCCGGCGAGGTCCTGGTCATCGAGGCCCGCGGCGACCCGACCGCGGGCACCATCGGCGACATCCTGGCCCTGCGCGCCCAGGTGCGCGGCGCGGCCGGCATCGTCACCGACGGCGCGATCCGGGACAGCGCCGCCCTGGCCGGTCTCCAGATTCCGATCTACCACGCCGCCGTCCACCCGGCCGTCCTCGGCCGCCGCCACGTCCCCTGGGAAACCGGGGTCACCGTGGCCTGCGCCGGCGTGACGATCCAGCCCGGCGACATCCTGGTCGGCGACGCCGACGGCGT
>Ga0187817_10002026_pt1 | contig 10261 bp, 6 predicted proteins | sample NC_wetland_sal_i_17_FD_132431 | JGI IMG/M metagenome (GOLD analysis project Ga0187817, IMG submission 132431) | Wetland sediment microbial communities from Neuse River Estuary, North Carolina, USA - SO4_2 | ecosystem: Environmental > Aquatic > Freshwater > Wetlands > Sediment | place: USA: North... | reverse complement strand
TGGCGAAACCCAGGCCCTGGTAACCACGACCCTCGGCACCAGCGACGACATGCAGCGCCTCGAAGTTTTCGAAGGCGAAAAACACGCCATCCTCACGGACATCGCGGGTGCGGAAGATCACTACGGCGACATGGATTTCAAAGTTGCCGGCACCCGCACCGGAATCACCGCGCTGCAGATGGACATCAAAGTCGGCGGCGTGAGCGTGTCGCTCATGCGCAAGGCCCTCGAGCAAGCCAGGCGCGCGCGATTGCACATCCTGGACATCATGGACCAGACGATTTCATCGGCCCGGCCCAAGATGTCGACCTACGCTCCGCGGCTGCATCAGTTGCAAATTCCCACGGACAAGATTCGCGACCTGATCGGTCCGGGCGGGAAGAAGATCCGGTCGATCATCGAAGCGACCGGCGTGAAAATCGACGTCATGGACGACGGCAAAGTGCACGTGTTCGCGAACAGCGGACCGGCCGCCGAATCCGCTCTGCAAATGATTCGCGACGTGACGGCTTCCGCCGAAATCGGCAAAACCTATCTCGGCAAAGTGGTGCGGCTCGCAGACTTCGGCGCATTCGTGGAAATTTTCCCCGGCACCGACGGCCTCCTGCACATCAGCGAAATCGCCGAGCAGCGCTTGCGCGACGTGCGCGACGCGCTGAAGCTGGGCGACCAGGTGCTCGTCAAGGTGCTGGCAATTGAAGGCAACAAGATTCGCCTGTCGCGCAAAGCTGTCCTGCGCGAGCAGCGCGAGAAGCAACAGAAGGAAGCCTCAGCGGGCGGGGGCGGCGGCGAGCATAGCTGAGGTGAACGCGGCTCGCTTGCCATGAGATCGCCACGGCGATCCAAGGGTGGCGCGACCCCTGAGCTTTGGCCTGCGGCATCGCGCTGAATCAATAGTCAAATACGAAACGGGGAGGCGAGTCATCGCCTCCCCCATTTCGTTCTGGGCTCGCTTCTTAGAATGTTGCAACGCCAGTAAGCCGCTTTCCGATAACGCCGGTGGTCTCAATGGGTCGACGCAACACTTGCTGAAAGCCTTCTTGTACGAGTCTACGAGGCTGATTTCGCTCGCGGGCGTTGATTCAAACGGAACACTGCTCTGTTCAGGTTTCAATTGAGTTCTGCCGCATAGATCGATTCACATGGGGAAGCATTGTCAGATCAACCGATTGGTAGGTGTTGCATCGACCGGTTGAGCTGGCACCGTTTATCAGGCGGTATCGCCCTCGAGCGACTCGAACATGACAGTCACTCGCGTGCGATAGCTGATTCTTTCGCGCTTTCTGCGGGTCGAAAATGATCGACAATCTTGTCGAGTATCACAAACTCTAGAACAACCGCTAAGGCGCAAATCAATAACATGGTGGCAGCTGCATGCCACTTCGTTTTGGTCGACACGTCCACCATCCACATGCCTGCGAGGATTGCAGGGTGCGGCACGAGAGCTACTAAGAGCATGGCTTTCCAAAACCAAGATTTCCTCAGATTTCTTTTCTCATACCACCTTAGGTAGTTGATAAACACCGAGAATGTAATGAAATACGCCTGCACCAACCATTCGGTGAACGCTGTATTGTACTGACCCCAAGCAATCACAAATGGGACCCATCCCAGAAACAAACAAATGTTTACCACGTCCAGTTCTATCCCGTCATTGCCGTTGATGCTCTCGAACATGCTTTTACTCGGGACGAGTGTAGCAAGTACCGAAGGCCAAGCCCCGAGAAGTCGGCTTATCGGAATATGGCTCGGACCAGTCGCGACTTTCTGAACCAGCTTGCGTTGGCGTCCAGGCTACTTCAATGGAATTTTCTTGTCGGGATCGGACCGGACAATCAAATACGTAATGTCACTTTCGGCGCTGGCCCAGCCGTGGGGCACTCCGCCGGGGATGATGACCACATCGCCCTTGGAGAGCCGGCGTGACACGCCGCCCTCGATGCCATCGCTCCCCATGTCCGTCCAATTTCCGAGAGTCGATTGCCGCGGCTTGGCAGGTTGTCGCAGTGTGCCGCCAGTCACCAGCACTCCGGCGCCTTCCAGCACATAGTAAGTTTCGGTGACATTCGTTTGATGCACGGTCGCGGTGATGGGAGCGTCTTTTGGCCGAAAAACGCCGAAGAGACCGACGTGGTAGCCTCCGGCGTCAATCACGCGGATGGGTCGATCGCTGTTGCGATCGTGGGGCGCGTCTTTGATGAACGCCTGGACCTGGGCGGCGGTTATGTCCGTCGCAGCCGCCGGTGTCTGCGCCTTTGCAGAAGACGCGATGAGCAGCACGAAAATCCCGAAAATTATTTTGCGCATGAGATGGCTCCTCTCTTTTGCCGAAGTCCCGAACTTGAGGTCTGTATGTTGCGGGAGGATAGCACACTCTGAGGAACTACTTCTCGCGCGCCGACCGATGACTCACTTTTTTGGTTTGCGGAATTCAGGGAACGCCAATTCACGGTCCGCTTACACGCGACGGATGCGGGCGCCGACAGCGGCGAGTTTTTCCTCGATGCGCTCGTAGCCGCGGTCAATGTGGTACACGCGGTCGATGAGGGTTTCGCCGCGGGCGACGAGCGCGGCCAGGACGAGCGAGGCGCTGGCGCGCAAATCCGAGGCGATTACTTGGCTGCCGGAGAGCGTCGTAGGGCCATGAACCACGGCGCGGCGGCCCTCGATGGAGATATTCGCGCCCATGCGAATCATCTCGCTCGCGTGCAGGAAGCGGTTCTCGAAAATTGTTTCAGTAATCACCGACGTTCCTTCGGCCTGCGTGGTGAGGGCCATGAACTGCGCCTGCATGTCCGTGGCGAAGCCTGGATATTCCTCGGTGGTGACGTCGGCCGCGGAGAGTTTACGCGCGCCGCGGACCCGCAGTTTGCCGGGGCCAGTCTCGCGGATTTCGACTCCGGTTTCGCGCAGCTTTGAGATGACCGAAGTAAGGTGCTCCGGCGCGCAGTCCGTAAGTTCAAGATCGCCGTTCGTGATGGCTCCGGCCACGAGAAACGTGCCGGCTTCGATACGGTCGGGAATGATGGTGTGCTTCGCGCCGTGCAGTGATTCTTTTCCGCGCACACGAATCGTCGAGGTTCCCGCGCCTTCAATGTCCGCGCCCATTTTGATCAGCAATTCGGCAAGGTCCCAAATCTCCGGTTCGCGCGCCGCATTCTCGATCAGGGTTTCGCCCTTGGCGAGCGACGCAGCCATCAGAATATTTTCCGTTCCGGTGACGGTAATTTTGTCGAAGAAAACGCGGCCTCCCGGCAAGCGGCCTCCGCGCGGGGCGCGCGCTTCCACGTAGCCGTGGGACATTCCAATTTCCGCGCCCATTTGTTCGAGCGCTTTCAGGTGCAGGTCCACGGGGCGCGCGCCGATTGCGCATCCCCCGGGGAGCGAGACGCGCGCGTGGCCGCTGCGCGCGACGAGCGGCCCGAGCGTCAGGATCGAAGCCCGCATCGTTTTCACGAGTTCGTACGGCGCTTCCGCGCCGTTGATCTGTTCCGCCTCGATGATCATCGCCGTGGGCGGGATCGCGGGCGTTTCGACGGTCGCGCTCAAATGTGCGAGCAGGCGGCCCATGGTGATGATGTCCCGCACGCGCGGAATATTTTCGAGTTCCACGCGGTCGCTGGTCAGGAGCGCGGCGGCCATCGCGGGCAGCGCGGCATTCTTCGCGCCACTGATGCGCACCGACCCTTTGAGCGGCCTTCCGCCTTCAATCAGAAGTTTATCCATGTGCGTTGTGGATGCTGCTTGCGTTTCTTTTGGCTCGGTTAAGTGCGTTGTGGACATGTCCGTAGGTATCGCGCAAGAGGCGTTGGGCCTGCCGCGCGCTTGCTCCTGTCTTTAACATTATGAGCGCTGCGCCAAGATTGTGTCCGGATTGACGCAGGGCGCGTGTCGATTCGGCCACGTTCGCCCCGGAAGCCTCCATCAGGATTCGCAACCCTCGCGCCTGCAACTTGCGATTCGTCAGGGCCACGCCGATCATCCAGTTGTCGTAAACGCGGCCGAGGCGAATCATCGTGGCAGTAGAGAGCATGTTGAGGACCAACTTCTGCGCCGTGCCAGCCTTCATGCGCGTCGAGCCCGTGATGACTTCCGGGCCGGTCGGCGTGACGATGCTGATTGGGCAAATTTGTGTAATCGGCGTTCGCGGATTCGACGTTAGGGCAATCGTCACCGCGCCTTTTCGCTTCGCGTATTCGAGCGCGCCCAGGACATAAGGCGTGCCCCCGCTGGCGGCGATTCCGACGACGGCGTCTTTAGAGTCCAGGCCTCGTGCCGCAAGGTCTTTCGCGCCTTTCGCGCCATTATCTTCGGCGCCTTCGACGGCATGCGTCAGCGCGCGGCGGCCTCCCGCGATCACCGCCTGGACCGTTCGCGGCGGCGTGCCGAACGTCGGCGGAATTTCCGCGGCATCGAGCGCTGCGAGCCGCCCGCTGGTTCCCGCGCCAACGTAGAAAAGGCGTCCGCCTTGCTCCAGGGCGTGCGCGATCTCGTCCACCGCGCGCGCAATGGAGGGAAGCGCTCGCGAGACAGCCTTGGCCACGGACGCATCCTCGCGATGAATCGCGCGCAGAATTCCGATCGTGGATTTGGCGTCAATCCCGCGTGTGCGTGGATTCCGTTGCTCGGTGGTTTTTGGTCTGGTCATGGTTTCATTGGCACAGGTTTCAGCCTGTGGGTTTTTGCTTGAGCATGAACAAAACCACACAGGCTGAAGCCTGTGCCACAAAATTCCCTTACCGCATCTGTCGTGACGCGCCTAGATTCTGCACTGCTACTTGTCCCTGGAACCGGGCTGGAAGTCTATCTTCGCACGCGACAGGGCGGATTGGATGCTGCGAATGTGAGTGAATCATTCATTCAGTAAGGACCGCTGAGGGGAACCAAGGTGCCGGGGAACTACTTCGCTAGCGGCGCGAGGCCAAGCGACTCGATCACCGCGTCGTGCACGGCAGGGCGCACGGCGGCAATCTTGTCGTTATCGCGCGCGGGGTAGACGCGATTGGTCAGCAGGATGACGAAAAGCTGGCGGTCGGGGTCAATCCAGATCGATGTGCCGGTAAATCCCAGGTGGCCGAAAGTGTGCGGCGAAAAATAACGTCCGCTGGAGGAATTGGGCGTCGGCGTCATCCACCCGAGCGTGCGAGTATTGCCCGAGACCGCCTGCGGTGCGATGAATTGCGAAATCGTCGAGCGATTGAGCAAGCGGTGGTGGCCGTAAATTCCGCCATTCAAGAGCATCTGGCAAAACACCGCGAGATCGCCGGCCGTGGTGAATAGTCCGGCGTGCCCGGCGACGCCGCCCAGGGCGAACGCATTTTCGTCATGCACTTCCCCTTGCACGAGGCGCTTCCGAAAAGTCGTGTCATTTTCTGTGGGCGCGATGCGGCCGAGAAGGCTCTTCGGCGGGTTGAACATGGAGTCGCCCATGTCGAGGGGCGCGAAGATCTGATCGCGCGCCAGTTGATCAACGGTCTTACCCGTGGCGCGCTCGAGAATTTCGCCCAGCAAAATGAAGCCGAGATCGGAGTAAACCGTTTTCGTCCCCGGCGCGTATTCGAGAGGCTCCTTGCAAATCGCGGCGATGAATTCGCGCTTGGAATGAAGCGAGAGGAAATAGTCTTTGTGCGCCGGTAGGCCTGAGGAATGCGTCAGCAAATTGCGGACTGTGACCGTCTTGCGCCAATCGGGATTCGGGCCGTCATTCCATTCGGGCACGTAGCGCGCTACTGGCAAGTCCAGACCGATGCGGCCCGCTTCCACCTGCATGGCGACGAGCGTCGTTGTTACGACCGGCTTGGTCAGCGAGGCGACGTCGTAGATCGTGTCCACGTTGACGGCCGGCGATTTTGCGTCGTACGTTTGCCGTCCAAATTCGTGGACGATCAATTCATCCTTGTAGCCGACCGCCAACACGCCGCCCGGAAACGCATGATCGTTGACAGCCTGATCGAGCACATCGTACGCGCGCTGTAATTTCGCTTCCGATTTTGCGTCGGCCTCGCGCAGTTCCATGGGATTTGCTGCGAGGTTGAGGCCCGCGCCGAGGGGAGCAACTCCGGGCACATGCACAGGCAAGCGGCCCGCGACGGCCGTCTGACCAAAGAGCGCGCGGCCCATGGCCCACTGCGCGACATCGACGGTGCTGAACGCCGCGATCCAGGTTTTGGCGGAAGGGAAGCGTTCAGCCAGGTAGGGACTGCCGAAGCAGGCCACGACCACGGGCTTGCCTGCGGCCAGAAGGCGATCCACGACGGCGGCTTCATCGTCCGGCAGGCCGATGCTGCCTTTGCGATCGGCGACGCGCACGAAAATTGCGGCAATGGCGACGTCGTATGTGTCGGGCGGCGGCAATTTCACCGTGTCGGCGCGAACGAAGCGCGTGTCCATGCGCACGCTCGCGAGCGAATCGACGCGCCAGCGAATTTCGGATTCGAGGTTTCCCGCTGGATAGGGATCGAAGTCGCCCGAAACGGCGACCAGCAGGACGCGCTGCGGTTTTGTCGAATCAAGCGGAAGAATGTGCTGATCGTCGCGCAGCAGCGTGATGCCGCGATCGGCGATGTCCAGCGCTGCTTTGTCAAATTCGGGCCGGTCAAAATTGCGCGCCAGGGCATCGAGGTCCACAATCTTCGATTTGTTCAGGCCCAGCTTGGCTTTGGCGCGAAGAACGCGCGTCACCGCTTCGTCGAGGCGCGCCATCGGAATTCGCCCGGACGCCACCGCTTCGCGCACGGCTTGCAAGGCTGCATCGAGCACGGGCGGCACGAGCAGCACGTCGGCGCCCGCGAGGATCGAACGCACCGCAACTTCGCCGGGAGGATAGCGCACCGTCACGCCGCCCATGTCCAACGCGTCGGTCACAACGAGGCCGTCAAAACCCATCTGGCCGCGCAAGAGCTCCGTCGTGATTTTGGGAGACATTGTGGCGGGCACGTCCGGGTCAGGCTCGAGCGCGGGCACGGCGAGATGGCCGGTCATGATCGTGCTCACACCGGCGGCGATGGCCGCGCGAAACGGCGCGAGCTCCACACGCTCCAGATGAGCGCGATCGCTGGTCACGGTCGGGAGATCGAGGTGTGAATCCGTACTGGTATCGCCGTGGCCGGGGAAATGTTTCGCGGTGGCGAGGCCGCCGTTTTCTTCGACGCCGCGGACGAACGCGGCGACAAATTCGGAGACGCGCGCTGGATCTTCGCCGAACGAGCGCGTATTGATGATGGGGTTTTCGGGATTGCTGTTGACGTCCGCGTCAGGCGCGAAAATCCACGGCACGCCGACGGCTTTTCCCTCGAGCGCCGTGATTTTTCCCATCGTGTAGGCGTCTTCGGGACGGCCCGTGGCGGCGACGGCCATGGCGTGCGGGAACGAAGAGCCCTCTTCGACGCGCATGGAGGTGCCGCGCTCGAAATCCGCGGCCACGAGCAATGGAACTTTGGCGTGGCGCTGCAGCGTGTTGATCAGCACCGCGGTCGGGTATACCTGGCTGCGCACGATGCCGGTCGGCGAGCCCTGCGTCTGGATGGCGAACGTGCCGATGTGCTTTTCCTCGACATCGCTCAGAAGATCCTTGTAGTCTTGGCTTTCGGTGGAGAGGAAAGATCCGTAGGCCCAAACGGCGAAGAGTTGCCCGATTTTTTCATCGAGCGACATGGATTTGAGCGTTTGCGAAACCCAGCGTTCGCCTTCGGAGGAAAGTTCCGCGGGTTTCGGCGCGTCCGGCGCGCGCGGAGATTTTTGAGTGCGGCCCGTGGTAGCCATCAGGAAGAGTGCGAGCAGCAGGAGCCAGCGACTTAGTGTTCGCATCGCGCGGATTCCAATGTGGTCGCCCGCATGCCGCATTCATATATAGCACCCGTATCCCGGCGGAACAAATAAGATTGGAACCACGGATGCACACAGATAAACACGGATGAAAGCAAAGGATGGATGGAACCACAGAAAAACACAGACCAATACTGATGAAACCTAAGAACAAAGATTATTTAGAAAAGAGCGCCAGGTTCGCGAGTTCGGATGAGACAAGGCGCCTGCTGAAGCGTCGCACATTTGCCGGCGGGACGTTTTTTAATATTCGGTTGCTTTTATCCGTGTTTATCTCTGTGCATCTGTGGTTCCAAATTCCAGTTTCCTCTGCTCAGACGCTTACCGGGATTGACGTGCTCGAGGCGCAGGGCTTCGCGCCGCTTGCCGGAAAGCGCGTGGGGCTTATCACCAACCAGACTGGGATCGATCGCAATGGGCGCAGCACGATCGATCTGCTGGCGCACGCACCGGGCGTGAAGCTGGTCGCTCTGTTCAGTCCCGAGCACGGCATTCGTGGGACGCTCGATGAGCGCGTTTCTTCCACGACGGATGCGTCCACCGGACTGCCCGTTTACAGCCTCTATGGGGAAACCGAGCGACCGACGGACGCCATGCTCGCGGGCATCGATACTATCGTCTTCGATGTTCAGGATGCGGGCGTGCGCTTCTACACTTACATCACGACGATGGGCTACGCGATGGAGGCCGCGGCGGCGCATCACATTGCGTTCTACGTTCTCGACCGTCCTGATCCGCTGGGAGGAGACCGCATCGAAGGGCCCATGCTCGATCGCGACCGCACCAGTTTTGTCGGCTATTTTCCGATGCCGGTGCGCATGGCCATGACGCTCGGCGAAATGGCGCAAATGTTCAACGCCGAACACAAGATTGGTTGCGACCTCCACATTATCCGCATGCAAAATTGGAGCCGCCGAATTTGGTCCAGCGATACAGCGCTGCCGTGGGTGAACCCCTCTCCCAACCTGCGCTCTCTCACGGCAGAAATTTTGTACCCCGGCCTGGAAATTTTGCAGGCCGGCGGCGTTTCGGTAGGCCGCGGGACGAATCATCCTTTCGAAGTGTTCGGCGCGCCATGGATTGACGGCGGCGAACTCGCCGCATACTTAAACGGCCGCAAGATTCCCGGTGTGCGATTTGAGCCGGAGAAATTTACGCCGGATTCTGGCCTGTTCAAAGGCAAACTGTGCGAAGGGGCAAGAGTCATTTTGACCAATAGCGATGCGCTGGAATCAATGCTCATGGGGATGGAAATCACTTCGGCGCTCGGGAAACTTTATCCGGGCAAGATTGAAGCGGGGAAAATGATCGAGCTGATTGGAAATGCCTCGACCATCAAGTTGCTTGAGGCAGGGGAAGACCCAGTGGCGATTCTGGCAACGTGGGACAAGGACATTGAAGTTTTCCAAAAAATTCGCGAGCAGTATCTGCTATATCGTTGACGCGATTTTTGTAGGACAGCCACTCTTGGCTGTCCTACAAAATCGCGTTTGACCAGGCAATGGGAAATGTGCAGACAGAAAGGGAAAGTCGTTTCCGTGGTAAATTGCGGGGCATGAAGATTTGCTCCTTGCTGCCTTCTGCCACTGAAATTTTGTTTGCCCTGGGACTTGGCGACCAGGTCGCCGGGGTCAGCCACGAGTGCGATTTCCCGCCGGAGGCGCGAAGCAAGCCTGTCCTGATCAAATCGCGCATTTCACATACGGAGAGCGCCGCGGCGATTGACCGGCAGGTGCGTGAATTTCTCGCGCGGGGCGAGAGCCTCTACAGCGTTGATCTTGAACACTTGAGCGCAATCGAACCCGATCTCATCGTCACGCAGGATCTTTGCCACGTGTGCGCGGCCACGCCGGACGATCTGGGCGCCGCGCTTGCGCACTTGCAAAAGCAGCCCCGAGTGGTGACGCTCAATCCGCACTCTCTCGCGGATGTGTGCGCGGATATTCGCGCGGTTGGCGAAGCGACGGGACGCGCCGAGCAAGCGAGCGCTGTTGTGGCCGAATTTGAAAGCGGCGTTTCAAACGTCGAAAGGTCCGTTGCGGTGCTCGACCGGCCGTGCGTTCTCTGCCTTGAGTGGCTCGACCCGCCGTACGTCGCGGGGCACTGGGTGCCGGAAATGGTGGAGCGCGCGGGCGGGATCGATGTTTTGGGGCGCCAGGGAAAGCCGTCCTTCCGCGTGGACTGGGAAGCTGTGTCCGCGGCGCGGCCCGAGGTGATTGTCATCATGCCGTGCGGTTACAGTCTGGCTGCCGCTCAGAAAGAGTTACACGATCTGCCGTTGCCTCCGGGATGGAATGATTTGCCGGCCATGCGCGATGGGTGCGTTTTTGTGGTCGAGGCTTCCGGATATTTTTCGCGTCCTGGGCCGCGCCTCGCTGCGGGATTGGAAATTCTCGCTGGCGCGATTCACGCGGCCGGGCAGAATCGCCCTCTGCCA
>Ga0187817_10002025_pt1 | contig 10261 bp, 9 predicted proteins | sample NC_wetland_sal_i_17_FD_132431 | JGI IMG/M metagenome (GOLD analysis project Ga0187817, IMG submission 132431) | Wetland sediment microbial communities from Neuse River Estuary, North Carolina, USA - SO4_2 | ecosystem: Environmental > Aquatic > Freshwater > Wetlands > Sediment | place: USA: North... | reverse complement strand
GCAGATAGGTGTTCAGGCTTGCCCACATCTGCTCCCAGTTGTCGCCGGGATGGACCAGCGTCGAATAGGTCAAATGGCCGAGGCCGCTGCCGAGATCCATGTCGTTATTTCCTTTCAGCTGACCTTTTCGACCTCGCCTGAACCCGCCGAGCGCACGATGGCTTCCGTCACCGCGACGCCGTGGATCATCTGATCGTATGGAATCGGAAAAGCCGGCCCGCCTGCCGCCGCTTTGGCGAAGGCCTCGAGCGCCGCGCGCGAAATGTCCATCGTCGCCGCTTGCCAGGTCTTGGGCTCGCCCTTCACCGGCTGGAATTTACACGGGCCGAATAGCCGCGTGCGCCGCTCGTCCGAAGAGGCGCCGGCGACATGGGTGACGCCCTCGAGCCGCAACCAGCCTTTCGAGCCGAACACCTGGAAGCTGAAGCCCGGACCGGTCGTCGTCATGGTGCCGAGATAGCCTGACATGCCCTCTTTCATGCGAAAGAGGATCGACGTCGTATCGTCGGCATTGATTGTCGCGGCGCGGCGAAAACTTTGCGCGAAGACATGGTCGATCGGACCACACAGATCGATCATGCCGTCGATAGCGTGGACGCCCATCGGCATCAGCCCGCCGCACGGCGTTTCCGATTTGTCGGCGCGCCAATGGCTCGGGTTGATGAACAGCACATTCGGAAATGTCATCGTCGCTTCGACGTGCAGGATCGTGCCGAGCTCGCCGGCGCGGATCATATCGCGCAACTTGATCATTTCCGGATGCAGGCGGCGATTATAACCCAGCGCCAGCGTCACCCCGGCTTTGCGCACCGCGGCCACCGCATCTTCGGCCTCGCGCTTGGTCAAGGTGAACGGCTTCTCACAGAATACATGCTTCTTCGCCGCGGCCGCCGCCACTACCTGCGCGCCATGCATCGAGTGCGGCGTGGCCAGCACCACGGCGTCGATCTCACGATCGGCAAGCACCGCGTCATAGTTCGCCAAGAGCTGGAAGCCATGCTTCTTGGCGAACGTCTCCACTTCGGGCGTGACCGTGCGGGTGGCGCCGGCAACAAATCGGATCGCATCGCTGTTCGCGGCCGATTCTACGAGCGTCTTGCCCCACCAGCCCAAACCGACGATGGCTGCATTGATCATAAGCGCAACTCCTTCGAACGGGCGCAGGGCGGGTTGCCGACGACTTACGGTCAGCCCAACCCAGCATAGTACATCGCCACCACCAGGCAGCAGATCGCCCAGAACAGGCAGTATTCATATCCGCCGATATTCCATAGCCACTTGCCTTTGGTCACTTTCCACACCGCGCCTCCTGCTACCACCAAGTGAACGAAAGCGAGCGCGCCGGCCACGACCGGAAGGATCGCGAAAATCAGCCCGATGGCAAGAAACGTCTCGATAAAACAGGCGGTGTACATCCAACCCGCCGGCGGCCTGAACTTTGCGGCAACGAAGAAACCGAGCGCCTCGGGAACGAAGAATTTCGCGTAAATATGCGGGATGAAAAACAGTCCGCAGATCAAGCGCAATATGTTGATGCCGTGCGAGAGATCGAAATTCTGCAGATATCCGGACATTGCCCTCCCCGAATTTTCCTTCTCATTAGCCTGAGTGCCCGGCAATTGCCATCGCCGCAAAGGCTCAGGCATCGAGCTCTTTGAAATAGCGGTAGATGCCCCATTGGCTGAATGGAATGCGCCGCGGCGATGCCAGATAAGCGGCTATGCGCGGCCGTCGTGCGATCCGGTCATGCAGCGCGACGAGACCGGGAATCTTCCTCTCGAAGCGTTGCATGCGCTTGGGGAAGGCGTAACGCAGGCCTTCGACGATCTGAAACAGCGACAAGTCCACATAGCTGAGGCGGCGAGTAAGGATGAATGTACCGCCGTTCTTTGTCAGCACGCGCTCGAAATAGCCGAGATATTTCGGCACGCGGTAGCGCCAGAAATCCTTGGTTCGCCGCCGCGCCGCCGGGCGTTGCTCCTCGAAATAGAGCCAGCTCGAGACCGGATGATGCGTGTCGTGGATCTCATCGACGAGGTCGGAGATGGTGAGCTGCAATTGATGCGCCCACAGACGCCCGGCTTCATCGCGCGGGGCAAGCTTCAAACGCGGACCGAGAAACAGCAGCACATTCGCGGTCTGCGCCACGATGGTCTTGCCCGCTTTGAGAAACGGTGGCGCATAGGGCGGACGTGCCTGCTGGCGATCCGCCATAAGCTTCATCACCGAAGCCATGCCGGCTTTGCCGCGGCGTGCCACATCGACGTAATCGGCGCCGGCTTCTTCCAGCGCCAGGCGGATGAATTCGCCGCGGCCTTGAATCGACGGCCAGTAATAGAGCTGGTAACGCATGATGAGATTTAGCCGCCAACCGGCACCTTATATTGCTCGTCGCTGACGTGCTCCATCCAGGTGACGTGCTTGCCGTCGAGCGCCTCTTGGGTGGCGACGTGGACCATGCTCGTGGTCGGCGCGGCGCCGTGCCAATGCTTTTCGTTCGGCGGAATCCAGACGACGTCGCCCGCTTTGATCTCGCGCACCGTGCCGCCCCAGCTTTGTACCCGGCCCGCGCCGAAAACCACGAACAGCGTCTGGCCGAGCGGATGGGCGTGCCAGGCGGTGCGCGCACCCGGCTCGAAGCGCACCAAGCCGGAGCGCACGCGTGCCGGCGCCGGTGCTTCGATGATCGGCTCCTGCCACACCGTGCCGGTAAAGCTCTCCGCCGGCGCGCGCCGCGTCGGCCGCGAACCGCAGCTGTAAATGTCCATGGTCATGTCTCCTTTGCGAGGTGGCCGGCGCGCTTCGCCGCCCGCCGGCCAAACCCTAAGATCACGTCATAGGATAGTGGAAATTCCCGCGCGATACTGCGGGAGCAAGGAGCTGCGGCCGCGGGCATTTGGGCGCGCTACAGCGGCAAATGCGCCTCATCGGCCAATGAATTTTTACCGTCCACTTTGGACCCGGCATTCGCGTCCGTGGCGAATTCCGGCAATGTCTCATTGCGAGCCCGTTCGTAGGCATCGGCCAATTGCCGCGGTGACAATTGGGCGACCGCAGCCGCCTTGTCGGCACGCCACCACGCCCGGATCGCCCACCCGAGCGCTAGCAACAGGGCAAACTGAAAAATCAAACCGAGAATCGATGGCACGCCGCTCAGCTCGCCGATCACACCATGGCCAAACAGAAGCCCGAAAATACCGGCACCCAGGAATCCGGCCGCGAAGCCGCCGATCATACCGGGACGGCTGAACAAACCTCCCAACGAACCGGCTGGATATGGAGGCTGCACGGCGCAGGGAGAAATTTCCTCTTGATGCGCCGCGAGCGTCGGCTGGTTCAATCCGATCGCGCGCTCGCCGTCGGCAAAACGCGCGTCGCGGGCCAGCCGCGCATCGGCCTCCTCGGCCCATAACAACAGTCCAAATGCGAGAAAGAAAAGCGCCGCCAGCGGGCGAAGCCATCGCACGCGTTGCACTATCCCGATCCGGGCTGCGGCAGATGCGTACACGGCGACGCCCTTTCGCCTGCACCGAGCGCAACATCGCGGTGATTGCTGCACGGTTCGGTGTGTTGTCGAGGCGTTTATCTACGCCGCGGGCGCTCAGCCTTATCTGTCGCAAAGCGTCGCACGCGCGCATGCCGCAGGGGTGCGTCAAGTTGGAACTTCGCCGATCAAAGAGCCAGCGTTTCTTTTACAGCGTTGACCAGCTGCTTGAGTGTAAAGGGCTTTGCCAAAAACATGAATTGTTCCCCATCGGCCGGTAGATGCTTTTGGAACGCGTCCTCGGCATAGCCGGAAACGAAAATGATCTTCAGGCCGGGATTGCGACGGCGCAGTTCCCGCAACAGCGTCGGCCCGTCCATTTCCGGCATGACCACGTCGGAGACGACCAGGTCCACTTCGCCATCCGACTTCTCCAACATTTCGATGGCCTCGATGCCGTTGCCGGCTTCGATAACGGTGTAGCCGCGCGAGGCAAGTCCGCGCGCGTTGAGCTGGCGCAAGCCCTCCTCGTCCTCGACCAACAGGATCGTGCCTTGTCCGGTGAGATCGGCGCTTTCCGGCAACTTGCGATCGACCGCCGCCGGGGCGCCCGCCGAGCTCGGCGCCGCAGCCACATCGTCCCGCTCCGCCGCGACATCCTGCGCGCTCGCCACATGCCGCGGCAGGAAAATGCGAAACACCGTGCCTTTATGTTCAACCGAATCGACGTAAACGAATCCGCCGGTCTGCTTGATGATTCCGTAGACCGTCGAAAGCCCGAGCCCGGTGCCTTTGCCGACCTCCTTGGTCGAGAAAAACGGCTCGAAAATTTTACCGATGACATTGGGCGGGATGCCCACGCCGGTATCGGCGACCTCCACCAGCACGTAATCCGCCGCCGGCATGCCCTTGGCGCTGAAGCGTAGGGATTCTTGCGCCATCACATTGTTGGTGCGAACGGTCAACCTGCCGCCATTTGGCATGGCGTCGCGCGCGTTCACCGCCAAGTTCACGATGACCTGTTCGAATTGCGAAATGTCGACCTTTACCGGCCACAAATCGCGCCCATGCACGACGTCGAGCGCAACCTTTTCGCCGATCAACCGCCGCAACAGCATAGTCAGATCGCTCAAGGCTTCGCCGATATCGAGCACCTGCGGGCGCAGTGTCTGCTTGCGCGAAAATGCCAACAGATGCCGCACCAGGCTCGCCGCCCGGTTGGCATTCTGTTTGATCTGCATGATGTCGCCGAATGAAGGATCGGTCGGTTTGTGCGCGTTGAGCAGGAAGTCGGTCGCCATCATGATGGCCGAAAGCACGTTGTTGAAATCGTGCGCGATGCCGCCGGCAAGCTGCCCCACCAGCTCCATCTTCTGCTGCTGCGTTACCTTGTTTTCCAATTCGCGCTGCGCCGTGGTTTCCAGCGCATAAACAATCGCGGATTCCTGATCGCGCTCTTCCTCCTCGACCGCGGTGACGTAGAACCGGCCGAAGCGCTCGCCCTCACCGGCCAGCATGGCATCGACCGGCGCGATTTCGGTCTTGCCGAGCGCCGCCTGCCGGATTGCGCCCGCCAGCGCTTCGCGATCGCGCGGAGCAACACTAGCAAGGATCGAACGATCCTTTGCCTCGCCGCTGGCGCCGTGAAACAGCCGCGCGAAGAGCGGGTTGGTGCGAACCACGCCGCCATGTTTGTCGATCGTGGCGATCGCCATCGGCGTATGATGAAAGAATCGCATGAAGCGAATTTCGGCGGCGCGCTGCGGATCGCTGCGGTCGTCGCGCGTCCGATTGAGCACGAGCGTCCGCGAGGCTCCGGGCATACCGTCGGCGCCATAGGCGACATTGTGCAACACGCGCACCGGCACCGTGCCGCCGCTGCGGGTGCGCAGATCGAGGTCGAGCACCTCGGTCTTTACCTCGCCTGGCGCGGCGTGCAGCGTGGTAAGCAGCGCCGCACCATCGCCGGCGATTATCTCGCCGACTTTGAGCCCGCCGGAGCCGACCTGGGCGAGATCATGATCGAGCCAATTGGCGAGCGTGGCATTGAGATAGACGACTTCGCCCTTGTGGTTGACCGAAAAAAATCCTGCAGGCGCGTGATCGAGATAGTCGATGGCGTGCTGCAATTCCTGAAACACGTTCTCCTGGCGCTCACGTTCCCGCGTGACGTCCGCAAGCGACCAGACGGTCAGCGGCGCCGCGCGCTTGTCGCCGCCGAGCGGCCGGATGCGGAATCGGAGCCAACGCGCGGGCTGGCCTTTCATCCCGGTGACGCGCACCTCTTCCTCGAGCTGCCGGCCTTCCCGCGCCGCTCGCAGCAGCCGATATATGGCCTCCGACGCATCGGCATCGCCTATGAACGCGCGCTCCACCGGCCGCGTTTCTTTGTCATCGCTTGCTACGGTCAGATCGAGATAAGCCGGATTGGCATAGACGACGCGGCCGTCATTGGCGGTGACGACAACGGCCTCCGCAGCGCCGTCAACCACCGCTTTGATCAGCGGATTGCCACGATTGGCGGCCGCGCGCACACGCAAGATTCCGCAGGCAAAGGCGAACAGCGAAAACACGCCAATGCTGGCGAGGACGGCGAGAAAAGCGATGGTGTATTGTTCGGCATTGCTGCCGCCGAACGTCATGATCGCGCCGAGTGCCGCAACCAGCGCCACAGCGACCAGCAGCACCATGACTATGCTGCCGCCGCGTTCGGCGCCGGCGGCCTCGCCAAGCGCCGAGCCGACTTCAGTGCCGCGCGACTCCCCTGAAACAGACCCAGCGGGGACCTTGCTGATAGCAGGTACCGACATGAGCTGCTCTGTCATGCCGGTTTCCAGTGCCCTGTGCGACTGAATCGCGCAAGAGGTTTGACGATAGCGTGCACAACTGCGGCAGGAACGGGTCGGTTTCCGCGCTCGTTTCGCCAAATAGCCAGAGTTCCACCGGTTTTGCCTTCAAACTGCCGTTAACCATGAGAATGCTGCAGGCATCGGCTTTGCCGGGAAATCGGTTATCGTTATTAACTCATTGCTTTTAGTCGGCCGGGCGAATATCGGCGGCACTATTAACCTTTAAAAGGCAACCGTTAGCCGCGGTTGGCACGTCATCGAGACGGGAGTAGCAGGGATGGTTGAGACGTGGTCGGGAATGCCGCTTCCCGTGCAATTCTTGCTGTCTTTTCTCATCATACTCGGCGTGATCGGCGCGATCTGGTGGATCGTGCGACGGTTCGGCAGCGGTCGGCTCGGCGCCAGTACGCGCGGCCGTCAGCCGCGTCTTGCGGTGATCGATTACGCCAGCGTCGACAACCGCCGCCGGCTTATTCTGGTGCGCCGCGATAATGTCGAGCATCTTCTGATGATCGGGGGACCGAGCGACATCGTAGTTGAGCCTAATATCGTCCGCGCCGTTCCGGCGGCGCGCGATGTAGGGCGCGCTCCGGCGGGGATCGAGGCGATCACGCGCGCTATTCCGCTGCCGGACAACGGCGGTGGTTCGTGGCCGTTACAGCCCGAGGCCAATGGTGGATCGCGGCCCGGCGCACGGCCGGATGCGCAACACGGCGAGCTCCCCGGCCGTCCGCAGCCAGAGCCCGGCCCCCGCCAACGCGACACCCTGGCCGCGCTCGCTGACGAGCTTTCTACGCGGACCACGCCGCAGCAGCGCAATCGCGGCAATGTCGGCGAGCCGCCGCGACAAGACCAGCGCCAAGACCCGCGCCAAGACCCGCGCGCTGAGCCGCGGCTGGAACCGCGCAAGCCCGCGCAACCGGCCGCGCCATCCTCGCCGCCGCCTTCGATCGCCACCGGCGGCGGTGAAGCCGCAGCCGGTGGGGATCAAAACCTTGCCGATATGGCTCAGCGGCTTGAAGCGGCGCTCCGCAAACCGGCGAGCGAGGCACGTTCACCCGCCGGTCAGGCACGCCCGCCGGCGGCGTCCGATCAGCCAGCGCGCAGCGATTCGCTGCCACCGCCGCCACGCAATCCGCGCGGCAGCGAGCAACGACCGGCACCGCCCGAGGCCAATAAGCCTAACCAAAACAAGACCGCCATCTACGACACGCTCGAACAAGAGATGGCGAATCTGTTGGGGCGGCCACCGAAAAGCTGATGTCAGATGACGGATATCTCATCTGACCTCTGACATCTGCCCGCTATCATCCGACGGGCATCCGCAGCACCGGCTTGATCGCGATACCCGACGAGGATTCGGCAGCCGCCAGATTAATGTCGGCGAAGTCGTAGAACTTAATCATCTTCTCAATCGGAAACTTCCCGGCGACAATGAGATCGACGAGCTGGGGGATAAATTCTTTAGGCAAGCTCTCGCCCTGCACCACGCCGCGCACGGTACGGCCTTGCTGCAAAAACGGCATTTCGATCGCGACCTCGGTGCCGGGCGGAGCGCTGCCGAGTAACACGCAGGTCCCGCCGGGCATTAACGCGTCGATTGCCTCTCGGAACACACTGGGTAGCGCCGAAGTATCGAGCGCAAAGCGCACGCCGCCCGGCGCGACGGCTCGAACTTCATCGACGATTTTGTCACGGCCGGTGTGATCGATCGTATGGGTGGCGCCGAGTTCGCGCGCCAGCGCCAGCCGATGTGCGTGCACATCAACTGCGACGATCGGATCGCAGCCAGCGATTTTTGCCGCCATCAGAGCCGATAGCCCGACGGCGCCAACCCCGAAGATAGCAAGACTGTCGCCGGGCTTCGATTGCATGACGTTGAGAACGGCTCCAGCTCCAGTCTGGCCGCTGCAGGCCAGCGGCCCCAAGGCTTCCAGCGGCGCGTCTTTTCGCACCTTAACCGCGTAGCGCGCCTGGGTGAGCGCATAGGTGCCGAACGAAGATTGTTGAAAGAAAGCGCTATAAACCGGCGCGCCGTTTCTCGACATCAGCGTCGAGCCGTCGGCGCGCCGGCCGTGCATTTTTAGACGCCGTCCGTGCATGCAGTAGCAATATTTGTGCTGCTGACAGTTCGTGCAGGTTCCGCACCACGGAAACGACATGACGACATGATCGCCGGGCGCCAACGCGCGGACCGCGCTGCCAACTGCGTGGACCACGCCGGCACCCTCGTGACCGTAAACCGCGGGATAGGGCGAAGCGAAGTAACCGTCCCGGCCATGCAGGTCGGTGTGGCACATCCCGCTCGCCACCACGCGCACGATCACTTCGTCCGGGCGCGGATCGCAGAGCTCCAATTTTTCTAATGCGAAGGGTGCCGAACGTTCACGGACGACAGCGGCGGTGATGTGCACCTAACCACCTCAGTCGTCGCGGTAGACCCGTTCGCGCCGCTCATGGCGTTCCTGGGCCTCGATCGATAGCGTGGCAATCGGCCGCGCTTCCAGGCGTTTGAGTGTGATCGGCTCGCCAGTTTCCTCGCAATATCCGTAAGTGCCGTCCTCGATACGCTGCAGCGCAGCATCGATTTTGGCGATCAGTTTGCGCTGCCGGTCGCGGGCGCGCAGTTCGATTGCGCGGTCGGTCTCCGAGGATGCGCGGTCGGCGAGGTCCGGGTGATTCTGGCTTTCGTCGTGCAAGTGCTGGAGGGTCTCTTTGGCCTCCTTGAGGATGTCCTCCCGCCAATTGAGCAGCTTCAGCCGGAAATACTCCCGCTGGCGCTCGTTCATGAACGGCTCTTTGTCGCTTGGCCGATAGAATTTTGCGTCCGGCCCAAGGCCTGCTCCGTTAGCCTGGCCATTCTTTTGGGGCCTGTCCGGACGTCGATTTCTGCCCTTCAACAATTGCATCTGCGTGTACTCCCGCAACCAACTTGCGAAGCGCCCTCTCGCGCGGCGGCTTATAACGAAGCTCCATGACAGTGACAACAAGATCGTGGGCCGGGAACACCGCGGCTGTGGTCAAGGTTCGGATCGGCCGCCCCTGGCGCGCGGGCCCGTGCTTGTGGCGCGTCGCCAGGGTGATCTAATTTGCCGCCCCGGAGGGCGTTTCATGCGTTTCGAAGGCACCAGCGGCTACGTCGCCACCGATGATTTGAAGGTTGCGGTTAACGCCGCAATCGCGCTCGAGCGCCCCCTCCTGGTGAAGGGGGAACCCGGGACCGGCAAAACCGTCCTGGCGCTGGAAATCGCCAAGGCGCTGGGCGCGCCGCTGATCGAATGGCACATCAAATCGACCACCAAGGCACTGCAGGGCCTCTACGAATACGACGCGGTGACGCGGCTGCGCGACAGCCAATTGGGCGACGCCCGCGTCAAGGACATCCGCAATTACATCAAGCGCGGCAAGCTGTGGGAGGCGTTCATCGCCGATGAAAGGCCGGTTTTGTTGATCGACGAAATCGACAAGGCCGATATCGAATTTCCCAACGATCTCCTGCAAGAACTCGATCGCATGGAATTCTTCGTCTACGAGACCGGCGAAACGATTCATGCGCGCCGCCGCCCGATTGTCGTCATTACCTCAAATAATGAAAAAGAATTGCCGGACGCTTTCCTGCGCCGCTGCTTCTTCCATTACATCCGCTTTCCGGATCCCGACACGATGCGCGCCATCGTCGAGGTCCATTTTCCCGGCATCAAGCACCGGCTGGTGGCCGAGGCGCTTAAGCTGTTCTACGAAATTCGCGAAGTGCCGGGACTGAAGAAGAAGCCGTCGACCTCGGAATTGCTGGATTGGCTCAAGCTGCTAATGGTCGAAGATATCTCAGTCGAAACGCTGCGCGAACGCGATCCGAAGCGGTTGATACCTCCGCTGCATGGCGCGCTGCTGAAGAACGAGCAGGATGTGCACCTGTTCGAGCGGTTGG
>Ga0187817_10002024_pt1 | contig 10263 bp, 6 predicted proteins | sample NC_wetland_sal_i_17_FD_132431 | JGI IMG/M metagenome (GOLD analysis project Ga0187817, IMG submission 132431) | Wetland sediment microbial communities from Neuse River Estuary, North Carolina, USA - SO4_2 | ecosystem: Environmental > Aquatic > Freshwater > Wetlands > Sediment | place: USA: North... | reverse complement strand
GGAATCGCTGGAGGCCTACGCCACCCGGGTCTACGCCGAGGAAGCGGAAAGCCGATGAACCCCGGCCCCGTACCGCTCGCACAGCCGTCTCCTCCGCGAGATTGCAACCACTGTTAGGTTATAGCACTAACCATGGTGATGACCAACTTGTGACCATTGCTTCATCTCGACTTAAACTCCCGGACAGCCCCCAGGCTCACCTCCGCACGAGCAGGAACACGGTCAGCCCTTCCACGTGCGCGATGAACGTGAGCCGGTAGTACGGTCTCAGGGCGTCCGCCTCGGCGGGGGTCACGGCCCTGGCGGGGTTCGTGATGCCGCCCCAGCCCACGACCCAGATCCGCCTCTCCTGGCCCGCGCACGCGGCCGGGTGCCTGCACCCGACCGCGTACAGGGCATCGGCCTGGGTGGCCGTCTCCCGGATGAACAGCTCACGCGGGAGCGGGACCATGGGCCGCACGTCGCGGCCGAGGTAGTACTGGACGCCGGGGCCGATCAGCATCGGCCGGGCCCGGCCCTTGGCCTGGTAGACGATGCCGTCACCGGACCGCACCTGGCGGGCGATGACGGCCGCCGCGCCCGCGTAGTCCAGGTAGGAGCCGCCGCTCCCGACCGGGTAGCCCGGCCAGCTGTGCGCGCCGGGGGACCTGATCTCCTGCTGGTCGCCCGCGCCCAGGATGGCGATGACGAGCAGGGCCGCGGCCGCGATCCGCACGTCGAGCCTGCTCAGCGCGATTCCGGCCAGGACCGCCCAGGCGCCGGCGGTGAGCAGCAGGTACCTGGGGAAGAAGTACGAATGCGGGCCCTGCGAGGCCAGCCACACCACGGCGACGGGGATGATCGCGAGGGCGGTCGCGAACGCGGCTTCCCGCCGGGCGACCGCCCACGCCAGGACGGCCAGCACGATGAGGGCGGCGGCCACCGAGGCGGAGTAGAACAGGTTCCTGAAGAAGAAGGAGAACGCGGCCAGGTCCAGGCCCGGCCTCGGAATCCAGCCCACCTGGTCGGCCGCCTGGGACCAGCCGATCACGGCCAGCGGCGCGCAGGCCGCGAGCCCCGCGGCCCCGGCGGGGGCGAACCAGAGCTGGCGGCGATCCCCGTCGTGCCGGATGCGCAGTGCAACTCCGGCGGCGTGGCCGGCGAGCACCGAGAGCGCGACCAGGTCGACGTAGCCGAGCAGCGCCACTCCCGCGGCGTAGGCCAGCCAGCGCCGCCAGGTCGGCCGTTCGAGCGCCCGCAGCAGGAGCAGCGTGCTCGCGGTGGCGACCAGGACCTCGAGCGCGTAGAAGCGGGCCTCCTGGGCGAACCGTGACACGCTCGGCACCAGCGCGAAGACCAGCCCGGAAGCCAGGCCCGCCCGCGGACCGGCCAGCTTGCGGCCGACCAGCGTCACGCACGCCGCGGCCCCCGCCATGGCCAGCACGGACAGGCTGCGCATGGCGTCGGCCGAGCTCCCGAACGCCGCCATCCAGAAGTGCAGCAGCAGGTAGTAGGCCAGCTGGGTGGCGCCGGTGTTGCGTGCGGTCGCGATCAGGCCGGATACCGGGCGCGCGGCGAACGACCAGCTCGACAGCTCGTCCCGCCACAGCTCGGGCCGGCCGATCTGGTAGCAGCCGAGGGCCAGGGTCAGCAGCGTGGGCGCGGCCCAGGGTGCGCGCACGGCCAGGTCGGCCACGCCGCCCAGGGGTGTCCTGGCGGCCGCGGCGCCGTCCGGATCCGCCTCCAGGCGGAAGCCCACCGGGCTTCCGCGCACGTAACCCGCCGCGGTCATCGCGCATCTCCCGCCGATCGACCGATTCCTGTACGTCCCGGGGCGGCGACCCTCCCGAGCGGCCGCCGCCCAAGTACGAATATGGCCCGGAACGCGGTCCCGGTCGGCCGGGTCGCGGAGCCCGTAATGGAGTCGTCAGACACGGCGCGCCGATGCCCTACCATCAGCAAGATGACGGTCACACTGCTTACCAGCCAGTCAGCGGCGACTGCGACCGATGCGGATGCCCTCATCATCGGGGTGTTCCAGGGCGCGGATGGCCCGGTCCCCGTTCCCCACATCGACGAATTCGACCTGATGGGCGCGCTGACCGCGCTCGGTGCGACGGGCAAGCCCGAGGAGATAACCAAGATCCCCACGGCGGGGCAGCTGGCGACCCCGGTCATCGCCGCCGTGGGCCTGGGCCAAGGCCCGGACGCCCCGGACGCCGATCCGGCCGAGGGCGCCGGGCGGCAGGCCTACCTGGAACGGCTGCGCCGCGCGGCCGGGGCCGCCGCGCGCGAGCTGTCGTCCGGGCGGGCCGCGCGCATCGCCATCGCCCTGCCCGCCGACGAGCCGGACGAGGCCGAGGCGGTCGCGCTCGGCGCGCTGCTCGGCGGCTACGCCTTCAAGAAGTACCGGACGACGGAGAACCCGCCGGCTGACACCGAGCTCATCGTGCACACGGCGCACGCCGCTGCCGCCGACCGGGCCAGAATCCTGGCCGACGCGATGACGCTGGTCAGGGATCTGGTGAACACCTCCCCCCGCGACCTGGTCCCCGCGGACCTGGCCGCCGCGGCCGAGCAGGTGGCGTCCGCGCGTGGTCTGGGCGTGCTGGTCCTCGACGAGAACGACCTGGCCAAGGAGGGGTACGGCGGCATCCTGGCCGTAGGCATGGGCTCCACTCACCCGCCGCGGCTGGTCCGGCTCGAGTACACCCACCCCGACGCCGAGCGCACCATCGTGTTCGCGGGCAAGGGCATCACCTTCGATTCTGGCGGGCTGTCCCTGAAGCCGTCCAAGTCGATGGAGACGATGAAGGCCGACATGAGCGGCGCCGCGGCGGTGCTCGGCGCGCTGCAGGCCATCACCGCCCTCGCCCCGGCGGTCAACGTGGTCGGCTACATGTCGATCGCCGAGAACATGCCGGGCGGCGGGGCGCAGCGGCCGTCCGACGTGATCACCATCTACGGCGGCAAGACCGTGGAGGTCCTGAACACGGACGCCGAGGGACGGCTGGTGCTGGCGGACGCGCTGGCCCGCGCCGCGGCCGACGGGCCCACCCTGCTCATCGACATTGCTACCCTGACCGGGGCGCAGGTCGTCGCCCTGGGCGTGCGGACGGCCGGGGTGATGGCCAGCGATAACGCGGTGGCCGCGCAGGTCGCCGACTCCGCCGGGCGGGCCGGCGAGGCCATGTGGCCGATGCCGATGCCGGAGGAACTGCGCAAGGGGCTCGACTCCAGCGTCGCGGACATTGCCAACGTGGCCGCCGAGCGCAGCGGCGGGATGCTGGTCGGCGCGCTGTTCCTGCGCGAGTTCGTGCCCGCCGGGGTGCCCTGGGCCCACCTGGACATCGCGGGCCCGGCCTTCAACGAGGGCGGGGCCTACGGTTACATCTCCAAGGGCGGCACCGGGGCGGCGGTCAGGACCCTGGTGCAGCTCGCGCTGGACGTGGCGGACGGCAGGTTTGCGGGTGAGTCCAGCGCGCCGGACGGTAAGTGAAATGATGAGGCCAGCACGGTTACTAAGGAGGCTCAAGCGGTGGCAGAAGGCGCCGTCAGCTACGACATCGTCATCCTCGGCGGCGGCAGCGGCGGGTACGCCTGCGCGCTGCGCGCGGCCGAGCTCGGCAAGCGCGTGGCGCTGATCGAACAGGACAAGGTCGGCGGGACCTGCCTGCACCGCGGCTGCATCCCGACCAAGGCGCTCCTGCACGCGGCCGAGGTCGCGGACCAGGCGAGGGAGAGCGCGAAGTTCGGCATCCGGGCCACGTTCGACGGCATCGAGATGCCGGGCGTGCTCGCCTACCAGGGGTCCGTGGTCGACCGGCTGTGGAAGGGACTGCAGTCCACGATCGCCAGCCGGAAGATCGACACCATCATCGGCCACGGGCGGCTCGCCTCGCCCACCTCCGTGCGGGTCGGCGAGACGGTCTACCAGGCCGAACACATCGTCCTGGCCACCGGGTCCGTGCCGCGCAGCCTGCCCGGGCTGGACATCGACGGCACGCGGGTCATCAGCTCGGACGACGCGCTGCTGCTCGACCGGGTGCCCGGTTCGGTGATCATCCTCGGTGGCGGCGTCATCGGCGTCGAGTTCGCGAGCGTGTGGCGGTCGTTCGGCTCCAACGTGACGATCGTGGAGATGATGCCGCAGCTTCTGCCGCTGGAGGACGAGGCCAGCGCGAAGCACCTGCAGCGGGCGTTCCGCCGCCGGGGCATCGCCTTCGAGCTCGAGGCGCTGTTCGAGTCGGTCAAGCCCAGCGAGGCCGGGGTCACCGTGACGCTGGCCGGGGGCAAGACCCTCGAAGCCGAGCTGCTCCTCGTCGCGGTCGGCCGGGGGCCGGTGTCGGCCAACCTCGGCTACGAGGAGAACGGCGTGGCGCTCGACCGGGGCTACGTGGTGGTCGACGAGCTGTGCCGCACGAACGTCCCGACGATCTCCGCGGTCGGCGACCTCGTTACGATCCCGGGACGTGGTGGGCACCCGCAGCTCGCGCACGTCGGGTTCGCCGAGGGCATCATGGTCGCCGAGCGGATCGGCGGGCTCGACGTCACCCCGATCGACTACGACGGCGTGCCGCGGATCACCTACAGCGACCCCGAGGTCGCGTCGGTGGGCCTGACCTCGGCCCAGGTGGCCGAGCGCGGGCTCACCACCGTCGAGCTGAACTACCCGCTCGGCGGCAACGGCAAGAGCGTCATCCTGCAGACCCAGGGAGCGGCGAAGGTCATCGCCGAGTACGGCCCCGACGACTCATCGGGGCCGGGCCGCGTGCTCGGCATCCACCTGGTGGGTTCTCGGGTAGGCGAGCTCATCGCGGAGGGCCAGCTGATCTACAACTGGGACGCCGAGCCTTCGGACGTGGCCAAGCTGATCCATCCGCACCCGACGCAGTCCGAGATCATCGGCGAGGCGCACCTCGCGCTGGCCGGCAAGCCCCTGCACTTCCACGCCTAATCTGCTCAATCGTTCACCCAAGGAGTCATCAGAATGTCGGTCTCCGTATCGATGCCGCAGCTCGGCGAAAGCGTCACCGAGGGCACCGTCACGCGCTGGCTGAAGAAGGAGGGCGAGCGAGTCGAGGTGGACGAGCCGCTCCTCGAGGTGTCCACGGACAAGGTGGACACCGAGATCCCCTCGCCCGCGTCCGGGATCCTGCGCAGCATCGCGGTCGACGAGGACGAGACGGTCGCGGTGGGCGCGCAGCTCGCGGTGATCGAGGAGGTGGGCGATTCGGCACCGGCTGCCGCCGCTGCCCCGCCGGACGCGGCCGCCCCGGGAGTCGCTGAGCCCGAGGCCGCCGCCGAACCCGAGCCCGCGCCCGCCTCTGGCTCAGATGGCGCGGGCGCTCCGCCGCCCTACGCTCCCCCGCAGGCGCCCGCGTACGCGCCGCCGCCCGCGTACTCCCCGCCGCCCGCGTATTCGCCGCCGCCCACATATGCCCCGCCGCCCACGTATGCGCCGCCGTCGTACGGCCAGCCGGCGCAGGCACCGCCAGCCGAGACGTCGCCCTATGCGGTTCCGACCACGCAGGCGCCCGCCGCGCAGGCACCTGAGGCCCGGACGTCGCCTTACGCAGCGCCGACCGTGGCGCCCGCGGCCGCCCAACCGTCCGCCTACGCCCAGCCCACCACCCGGGCCGCCGAGGTGCCGACCCCAGACCAGGCTGAGCCGGACGAGGAATATCCGTCGGCGCCGCCGCTGCCGGGCGGTGACACGCCCTACGTCACTCCCCTGGTCCGCAAGCTCGCGGCCGAGCACGCCGTGAACCTGGAGGACGTCACCGGTACCGGGGTCGGCGGGCGCATCCGCAAGCAGGACGTCATCGAGGCCGCCCGCGTCCAGCGCGAGTCCCAGCCGCAGCCGAGCCAGGCGGCCCAGGCTCCCGCGCCGGCCGCCGTGCCCCCGGTCACCGGGCCGCCGGTCGCAGCGCCCCCAGTCACCGGGCCCCCAGTCACCGGGCCCCCGGTCGCAGGGCCCGCGTTCACCGTGCCCCAGCAGGCCCCCCGGGTGCCCGAGGCGGACGAGGCGCAGCCCGCGCCGACGGCACCGCCGGCGCGCGCAGAGCGCTCCGCCGTCGTGCCGTCCTCGCTGCGCGGCACCACCCAGAAGATGTCCAGGCCCCGCCAGGTGATCGCGCAGCGCATGGTTGAGTCGCTGCGCGTCTCCGCGCAGCTCACCACCGTGGTCGAAGCCGACGTGACGGCGATCGCCAGGCTCCGCGAGCGGGCCAAGGGCGATTTCGAAGCGCGGGAAGGCGTCAAGCTGACCTTCCTGCCGTTCTTCGCGCTCGCCGCCGTCGAGGCGCTCAAGGTGCACCCGAAGCTGAACGCCGTGATCAACGGGGACATGGTCACCTACCACGACGCCGAGCACCTCGGTGTCGCGGTGGACACCGAACGCGGTCTGATGGTGCCGGTCATCCACAACGCGGGTGACCTGAACATCGGCGGGCTCGCGCGCAAGATCAGCGACCTCGCCCAGCGCACGCGGTCCGGCCAGGTCGGCCCCGACGAGCTGGCGGGCGGCACGTTCACGCTGACCAACACGGGCAGCCGCGGCGCCCTGTTCGACACGCCCATCATCAACCAGCCCCAGGTCGCCATCCTGGGCACGGGCACCGTGGTCAAGCGTCCCGTGGTCGTCGAGGACGCGTCCCTCGGCGAGGTCATCACGGTGCGGTCGATGGTGTACCTCGCGCTCACCTACGATCACCGGCTCGTCGACGGCGCCGACGCCGCCAGGTTCCTGAATACGGTCAGGGCCAGGCTGGAAGAAGGAGCCTTCGAGACCGAGCTGGGGCTGTAACCCTCCCCCGGCGGATGAAGGTCGCCGTCACCGGCTCGTCCGGGCTCATCGGCACCGCGCTGGTGGCCGACCTCCGCTCGGACGGCCACCAGGTCATCAGGCTCGTCCGCCGGTCGCCCCGGTCGGCCGACGAGGTGCGCTGGGATCCGGAGTCGGCCGACGCCGGGCTCAGCCCGAAGCCCGAGGCGCTGGAGGGCTTGAGCGCCTGCGTGCACCTGGCCGCTGCCGGAGTGGCCAGCCGCCGCTGGACGACCAGGTACAAGGCGGAGATCAGGGCCAGCCGGGTGCTCGGGACCCGCGCGCTCGTGGGCGCGCTGGCCAAGCTCGACTCGCCCCCCGCGACGCTGCTGTCCGCCTCGGCCATCGGCTGGTACGGGGACACGGGCGGGCGCCAGGTCGACGAGTCGGCCCCGGCCGGGGCCGGTTTCCTCGCCCGTCTGGTGCACGACTGGGAGGCGGCCACCGCGCCTGCCGCGCAGGCCGGCATCCGCGTCGTGAACCTCCGCAGCGGCCTGGTTCTCACCCCGGCCGGCGGCCTGCTGGCCCGGCTGCTCCCGCTCGCCCGGCTGGGCCTGTGCCCCAGGTTCGCGTCGGGCACGCAGGCCATGACCTGGATCTCGCTGTCCGACGAGATCCGCGCTATCGGTTTCCTGCTGACCCGCAAGGACATCTCGGGACCGGTCAACCTCACCGCGCCCATGGCCGTCACGAATTCCGAGTTCACCACGGCCCTGGCCAGGGCCGTCCGCCGCCGCGACCTGCCCTGGCTGCGCGTGCCGGCCCCGCTCCTGCGGCTCGGCCTGGGCGAGGCCTCCGTCGAGCTGCTGACCAGCACCCGGGTGGCCCCCAAGCGCCTGCTCGAGGCCGGCTACTCCTTCCGCCACCGCACCCTGCCCGAGGCCCTGTCCGCCGAACTCTCCCGCTGATCGCGGCCGGCGTTACGGGCTGCTGGTGGCCGCTCCGGACGAGGTCGGGCTCGGCGTCGGAGTAGGAGTGGGAGTGGGCGTCGGGGTCGGTGTGGGGGTCGGCGACGCGGACGGGGATGACGTGGGGCTGGTGGTCGCGGACGGGGAACTGGAGGGTGACTGCGACGGGCTGGCGCTGGCGCTGTGGGTCGGGGCCGAGCTGCCCTGGGCCGGGCCGACCAGGTTCGGGGTCTGCACCGGCTGGTGGCCGGTGAACAGCAGGGCGACGGCCGCGATGGCCACACCGAGCACGGCGATCGCTCCCCCGGTCGCCACCCCGGCCGCGAACGAGCGCCGCTCCCGGCGGTACTCCGAAGCCCGCCGGGACCGCAGCCACGCGGGCAGTGCCGCACGGCGCGCGGCCCAGCTGTTGACGGGCGCCGCGGCCATGCCGAGCGTGGGGAACAGCAACAGGCCGGCCAGCAGCGGGCCGCTCAGCTGGTCGGCCTTGGTCAGCGCGCCCGCGATGCCGGCGAATCCGAACAGCGCGAGCGTGGACTCGGCCCAGTTGGCCCGCAGCGCCTCCCACCATTTGGTCCGCTCGCTGGTCTTCGGGGTGCGCAGGAAGCTCGCCTTCTTGGCGAACAGGCCTAGCACCGACGCGCGCGCCACCACGAGCGACGTGGACTGCCAGATGAAGAACGCGCCCATGGCGTCGCGCCAGGACGCGCCGGTGCCGCGGCGCAGCAGGGCGATCGCGCGGACCAGCCCGAGCAGCACCATCGCCGGGACGGCGGCGACCAGGAACACGGTGAGCTTGCGGAACAGCTGACCGCCTCCGGTGGTCAGGTTGACCGCGCCGGCGAGCAGGAAGATAAAGAACAGCAGGCCGAGCAGGTCCCCGTACCACTGCGCGCCGCCCGCCAGGTAGGCCCAGCGCTGGCCCGGCGTCAGGCGATTCGCCGGACCCGCGCGGCCCGGCATCATCGAGGTCCAGTGCATGCGCAGGAGCTGGATGCCGCCGAAGCACCACCGGTACCGCTGGCCCTTCAGCGCCTCGAAGGTCAGCGGCATGATCCCGTGGCCCCAGGCCTGGTCGACGTGCAGGCCGTGCCAGCCCGCCCGGAGCAGCCGCAGCGACAGCTCGGCGTCCTCCGTGATGCACCATTCGTCCCAGCCGCCGAGCTCGTCGAGGGCCACCCGGCGGATGAGCCCCATGGTCCCGGCGAAGATGGCCCCGTCGTGCTCGTTGCGTGACGGCTGGGAGACGGCGAAGAAGTACTTGTAGGAGTAGTACAGACGGCGGTAATACCGCGCCTGGGTCCAGTCCCGGTAGTCCTGCGGCGATTGGACGAAGCCGATCCACGGATCGGCGAAGGCGGGCGCGCAGCGGCGCAGGAATCCCGGCTGGACCTGGTAGTCGGAGTCGATGATGCCGATGACCTCGGCCTCGGGGGACGTCATCCGGCGCAGCGCGTAGTTCAGCGCCCCTGACTTGTAGCCCGGCCAGTTGTCCAGGTGGGCGAACTTGACCCCGTGACGGGCGCACCAGGCCTCCACCGGGCGCCACAGGTCCTCGTCGTCGGTGTTGTCGTCGATGAGGATGACCTCATAGCGGGGGTAGTCGAGGTGCAGCAGGGAGCGCAGCGTCGCGATGACCATGTCCGGCGGCTCGTTGTGCGCCGGGACGTGCAGGCTCACCATGGGCAGCTCGTGGTCCGGCACCGACAGCCTCGTCGTAGGGGTGATCCGGCGCCGCCAGTGTTCGGTGCCGAGCGCGTCGCAGATCTCCCACAGGTAGGCGCAGCACAGCAGGGCGGCGAAGACCTCCAGCACCCAGAGCAGCAGGCCGCCCGCCGTGCTGGCGGGCCCGAGGTGGCTGTCGAAGGTCCACTCGAGCGCGTAGACCAGGTACACCACGAACAGGAACAGGCTGGACGCCCAGCAGATGTGGGCCCGGGCGGACCACCGCCTGGTCACCGGCAGGAAGACCAGGCTGGCGAAGACCACGCCCGCGACCCCGGCCACCAGGTTGTGCTGGGAGACCCCGATTTCCCGCAAGATGACCGCCACGACCGCGGCCAGCACCCCGGTGCCGATCACGGCCAGCACGAACCGCCGAACGGCCGACCAGGTTCCCGCGCCGCGGACCCGGCGCCGGATCGGCAGGAACAAGGCCGCCGACCCGAGCGGCGCGGCCACGATCCCGGCCAGCAACAGCGCCTGAAGCATGAATCCCTTCACCGCCGCGCCGTGCGCGCGGACGTTCGGCTGGCCTGGCTACCCGATCGGGCGCCGGCCATTCGCCGCTGGCCGGGAAACTTGATGCGAGCGAGACCTCCGTCAGGGAAGGTAGGGGCATGGAGACCACCGCGCTCGGCCGGATGGTGGGAATTCGAGTTCCGCCTCCGGCGCGGTGCCGGCGGGCGAGCTAGCCGGGCACCTGTGGATGGAAGAGGGCGCCGCGCCGGTCTACTCCGGCGCCGCCCGGGAGGCGGCGCTCGCGTTACGGCGGCTCAGCCTGCCGCGGCGGGGAGCAGGACGATATCGAAATTCGCCTGGCAGAAAGGC
>Ga0187817_10002023_pt1 | contig 10265 bp, 6 predicted proteins | sample NC_wetland_sal_i_17_FD_132431 | JGI IMG/M metagenome (GOLD analysis project Ga0187817, IMG submission 132431) | Wetland sediment microbial communities from Neuse River Estuary, North Carolina, USA - SO4_2 | ecosystem: Environmental > Aquatic > Freshwater > Wetlands > Sediment | place: USA: North... | reverse complement strand
TCTGCTTGTTGCAAACCGACATCAGCCGACGGCCCGCATATCCGACAAATTTGCCGTCGGCGGGGGCAATATGCTTCAACAAATCCGGGTGCCTCTTCCTGAACGTTTCCATAAGTTCCTGCAGCCGGGGACTCTTGGCGATAATTCCTCCTGGCTCAAGCACTGTCGAAGCGCACAGAGGCAGTAGTCCGACCATCGAGCGGACTTTCAGCCGCATGGCCCTGCCATCCGGGAAATGGAGCAAGTCGTAGAAGAAGCCATCCTTGGTATCCCACATTTCATCGTGGTTTTCGCCGATGCGATCCATCGCATACGTAATCCACAGGAAATGTTCGAGGAAGCGGAAAGCGACTTCTTCATACATAGAGTCGTACTCGGTCAAAATGAGTGCGATCTCGAACATACACTGGCAGTAAAAAGCCATCCACGCCGTGCCATCGGCTTGATCGAGATGACCGCCCGTGGGGAGCGGAGCGCTGCGATCGAAGACGCCAATATTGTCCAGACCGAGAAAACCACCTGCAAAGACATTCTTGCCCGACGGATCTTTGCGGTTGACCCACCAGTTGAAGTTCTGCATCAGCCCCCGAAACGAGCGCTCCAGAAATTGATGATCTGAGCGACCTAGCTCTTTCTCAACGTTGTAAAGGAACAGAGTCGCCCAGGCATGAACGGGCGGGTTGACGTCGCTGAAATTCCATTCGTACGCGGGGATCTGGCCATTGGGGTGCGAATACAGATTCCGCAGCATCAGTAGGAGCTGGTCTTTGGCAAAGTCGAAGTCCACGAGTGACAGAGCAAGCGTATGAAAGGCCAGATCCCAGGCCGCATACCAGGGATACTCCCATTTGTCGGGCATCGAAATAATGTCGCTGTTCAGCATGTGGAACCATTCGGTGTTCCGGATATTCCGATGGGCCTTGCCCATCAGGGGATGGGCTTCATGCTCGGTCAGCCAGCGGTCGAGGTCGAAATAGTAGTACTGCTTGCTCCACAGCATTCCGGCTATCGCTTGGCGGTGCACGCGGCGTTCGTCCTGGTTCAGAGCGCGTGGGGTAATTCGATCGTAGAATTCGTCCGCTTCAGCGAGACGAGTTGCGAATATTTTGTCGAACGCGCTGAATGTGTCCACTTGTGTTCTTGCACTTAACCGCAGCCGCACAGTCTGGCTGCCTTTGGCGGGCACCTGCATGCGGTAAAGAACGGCCGCTTTTGTTCCTATCTTGGAGGGATTCACGGCCTCCCTTTTGCCTGAGATGACGTAGTCGTGAAAGGCGTCTTTCACATAAGGAGATGGGTTCGACTGCCCCCAGAGCCGACTGGTGTTGGTCTCATTGTCCGTGAACAGAAGCTCACCAGCACCTTCGCAATAAAGTGTATGAGCCCCCAATAGCGGGTGTGAAGCTATAATCGATTGCTCGCCAAGCTCACTGATAATCGCCTTGGTCGCCTCACCCCACGACCAGGTATTGCGAAACCAAAGCGTTGGAAGCAGATGAAGCTGGGCTGCCTCCGGGCCTCGGTTGAAAACGGTGATGCGGATGAGAATATCTTCTGGGTCCGCCTTGGCGTATTCCACGAACACGTCGAAATATCGATCCGCGTCAAAAATCCCAGTGTCGAGCAACTCGTACTCGAACTCTTCGCGTGAGCGTCGTTTGTTCGTTTCCACCAGGTCGCGATAGGGGAACTCCGCTTGTGGATACTTGTAGAGAAACTTCATATAGGAGTGCGTTGGAGTGCTATCGAGGTAGAAGTAATATTCCTTGACGTCCTCACCATGATTGCCTTCGCCATTCGTGAGACCAAACAACCGCTCTTTCAGGATCGGGTCACGGCCATTCCACAAAGCGAGTGCGAAGCAGAGTTGCTGCTTGTCATCAGAGATCCCGGCCAGACCATCTTCACCCCAGCGGTAAGCCCGAGAACGCGCCTGATCATGACCGAAGTAGTCCCACGCATTCCCGTCCTGGCTGTAGTCTTCGCGAACCGTGCCCCACTGCCTCTCACTGAGATACGGCCCCCACTTCTTCCACGCTATACCCGCTTCCCGGGCATCATTCAGACGCTTCTGTTCTTTGGTTTCAACGTACGCGATGGTGGACTGTGGACTAGATTTCATGGTGGCGTCCCCTGATTTCGCATGCTAGAAGGAACTCTTTCCTGATGACACTGGCAGAAATAACAGTTCGATGGCGAGCCGGCCGTATCAAGAATTTATAAAAAGTCCTGTCGGCGAAGACGCCAGAGGACCAAAGCAAAACGCGCTTAGACCAGAGAGCGGGATCAGATAAGTTCCTGGCGGCCATGGCGAACGGAAGGCGGTGAAACAGAACGTCAACGTAACCGGCAGAGCCGGTGGATGGTTTTTGTCTCTGTCTTGGCACAGAATGACGAACAGCGCGGCTCCGCGGAGATGGGCGATGATGATGACGAACCAGGGGACGTACCTGCACACGCACTTCGCGCTCCGCCTCTCTCGGATTTTCGTCATAGTTCGGGTCGAACATGGCGATCACCGCTACAGCCCGACTGGTATAGCGCCTGGCCCAATCGCTCAAGATAAGCGTGCGTTGCACTCTTCTCCAGTGTTCCTCTTCTGTCTCAGGGTCCATGCGCCTGGAATCTCGGAAGCTGTAATCGTGGTTTATGGCACTGAGGAACTGAACGAATTCCTCCAGGTTGATACCCATCTGAAACACCAGTTGGCTCATTGCCATCTGCTGCGATGCTGTCATGTGATCGAAATCATCGCAATAAGCTCTGGCGTTGTGGACAGCCTGGAGCACAGAGATGCGCAGTAATCTTGCGCCTTCTTCCTCTGTTAGCTGCGGCGGCAGCTCGTGTGCTCTGATCTTCTGGCGGAACTCTTTCTTCGTCCATCTCTCCATATCGCGATCGAACTGATCGCGGATGCTCTGCAAGCGTGCCAAATCGAGCCCTGCTGCTTGCCACAGTTGAGCAGTCGAAGGCTCAACGAACTGATAAGCATTGAAAGGGTTGCGCTGTATGTGCTGGGTCGCCCCAACATCCAGATTGAATCCTGCGCCAATTAACGGTCGATCAGTTTTAGGATCGGGGTAAGCCGCTAAAACCCAGCTCTCGTGCCCGGTGTCACGAAGTATATCCATCAGTTCTTCCAGCTGGAACTTGATGTCCGAGTCCTTGACATCAAACAAACCCTGGGATGGCAATAAAAATTCTGGGTTCAGTGCCGAAAAAGATGAGTGGTCATTTTCCATCAGCTGAGCCTGCGGCAGACGAGAAGCAGATGGCGACAGTTGTGTTTGTGGGATCTGTTTCTGAGCTTTAGAGGGCGCTATCTGCGCCGCTATTCTTTCTGCGTGAGGTGCCAATGCAAATGCGAGGGTCGCGGCGAGCACACGTTGCACAGCAAGTCTCTCTTTCACTCCGCCGCCGATTGCAGCGGAAGACGATAGGGACAGACAATACGTGGATCATCATCAGGCTGTACCTGTTACATTCATCAGTCTGCCAAAGAAAAAATCTAGTATCAGTTTGTGAGCCGTGCGGCTTGGAAATATGAGGTGTTGTCCCTGATGGCTCTGTTGCGCAACGCCAACTAATTACGTCAGCATCTCTCAGATTCGCTGGTCCTTGACGAGCACGTCTCGCCAGCAGTTGCGTTCGGGAATCCATTCCCTGCGATAGGTGAGACGATAGAGAACTTCTTTCCACTCCCGCACAGGCGTACGCCAGACGGTGACGGAATACTCCATAACATTTTTCCTTTCTTTTTCCCCACGTCGATGGGGAGGCCTCGGCTCATAAGGGCGACCGTGTCCAATACAAGCTGCCCAAACAGGCGCCGTAAACGGTCCGAGATTCCGAGAAGAATAGGTCCCGATGGTGCTCAATGTCGTTGCTCGGCAGCAGGGATGCTTGAGCCTGGGGAACTATTCGGAGCATGGACGGGCTTACTGCTCCGCTATTAGAGACCGGAATAAATAAACTCTAAAAATGTGGCGCTAAACCGCGCTTAACTTGAACACGTGATAGCCCCATGGGGGCATGTCCAAATAAAGCCCTTTACCAAGCAATTCATCACCGTCGCGCTCGTAAACGGCTGGGCTCATCAAGTCCTGCAGACGAATCTTATGCCCGCGCATCTCCTCAAATGCGATCTGGAAGTAGCATTGACTCTGATTGGCCGCATAATTCGTAATAATGAGAAGCGGCAACTCTCCCGTAGTCTGCCAGGCAAAACCGATAAAGCAGTCCCATGTCCAGTTGCCGTCCCAAGCCGGGCTGCAATCTAGGAGACGCCACTCGCCGTTGCGAATTGCCGGCTGATGAACGCAATCTAGCAGGCGATCGTAAAATTGCCGTACTGGTAACTCCACCGCTTCGCTTGGCCTTCGGCCTAAATGCAAGGAGAGTTTTTTTGTTCTGCCCTCGAACTGACCATCGTGAAAGAAGCGCAGCCCCGGGCAAAGAAAGGTTAGAATGGCGGCGGCACGGTGCATCTCAGAAGTGAATGTGGCAGCTGCTCGAGGTTCATCATGATTCTCCAGAAACCGCGAAGACTTTCGTTGAAACGCAATATCGGCACGAAAATGGTCGCGTACTGGTCTTGGTTGTCCGTCGCGGAGCCTGTCGTAAAGCCGCTTGTCGTACGTATAGTCGAAGCCTTGCTGCTGCAGAGTCCATTCCAGATCCCAGTAAACTTCTGCCATAAAGAGAAATTCTGGTTTGTAAGAACGAGCAGAAAGGATTGCATTGGGCCAGAATGGCTGCGCGGCAAGTCCCCATGTCCGCTCGAAGACCTCAGGCAGGATTAGCATTGCCATGTCGCAGCGGACGCCATCACAAAGCGCGGCAACATTGAGCAACTCCAGCCGCATTGCTTCTTGTAGACACGGATCGGCGTAGTTCAGTTGCAAGGTATCGGGCCACCCTGCGAAATAGGGATCGCGGCCGTACGCCAAGACCACAGATCCGCTCGAGGTTTCAAGTCGGATGAAGTTCTGGGGCTCACGACGCAATTGTTCTTCAGTACCACGAACGTAGAAATTGGGATGTTTGTGTACCCAGGGATGATCGAGCGCTGTGTGATTGGGAACGAAGTCCAGCAGCAATCGCATGCCGTGTTTGTGAACTCTACTGCGGAGGCGATCCAAGGCAGTGTTTCCGCCGAACTCGGAATGCGCTGTGTACTGGGTTATGGCAAAGCAGGATCCGCAAACATCTTCTTCCTGGAAATCGAGGAGAACTTGCCGAAACTCGGCCTGCCATTCGAGGTGCGCACGCGAGACTTTTCGGCCCGCAGGCCCCGTTTGCCACACGCCCAGAAACCAGATCCAATCAAAGCCTATCGCTGCCAACCGCTCCAACTCTTGCTCGGGAATATCATCGAGAGTCGCCTGGCGACCAAGGCTCTGGGAAAGATCACGAATCCAGGTTCGTGTGTTGATTTGATACAAGGACGGGTATCGACATTTCCTGGCAACGCTAGGCTCGAGAGCATGGCGCCGCCTAGATTCATCCCGTGAGGCGGAGACTGAGGCCGCGGAACTGGACATACGTATCACCCCTGACCTGAGGCTACCGTCGTCCTCCAGAATCTAGAACTGGCAGAAGTGCCAGTTGAATGTTTGGGCCAGTCCCGTTCATGCCGGAGCAGCAAATTAGTGGTTCGTTCGGGCCACAGTAGCGCTCAATTCGGGCTTCAGATGTTGCACTGCCGCCAAAGTCGCAAGTCGATCTTCATTTATGTTGCCTGATGTAAACATGAAAGCAGAATGGATCAGTTTCTCATGATTCGGAAACTGATCCCAGCGGTTATTCGGAAATTGTTTTCGCCCTGGTTGAAAAGAGTTGTGCGGATGTAGTCTGCTGCAACGCGGAAGTAGGCATAGTTCTTCAAGCGATAGTCAAGTCCCCCGCCTCCGATCATTGCGAAAGCCGTGTCAGATGTCCATGAACCATTAGCGCTAAAGGAATTGTTTAAGGCTGCGTTCGGGTTCAAGTTGGAATAGGCAGCGGCAAAGATGAATCGTGCGAACGGTTGGACGCGGTCGCTCTTGCGATAGCTGAACTGAGGACCACCGCCCATGGTGAAAAGTGCAGGCGCGAAGTTCGCCGCAACCGGAGCCCCTCCAGCGTGAGGGAGAGTCAAATTCTTACTTGCGTATCCACCGCTGAAATCAACGATTGCGCCAAACCAACTGTTTGAGTTTTCCTGGACAGAAAAATTCCAGCCATTCATGTTCATTTGGTCGCCTACATTGACGGCTGGCAAATTCGAAGCCGAAGTGACCGAGTCGATCAAATTTTGCATTTGCCCAGTTCGATAGCTGGTGAACTGGTAGCCCGCATGGAGTTCCCACCACGGTGTGTTTTGAGAGACACAGGCAAGGGAAAATGAGAGAAGAATTAAGCAATGAACACAAACACTCTTCATCAGTTTCTCCTCGTTACTGATGACAGCGAAAAGCGGCCTTGCCTGATATACCAATCCAGTCACCGCTCCTGGTTCGCATGCAAACCGACCGGCACCGCACCACCACAACGGCTACTCCGCGGCTGAAACATCCGCCGGCCACTGATCGTCGGTGCGATGCCAGGTCTTGTCAGGGTTGTATCGATCCATGGTCTTGACCATGTTGAGGGAATCAGGCCCGAGGTCCTTTTCGTAGAGGATTCCGTTGTAGCTGATGATGAAGGTTTTCACGCCGGTGACGCGGTATTGCGCCGGCACCGCTGCTAGTGCGAAACCTCCGATCATCGCTCCCTCGATCACGTAGTCGAGTTGTCCGAGTGGCGCGGCCGGACCCTGTCCCTTTAAGACCTTGAAGTAGTAGCCGTGATACCCAGCAGGATTCGCGGGATCGTAACCTTCTGCGATGACCTTAGCAACCGCTTCACTTATGGGGCCGCCCGGAGTGCCATCTGGATTCTGCCAATACAAACCATCATGCTTTCCGGGAGAGCTGAATATCTTTTGGGCATACTGGGGGACCCCGGCATCGTCGCGAATCTCAGAGGCGTATTCCTGTTGCGCCTCCACAAAGCCGCGGCAGACCTGGATTGCGTCAAGTTCATTGGCGCCAATTCGTCGGAAAAGAATTTCCTTGCGCCCTTGTTTGGCATCGAAGTACCACTTGCCGCTCTTCTTGACGATCGGGATCGGCACCGGCCAATCGTCATTGCCAACCGTCAGGATCGCTCGGGCTTTAGTGTTGGGGTCGACGGTGACCCCGTTTTTTTCCCGGGCTTTTGCGGCAAAGTCTTCGGCGCGCTTCTTGTCCTGAACCGGATCGGCGGAAGAGATAACATCCTTGCCGTCCGGACCGAAAATTTCCAGCAATGCGGAAACGTCATACGGTTCTGCTGCCTTGATCAAAGCCGCTGCCGCCTGTTGCGGTGTGCTGAACGCTTTTTGCGTTTGCGACGAAGGCTCGGTCGCGGCCGGTGCCGACTGCGATTGCAACGGAACTGCGGCGGCACATAGGAAGAAGGCGACCAAAATGTTTAGCATCATGGCGCGTACACTGAGACCCAACGGCTTGGTTTTCATAGCTCCTCCTGGTTCTTGACTTCCTTATCTGCGCCTACCTCCACCACCGCCACCGCGGGAGCCTCCTCCCATGCTGGATGAGCCACGTGAGCTGCTGGCCCGCGCGCTGCTTCCGCTGGATCCGCCTCCACCAAAGGCGCCAGAGCCGCTTCGCGAACCGCTGGGAACACTACGATTACCTACGCGGTCTCCGCCCCCGCTTGCTCCGCCGCCCCCGCGATTGGCGCCCGCGTTGCCTGCACCCCCGCCGGCACCACGATTGCCGCCTCCGCCTCCGTTACCACCGGCACTGCGGTCGCTACCACCGGGCTGCCCTCGTCCCCCTGCAGAACCGCGGTCGCGACTACCCGAATCTCGATTTCCCATCGAAGCGCGGTCGCCTGCTTGTTGCACGCCTCCCCGTTGACCCTGGTTCTGGCGGGCACTCTGTTGACGATTGGCCATTGAATCTCCGCGAGTCGTTCCCCCATACTGCTTGGCTGTCGCTCGGTTCCCATAGGGAGCGCCGCCGCGGTGCTGCGGGTTGTGTTGCCAGTTGCGGTTGCCGCCCGTCCGATTCGAGACGTTTTGCCGGTTGGAATTCCTTACGAAGTTATTGTTGTTGTTAATGTTGATATTGTTGTTGCCGCCGCCCCAGTTGCTGTTGTATCCCCAGCCGCCCCCCCAAGCCGCTCCCATTGCGAGGCCGACGCCAAAGGAAATCGCCGCGCCAGCGGCGTAATAGCCGACTGGTGGATAAGCAATCGGCGGGTAGGCATAAACCGGCGCGCCGTATACCACAGTTGGGTTATAGCTGGGCACATAGATGACTTCTGGGTTAGCCTGCTCAACCACGATGACCTGCTTACTTTCGATCACCTTGGTTTCCACTTTTTGCTGTTCAGTGGATTTCAGGTTCCCTTTGTCTTGCGCTTTCTTGCGCATGCGCTGCACTGCGTCCATCACGTCGCCTTGCTGAGCAAGAAAAGCGTTGCCCAGATCTGTGGTCCACTTAATGTTATCCGCCAGGTACTTGACCACGTCCGGGAGAAGCGCCATTGCTTGAATACTTGGGTCCCAGTCCTGCTTCTTCACGGCATCTGCCAAGGCCTGGTCTTTCAGATTTTTGTTCTTCTCCAACCATTGCTGCAGCTGGATGATTTCCAAGGGGTAGGTGGAGGCCACCAGCGTCTGGCTCAGCATGGGGTCGGGATAGAGCGCGATCGGAGCAACTAGAGAGTCGAGTTGGTCCGCCGGCAGGCTAGCGCTTTCCTGGCCCTCTGCGGGTAGCGGTATCGGTAATGGTCTTGCCAGTATGCTATCCCCCGGCACCAGCACGATTGCACAAATCGTGGCCACTAAGTTTCGAATGAAATGATTTTGAGACACTGATCGAGAGGCTTTCGGTTTCATAACGTACGTCCCTCCCTGCGATACGGAACAACTCGGCGCGACCGCGTCGACGGGCCTGAGCACTCCGGGCTCGGATGGCGAGCTGTGCTGAGTGGAGCTGAGTTTCCGCCGGCTCCTGGCGCTCTGGAGCATGAGATCATTTGGCAATTCGCAGTCAGACTAGTAGCCATGGAAGCTATCGAACACTGTCAAAAGTGCCAGTTTGGCAACGACCTGCAGAAGAGAAGGTCGTCTTGTTCTTCTGGGGTCCGTTAGGTTTGAGCTGTAACGGAGATTCCGTATAGAAATGAGTCCGCTGGTGCAAAGAGACAAAACCGAAACTCTGATCCGACAAGTCAGTCAAGAAACTTTGGCAGAAATGGTCGGCACTACCCGCTCACGAGTGAATTTCTTCATGAATAAATTCAGGAGAAAGGTAAGGTCCGTTTCACCGGGAATAAACGGCTGAATGTTCTACACAGATTCGTTGGAAGACGCGGCTGTTCATGCCGCCCTGAACGCTACTCAGAGAATACCCACACAAAATATCGACATCGTGGGTCTTGGCTAGCTGGTTGCCCAGTCTTTCGACTTGAATCGCCGCCTCTGCGTTACCTTCTGCCCACAAGAGATGGCACATTTCTCCGAAAATTGCCACGCGGGCTTGTTCCCGCTTCGTAGCCTTTGCCGCTCTCCCAATGAGATCACCCAAGAGTCGCAAAAATAGAACTGAATCCGGCATGCCACGGAGCATGAATGTCGGGAGCGCGTCAGCAGCATCCAACGCGACATATCTGCCCTGTTCAATAGCAGTACCGATATCCAGGCCGTATGCCTGCAATCGTGGAAGAAGGCCGTCCCGATGTGACTCGTTCGCGACCACTATAGCCGCGTTCCCGGCTCTGAGAGCAGCCCCGATGAACTGCGTAAGGTCATCTAGGACAAATCGATCGTCAGAATAAAACCCTGCCTCGTGTCGGCGGTCGATCCTCACGTTTTGTGGTGGGAACGGTAGGACGATCCCGCCGCGATTGCGACCGGCGGTTTGGTCATCCTTAGGATCAGTGAGGTGTTTACCAGCCAAGCTGGCACTGACAAACCGCTTGCCACCAAGGACGGCGTTTACAGCAAGCAATAGTTCGCCTGCGGCATCCGACTTGACGACATAGCCGCCCGCGCTCATGCGCAAAGCTTCTTCTGCGATGTCCCAAGAGCGATTTTCACTCAGGAAGAGAATCTTGGAATTGGGGGAAAGCCTTCGGATTCGACGTGCGGCTTCAATTCCGTTCAACTTGGGAAGCCCGATGTCCAGCACAATCAAGTCCGGTTGCAGTTCTTCCGCCTTTTGAACCGC
>Ga0187817_10002021_pt1 | contig 10270 bp, 10 predicted proteins | sample NC_wetland_sal_i_17_FD_132431 | JGI IMG/M metagenome (GOLD analysis project Ga0187817, IMG submission 132431) | Wetland sediment microbial communities from Neuse River Estuary, North Carolina, USA - SO4_2 | ecosystem: Environmental > Aquatic > Freshwater > Wetlands > Sediment | place: USA... | reverse complement strand
TACCGCCGTTGGCGCCGCCTCCGACCACTTTCATGTCGCCGGTGGATTTGCCGCCAGCAAGGCTGTCGGTGGAGAGCATCCATCCGGTGCCGAATCTGGCGTTCGCCGTGCCATCTTCGAAATCGCTGATCAGGCTCATGTCTGATCCGGAGGGCGGCGGACCCGCTCCAGCAGTGTCCGCTGCATGTTTGGCGGTCTCAATCCCAGCTCGGTAAGTCGCACGGTCTTCTTCCACGCCGAGCTTCCACACGGAGATGATGTCGCGTGTGGCGAGGATGTCCTGGGTTGGGTCGCCTCTCACCAGCAGTAGGTCGGCACGCTTGCCGGGAGCGAGGACTCCGCGGTCGTCGAGATGGAACGCGGAAGCGGGCACCGAGGTTGCCGACGCTAAAGCTTCTTCTGGGGTAAGTCCCGAGCGGACCAGCAATTCAAGCTCGCGATGAATGCTGGCACCGTGCGACGTGCCGGGGTTCGGCGCGTCCGTCCCGGCGAGGATAGGAACGTGAGCCGCTTTGAGCTGAACGACCGTCTGTTCAGCATATTTCTCGCTGGGGTGCGTGGACATCGGGGGGAATGAACGCTTCAGATTGGTGATGTCATCGGATGTCAGGTAGGGAGCGATGCGGGGATCGGTAGTGAGCGATTCTCCGCTGGCGATGCCGCTGACGCTTTCAAGAACGTCGAGGGTTGGCACCACGAAAGCGTGGTGCGCGGCGACGAGATGGGCGAAGTCAGGGTCGGGTGCGGTGTCGGCGAAGAGGTGAGCCAGTCCGTCGGCTCCGGCTTCGATGACAGCGCGCGCATCGACTTGCCGTCCAATGTGGACGACGACCAGTTTGCCGCGTTTGTGGGCGGCATCGACGAGCGCTTTCAAGGTTGCAGTGTCGAGTGTGGGGCGATGGCTGCCGTAGGCGCTGGCGTCGTCGATCACGATCTTGATGTAGTCGGAGCCTTCGGCAATGCGCGCGTCGACCCAAGGCTGCGCCTCAGCCGGCGTGGAGAGAGTCGGAATCTGGATTCCGTATTCCGTGCCATGACCTCCGGGAGCTGTGGCGAGGGTGCCGGCGGAGCGCAGGTCTGCGAGATCGAGATCCTTGCCGTCGGCCTGATCTTTCTTCGTCTGCTGCATGTACTTGACGTCGGTGAACATGTCGAGTTCGGTCGTCACTCCGAAGATTTCGGCTTCCTTCAGAGCATCGCCCCAGGCGTGCGTGTGAGCGTCGATGAGGCCTGGGAGGAGCGTGTCTCCGGTTCCGTCGACGAGCCTGACGCTGGAAGGAACTTTCAGATCCTTGCCGATCGCCTTAATCTTCCCGGCATCGACCCAGACGTCGGCCTGGACGAGGACTTTGTGGCCGTCGAAAACCCGGACATGCCGGATCACGAAGCCGGAGTGGTCGTTGTCGGCGGAGGCCAGAAAAATGGACGGAGCTGTGAGAAGTAAGTAAAAGCTGATCCAGCCAAGTACTTTGAGCGTTGCGGCGAGTTTCTGCGATTTCATTTTATTCTCCATGCGATGCGCCCATGGCGCTGGCTTGGTTCTTCGGTGGCTGCCCGTGATCTTCTTTGCGAATGATTCGCTCCGGGACGTTCCACCGCCAGTACAAAGCGTCACGTGGCCGGCGTGACAAGTGTCATGTGTAAAGCATGCTTGACATTGTGGAATGTAAAGCATGCTTGACATGCGTGTCAAGCAAATTCTTAGCAATTCTGAGCGGTATGATGGAATGAGAGTTTGGACTGCCTGCAAAATGCTGAAGGACTTTTCGATCGCGATCGTGCAAACGCTTCGCCAGCACGGCTTTCAGGCCTATCTGGTGGGCGGATGTGTGCGCGATCTGCTACTGGGCCGTGAACCGAAGGACTACGATGTGGCGACCGACGCGCCTCCTCAACAGGTGATGAGCATTTTTCCCGAAACGTACGCGGTGGGAGCGCAGTTTGGTGTTGTGCTTGTGCCGGTGCCGGAAGCCGAACGCACAGGTTCCGGCGACGTGTGGTCGAAGACGTCGGCGGTCGAAGTTGCAACGTTTCGCAGCGATCTTGGGTATTCGGACGGACGCCACCCCGACGAGGTGCGTTTCAGTGAGACTCCGCAGGAAGATGTGGCGCGGCGCGATTTCACGATCAATGGGATGTTGCTCGACCCGTTGAGCGGCGAAGTGCTGGATTTTGTCGGAGGGCAGAACGACCTGAAGGCCGGCATCGTGCGCACCATTGGCGATCCGGAGCGTCGCTTCGGCGAAGACAAGTTGCGGATGTTGCGGGCTGTGCGGTTCGCGGCCAGGTTCGAATATGAGATCGAGCCTGCAACCTTTGCGGCGATGAAGCAACTCGCCCCTCAGATTGACGTTGTATCGCGCGAACGCGTTCGCGATGAATTGACCCGGATGCTGACGGAGGGGCATGGGAGGCGAGCATTCCTGCTTCTGGATGAGAGCGGGTTGCTGCCGGCCGTTCTGCCGGAGATTGCAGCGATGAAGGGCGTCGAGCAACCGCCGGAATTCCATCCGGAGGGCGATGTATTCGTGCACACGCTGCTGTTGTTGGAGAATCTGCCGCAGCCGTGCCCGATGACGCTGGCGTGGGGAGCCTTGCTGCACGATGTGGGGAAGCCTGCGACTTTCCGCGTGGCCGACCGCATCCGCTTCGATGGACACGTTGACGTTGGAATGAAGATCGCAGAGGAGATTTGCGCGCGGCTGCGATTCGCCAATGACGAGACAGCTCAGATCCTGGCACTGATCGACAACCACATGCGCTTTGGCCAAGTCTCGCGAATGAAGGAATCGACGCTCAAGAAATTCCTGCGGATTCCCAAATTTGAGGAGCACCTGGCGTTGCACCGGGCGGATTGTCTGGCGAGCCATCGGCACCTCGCAACTTACGACTTCGTGCGCCAGAAGCGCGCGGATATTCCTCCCGAAACGATGCGGCCGGTGCCGCTGGTTACAGGCGACGACCTGATTGCTGCGGGGCATGTCCCGGGGCCGAAGTTTCGCGAGATTCTGGAGGCCGTCGAAGACGCTCAACTGGAGGGGCGGCTTCCCTCGCGAGATGCGGCTCTTGAATTCGTGCGGCGCGAATTTCCCCTCTGAACGCGCGATCCGCGCCTGATCTTTGGTGCGTACGAAAATGTTAAAATCAAAATCTACCCTGAATGGTTCTCTGCGTGCGTGAGGAGTTGGCTTGGAACTGGCTGGAGCGGAACTGGAAAAGATCGTCGCGCGATCGCTGCGGCAGGCACCCCCGGCGCAGGCGCCGCTGATGGCATGGCCCATCGTGTGTGGCTCGGCGGTGGCTGAGCGTACGCTGGCGTTGAGCTTCATTGATGGTGTGCTGCGCGTCGGCGTGGCCGACATGGGATGGAGATCGGAGTTGCAGGGGCTGTCTCCGCGATATCTGGCGGCCATCAACCGCTATACGACCGAGGTCGTTCGCCGGATCGAGTTTGTGGTCAACCGTTCCGGGAGCGTTGATAACGACCGTCGCTGACTCGGTTCGAAATTCCCGATGAAAGTTACCGACAAAGACGTCGCCTACGTGGCCGAACTCGCGAACCTCGATCTGACCGACGAGGAGCGCAGCGGCATGCTGCGCGATCTGAATTCGATTCTGGAGTACGTCGAACGTCTGAACGAGCTTGATACGTCCGACGTGCCGCCGATGGCGCAGGTTTCGGACCGCTACGGGGTCGACGAGGCGAAGCAGGGAAGCGCGCGATTCGCGTACGCCAGCCGCGAAGACATTCTGGAGGGATTGCGAAAGTCTTTGCCGCATGCCGAGGCGCTCGAGAATGCCCCGGATGCGGACGAGCATTTCTTCCGCGTGCCGAAGGTGATTGAACGATAGCTGCGGCGAAGTTTCCCGGCTATCAAGTCGAATGGATCTGAACGTCGAATGGATCTGAACTCTCTTACAATCGACTCTGCCCGTTCTGCCATTGCCGACCGCAAGACGACCGCGCTCGCTCTCGCCGAGGCTCATTACGCACGCATTCAGCAAGAGGACGGGCAGATCGGCGCGTTTCTGACGTTGTCGAAGGAGCGGGCGCTCGAGCAGGCGGACCGCATCGATCGCATGGCGGTGGAAGGCAAGGCGCTGCCTCCGCTGGCCGGTGTGCCGGTCGGAATTAAAGATGTGATGAGCACGCGCGGCGTGCGTACCACCGCGGGATCGAAGATTCTCGAGAAATACATTCCACCGTACGATTGCACGGCTGTGGCGCGGCTTGAGGCGGCGGGCGCCGTCGTGCTGGGCAAGATGAATTGCGACGAGTTTGCCATGGGCTCGTCGAATGAGAATTCGGGATTTCATCCCGTTCGGAATCCGCGCGATTTGACGCGCGTTCCTGGGGGATCATCAGGCGGATCGGCAGCTGCCGTGGCGGCGGACATGGCGGTGTTTACCCTCGGATCCGACACCGGAGGATCGATCCGTCAGCCGGCATCTTTTTGCGGAGTGGTGGGGTTGATGCCGACCTACGGGCGCGTTTCGCGCTATGGGCTGATCGCGTTTGCCTCGTCGCTCGATCACATTGGGCCGCTGACCAAGACTGTGAAAGATGCGGCGACCGTGTTGCAGACGATTGCGGGGCGCGATCCCATGGATGCAACCTCGGCGGAGGTCCCGGTTCCGGATTACTCCGTGGAACTCGAAAAGCCGGTTCACGGGCTGCGTATCGGTGTTGCGAAGGAATATCTCGGCGAAGGGTTGGACGATGAAGTTCGCGCGGCCGTGGAAGCAGCGATCGATAAGCTGAAAAGCCTGGGCTGCGAGATCGTCAAAGTATCGCTGCCGCACACGCCGTATGCGATTCCGACTTATTACTTAATTGCGACGGCCGAAGCCTCGGCGAATCTGGCGCGGTATGACGGTGTGCGCTACAGCCATCGGGCGCGCGGGGTGAAGACATTGTCGGAAATGTACCGGCGCAGCCGCGATGAAGGATTCGGCCCCGAGGTGAAGCGGCGCATCATGCTTGGGACTTATGCGCTGAGCGCGGGATACTACGACGCGTATTACCTGAAGGCGCAGAAGGTGCGCACGCTGCTGACACGCGACTTCGACGAGGCTTTCAAGAAGGTGGATGCGATTGTGACGCCGACCAGTCCCACGGCAGCTTTCCGGCTGGGAGAAAAATCGAACGATCCGCTCGCGATGTATCTCGCCGATATCTACACCGTGACGGCGGATCTGGCGGGGATTCCCGGGATCTCGGTACCTTGCGGCGAGACGCGAGAGAAATTGCCAATCGGGCTGCAGGTTTTGGGGAAGCACTTCGACGAGAGCACGATTCTGAGAATTGCGCACGCTTACGAGCAGGCTGGATAGAAAACCCTTCAACCACAAAGGACACGAAGTACCACGAAGGAATTCCTTTTCGAGAGTTTTCCTTCGTGTGACTTCGTGTCCTTTGTGGCTTTGGATTTTCAGTCTGCGGGCTTGTAGTAGCTCTCGCCTGCGCACGAGCGGCACAACACTCTTTCTTCTTCGCGGATTTCTCTGCGGAAATTGATTCCTTCGCCGCATCGCTCGCAGGTGATGCGCTCGCCTTTGTATCCAGGGAATTCTTCCGGCGGCAAGTCTACTGTTACCCACTGCGTCGCAAACAGATCTTCATCCGACATTTCGCGGTAGGCGAGCATTTGTTGTTGATTCTTGTTCTCGATTTCAGGATGCATCTGGCGTGCCAAGGCTTTCGACGATTCTCTGGCGGCGATGCGAATCGCTTTGCCGGTCGACACGTCGACGAACGTAGCGGCCATTTTTCCCCAATCCCGGAATTTTAGGGCGCGCTTGCCGAGGCGGCATCCAGTGACGACGGCAACGGCGTCGGTGGCGCAGCGGTCGATCTCTACGAAAGTCACGAGGCGTTTGCGGTCTTTTCCCTGCGGATCGTCGATCGCGAGCTTCTGCAGTCCAAGCATCGCGAGGCGTACGCCGAGAACCTGCCCGGCACAGATGTGCCCGTGAGCTTGTTCGGCATCGCGCAGATACTCGTCGAGAGATTTCACAAATCAGCCGTCAGCTTTCAGCCTCAGCTTAACATCTCGGTCACTTCTGTATTGACGGGGAAATTATTTTCGGCGCCAGCGGATGCCGTCTTTGGTGATTTCCACCAGAATCCCGGCTTCGGTCAGTTCGGCGCGGATGGCGTCGGATTTCCTGAAATCGCGAGCCGCGCGGGCAGATTTCATGTCAGCGATCTTTGCTTCGATGGCGGAGTCAGAGAGTTGCCCAGACTGGACAGCTTCTCGCAGGGCCTCGCTGATGTCCTTTTCAAGGCCCTCTTTCAGCGCCCAGTCTAGAACTTGTTTCATCTTGGGGACATCGTTGTCTTCGAGCACGGCGAAGATTTCATCGAATTTCGTCAGGGCCTCGAGAAGCCCGGCGACGTCATCCTTTTTCACTCCGCCGGTGTCGAACGCGGTGTTGGCTAGGCGAACCATCTCGAAGATAGCGGCTTGAGCCTGGGCAGTGTTGAGATCGTCTTCCAGCGCGGCGCGAGTCCGGGAGATCGCTTCGGCGGCAAGAGCTTGCATTTGAGGATTGGCGCCCGGCTCAAACGATCCAGCTGTCAGGCGGAGCCGGAAATTCCGCAGGCGTTCCACAGACACGGCCGCTTGCTTCAGACCGTCGAACGTGAAGTTCAATTGATTTCGATAGGGGACCGCCGTCAGCAGGTAGCGGATCGAAGAAGGCTTGTGTCCCATCAGGACCAGGTCTCGAAGGGTGAAGAAGTTCCCCAGGCTTTTCGACATCTTCTCGCCCTCAACGAGCAAAAAGCGGACATGAAACCAGAAGTGCGCGAAAGGCTTGCCGGTCAAGGATTCGGACTGGGCAATTTCGTTTTCGTGGTGAGGAAATATCAGGTCTTCGCCACCGGCGTGCAGATCGAAGCTCGGTCCGAGTTCCTGCATGGACATGACCGAGCATTCAAGATGCCAGCCGGGGCGGCCTGGGCCGATCGGCGTATCCCATGAGGCTTCACCGGGCTTCGGAGCCTTCCAGAGCGCGAAGTCGCGGGCGCTGTCTTTGTCATATTCGTCGACGTCGACGCGGGCTCCGTCGAGCATGCTGCTGAAATCCTTTTTCGAGAGCTTGCCGTAGGCCGGGAACTTGGCGATGCGGAAATAGTACGAACCATCATCGGTCCGATAAGCGATGCGCTTCGCTTCGAGCTTCTGGACGAACTCGGCCATCTCGGGGATGTGTTCTGTGGCGCGAACCAGTACCGGTTGCTCGATCCCAATCATCGCCGAATCTTCAAGGAATGCCTTTTCGTATTTCGCGGTGTACTGCCGCACGGAGACGCCGTCGCGCGCGGAGTTGCGGATGATCTTGTCGTCAACGTCGGTGATGTTCATGACGTGATGAATCTTGTATCCGCTTTGGTGGAGAAAGCGGCGGAGAAGATCGACGGCGACGAATGTGCGGAAGTTGCCGATGTGTCCGTAGTCGTAGACGGTGGGTCCGCAGGCGTACATGCGGACTTCGGACTCATGAAGAGTCTGGAACTCTTCAATCTTCGAAGACATCGTGTTGTAAAGGCGAAGCGGCATGGTGGAATTCGGTTCCGAGACGAACCTACGATTCTAGGCGGCGGGTGAAAAGGCGGTCAAATCGCGTTTCATGAAGGTGACTGCGCGGGAGGCAGGGCGGGGGCGTGTTCGCGAAGGCGCTGCTGCACGAGGATCACGTAGTGGAGAGCGGAGAGAATCGTGAAGAAAAAAGTTGCGCGGAGGAATGTCTTTTGGGCGATCCCGATCCAGCGCAGCGGGCGGACTTCGAACAGGAGCACGAAGAAGATGGCGCTGATTTGCGAGAACGTGTTGGCCTTGCCGAAAATGCTGGGGCGGAAATTGCGCAGCCCGGCGATCGCGAACAGAACCGCGCTCGCCGCGAGAATCGAAATATCGCGACTGAATACCAAAACTGTGAATTTCCACGGGATCTTATGCAGAATCGACAGCACCAGGAACATCGTGCTGAGCAGAAGCTTGTCGGCAATCGGATCAAGGTACTGTCCCAGCAAGGTTTGCTGATGAAGGGTGCGGGCCAGCAGGCCGTCGAGTCCGTCGCTGAAGCCGGCAACCACGAATACCAGAAGCGCCCAGAGGTACCGCCCCTCGACGAGATGGATGACGATGAAAGGAACGAAAATCATCCGCAGCAGCGTCAGTTGATTGGGGGCTGTGAAGATCTGCGAGAATTTCACGCGTGCTCCTCCGGCGCAGGTTGTGTGGAGTCCGCGGCATCGGACGCAGGGTGAGGGCGACTGGCGAGAGCGACTGAGGGTTCGAGTCCGGTCTTTGCGAAAAAGCGCTGCGAGAGCGACGGCAGATTTCCGTCGGGGAGATCGAGTTCGATGCGTTCAATGCGATGCATCGGGAAAAAGACTACGGCGGGGGTGAACGATTCGCCGTCGCGCACCATGACAGTGAGATCTTCAAAGGACGCGAGTTCCACTCCGCAGATGCTCAGGCCCGAGGGCGCCAGCGCGAGAATCATGCCCCAGAACTTTTCCCGGGGGCTGCCCAACGTGGCGATCACGAGCGCACCGGGCAGGAATGGTTCACTCTGGTTTGTGATCCCCGTGACGCTGGGGCTGGCTGTGTTATCCATGGAGAGATTGTCGCTGGGAGGGGCGTGCATTGCAAATCGTGGCCTGCCTCGTGACCAACGAGGAAGGCCGAACTCCGCTTTGGGCTGGCACGGGAGTCGGGTATGCTGTGCGGAATGCCGAGTGCAACCGCAGGACCGGTGATTGAGTTTCTCGATGTTTCGTATCGCGTGGGTGAAACCCAAGTGATCACTGGACTGAACCTGCAGGTCGCGCGCGGAGAGACGCTGATTCTGTTGGGGCGAAGCGGTTCGGGCAAGACGACGACACTCAAACTGATCAACCGACTGGTCTCGCCGAGCGCGGGCGAAGTCCGTGTGAATGGGGCGCTAACCGCAGAAGGCGATGTGAACCGGTTGCGGCGCGGCATCGGCTATGTGATTCAGGAGGTCGGCCTCTTCCCGCACTTTACGGTCGCACGGAACATTGGCCTGGTGCCGAAGCTCGAGCGCTGGCCCGAAGAGCGAATTCGCGCGAGAGTCGAGGAGTTGGTGAAGTTGGTAGGACTTGCCCCCGACTTGGCTGCGCGCTATCCCCACCAGTTGTCCGGTGGCCAGCGGCAGCGAGTGGGAGTGGCGCGTGCGCTGGCGGCGGATCCGGAGATTCTCTTGATGGATGAGCCGTTCGGTGCGTTGGATCCTCTGACGCGCGACGAGTTACAGCGCGAATTCCTGACCTTGCAGCGCCGCTTGAACAAGACCGTCGTATTTGTGACCCATGATCTCCGCGAAGCCCTGTTGTTAGGATCGCGCATAGCGTTGATGGAGGCGGGGAAGTTGCTAACGGTGCTGGCGCCGGTAGAGTTTTTGAAGTCGTCCGATCCGTTGGTGGCGGCTTATGTCAGGGCGTTTGGAGGCGGGTTGGAGCCAGTGGCGAACCGGAGCACATCATGAATGTCGTGCGATACATTTGGCAGAATCACACGCAAGTGTTAGGACTCACGCTCGAACATCTTTGGCTGGTGGGATGGTCGACGGTGCTGGCGATGCTGATTGGCATTCCGCTGGGGATTTTGATCGCGCATCGGCCGCGCCTCGACAAGGCAGTGCTGGGGAGCGCGAATATCATTCAGACAATCCCGGCGCTGGCGCTGTTTGGATTTTTCCTTCCTGTCCCGTGGCTTGGGGAGCGCTCGGATCGGCTGGCGATCCTGGCGCTGACGCTTTACGCCTTGCTGCCGATCATTCGGAATACCTATACGGGGATTCGAGGCGTTGATGCGTCGGTGATCGAGGCGGGAAGGGGGATGGGGATGACGGAATCACAGCTACTCTGGCAAGTGGAGTTGCCTCTCGCAACCAGCGTGATTCTGTCCGGAGTAAGAGTGGCCGTGGTCATCTCGGTCGGGCTGGCCACGATTGCTGCGGCCATCGGCGCGGGGGGGCTGGGCGAGTTTATTTTCCGCGGGCTGGCGATGATCGATAACCGGGTGATTCTTGCAGGCGCGATTCCGGCGGCGGTTCTGGCGTTGCTCGCCGACTTTGGCGTGGGATGGCTGGAAAGGGTGCTGCGGCCGCGATGAGCCGCGTGCGATCAACTCTGATTGTTCTGTTGTCGATCGCGCTGGTGTCGTGTTCGCCCTCGCACACTGGCCGGATTGTCATCGGCTCGAAGAACTTCACCGAGTCATTCATGTTGGGCGAG
>Ga0187817_10002020_pt1 | contig 10271 bp, 9 predicted proteins | sample NC_wetland_sal_i_17_FD_132431 | JGI IMG/M metagenome (GOLD analysis project Ga0187817, IMG submission 132431) | Wetland sediment microbial communities from Neuse River Estuary, North Carolina, USA - SO4_2 | ecosystem: Environmental > Aquatic > Freshwater > Wetlands > Sediment | place: USA: North... | reverse complement strand
GTAGAGAAAGCCCGTCTTTGCGGTGAGCACCATTTCGCGCAAACGCGGCACTTGCTCGTACCAGCCGGTGGTACCGACCACGAGGTTCTTCCCGGCGCGGATGCAGGCCTCGGCGTTGCCGATCACCGCGGAGGGCGTGGTGAAGTCGATGGCCACGTCGAAGGGAACAAGGAAAGCGGGAGTCAGGGCGGAGGCCTCGGCGTTTTCGTCGATATCCAAGGTGCGGACATTGTGACCGCGTTCCTGGGCAACCTCAGCGACTAGCGAACCCGTCTTGCCGCGGCCAAGAATTAATAGATTCATGCTGGCACCTTTTACCGCCGAGTGCGCCGAGAAAACCTTAGAAACGCTTCTTTAGCGAAACAATTGTTTATGGAACGTGGGGCCGTCTGGAAGAGGCGCCAAAACAAGGATCGGAAATATCCCGAGCCGCTTGTCGAATTCGCCGTGTGCTTGCCCAGCAGTATTCATCTCCTCTCCAGATATCCGCAGGAATTCGTTGGAAAATGACACATGTGATTCGCCATACCGATGCCAGTGACCTTGGGATTTCCTAATTTCACCGGAACGACTAAGCTCTTGCACAAAGGTGCGATCTGTCTGTAGGTACAAAATGCAGGTCTCTACGTTCCCATGAAAGACATATGTTCCTGCTAGAGCACCATGGTCATAATTGGCAGCGACACTGTACCAGACCGCAAATAGGGCAGCCAAGAGAAGAATCCCACAACCCGCTCGCACAAAAGTGGTCATCCTCATCGCTATCGCCTGGAAAACCTCCGGTCTATATCCGTTGGTTTTCTCCGCGTACTCGGCGTCCTCTGCGGTTAAAGCCTTACGCGAACACTTCCGGATCGACTTCGGCAAAAAATGCGTGGTGCAGGCGCCGGATCACCTCCGCCGCGTCGTCTTCTTCAATCACGAAGGTCAGATTGATTTCAGAGGCGCCCTGCGAAATCATGCGGATCTTCACATCCTCAAGAATGCCGAAGACCTTGGCGGCAATTCCCGGTGTGTCACGCAAATTCTCGCCCACCAGGCAAACGATCGCCTTCCGCCCCTCGTATTTCACGTCCGCAAGTTTCGCCAGATCGGCGGCCAGCGCCGGGATGGCTTCATTGGTCTCGGCCGTCACCGAAACGCTGACTTCGGAGGTGGAAACCACGTCCACCGCGACGTTGTGGCGATCGAAGGCCTCGAAGATGGACTTCAAATATCCGTGCAACAACAAACGGCGCGGCGAGGCGACCTCGACGAGCGTGATCTTTTTCTTGAGCGCGATGGCCTTGAAAATATTCGAACAACGCGGGGCGCGAGCCGTGATCTTTGTCCCTTCGCAGGTGGGGTTCAGCGAGTTCAGAACATAGACCGGAATATTTTGCTGAATCGCGGGCAGCACGGTGGCCGGATGCAGAACCTTGGCGCCGAAGTAGGCGAGTTCCGCGGCTTCGTCAAAGCTGATGACCTTGATGCGCCGCGCCTCGGAAGTAAGGCGAGGGTCGGTTGTCATCATGCCGTCGACGTCGGTCCAGATTTCGATGCGTTCGGCATTGAGACCGGCGCCAAAAATAGCTGCCGAAAAATCCGACCCTCCGCGGCCGATGGTGGTGGTGATGCCGGCACGATTGGAACCAATGAACCCGCCCATCACCGGAACCTTGCCGCCGTCGAGTAAAGGCTTCACCTTCTTGCGCAGGCGCTCGTTGGTTTCATCGAACTGAGGAACCGCGCGGGTATAGCTGCTGTCGGTGAGTAGACATTGGCGCGAGTCAATGTGCGCACCCGGCAATCCGCGGGCAACAAAAGCGGCAGCGATGATCTTGCTCGAAAGCACTTCGCCGAAAGAGGCAACGTAATCGTAGGTGCGGGGAGTGATTTCACCGACCGCGCCAATGCCCCGCAGCAATTCGTCCAGATCTTCGAAATCGGCGCCCAGGTCGCCGTGAAATTCAGTGAACAGCGCAGTCCCAAGCAGTTCTCCAGCGGTGTCATAGTGGCGTTCGCGCAAGGCGCGCGCCATTTTGAGAGCCGTCTTACGATCGCCCTCACCCGCAGCCTTTCCCATGGCGAGCAGGGAATCGGTAACCTTGGCCATGGCGCTGACCACCACCACGGGACGGTCTGCCAACCGCCCCTGGACGATGTGGGCCACGCGATCGATCGCCTTGGCGTCTTGCACAGAGGTCCCGCCGAACTTCATCACGATCATGGGCGGGTCCTTAAAGCAGTGGTCAGTGGGCAGGGGCCAGTGGCCAGGCAAACCTTACTTCGCAGCTTGCGGAGAAACTCTAACCTCTCAACGAACGGGAAGGGCACGAGTTTACTCGTGCCGTTAAGTCGTCGAAAATATCTCCGCGCTTTAGCGCCTGAGGTGAGCCTATTGCGCCGGCGATGAGTTTTTCCGCAGCACGTTAGAGCCGCAGCCCGGGGCCGGTGGTCAGCTGCCGGTAAACCCGCTGCTGACAAAGCTTTATCCGACCACTGGCCACTGCCCACCGCCCACTGCCCACTGTTGTTCATCACCCGAGATACCCCTTCGCTTTGAGAAGTTCAGCGTTGAGCAGGGCTGCGCCGGCGGCGCCACGAATTGTATTGTGCGATAGGACGGTAAACTTCCAGTCGAGAACGTTGCACTTGCGCAAGCGCCCGACGGCCGTGGTCATACCTGCGCCAAGGTCACAATCGAAGCGTGGTTGCGGACGGTCCGAGGCAGCCATGTACACGACCGGTCGTTCGGGTGCGCTCGGCAGGTGCAACTTCTGTGCCTCGGCGCGAAAATCATTCCAGGCAGCGATGATCTCCTCCGGCGCGGCCTTTTTCTTGAATCGGACGGCGACCGATTCCGTGTGGCCATCTTCCACCGCCACGCGATTGCATTGCGCGCTCATCGCAAAGGGAGCCGGGTTGACGCGCGAACCGTTCAGCGTCCCCAGCAACTTTTGTGTCTCCTCCTCCATCTTCTCTTCCTCTTTCGCGATGTAGGGAATCACGTTGCCCAGGATGTCAAGCGAAGCCACTCCGGGATATCCCGCGCCGCTGACCGCTTGCATGGTGACCGCCATCACGCTCTCGAGTGTGAATGCGCGATGCAACGGAGCGAGCGCCAGCACCAGGCCAATCGCGGAGCAGTTGGGATTAGTGACGACAAACCCTCCCGATTGCCTGCGCCAGGATTGTTTATCGATCAACCGAATGTGGTCGCCATTGACTTCCGGAATCACCAGGGGAACGTCTTGCTGCATGCGCAAGGCGCTCGAGTTGGAGACGACCGCACAGCCGGCGGCGGCAAATTGCGGTTCCAGTTCACGGGCAATGGCCGCATCCAGCGCGGCGAAAATGATCTTAGGCGCGCCTTCCGGTTTGGCCGGTGAAACGGTCATGTTTGCGATGCGCGCCGGGATGGCAGTCTTCAAACGCCAGCGCGCGGCTTCGCCATACGTCCGGCCTTCCGAACGGTCGGATGCTGCCAGCCACGACACTTCAAACCACGGGTGCTGTTCGAGCATCTGGATAAATCTCTGCCCAACGATGCCCGTGGCCCCGAGAATTCCTACAGGAAGTTTGGTAGACATGATGAACTGTAATTTTATACTAGCGACTTTGGAAATGCCGCCGCTGAGCCAGCCGCGAAATTTCCAGCGGCGAAATTCGATGCGCGTGGCCTCCCCTTTCTCGCGAGATGCAGGATACGACCCTCGGTGCCTGTTCGACTCTCCGGCGCTGAGGTAGGCTCTGCCTAGGAGTGACTATGTCAGAACTGCGTCAGAATTTTGCCACTAAGGAATGGGTTGTGATCGCAACCGAGCGTGCCCGCCGTCCGGAAGAAATGGCGCGCCACCGCGAGCGGAAGCCGGTGGCACCGTTTGTCGCGAACTGCCCTTTTTGTCCGGGCAACGAGAAGTTGACTCCGCCGGAGGTTCTGCGCGTACCGGCCGCCATGGATGTTCCGTGGCACGCCCGAGTAATACCGAATAAATTTGCGGCTCTTTCCCGCGAAGCATTGCCGACACGCACGATTCACCGTTCGCGCCGATCGGTAAACGGCTTCGGGGTTCACGATGTGATCGTGGAGACGCCCGACCACTCTCAGGTTCTGGCCCTGATGCCCGATTCCTTCGTGGCGGAAATCCTTCGTATCTATAAGACTCGCTACGATGAACTCAGCCTCGACCCGCGCATCGCGCACATTACCATCTTCAAGAATCATGGGATCGATGCGGGCACCAGCCTCGAACACCCGCACTCCCAGATGATCGCGACCCCCGTGACCTCGCTCCAGGTGCGCGAGCGCTTTCAACAAGCTCTGCGCCACTTTGACGACTATGGCGATTGCATGTTCTGTCAGATGCTGGAAGAGGAATTACAAGAGCAAACCCGGATCGTCATGGTTTCCGAGCACTTCGTTGCGCTCGAAATGTATGCCTCGCCGGCTCCGTTCTGTACCCACATCTATCCCCGGCGGCACATGGCCAGCTTCGGCGATGTAAGCGGTGCGGAGATGAACGATCTGGCGCGCATGTTGCGCTCGACGCTGGCCAAGCTCTACCACGGGCTGGCGGACCCGGATTTCAACTTTACGATTCGCAGCGCTCCCGCCGAGAGCGTCGGCGCGAAGTACTTTCACTGGTATCTGAGTGTGATCCCGCGGCTGACGCGAGTCGCCGGATTTGAGCTGGGCTCGGGAATGTTCATCAACACAGTGCTGCCCGAAGCAGCGGCCGAGTTTCTTCGCAAAGTCGATGTGGAAAGCGTGAGAAACACAGCCGCAGCCACGTCGTAGAGGCTCTGAAGGCACGGGATTCGCGGTAGAGACGCGGGCTTGCCGCGTCTCCTGCCGCGGAGTGGGACGCGCGTCAGGCGGCAAACCTCTGGGCAGGGAGACCGCGAGTTTGGCGCGTTGGCTCTTCCAGAATGTCGAAGCCTTGCGAGGCGACGTTAGACAGATTCGGATGGCACGACACCCATCCGGATAACTCGCTCCTCGTGTACGCCTCATAAGCGGCACGGTCCTGCCACGTATATACGCCACCGAACGTGTTGCTGGCCGGGTCGGCGAGCCAGACCTTGGAGATCAGCCCGGGCAGTGCGGCAAATTGCGGTGCCAACGACTGGCAGAGCTTTTCGTATTCCGCCGGCGTCGTGTTCTTTAAATTGAAATTCACAATCTGTATGTACATGGTTGCACCCCGATTTGGCCGCAGTATACCCACGGCGAGCGGAAGGGGTCAACGAGAAGCGTAGCGCCGGGAGGTCAGGTCGTTTACTGTCGGGTCAGAATTCAAATTGGCCCACGCCCCCCCTTTCCCAACTCTTGCGGAAACGAGTACTCGTTGAGCGGTCCGAATCTGCGCTTTTCCACGTAGATGCGCCAGCGGCGCCAGACGATCCGCAGACTGGCCATCACCGGGATGGAAAGATAGACACCAAGTATTCCCGCGATTTCGCCCCCCGCAAGAATGCCGAACAGAGCCGCCAGCGGATGCAACTCCACGCTGCGCCCCATAACTCGCGGAGAAATTACATAGTCTTGCACCATTCGCCAGACCAGCAAAAACAACAGCAGAAAGGCCCAGTGATGATATCCCGCCAGAACGGCGACGAGCATCATGGCAACGCCAGCGAGCAGGGGTCCTGCCATGGGTATGAATTCCAGCGCGCCTCCGACGGTTCCGAGCATGAGCGCGTAGGGCACGCGCATCGCACCCAAAAATGAGGTGTATGCCAGCAGCGACAGTGCCGCCAGGGTCAACTGGGCACGTATGAATTGCGCGAGCATCTGGTTCAGATCCTGGAACACATCCTGCAGAAACTCGCGTTGCGTGCGCGACTGCACCAGCGCCAGCAGCACCTCATGGAAGTTCCCACCATCGCGCAGAAAGAAAATGGCAAGAATAGGCACCAGAAAAAGCACCCACACTTGCTGCGCCGCTTTGGCCGCGCGAATGCCGATGCGCTGCGCCAGGCTGGATAAGTCTCCCCGGCGACTTATCAAAAAACCCTGAATGCGCCTCTGGGTCGCCGCGCTCCAGCCGTGCTCGCTTCCGATCCGTTCGGCAATCTGGCCGATCTGGCCGGAGAGCTGGCCGGTGCCGGCCTGATCCATCAGTCCGGGCAGTGACGCTCCCAGGCGCGTACTTTGCCGGGCAATCCTCGGGCCGACAAGAAGCCCGCACCCACCCAGAGCAACGAGCAGGAGGAGGTAAATGATCGCGATCGCCCAGACGCGGCTGCGGACCAGTTTCTCCAGTCGCGCCACTGCGGGATGAATGAGGTAGGCAAAGAAAATAGCGAAAAGGAACAGAATTAGCGTTCGCCGCGCCGCATAGAGAAAGCCCAGTCCCACGGCGAACAGCAAAGCCGTGACCAGCACGCGCGACGTGCGTGAATCAAGAATGGTCAAGAGTTATCCGAGTTCTCAGTTCCCGGTTCTCAGTTCTCAGAACAAATCCGAGCGGCTCTTACTGGGAACTGAGAACTGGGAACTGAGAACTTTGTTTATCGGCGCCCACCCCTATCGTATCGCCTAAGATCGAGAGTAATCCAATTCCGAAAGGGGGTGACCTTCAGCCCGCAGGGTTTCGTTCGCCCGCTAATCGCGCTCGACTTCGGTGTTCTCTCCTACAACCGATATCTTCATCACCTTGAATTGATCGTCGAGCCAGAGTTGCCACGTTCCCGCCTCGCTCTTTAGTTCCAGCTTGAGCAAGTCCTGCTGCTGCCCGTTCTTCAGAGTCACCTTTTCCCGGCCCAGAAACTCCGCGCTCAGCGCCGCCGAAGAATGTTCGTGCGGGTTCATGGTTCCGAACTGGGCGCGCTGCTTCACCGGGCACTGTAGTTGCCCCTTGTCCTGTTTGCAGGCTGCGGCTAGATACCTCCACGCCAGCACTTCGCGGTGGATGAAAAAATAGTCGTCCAGGATGCAGGTCGACAAGGGCAGCAGGTAGGGCTGTTCCTGTTGTTTTGCCTGCGGTCCAGCGCTCCACTTCTGGGTCAGAAAATCGTCATTCGGCACCACCACCGATTCCGCTTCCTCCGGGCTCAACTCCTTCCATTCGTAACGCCGGATATCCCCATTCGCGGTAAGCTGCATAACCGAAGTCTGCACGGCCGCAGTGGGACCATTGTCCGCCTTGAACTCGGAATTGATGACGCTGCCGCTGCTGGTCTGATAGATCGAGAACGTCTCGGTCCCCACTCGATGGCCGTTCTGGAAAACACCGAACGACCCGGAGTCGATGTTCTTCCCCTCGTGTTCCTTCTCCTTCGGCATGGGAGTGGCGCTCGCCAAGGCGCCCGCCGCCATGCACCAAACCAGTGCCATCATGAAAGCCAACCGCCGATAAGACCACTTCACTGTGATTCTCCTCTTCCGAAACTTGTGCGATCAATCCCCGTCAGGCCCGGCCCCGCGTCTTCTAAATTCCTGTAAGTTGCAATGCACCTTCGATCTCGGCGCAAATAGAAGCCACCTGCTTGCCCGTGGTCTCGACCACCACGCTCGCCTGGCGATAGAAGGGGAGGCGTTCCGCGTACAGGCGGGCGAACTGCTCGAAATCTCCTCGCAGCGGCCGTTCCACGCCATCCGTCCGGCTCCGTTGCCAAAGTTCGGATGCCGGCGCTTCCAAAAAAACCGATGGCCATTGCCGCAGCAATTCGCGGTTCCGTTCCTGTGCGAAAGCCCCGCCGCCGAGCGCGACCACGCTGTCGCGTTCGAGCGACGCAGTCAGCAGATCGCGAAGCGCGCTCGTTTCGGCCAGCCGAAACCCGGGCTCCCCTCTGTCCAGAAAAATCTCGGGAATAGTTTGCCGCTCACGAGACTCGATGCGGGCATCCAGATCCACAAAATCCCAGTCTAACCGCCGGGCAAGCTCCTGCCCCACGCGGCTCTTGCCGGATGCCATGAATCCCACAAGAAACACCGCGCGCACTCCCATGGCACTCCCGGGCACGTAAGGGGCATGTTGTCAGCCCAACTTCAGCGCCCATCTGCTCCCACTAATTTTCTCTGATTCAGCGTTGCTTGAGGCGGATTCTACCACTGAAAGAGCGCAGCACCACTTCCGATGCGGCCTCGCCGGCAGTACCAACAAAGGAACGGCCCGCTTCCACCGTATACCGGGAATGCCTGGGTTGGAGCGGAAAATCGTGTTGCACCCGGCCCAGCACCGAGTGCGCTCTGAAACCGGCCGAGACATTCGCGGGCGCCAGCGCCTCTATATCACCGGTATGGGTGGTGAACCGATAGTTGCCGCCGGAGCCGAAGTTACCATCGTAGTAAATCCTCCCGCTCCCCAAATTCACCTGAACCAGCGGCCCATCCACCGACGTCATATGGACATCGCCGCTGATGGAAGCGATCTCCACGTGGCCGTTCCGAACATCGGTCAGCGTGATTGGTCCGCGCATCGTGCGCACGTGCACATGACCGTTCCCGACGTTGCGCACATTCACCACCGCATCCGCTCCTTCCAGAGTTAGATCCCCCTGCAAGCGCTCCACCGACAGCGGACCGGTCGAAGAACGGAGATTGAGAGTAGCGTCGGGCGGAATCAGCAGTTCGTAGTCGACTTGGCCCGCCTCCTGGTCCAGGCCCCGCAGCAGGTGCGAGGCGATTTCAATCCGGTTGCCATTTTGCTGTTCGTCAACTTCCACATTGCCCGATTTCAGAGTGGCCGTCACGACCACCTCATCGCTGCTCCCAGGCTCCACCGAAATCGCCCCGTATTGCGTATCCACGGAAATATTAGCGTGCGGGCCGACCGTGTAACGGTACTCCTTCTTGCTCTCGGCAAAGGCCGCCGCCGACAGACAGGTGGCCAGCACCAGGGTTACGACCATGGTGTCTTGAATGCTCGCCAAGTGAATGCTTGCCAGGTGAACACGCGTTTTCTGAAGATTCGTCCTCTGCAGCCTCGCCATAAAGAACGCCGCCCCTGCGGCCGGCAACGCCGGCCCGCCCTTCCGCTATTGAATGCGATCCAACGCGATCTGGTAAAGCAGTGCTTTTTGTTGATAAGCATCCATCAGGTGCTGCCGGGCCTCTGCATCCCCCGGATTCCGCTCCAGGTAGGCCTGCACCTCCCGGATGTGGGCATTCACCGCTTTCAGTTGACTTTCATACGTAGCCCGCATCGAAGGAGCACGCGTCGAAACTACACTCAGAAACTGTTGATCTTCCGCGCTCGGCTCCGGTTCTACCGCAGGTTTTGCGGCGGATGCCACCACGTCGGTTCGCTTAGCAGACTTCCGTGCCAATTGCTGGGGGGCCGAAGAAAGAGCTGAAGCAGGAGCCGAAGTAGGAGCCGCAGAAGGAGCCGAAGCAGACACCGAAGGCGATGTAGCCGCAGAAGCCACCGGGGCCGGCGTCGTCAACGGCGTTGCCGGAGCTTGCTGTTTCGCCATTTGCGGGGCTTGCTTATGGCTTACCACGTAAGAGCCCGCCACCAGCAGCGCAGCCGCGACTGGCACCAGCCACCATGCGCTCCACCGCCGTCGTGGAGAAGTTGGAAAAAGGATAGACCGGTTGGGCGCCGACTCGGGCTCACGCGGCGGATCAAAGACCGCCGGCTCACGGATCAGCCCTTCGGCCCGCAATTCCGCCGCTATTCGCACCCACACCCGCGGCGCAGGTTCTTCGTTTGCTGCCAGTTGCCGGGCTTCGCTCGAGATCAGCTTCAAGTCCGAAATCAGATCCGAGCAAGCTGGACAGGACTTTACATGAGTTTCAAACTCAGCCGGAAACACACCCTCCGGGCCGCCGTCAAGGATTTCCGGCAGAACTCGCCGTACCTCTGCACACGTCATAGCCAAACTCTCCCCAATACCGCAACTACCTTTTACCCAGTCTTGGCCTTTTCGGCTCTCATGAACTTCAGATAATCGCGCAGCTTCAAGCGTGCCTTGTGAAGCTGCGACTTGCTGTTGCCAATCGAGCAGCCCACCATTTGGGCAATTTCGTTATGCTCGAACCCTTCCACGTCATGCAACACAAAAACCGTCTTGTAGCCCGGCGGCAGCCGGTCGATGGCCCGCTGCAATTGCAGGCGATCCACTGATCCTGTCAGCCTCGCATCCTTCGTACCGAACTCTTTTCTCGGAGCTTCGTTGTCGGCTTCCAGAGTCTCTTCGAGCGACACCACCGGCAAGCCCTTCTTGCGCAGTTGCATCAAGACTACATTGACCGTCATGCGATGCAGCCAGGTGGAGAAAGCGGACTCGCCGCGAAAGGTGCCGATCTTGCGGAAGAGCTGAAGAAATGCTTCCTGGGCCAG
>Ga0187817_10002019_pt1 | contig 10271 bp, 7 predicted proteins | sample NC_wetland_sal_i_17_FD_132431 | JGI IMG/M metagenome (GOLD analysis project Ga0187817, IMG submission 132431) | Wetland sediment microbial communities from Neuse River Estuary, North Carolina, USA - SO4_2 | ecosystem: Environmental > Aquatic > Freshwater > Wetlands > Sediment | place: USA: North... | reverse complement strand
GCATTCACCACGCCCAGCAGCGCCGCCAGAACGAAAATCTCTGGCACGTTCACCTTTCCACTCAATGTCAGCGCGGCCAGCACGCCAGCTAAGATCATGGACGCAACTTGCGTCCCGATTACCACCCGCTGCCGGTTGTGCCGGTCGGCAACAATTCCGCCCAGTGGCGCTACCAGAAAAACCGGAATCTGACTGGCGAAACCAGCCGCGCCCAGCAGCAGCGAGGATCCGGTCAAGCGATAGACCAGCCACGCCTGGGCCACGCTCTGCATCCAGGTCCCGATGAGCGAGATCAGTTGTCCGCTGAAAAATAGCTGGAAGTTGCGATGGCGCAAGGCGCGCAATGTCGCCGAAAGGCTGAGTGTGTCCGGAGAACTATCCGGCGCCTGGTTTTCCGTCGTGCTCGGCGAGTCGGCCACGTTCAATCATACTTGTGATGCGGGTGAGATGACCACGATGCGCCCCCGGCGTGCTGGCTTGGGAACTGGTCATGGCTCGATCATGAACCTGTGATTTGACAATGTCTCGCAGATCCCCAGCCGGACGCCAAATTCAGCTCCAACCCTACTTTCCAAACCGCCCTATTTTGCATAAAATGGGTTAATACTCTCTCACGCGCTGCTTCAGCTTGGGATGTGTTCGACAACCTTGCGCAGATTGGAATTTCAACGGGGACAGCTTCATTTGCCGCGCTTGGCCAGTTACAAAGGTCACTTGGCACGGCAGGGTATCTGTTCGTAACATGCTGATATTGGGGACATATTGAGGTCCCGCCCATGCACGGCATAGCGGTTTCTCTCCTTACCGAAGACAAAGAACGCCTAGGAGTGCTCCAGGCTCGTCTGGAAAGCACTCAGATGGGCCGCAATGTCTTCAGCCACGTGGGATTTCCCGCCGCTGCGACCGATTCCATTCTGCGCCAGATCCAGGATGTGCGCGCCGAGGTGGTTTTCGTGGACATTGATCCCGAGAACGCGCCGCACGCCATTCGCGCCATCGAATTGATTCACGCCAACACCAGCGACATCGTCATTTTTGCCATCGGCGCCATGGTGGATCCCGGTGCCATCGTATCCGCCATGCGCGCCGGCGCTCGCGAATACGTCGAGCGCAATGCGACGTCGGAGTCCATGATCGAAGCCTTCACGCGCTTCACCGCCGCCCGCGGCAAGACTCGCACTACCTCGGGCAGAGCCCGCGTTTTTGCCGTGACCAATTCCCAGGGCGGAGCTGGCGCCACCACCGTCGCGGTCAATATCGCGACTGTGCTTCAGGAATTGCACGGTGGCACGCTGCTGGTGGATTTTGCTTCGCTCGGCCATACCGCACTTCATCTCAACGTTCGTCCGGCATTCAGTGTGGCCGACGCCCTGCAGAATCTGCACCGCTTGGATTCATCCCTGCTCGAAGGCCTAATGACGCAATGCAAGGGCGGGCTTCAACTGCTGGCCGGTCCGCAAGAACCCTTTTCCGTGGTGCCCACTTCGTCGGAGCTGGCTGGTCTTTTCGACGTGCTGGTCTCGCACTTCCGCTATGTGGTGGTGGATTGCTCGAACCGGGTGGATCAGACTGCGCGGCTGCTTTGTGATCTGTCCAACGCTGTGCTGCTGGTGACCCAGGCCGACGTAGTCTCGCTGTGGAGTGCCGGCCGCATGAAGACTTTTCTGGAAGAAGGGGCTGGCCGCGACCGGGTGCGCCTCGTGCTCAACCGGTACAAGAAAATTCCCGGCTTCGACGATGAAGACGTCGAGAGCGCGACCAATTGCAAGCTGCTGTGGAAAGTTCCCAACAACCACCAGGCGATCGCTCCCTCCATAGATAAGGGAACTCCTATCGCCCTTCAGGACAGTGTGGATGTCGGGCGTTCGTTCCGCTCACTGGCGGCTCTGCTGGCGGACGCCTCCGCCAAATCGGAAGGTTCTCTCGACCTGGTTTATCAGCCCGACAAGTCCGGCGCCAAAAAGAGTGCCGCCCGCCTGCTGATCTCACCTTTACGCGCCGGCCAGTAAACCTGGCTTGGGCGTTAGAAACCTACCCTCCAGCGGTAGCCCTATCTTCCAGTTGGGAATAGATCGCAGGGTTGGAACACACTTCATAGTATTTCTCCTGGGTCCACCGTTGCGGTGAAAAGCTTCGCGGATCAATCTGCGGCATATAGCCCTGCCGCACAATGATCTTCCGGAAAATGTCCTTGCCCAGGGGAACTAATCCGCTGTACAGGTTAAGTTCTTCATCGTCCCACTGGGAAGGCACGTTGAGGCTGCACTTTTCCAACGAAATTTCCTCTTTCAGCCTTGCAAACGCCGCCTCGCTCATGCGTATGCCGTTGAGGTTGTAGCGCAGCAGAAAATCGTCGGGGCTGTCGGCCAGGTCTCCGTCACTGCCGCTCTGGAACTCGTAAACATTGAATGGACTGTTCAACTGCTTTACAGGCTTTCGCACTCGCTTGCTGCACGACGACAGCCGGTCGCTTTCGTTCAGGGCATCAGAGATCATGATTCTCTGTTCGCCATCCATCAGATACATGGGGGCTGAGTTCTGGTAGGAGATGCCGATTCCGAGTTCCAGCACGGGCAGGCCCGCCCGCTCCAATAACTGGTTGTAGCCACGCACAATTTCAATGATTTCGCGTCCCAGGACGCATGCGCGCGCCACCGCCAGGCCGGGATCGCCTTCGCGCTCGAGAATGGCCAGGATGATGGCATCGCCCTCCAGAAACACCTTGGTGGCTCCGTACTTGGAGATCAGTTTGTTGACCGGGCCGTAAAAATTTAGGCTGAAGTAGGAAGCGGGATTCAGTTCGCGCTCCAGCAACGAGCGCGTGAGCCGCGACGAGTCGCGAACGTCTGCCTTCAGAATCACGTGGCTCCTGACCTTTTCTTCGCCCGGTTTCTGCTCTTCCGCCAGCAGGAATTCATACAGGCTTCCATTCATGGCGGAGAGCTGCCGCAGCTTTTCATTGCCAATCAGGTTGATGCTATCCATGGCTGCATTAAGCGTTTCCAGCCGCCGCAAGTCGCGGTGATAGCGCATGAAATCTCGCAGAAAACGTCCTGCGATTTTGGCCCGCTCCGCGCTCCGGTATCCCGCCACGCGCTCCAGCGCCGCATAAAAAGGATCGCATGAGAGCTTGCCGTGTTCCTTGATTAGCTTCTCCACCCGGTTGCGTTCGTCGCGAGAAATTAATGCGTGCTTCAATTGCTGCGGATGGATGCGCGGCGAGTACTCCGCCAGCAAAGGCGCAACTTCGTACGAGGCAACTACATAGTCCATGAGATCACCGGCCTCCAGCAGGTCCACCCACGCCTCCAGGCGTACTTTTTGTGCGCGCCCTTCCGGCGAATCATCCGGCGTGCCCCCGCCAACCAACTCCTGCGCATTTTCCGGAGCATTAAGCCACGAGTCCAGCGTCTTATCGTCCGCATCCGCTCCATTCATCGCCTGCAAGAACTCAATCGCCACTCTTCGGATGTTGGTGAAACGGTCCGGATCGCGCTCGAAGGTCCCAAGAATCACGTAGTGCTCGGCGTTGAGATAGGTGTCGCTGCCGTCTTCGGTAAAGAGAAGCGCATTGAGAAAAAGTTTGTAATCCTCGTCCGCAGCGTTGCCGAATAGCGAGCGCCGCATGCGAGCCACGGTCTCTTTCTCGATTTCGCGCAAAGTGCGCAGCAGCTCTTGTCCGGTCTTGCGCAGGATGATCTTTTTCTTGATCTGGAAATCCGACACCCGCTCCCGGTATTCCAATGCTTTCTGCTGGCGCACGCCTTCATAGCTTTTTAGCATGAGGCGGCAGCGTTCCAGCATTTGCCCGAATTGCGCATTCAATTCCGTCCGCAGAAACTTGACGATCGCTACCCGGGCAAGAACATCGAGGGCGGGATCGGCATCTGCCTTTGCCCGATTCAGCGCACTCACATGCAGCTCGGTTAAAAGCGGCTTCAATTCGGCGGCCTCAGCCTTCGCCCGGGGTCTCGGCTCCGGCTTGGCGCCGATAATGTGACTTCCTCGGCCAAGTTCCTGGGCTTCCGCTGCCAGCAGCTCCTCGACCACACCGTGGCGCGCAATCAGGCGCGCCAGATGCAACCGAGTCTGTTCCACAAATCTTGCGCTCAAATAGACGTCATGACGGAGATTGTCCACGCCGCATTGCAGGCCGCGGAGAGAAATGGCGGGCGTGTAGCCGATCAGGCGCGGAGGAATCGATTCCTCCGTTGTCTGTCCCAGCCCGAAAATGGGGATGCGGGGCATGTTCGGTGTGTCCCCGGTTACGGCTGCCGCGCCTGACTCAGCAAGTTGGCGCGAAATTGAGGAACCACCAGAGCTTGCTCGGCAGTAGGAACATTCAAACTGGCGAGTTTGGAGGCGAGTGCCTGCGCTTGCGCAGTGGCTCCCGTGCTGGAATAGGCTCGCCACAAGAGCTGCATGGATAAAGGATCATCTGAATCTTCTTCCAGGTGGGAGATAGCGTCTGGATATTCCTGCCGGGCCAGCAAGACAGCGCCTTCCGCGGCGTGATAGCAGAGTTGAATCACCTGGCTGGGGCTGCTGCCAGCCATGGTTTCCAACTGCTTTTCCGCCGCTGCGGCTGCATCCATGTTCCGGGCCTCGATTGCCTTCTCGGCTCGCACCTGCAGAATACGCGCCTGTTCCTCGTCCCGGTCGCTCGCGGAAATTTCGCGCCTCTGTTGCAGCGCTCCGTCAGCTTCCTGCAAGTGTTTCAGCGTCAGCTTGTAATCGGGTTCATACAGGGCTAGCACACGGTGGGCTTCTGCCTCCAGCCTCACCAGCCCGGCCTTGCTGGCGTCTACGGCCACTTGCGCCAGAGCTTTCTCAGCCTCCTTGCGGCGGTTCTCCCGAATCCAGGTCACCGCCGACTGCAGTTGATACTGGATCCTGTCGCTCGGGGTTGCCGCGAACACCATGGCACGCTCATACTCCTCGCGCGCTTCCTCTTCCTTTCCCATGAGCGCGTAGGTGTCGGCCACGCCCAGTTCCGACCCAAAACCCAGATCCATCCTGATGCTAATGCGGTACTGGTCGAGCGCAGCATCGAACTTCCCCGTCATTCGCAGGAACTCTCCGTAGGAGTCATGCGGATTGGGCTGGTCCGGAGCCACCGCCACGTAGCGGTCCATGGCTGCAAAGGCCTTCTCGAAATTTCCGGTTAACGCGTACGCATACCCCAGGTCATTGAGTGCCGCAGGATAATCGGGATCAAGGGTCACGGCCCGCTCCAGAACCTTCGCCGCTTGTTCATAGCGCTGCTGCGGGATCAGCCAGTCTCCTGCCAGAAATGCCAGCCTCTGATCCTTTGGGTACTTCCCCAGCAAATCGTTCATGGCGGCAATCGCTGGCACATAATTGTTTTCCTGGGCGCATGAAAACCAACGGATCAATAACTGTTCCGGCCGCGTCACGCTCGGCGCCAGTTGCCGGGCGCGAGTGCGCGCGCCTTTCTGTTCTTCAGGATCAGTGCTCACGCGGGCAATCAGGATCCATGCCTGGGCAAACTTTGGGTCGGCCTTAACCGCTGACCGCAAGTCATCCGCTGACCGGCTATACCGCGCCTGCTCCATGTCGGCCATCGCGACTTCGAAACGCTCGCGCGCCTTCGCCGAGGAAGTTGTCACTGGCAACCTGGTTGAAGGGTCGGTGCGGGCTGGCCCCTGAGATTTTTGCGCAGCGCCTGCCATCGCCAGCGAAACGAACAAAGCAAGCAGAAAGGCGTACATTTGGCGAATCATCAGCCCCCTCGGAAACTGCTGATTTCCCTACTTATGCGAGGAGCGTACCATGCCGAAGGAAGGCCGAAAACGTTACTGTAGTTACCCTGATTTCTTGGAATAAGTCTTTCGAGCCCCGTTTCCCCGCCAGAATGTGGTTCTCCGCAGGTGGTTTGAACCGCAAGGCCGCAGAAGGCGGCGGTGCGCAAGGGATGTACAATTATTGGGTCATGCGGGCAGTTCTGGACATCTTCGTGCAGATCTTTCGCAACCTCTGGGCTCACAAGCTGCGCTCCTTCCTGACCATGTTCGGCATCGCGTGGGGGGTGGGATCGCTGTTGCTTCTTGTAGGCCTGGGGGAAGGCTTTCGCTCAGGCAACAAGCGCGAACTGGCCGAGTACGGTCAGGACATTATGTTTATTTTCCCTGGCCGCGCTCCCGCCCTGGAAGGCAGCATGAACTCTGCGCGCAGCTATCTGATCACCTACCAGGATTACACTGACATCCGCTCCGAGGCCCCGCATGTCCGCGATGCTTCTCCGGTGCTCTCCAGCAACGATGTGCGGACCGTAAGTGAATTCGCCACCGCCAATGGAGAGATGGTTGGCGTGGAACCACAGTATTCCGAAATCCGCTATCTTCCTCTTAAGGACGGGCGCTGGCTCAACACACTGGATGAAACCCAGAGGCGGAATGTCATCGTGCTCGGCGACGAGCTCACCCGCAACCTGTTCCCCGGGCGTCCCGCGGTGGGATCAACCATCCTGCTTAACGACATCAGCTTCGAGGTCATTGGCGCGGTGAAGCGGGTCGGCCGCGGGGATGACAACTCCACCAACATGCGCGGTTATATCCCCTACCGTGTAATGGCGGCCTTCTTCCCGCTCAAAGGCGAGAATCATGAGAACTCCATTTCCTTTATCAACTACCAGCCGCGCGTGACCGATGAACATCTGCTGGCTCAGGCCGAGGTGCAAAAAATCATCGCCCGCAATCACGGCTTCGATTATCACGATAAGGATGCTTTTGAGGGCTGGGACACCATCCAGAATTCCAAGACCGTCGGCACCATCTTCGACGCTATGAATATGTTCCTCGGGGCCGTGGGATTGGTGACCTTGGCGCTAGGGGCAATCGGGGTCATTAATATTATGCTGGTCACGGTCAGCGAACGCACGCGCGAGATCGGATTGCGCAAAGCCCTGGGCGCCACCCACCGCAGCATTCTGTTTCAGTTTTTCCTGGAAGGAGTTCTGATAACCCTGTTCAGTGGATTGATTGGAATGGGTTTTGCCACTGGACTGATGGCGATCATGGGCACAGTGCAAGGACCGGGCGGTTTTGACCCTCCCAAGCTGGTCCCCATGTCGGCCATTCTGGCCATCGGCAGTCTGACCTTGGCCGGTGTGGCAGCAGGACTCTATCCCGCGCGAAAAGCTGCCATGCTGCAACCGGTGGACGCGCTCCGGCAGGAATAACCATCATGTTCCGCGACCTGTTCCAGGAAGCTTATGGCGCCATGCGGCACAATCGCCGCCGCACTGCCCTCACTATGCTCGGCATGGCGTGGGGCATTGCGACTGTGGTCATGCTGCTCGCCTATGGCAACGGCTTCGGGCAAGCCTGTGCCAATATCTTCGCCACCTTCGGCACCAAGTTGATGATCCTGATCCCGGGCCGCAGCTCCATGCAGGCGGGCGGGCAGAAAGCCGGTGTTCAGATCCGCTTCACCCTGGAAGATGTGGACACGCTTACTACCAATCTCCCGCAAATCACCCACATCACCCCCGAGGTGGACAAGCAAGCTAACATCCAATACGAGACGCGAACCTTCAACTTCGACGTCGGCGGTGATTATGCCAATGTCTTTAGTATCCGCGTTCTCAATCTCTCGCAAGGACGCACCTTCAATGCCAAGGACCAGGCGCAGCACGCCCGGGTCGCGGTGATCGGCTCTGAAGCCAAGGAAAAGCTCTTCTCCGGGCGGAACGCTCTGGGCGAACGCATCCGAATTGACGGTCTCACTTTCGAGATCATCGGTATCCTGAGCGCGAAAATGCAGGAGGGCGACAGCGACATCAACCGCATCATCTACATCCCCTTCACCACTATGAGTGACCTGAGGGATACGCATTACCTCGATTCCATCTGGTTCAACTACGAGACTCCGGAATATGCGCGCCTGGAACAGGCGGCGCGCGCCGTGCTGGCTAAAGAGCACAAGTTCGACCCCACCGACCGCCGTGCCATCCGCATCTTCAACCTCATGGAACAGGTTCACCAGTTTGAAGTCATCACTCTGGGCCTGAAGATTCTGCTGGGCTTCATTGGCACGCTCACGCTGGGGATTGGAGGCGTCGGGCTGATGAACATCATGCTGGTGTCAGTGAGCCAGCGCACCCGCGAGATTGGCGTCGAAAAGGCTTTGGGAGCGCGCAAACACCAGATCCTGTTTCAGTTCCTGGCTGAAGCTCTGACCATCACCTTTATTGGTGGAGCGCTGGGTGTGATCCTGGCCTACGTAGTCGCGCTTTCTGTCGGAAGGCTCACGCTATACAGCGCGTTCGCGAAAAACGCGGAAGCTGGAGACATCCGCCTCATCATCGCTCCCGGCACTCTTTTCGTAGCTACTGTTATCCTCATTGCCGTAGGCCTGATCAGCGGCATGGTACCCGCGCTCCGCGCCTCCCGCCTCGATCCCATCGAAGCCCTCCGCTACGAATAGCGCCCGGAACACCCTAGAGAGTTGCGGAAAACTCACAAATGTAAGTATTACCGTGGAAGAGCGGCGCTTTAGCGCCGCGTAAACCCCCAAAAAACCATTAGGGGCTTCAGCCCCGGCGGTCGCATTTCGTCTCCACCGAGGGTTTTTCTGCAGCCTGCTAGATTTTGATGAAAATCCCCCTCCGATACAACACCCACATCGCAGCCCAGCACACGAACACATAGCACAACCCATAAATCAGCGACGCATTCATGGGACTCGCCAGATGCGCAAACAGATGCTGATACACAAACTCCTGCCACGTAAGGCTGCCGACGTGCATGTTGTCAAGCATGTGAGAAATTAGTTCCGCGAAAACATAAGCAGCGATGGCATTCATCCCAAAAATCAGGAACGGCTTCGTCCAGTAGTTAAGCCGTTGTTTGATGTCCAGAATCCAATAGCACAATGCCAGGCAAAGCAGGGCCAATCCAGCGGTGAACAATACGTAAGAACTCGTCCAAAGTTTCTTGTTGATCGGGAACCAGATGTTAAAGATCTGTCCTGTAACCACTCCGATCACGCCGGCCAAAGCCATCCCCAGCGCTTTTGCTTGAGCGCTTCGCCTCGAGCGCAGCCACTCGCCAGTTAACACTCCGAGCAAGCTCGTTGCCAGCGCCGGGATGGTGCTCAACACGCCCTCAGGATCGCGCGTGCCTTCGTAGAGATGTCCAAAAAGAAGCTTGCGGTCGAGCCACGCCACAATGTTGCGATCGGGATCGAGCAACGGCATGTCGTGCGTGGGCACGCCAAATCCCGGCACCGGAACGAAACGCATCAGCACCCAATATCCCGCCAGGCAGCCGATCACGGCAATGATCCATCCCCGCCGGTCCGACCACAAAACCAGAATGGATGAAATCACATAACAAATTGCGATCCGCTGCAACACTCCATAAACCCTCCAACTCGCCAGCTGGTAATGATTGGGAAAGCCATTGAGGAACAGACCGATGGCAAACAGCGCCGCTCCCCGCCAAAGCACGTGCAACAGGAGATCCCGCCGCGATGCCCCGCGCTTCATCCGCGAGCTGAAAGAAAAGGTCATGGAGACGCCCACAATAAAAAGGAAGAAGGGAAAAACCAGGTCGGTGGGCGTCCAACCATTCCACTCCGCGTGCTTCAATGGCCAATAAGTTGTGAGCTCATCGCCAGCATTGTTTACTAGAATCATCCCGGCAATCGTCGCGCCCCGAAACAGATCGAGAGACATCAACCGTGTCGGATAAGATGCGCCCGAATTGCCCGTCCGCGTCCCGGCTTCGGCAGCAGTTGGTGTGGCGGAAGGCATGGAGAAGGCTCGACAGAATTAGATAACGGAACCGGCGGCTGTGTCTATGGCGGCTCTGGCCCGCTTTTCAGGGTTTTGTGTATTCGCCGTTCCTACCGAGGGGTGCCCCATCCTAGCGCGCTCTTTGCGCTAGGGTGGGAGGCAAATCCGCGGAGACCGGGGGTGGTTTTAGTGCTTAGATATTAGCGAGTTACTTTCGTGACATTGACAGATCAAGAATGGCGGTTTGATCATTATTTTTGTACCGGGTTCTGATTTATGTCGAAGAAAGCTCCCACCAAGCGGACAAAACGTGCGCGAAAAGAATCTAAAGAGGGTGGTATTTTTGCGCGTCACGGTTTAGCGGGGACCGGAATGTTCCTCTGGTTAAGCGTTGCATCGCCAGTCATTGCGCTCCTTTCGAAAATGACAGGCGCTCAGAGTTGCAGGGTAGCCCTGACACTCCTGCCGTTAGCTTCGCTGGTGACAGTTATGGGCTTTACGGTGGACATCT
>Ga0187817_10002018_pt1 | contig 10272 bp, 8 predicted proteins | sample NC_wetland_sal_i_17_FD_132431 | JGI IMG/M metagenome (GOLD analysis project Ga0187817, IMG submission 132431) | Wetland sediment microbial communities from Neuse River Estuary, North Carolina, USA - SO4_2 | ecosystem: Environmental > Aquatic > Freshwater > Wetlands > Sediment | place: USA: North... | reverse complement strand
TTCCAGGGCCATGAGCGCGCCGCGCAGAACCAGGTCAAACCCGCTCACCATGTCGGACGTGCCGATGCCTGCTGAGGCGTACCACAACAGGTCGATCCGGGCCAGCGCGGCGGGCGCGACTTCCCCCTCGGGGCGCAATTTGAAATGGAGCCCGCGCCGGCGCAAGCGCAGGTCCCGCCAAAGGATTCCCGCCAAAGTGCGCAAGTCGCTTTCAGGCGGCCGCACTCCCACCCTTCGCAAAAGCCGGTCGAAGTTGTCGCGTCCTTCGTCAAGACGGCCCGCCGCGCACAAGTGGTAGGCCGCCACACTTTCCAGGCCGAGGCGATCATCCGAGGTGGAATGCTCCGCTGCCTGGAAATACTTGCGGCTCGCGTCGGCGCTGCGCCCCGCATTGGCCAGCGCTTCGGCGAGCTTCACCTCCAGGGCTGCCCGCTCGGGCACGGTTAGATCGGCGAGAGACAACGCCCGCTCATACAGCCCGGCAGCTCGATCGAACGCCAGGGCGCGGCTGGCGCGCTCGGCCGCCTGTTCGTAATAGGTTCCGGCGTGCGCCCGTTCCCCGCAAGATTCGAAGTGGAAAGCCAGCATTTCCGGGTCCCCGTGCTCGCTTCGCTCCAGCGTTTCTGCCAGGCGCCGGTGTAGATGGCGTTTTTCGTCCGCGTCCAGCCGTGCGATGAGAGTCTCGCGAATCCGGTCGTGATAGGTCTCCACAGTGTCGGTTTCGCGCGGACCGCTGCTGCGGAGCAGGCCGGCGCCGCTGAGCTGGTTGAGGATCGCCGGGCTGCGGCTCGTCAAGCCCGCCGCATGAAAGGCATCCGCCTGGGCCAGCGGCCGTCCGGCAACCGCCACCAATTCGAGCAGGTGGCGGGGCGCCTCCTCGAACTGCTGCACCCTCCTCCAGATCAGCGATTCCAGGCTGGCGCCTGCGCGCTCCTCGACAGGATGGAGTTGCGCCAGTTCGCGGATGAAAAACGGCAGCCCGCCGGAGTCCCGCGCAATCGCAGACGCACGCTGCCGCGTCTCTTCGCCGGCATCGCCCAAAATGCGCTCCGCCAGTAAAGCCGCGTCGGCGGGCCCCAGCGGCTGCAGATCCACCTCCGTTGTGGCCAGCGATTCTCGCTCGAGTGATTCGAGCAGCGCGCGCAGTCCGGGATTCGACGGTCCAGCCTCGGCCCGATAACTGCACAACAGAAGCAAAGCGGGTGCATCCGGCGTGCGCATCACCTCGGAGAGTAAAGCCGCGCTCTCCACGTCGCTCCACTGCAAATCATCCAGCCAGATCACCAAACGCGAGCGCTCGGCGATGCGTCCCAGCATATCCCGCAAGGCCAAAAACGCCCGGCGGCGCAATTCAATCCGGTCCGTCGCCACCGCCCGCCGCCGGCGCGCTTCGGCGAAAGCCGCCACGCGTTCCAGTACGGGAAAAACCGCGGCCAGCGAAGCGGCATCGCGGGGAAGCAGCGCTTGTACCTGGTCATCCGGCTGCGCGCTCACAAAGCGGCTCAATCGGTCGATCAAACTATCTACCGCTTTGTAGGGCACGGTCTCCTGCTCGTAACACCTACCCGTCAGGATCAGCGTATTGCTGTCTTGTGAAAGCGCTTCCAGGAACCACTCGGCCAGCGTGGTCTTTCCTGTCCCCGAGGGTCCGTGAACCAGCGCGACGGCGGCGTGGCCGTCGCAGACAGCGCCGAACGCGCTGTGAAGCTGCTCGATCTCTCTTGCGCGTCCGACAAATACAACGCCCCGTTTCGGCACCGCGCTCGCCGGCGTCGCGTGCCCTCCGAGTAGCTCCACCAATTCGAGGCCGGACGGTCTCTCCGCCGGATCGCGAAGTAACAGCCGGCTGCACAGCCTGTCCAGATCCTCCGGAATGGACGCATTGAATTGCCGCGCCTGCGGTGGCTCGCCCACATGCCGCGCGCCAAGGATTTCATTCTGTGACCCCTCGAACGGCAGCCGGCCGGTAAGGGCCTGGAACAGCATGGTGCCCACGGCGTAGAAGTCCGTGGCCGGTGTAACCATGCCCAAAGCCTGCTCCGGCGCCATGTACTCGGCGGTGCCGGCTACGTCGATCTGGTTAATCATGCCGAATCGCTCGTGTTCCACCTCCGCCACCAGGCCGAAATCGAGAATGACGGCCCGCCCATCAAGCTCGACCATCACATTGGAAGGTTTCATGTCCCGGTGCAGCTTTCCGGCGGCGTGGAGGGCGTTCAGACCCTCGGCGATCTGGCGCAGGACCGCCCGTAACCTCTCCACATCGCATTCCCCGGCCGCCGGCGTATAGACTCGCGCTTCCTGGCCTTCGGGCGATGTTATGACGGTTTTGGTGGGGGTGGCGTCGGAGGATGAACTGGACTCGGCGCCGGTCAGATCCCCGGCGGGCTGCGTCCGCACATACTTGAGGAAAGTGACTCCGTCCACGAACTCCATGGACAGGAAGTATTCGTCTCCTTCCTCCAGCAGCTCATAAAGAGTCACCAGATTGCGGTGTACGATGCCCGCAAGCGCCCGAAATTCCTGCTTAAACAGGTATAGGCGGGAGGGCGATACATCGGTCAGCGCTTTCAGCGCCACGCGAAGATTGCGCTCCCGGTCGAACGCTTCGAAGACCATCCCCATACCCCCGCGGCCCACCTGGCGCACCACTTCGAAGCGCCGGGGAAATCTTACGGCTCGCTGAGATTGGACAGCCATTACCAGTACTTGATTATAGGGAGTCAGCAAGGGGCGCTTCTTGGAGACTTGGCTCATCGAGCTCGTACTAAAGCCATTGCAAAGTTGTGCTTTTGCCTGATATCATCAATCTGGCAGTCGATCGGAACCCTTCCCCTTTGAAAGCCAAATCCAACCGAAGGAGCAAAAAGCTTACTGAATGAGTTTTACTGTTTTTTTAGGAAATCTCCCTACATGGGTGACCGCTGACGACATTAAAGGATGGCTCGCCGCGGAGGACCTCGTAGCGGATTCCATCAAGGTGATCCGCAATCACGAGACGCAGGAGTCGAAAGGCTTCGCGTTCGTGGAGGCCCCGACGGCAGAAGAGATGCAATCCATCATCCGGCGTTTTGACCGCGCGCCCCTCGAGGGCAAGCTGCTTCGCGCGAACCCGGCGCAGCCCGCCAAGGGCAAGATTACAATGACGGGTACGGTGGTCGCGCCAGCCCAGGATCCGCAGCGGCATCGCCGCCAGAGGAAGCCCAAGGAAAAGGAAACGGCTGCGCGAAGCGCCTTCGCCACCGAGCTCGCGAAGGCCCTTTAGTCCGCGGCCGGGGTCACACCTGTGAACACCCGGCACAGGCGGTCATTTCCTAAGTCTTTGCGGGCAAACGCGTACCGCCCGTGGCATGGCTGTTGCATTCCCAACGCCATGAAATATGCGCTGATGAGTCTCCTTTTTTCGGGCCTGGGCCTATCGGGGGGCAATCAGCAGTCTCTTCTCGAACCCGCCGAATTCAACGTCAATTCCCGTTACACCGTAGAGAGCGTTGAGCTTTCGCGCGAAATTGAAACCCGCATCAGCCGCAGCCTCCGGCAGGATATCCAGAAACTGATCGGCGAAAAGCTGAATCCCACCGCTTTGAATGATCTGGCTCGAAGAATCCGTACCGAACTCAATGTCCGCAACGTCTCCCAGAAGGTGCTGAAAGGGAATGTCCCGGACCACGTGAAGGTCCGGCTGGATGTCGGCGGACGGAAGAACGAGTGGGATTTGTCGGTGCCTAAAGTGGTCTATCAGTCGACCCTGGGCTTCAGCGGCGCGGTGGAGGGAACCGCTATCGTGGGCAACAACCGCTTTACGGCGGGCCTGGTGAGCGACGGAGACGAACTGGTAGAACGCTATACCGGGGTGCGAGCTCGCTATGAGAATCGCGCACTCGGCTCCGATCGCGTGCACCTGCGCTTCGACTTCGGGAGCTACCACGAGCAATGGAACTCGTCGACGCTCAGCGCCCTCGGAAAAGACGACGCGGTTCCAGGGATCTACCGTACCAGGCAGAACTTCCAGCCCGTGGCTACCTTCGTTCTTGCCAAACCGCTGGAACTCTCCCTGGGCGCGGATTTCGAACGCTTCGACACGCAGTTGCCGGCGGCGCGTACCCAGTCAGCCAACGTCGCCATTACCGGTCTGCGCTATGACCAGCGCTTTGAGGGCCCGGGCAGTAATCAGCAGGAATTCGAGGCAGAGTACAGCTTGCGCGCGGCCACGCACGGTCTGAACAGCGACTTCGGTTATGCGCGCCAGCGCTGGGAGCTGCGTTATTCCCTCGCCTTTGGGCGCAACATGATCTCGGACGAGGCCGTAGCGGGCTTGATCACCGGGCGCGCGCCGCTTTTCGAGCGCTTCGAGCTCGGAACCAGTTCGATGCTGCGGGGCTGGAACAAGTTCGATCTCGATCCTCTGGGCGGAAGCCGCGTGGCGCTCAATTCGCTCGAGTATCGGTATGGCATGGTGGAAGTCTTCTACGACACCGGTGCGGTCTGGGACCCGGGACAGGAAGTGGTGGCGCGCCACTCGATCGGGGTAGGGTTGCGCAAGAGTTCGTTCATGGTGGCGATGGCCTTTCCCATTAAGGAAGGCCGTGCGTCACCCGTTTTTATGGTGGGCATGAATTACTGATGCACAATGTCACCAGACGATGGTGGCTGCTGGCGAGCTGCGGCGCGCCGTTCACTCTGGGCCTCTCGGCCCAAGCCCTGCGGGTGCGTCTGGACGGCGATGATCTGCGTGTAGGCGCGCCCCAATTTCACTTCCTGGACGGTAAGCCTCTCGAAAAACTGAAGGATGGCGCCACGGTGGTGTTTCTTAGCCAGCTTTCCATCTCCACGGAAGTGAATGCGCCGGCGATCAAGCGCGCCGTGGACCGGTTTGTGGTGAGCTACGATCTGTGGGAAGAAAAGTTTTCGGTGATGGAGAGCGGCGCCGAACGCGCGAGAGCGTCGCATCTTTCCTCGGCGGCGGCGGAAACCTGGTGCCTGGACCATCTGGCGGTCGGCCTCGGGGGCCTCGCGCCCGATAAACCGTTCTGGGTAAGATTGGAACTGCGCGCGGAGGATGCCCGTGACCAGGCCGGCGTCGTCGACGACTCGGGGATCAACCTCACGCGCCTGATCGAAGTTTTCAGCAACCCGGCGCGCGCGCAACAGATGCGCTGGGACGCTACGGCGGGTCCAATGCGGCTCGCGGACCTGAAGAGAGAAACCCGGAGCTCGCGAAGCGGGTGAATCGGCTTCGAAACAAGCTCATCGCGATATTCCTCGCCGCCACGATTGTGCCCTGGGCGGCCACTCTTTGGATCACCTCTTCCCTTCTGGACCGCAGCTTGCGGCATCGCGCCACACGCGAGCTGGACGAACTCTCACGCTCACTGGAGCGAACCGGAAAAGTGTACTACCAGCAGGCGTGCCAGGACTTGAAAGCCGCGGCGCAAGCCGGCCGGAGCACGCCCGAGCATTATCCGGAAGCCGGCCGGGACGGCTGGCCGGAGACGCTCGCCGGCTTCTGGTCCAGCGGCGACGCGGAGCGCTTCATGCTGGCGGGAGACGGCGGCGACCGGCTGGAGTATTTGGTGCGCCGCAAGGGCGAAGTGCTGGTCTATTCGCGCCCACTGGCAATCGCCATGAACCGGCTCTCCGCTCAATACCGCAACGCACGCGAACTGGTCAATGCCGAACAATCGCGCGATCTGCGGCGCGGGCTCATCTACACCTGGGTGCTGCTGGCGTCGGCGGCGTGGCTGGCGTCCGGCGTGATTCTGGCGTTTCTCGCGCACCGCGTGAGCAGCCCCATCCAGCAACTGACCGCGGGCCTTTCGGAACTGGCGTCGGGAAATTTTGGCGTGCGCCTCAAGAGCCGGCGCGATGACGAGATCGGCCGCGCCATTGAGGCTTTCAATCACACCGCCGAACAGCTCGAGCAGAATCGCGACCGCCTGATTTACCTGACACAACTCGCGAGCTGGGAGACGCTGGCGCGCAAAATGGCCCACGAGGTGAAGAACTCGCTGACCCCCATCCGGCTGACGGTGGAGGAAATGGTGGCGCGGAGCGCGGCGGCAGACCGGGGATTTCTCGAGCAGGCGGCGCAGATCGTGGTGGAGGAAGTGGAGAGTCTGGAGCGTCGCGTTCGCGCGTTCTCGCAGTTCTCCGCCGAGCCGCCCGTGCTCCCGCGCGAGCTGGACCTGAATGCGCTGGTGGAAGACCGGGTGGCGTTTCTCAAGACCGGTCATCCGGAAATCCAGTACGCCGTACGGCTCGACCCAAGCGGCCCGCGAGCCACAGCAGACGAGGACCTGGTGAAGGGCGTCCTGGTCAATCTGCTGGAGAACGCCGCGCAGGCTGCCGGCGCCGGAGGAAGTGTGCTGGCGCTCACTCACATCTCAAACGGCAAAGTAGCGGTGGAGATTCACGATTCCGGTCCGGGCCTCAGCGAGCAGGCGCGCCGCACCCTGTTCCAGCCCACGATTTCCTTCAAGAAGAACGGCATGGGCCTCGGCCTTTCGATTGCGCGCAAGAGCGCGCTGCTTTCGGGCGGTGACCTGGTGGCCGTGCCCGGCGAACTCGGCGGCGCCGCGTTCCGTCTCGTGCTTCCCAACAGCTCTCATGGCGTCGAAAAAAGTTCTGATTGTTGATGACGAAGAGAACATTGGCCGCTCCTTGCGCATGATCCTGGAGCGCGAGGGGTATACGGTGGCCATCTGCCGGTCGGTGGCCGAGTTCAAGAAGAATGGCGAGGCGACGCGCGCCGACGCATTTCTTTTCGACATGCGCCTGCCGGACGGAAGCGGAATCGACCTGCTGCGTTCGGTGCAGCAAAACGAGGGCCGGGCGCCCGCGATCATGATTTCGGGCCACGGCACCATCGCCGATGCCGTGGAAGCCACGCGCGCCGGGGCGTTTGATTTTCTGGAGAAGCCGTTGAGCCGCGAGAAAGTGCTGGTAGCGCTCAAGAATGCGTTGGAACATGCCAGCCTGCAGCGTGAGAACGAGCGATTGCGCGAGCTGGTGGGCGCCGGGCCGAAGATGATTGGCTCGAGCCCGGCTTTTCAGCGGGCCGTGGAACAAGCTTCCATGGCGGCGCGTTCCGACGCGCGCGTCTTGCTGATCGGCGAGTCGGGCACCGGCAAGGAGCTTCTGGCCGAGCACATTCACCGCTTGAGCCCGTTTGCCTCGGGGCCGTTCGTGAAAGTGAATTGCGCGGCGATTCCGACGGAGCTCATCGAGAGCGAGCTGTTTGGCCATGAGAAGGGCTCGTTCACCGGCGCGGCGGGCCTGCGGCGCGGGAAGTTCGAGCTGGCGGATGGCGGCACTTTGTTTCTGGACGAAATCGGCGACTTGCACGCGGCTTCGCAAGCGAAGTTGCTGCGGGTTCTGCAGGAGGGCGAGTTCCATCGCGTGGGCGGCGAACAATCCATCCGCGTGATGGTGCGCGTGATCTCGGCCACGAATCGCGAGCTGGCATCGCTGGTGGCGCAAGAGAAGTTTCGCGAAGACCTCTACTATCGAGTGAGCGTGGTGCCGATCCGCGTGCCCGCGCTGCGTGAACGGCCGAACGATATCCGGCCGCTAGCCGAGTATTTTCTGGAAGATTTCTGCGCGCGGAATAACTTCAAGCCGAAGGCCATCGCGGAGGATGTTTACCCGGTTCTAGAGAGTTATGCGTGGCCGGGAAACGCTCGCGAGCTGCGCAATGCGATCGAACGCATGGCGATCCTCACAGGCGGCGAGCAACTGACGCGCGAATCGATCCCGGTTGAGATCCGTCTGCCGCGCGATACGGCAGCACGGTCCAGCGTGCAGGAAGCGCGCGCGTCCGCCGAGCGCGACTACATTGTCCGCGCGCTCGAAGAGGCCAACTGGAACGTCTCCGGCGCAGCGCGCGCCCTGGGGATGGAGCGCACCAACCTGCACAAGCGCATCCGGGCATTGGGAATCAGCCGGCAGAAGTAGCTCTCTGAATCCGCGTCCGCTGCCCCGTTCACAGCTATAATTGGGATATGCGCGCAGTTTGTGTGAGCGTCCTTTTGGCCGCTCTGTTGACGGGCTGTTCCTCCGGTTCGAGAACGGTGAGAGCGGCGTCCGTAAAGCCCAACAAGGATCGCAAGCCGGCTCCGGATTTTGAGCTGAAGGACGCGAACGGTCACACGGTGAAGCTTTCCGACTACCGCGGAAAAGTCGTGCTGCTGGATTTCTGGGCCACCTGGTGCGGGCCCTGCAAAATCGAGATTCCCTGGTTCAAGGAATTCGAGCGGGAGAACAAGGACAAGGGCTTCGCGGTGATCGGCGTGGCGATGGACGATGACGGCTGGGATGCGGTGAAGCCCTTCTCCCAGGAGATTGGCATCAACTACCGGGTAGTGCTCGGCAACGATGACGTGGCGCAATTGTTCGGCGGCGTAGAGGCGCTTCCGACCACTTTCCTGATCGATCGCGAAGGGAGAATTGCTTCGGTCCACATCGGACTGTCGGGCAAACGTGATTTTGAAAATGGCATTCAAGAACTTCTGGAAACTTCTCGCAGCGCTTCCGGCGATTCTTCTATTGCTGCCGTGCTCGTGGGCGCAAAGTAACGCGATCCTGACGGTGGCGCCCCCGCAGAAAGTGGCGGGGAAGCGCGGCGGAGAGGTAACGGCCAAACTCGCCCTTTCGCTCGGCGAGGGCTACCACGTCAACAGCAACACGCCGCACGAGGCTTACCTGATTCCGCTGAAGCTCACCTGGACCGCCGCGCCGCTCGAAGTGGCGTCCATCATCTATCCCAAGCCGCATGACGAGAAGTACCAGTTTTCACCCGACGAGCCGCTTTCGGTGTTCACCGGAAATTTCGAGATCGTGACGAAATTCAAGGTGCCCGCCGACACCACCAGCGGCCCGGCGATTCTCGCCGGCAAGCTGCGCTACCAGGCGTGCAACAACACCATGTGCTTCCCGCCGAAAACGGTGGACGTGAAGCTGCCGGTGGAGGTTCAGTAGGGCGGCGGCAACGAGTTCTTTGGTATGGGGCAACCGCTCCCTTCGGTCGCAGCTCAGTATCCGGTTGGTTTTTCTGAGCCGCGACCGCAGGAAGCGGTGCTAACGTTCTGATTGCGAGAGGTCGCGGTTGGATCGCACTTCGGGGTGAAAGGCGAAACCGCTCATGCGCGGCTTTTTTCGCGCAGACGGACGAAGCTTGTTCCCCGTCGATGGGTTTCACCCGACCGCTCTTGAGGTCGTCATAGCGGCTCTCAAGCACGCCGCGCACTGTGGCCAGTTTGTCAACCAAGCCGGCTACGGCGTCTTGTGCCAGCTCGTCGGTTCCGCGGGGAGAGATCGTATGCCCTTTGTTGACACCAGCAGCCTGGACGTTATCGAGCGCTTGCCGGGCTGGCATGGACGCTATTTCCACTCGCCGAGCATGACATTCGCGCACTACGAGTTCACGCGCGGCGCGTCCATTCATGAGCACTTCCATCCTCAGGAAGAAGTCTATGAGGTGATCGAGGGCGAGCTGGAGGTGACCATCGACGGCGTGGCGCAGATCGCCCGAGCGGGCCTGGTTGCGATCGTGCCAGGTAATGTCCGCCATTCGGTCAAGGCCCTCACGGACGGCCGGGCCATCATCGTCGACTATCCGCGGCGGCCTGAGTTCGGCGGCGCGTGATCCTGCACCGGATGGCCCACCAAGATTCCCGGGAACATCGCTCTGGCGGCGCCCGTACTGATCAGTAAGGGGAGGCACGCAGGTACGCTCAGCGTCAGGAGGCAGAGGCATGTGGGTGCTTATCCAGGACCTTCGTTATGGCTTGCGTATGCTGGCCAAGAACCCGGGCTTCACCGCAGTGGCGGTGATTGCCCTGGCGCTCGGGATTGGCGCCAACACAGCCATCTTCAGCGTAGTCAACGGCGTGCTCCTGCAGCCGCTTCCCTATCGCGATCCCGGCCGGCTGATGCGGCTCAGCGAGTCGTCGCCCGACTTCCGCACGATGTCCGTCGCCTATCCGAACTTCGTGGACTGGAAAGACCAGAACCGCAGCTTTGCCGGGCTGGCCGCGGTTCGCTGGAATGACTACGACGTCACCGGAGGAGGGCAGCCCGAGCATTTGAGCGGCAAGATGGTATCGGCCGATTTCTTCCGCGTGCTTGGAATCAGCCCCGTTCTGGGCCGCGATTTCGATCCTCGGGGAGACCGGCTCGGCGCCTCGCCCGTAGTGCTCATCAGTGGCGGCCTGTGGAGCCGGCGTTTCGGTTCAAGCCCGGCCGTGCTCGGCAGCCAGCTCAGGCTCGACGGCC